>Ga0307505_10000697_pt1 | contig 34061 bp, 25 predicted proteins | sample 23_S_MG_FD_202183 | JGI IMG/M metagenome (GOLD analysis project Ga0307505, IMG submission 202183) | Soil microbial communities from Populus trichocarpa stands in riparian zone in the Pacific Northwest, United States - 23_S | ecosystem: Environmental > Terrestrial > Soil > Riparian zone > Trees...
GAAGGACCTGGGCGGGCGGGGCGCCAATCATGGGCCTCGTGCCCCTCCCACCCAGGTCCTTCGCCCGACGCTTCCAATGACATCGAAGAGGTCATCCCTCTCAGCGGGGCCGGCAATCTTGCTCGAAGGCGTGCCCAAGGCTTGGCCAACCAGCGCCGCCGGCCGTGCCGGCTCAGGATGACACATTGGCCTCGGAGCGACCGTACGTGCCCAAGGCTAGGCCAACCAGCGCTGGCGGCCGTGCCGCCCTAGCGCTTCCACCCGAGGCGTACGAAGTAGGCGGCGCCGTTGATGCCCATCTGGACGTTCTCCCACTCCGCGCCGTTCTCCGTTTCGTTTGGGTCGTTCGTAGTGGGCATGGCGTCGAAGATGTTCATGCCGCCGACAGTGAAGGTCAGGTTGCGCGGGAGGTCGAAGCCGAGGTGGATGTCGGTGGTGACGCGCGCGTCGTAGTGCTGCGGCGGTGCGGTCGGGTCGTCGAGGTGTGTCCAGGTTCCCGCCTCGAGCTCGCCGAAGTAGGTCACGCGGGCGCCGGCGTTCCAGCGGCTCTTGCGGAAGTCGCCGCTGAGCATCCCTTTGGTCTTCGGGGCGGAGCCTTCGACGAAGAGGCGCTCGCGCGTGTTGAAGAAAATCTCTTCCCTGCCGCCCAGACCGGGGGCGGTGTTGATCTGCACGACTTCGCTCTCATTGAGGTTCAACGCGGCGAGCGTGGTGAACGAGCCGCCGCCGAGCGTGCGGGAGTCGGTGAGGCTGAGGTCGAGTCCGCGCGTCTGCGTGTCGATGGCGTTGGTGAAGAAGCGCGCCTCGAGGAGGCTGAAGGCGCTGATGATGTGGCCGATCTCCGCGTCATCAGCGGTGAAGCCGCCGGTGAGGACGATGCGGTCGTCGATGTCGATCTGGTAGACGTCGGCGGTGATCGACGTGTTGGCGCGGGCGTTCCAGGTGAGGCCGAGGGAGTAGTTGCGGGACTTCTCTTCTTTGAGCGAAGGGATTCCGACGAGGAGTGCGAGCTCGCTGTCGTTGCGGGCCAGCTTCACGTCGGCGGGCTCGCCGGCGATGAAGTCGGTGAAGGTGCTGCTGAAGTAGCGCTGATGGAGCGACGGTGCGCGGAAGCCGGTGCTGGCGGAGCCACGGAGGTTGAGCGTCGGCTTCGCGGCGTACGAGAACGACGCCTTGCCGTTCACCGTGTTGCCGAAGTCGCTGTAGTCCTCGCCGCGCAGCGCGGCTGTGACCAGCAGCTTCGGCGACGTCTTGAACTCCATGTCGAGATACGCCGCCTTGCTGCTGCGCTGCTCGTCGGCCTCGTCGGCCGGCTGGAAGCCGGGGAAGCCCTGCGAGCCGGCGCTTCCGCCGCCGGCGCCGTCGTAGTCGGCGTAGGAGGCGAACTCGCCGGCGAAGATCGTGTACGACTCGCGGCGGTACTCGAGACCGGCGGCAACGCTCACGCCCTGCAGGACTCCTTTGTAATAGCGCGAGACGTCGAAGTTCGTCGTGTGCTGGCTGAACTCGAAGCCGCCGGCGTCGAAGTCGGTGGGCGAGATCCCGTTGTGCGTGGTGGCGTACGACGCGTTGAGGGTCCGGTGTACGCCGTACTGCATGCGGTTGGCGCCGTAGGTCGAGCTGAGGTCGGCCGACCAACTGCCGACGAGAGTGCGGAAGCCAAAAGCGGCGGAGAGGTCGCGGATGTCGGAGCCGATGTCGGGGACGAATCCGTTCGGATACATCGACGCCGAGTTCCGCGACGGAATGTCTTCGGAACCGACTCCATCGCGGTACCACGCTCCGGCGAGGCCTTCGCGGTCGTTGTAGCCGCCGTGTCCGTAGAACGCCGAGGTGGCGCTCGCGCCGATGGGGACGTCGAGGTTGTAGAAGAAGGTGAGGTTGTCGGTGGCCGAGTCGCCGATCTGGCGCGGCTCGCCCGGCCGGGCGCGATTGGTCCGGTCGCGGTTGAGCATCTCCGCCGTCAGGTTGAGCGTCCCGCGTGAAGTGATCGGAATCCCGTAATGCACCGCGAGTTGTTCGTTCTGCCCGTCGCCGGCGGTGTAGCCGCCATACGAAAGGAGCGCCTCGAGCCGCGCGCCCTTCTTGAGCACGATGTTGATCACGCCGGCGATGGCGTCCGAACCGTACTGCGCGGATGCGCCGTCGCGGAGGATCTCCACGCGCTCGATGGCGCTGACCGGAATCGAGTTCAGGTCGGTGCCGACGTTGCCGCGTCCGCGCGTGCCGAAGATGTAGACCAGCGACGACGTATGCCGCCGCTTGCCATTGACCAGCACCAGCACCTGGTCGGGTCCCAGTCCCCGCAGCGTGGCCGCGTCGATGTGATCGCTCCCATCCGATCCGGACTGCCGGTTGGAGTTGAACGAAGGCGCCACGAACTGGAGCAACTGACCCAGGTCGAGCTGTCCCGCCTCGTCCGCGATCTCCTCGAGCGGAACGACGTCGACCGGCACGGGTGTGTCGGTCCGCGAACGCTCCGGACTACGGCTCCCGACCTCGATCTCCATCGTCACCGGTTCGACGACGGGTTGTTCCTCGGGTGTCGGAGGGGGCGCCGGCGCCGGATCCTGCGCGAGGAGAGAAGTGGCGAGCAACAGGATCAGCAGAGTGGTCCAGGTTTTCATGAAAAGCCTCCAGATCGGGTTGCCGCAATCATGGCTGAGTTCCCTTCGGAAATACAACCATCCCTGCCGCCTGCTCAGAGCGAGTGCAGGATCCGCGGCTTTCCCATCCTGTCATCCTGAGCGGGAGGTGGGTGGGACGCGAAGGATCTCGTGCGAAGAACCACGAGCGTGCGAGCACGAGTACCGCGGTCTCGTCCAACTTGCGCGGGCATCGTTTCCCGCACGAGATCCTTCGCCCCCCACTCCACCACCCGCTTCCAAGAAACTCCCAATGTTTGCAGGGTCAGAACGCAAACTGATCGGAAGCTGCATCGCCCCCCTCATCCGGCCGATGGCCACCTTCTCCCCCCCAAGAAGCCGGGGGGAGAAGGCTCTCGATGAAACACTCTCGCGAGGAACCAGTTCAACGAACGATGAACCCAGCTTGCGATGCACACACATCGAGAGCCTTCTCCCCTCCGCAGAGGTGAGAAGGTGCCGAAGGCGGATGAGGGGTCTCCCTCATGGCAGGTACGCAGCCTTTGTTTCTTTCGGTCAGGCGCGCCGCGCGCGGCGTGGGCCGGCTCAGGATGAGAGGATGGGAGAGCCGCGGATCTCTGCACACCCTCTCAGGATGAAGATGGGATGACAGGCAGGATGACCGAGTGCGCGGAGTCTGGTCGTCCCCCTTGCAGCTCACCTCACGCTTTCGATGAAACGAGGGTCCCACCAGGCTCGAGCTTGATGGCCGCTCACCGCGGGCAATCCCAGTTGCTTACCCGCGCATAGTCCAACCGGAGGATGATCGCAGAGCGCTTTCGCGTGTCGAGCCATTCAACGAGTGCCGCGAAGTCTGCCTTCGAGAGGGTTTCCTTCAGCCGGCGAATGGTGCGCTCGGCCAAGGCGTCCGCTTCCATCGCCGCACGGTTGGAGGACTCGTGTCCCTGAAGCCGAAGCCGGTCTGCCTCGTTTTCGTCATTCGCGGCAGCGATGCGTTTGGCTCGCGCGATCGATTCGGTCTGGAAGGCATCGCGACGGTCGAGAAGCTCTGTTCGGGCAGCGGCGAGGTGTTTCGAAGCAGCCAAAGAGAGGCCCTTCGGCATCGCGGCATCCTCTACCAGAACTCCGTACGTCCAAGCCATGCCGTGCGTAATCAGGCTTGGGGTCTGGCGCCCGTCGTAGAAATCCACGACCGCCTCGGGGTTACACCTTGCGAACTCGGCCTTGACGCCGCCGGTCCCGGCCCGGATGGACGCCTCGATTCTGGCCATGACAGATGAACGCTCGGGCACCGTGGCTGGCGAGTCAGAAGCCAGGAGCAGGAGCACGCAGCATAGGATTCGATCAAGACCCCGAGCGGACATCGGCTTCAAGCTTTTTGATCCGTACCGTGATCGGAATCGCAGACCGGCCATCGAGGGGAACATCAATGGGGGCCTTTCGCGCGATGGGTGAACGAAGAACACGTCCGAGCTCCGTTGAGGTGCGACCTGGAAAAAGCTCATAGCGGCCGGCTGGCAGGCGCGAGATGAGCAATGTACCGTCCCGACCTGTGACGGCCGAAGTCTGACGCGCTCTCAGCATCATGGCAAGAGTGAGTTGAGGGAGTGGCATACCGTTGAAGCGAACGGCGAGACCGACGTCAGGGACGGGCTCGCCGTCCGTGTCGAGGACGGTGAGGAAAAGCGCCCCTTCCCCTGAAGGAATGATGATGGTCGTCTCGGCAGGGCTGTCCGGGGAAAGGACGGCCTGGGCGAATCGTCCCACACCGTCGACCACAAAGAGGTTCTTGACCGTGGATGGTCTGATGGTCAGTCGGGCGCGGCCATCGGCATCGGTGTAGGCGTTCATTTCGGGGTGCACCCCGTCGGGATCGAGGCCGACCGCTATCAACGCGCCTTGAAGACGGCGCCCATCCTCCGAGCGAACTTCAACGACGAGGTCCCGCCCGCGCTCGAGTTTGATCTCCATTTCGCGCGTCGTATCGTCGGCTTCGGTCTCAATCTCAACCGAGGCTTCGAGAAATCCGTCGGCGGCAATCGTCAATGTGTGCTGCCCGGCCGGGACGCCTGAAAACTCGAATTGCCCCTCTTTCCCGGTTCGCACGCCTCGACCGTATTCGATCTCCTCAAAGGAACTGTGCATTTTGACTCGCGCGCCGGTAACCGCCCTGCCATCCGCGGTCACGGTGCCGCGAACGACCGTCGCCGGAATGCGGATGTCGAGGAATCGCGGGTTTGTCTTCCCGCCCCGACTCATCGTCATATAGGGCAGATTCAGCTTGGTGGCTGTAACGGCGAGCATGAGGTCGCCCTGGTCCCACATTTCGCCGCCAAAGGCTCCCGCCTCGTCGGTGCGAACTTCTCCGCGCCATCCGCCGTCCCCTTTGATCTCGACAGTGGCCTCAGGTAAAACTTCATCGCCGTAGATCACCATGCCCTGGACCTCGACCGGCTCGATCATGACGGCAGCCTCGACCTTGGATCCGAAGACGTCGAGTGTTCGTGAATGATGCTGCAAGGCCTTCGGTCCGGAAACGAAAAGACGATGCGCTCCGGGAGGAACGTCGACGAGCTCAATCTGCTCCCCAGTCGTACCCTTCTGTTTCGCCAGGACGCGGCCGCCCTCCTGCTCGGACTCGTTCAACCGGATATCAAGAGGTACGACTTTGCCCGGAACCGGGTGCTCGACTTTCAGGATCACCGTGGAACCGCGAAAGAGCTCGACGACCCCTACCTCTTTCGCATCGAGCTGGAGATCGACCCAACGCGTGCCGAATCCGGGGGCGTGAACGGTGAGATCACGCTGCATCGGCGGCTGAGGGTCGTCAACGACGAACTGTCCCTCTTCATCAGCAACGGCCAGGAGTGTTCCGTCTGCTCCTTCCACTTCGGCCTGGGGAATGGGCTTTCGTGTGCGAGCCTCGAACACTGTACCTCGAAGCTGTCGGATCAGTTTCCATCCAGGAACGACAGAGGTCTCGCCGGCAGCAACCTTCACCGCGACGGCGTTTTCTGGCTCCATCCGGTCCGATGAGGGTCTGACCACCACGTCGTAGTCGCCCGGAGGGGCGTGCAAGCGCAGCTCGTGCCGCGAGTCTTTCGGCTTGATGGCGATGTTCCATGACGCGGTTCCATCACGCCGGGAAACCGCGATCTCGAATGCAGGCAGGCGATCGTAGCGGGTTTGAACGCCAATGAGCATTTCGCTCTTCGTGGAGCGATCCACGAAGACGTTTTCCCTTGCCTGGATGGTCCCGACGACTGCATCGGACCCGTCGCGAGCCACCCATGTGAAGGCGCGGCTTTTCTCTGATTGCGTGACGGGCACCACCTGAGAGGCGAGTGGCAGGAGCGATGTGGTCGTACACGCGCGTTCTACACAGAGCTCACCGGCGATGGCAGATGCCATCAACAGGAACAACGAAAGGGATCCGGTCATCAGCCCAATCCTGAGGTCGATCAGCGCGGAGTATCTGCGCTGTTTGAAGGTGCTTCGGCGCGAGGCCTGGCAAGCATAGTCGATTCAGTCTTCGCTATGGGGATAGCCTCGCCCACCACGACATCCACCACCTCTGTCTGAATGAGCAACCCAGAACACCCCGAGAAGCCGCCGCATCCCGACCATGGGCACTGCGACCCGACGTTATGGCAGGAGTGCAGTAGCCCGCCAGGGATGCTGTAGAAACACTTGAACTCTGTAAATTGACACCACTCGTGACAGTTGAAAGGGCAACAGCAGCCCGTACCGCATGCATCGCACGCCAAGAGCGGCGCTGCTACAAGAAGCGCCAGAACCACGAAGAGGACTCGGATGAAGTGCATGCACAACTCCTTTTCGGCTGTGGAGATGGATATATGTCCTGTCAGCCCACTTGTCAATGTGAAAGCAGCGGCAAGGCGTCGTTTCTATGGGGATTCTGTGCTTCAGCGGCCGAACACGTTCCCCGCCCCGGGGCGGGAAGCCAGCGAGACGCCAGCGCTCCGGGCGCGGAGGAACGTTCGTCGCTCTGCTCAGAGCGCGGACCAGCAAACGCCGGACGCACGGACGGCGCAAGTTCTACGCTTCGGGCATCACCGCGCGGCTTCGATGAAACGGGGGTCCCACCATTGTTCGAGCTGGATGTCGCCGTCGAGGTAGCCGCGGCGAAGGCTCCAGTCGAGGATGCGTTGGGCGGCTTCGGGTTGGATCCTGCCGTCGCTGGCCATGGCGTGCCAGCAGGAGCGTTGGACGATTTCGGGGGCGAGCTTGGTGGCGCGGCTGAGGATCTCGATGTTGCGTGGGGTCTTGCCGTCGTTGTAGCGGCGGACTCCGCGAAGGTAGGCGCGCATGAAGCGCCGGCCGAGCTCGGGATCGTCGTGAAGCATGCGCTTCCCGTAGACCACGACCGCGGTCTGGTGTCCGGGCGAGAGGTCTTCTCCTGTGGCGATGATCTGCACCAGGTTCTCGCGAATCGCTTCAGTCAAGTGGGGATCGGCGAGGTGACGCACCGCGTCGATCTTTTGGCGGAAGGAGGCGTTCGCTCCCTGGGGCAGGTCGATGAACTGGATCTCGTCGCGCTTCGTCTTCCGCTGCTCGAGCAGTTGGTCGAGGAGAAACTCGCTGAGGCCGCCCCGTGCCACGGCCACGCGCTGCCCTTGCAGGCTGCCACCGGCCGCCCGGATGCTCTCCGCGATCTTCACCGGCGCCACCAGCGCCTCGGAACTGCACGGGTGTCCCGCGGCATGTCCCTTGTCGGCCACCACTCGCAATGGCAGGCCTTTGAGCATCATGTTGAACATCCCCGCGCGCATGGCGCCCGAGAAGACGTCGAGCTCACCGTTGTGGAGGGCCAGGAGCGCGGAGCTCGTATCGATGGATACGAGCTCCGCGTCGATTCCTTCCGCTGCGAAGAACCCTTCTTCCTTGGCGATGACCAGGGGCGCGTAGGTCATGCTGGGACTGATGTTGAAGCGGACTTTGGTCAGAGCCCGCGCTTGTTGCGTTGGCGTTGGGTTCTCTTCCCGTGCGCACGCGAGCGATGCCAGCAGGGCCAGCGCGAGGGCGGGATTCCTCAACCGCGGCCCCCCGTGGCGATCCGGATGCGCATCCCCGCCGAGACGCTCCGCGGCTGCGCGGTGCGGAAGGCGGTCGGTGTGAGGACGAAGTAGTAGTGCTCGTCGAAGATGTTCTCGAGCACGGCATAGATGTCGAGCCAGGAGCGCACGGGCTGCGACATCGAGACGTCCACGACGCGATGCGCGGGCGCGGGACTGAGGTTCTCGGCTTCGCCGTACGACCGGCTGAGGATGCGGCCTCGGACGTCGACGCTGGTGCCGGCGTCGCCGCGGAAACGGATGCCCAGCGCGCCGGAGTGCGGTGCCACTTCGGGAATGAGGTTGCCGACCAGGGCGGGATTGGGATCCTCGATGACGCGCGAGTCGGCGTAGGTGTAGGACGCGGTCAGGGACCACTTCCGGTTGAGGCGTGCGTCGAAGATCGTCTCGATCCCCTGGCTGCGGCTCTTGCCGAGGTTCACGTTGCGGAAGACGTTCGGGGGCTGCCCCACGGCTTGTGCGCGCGAAGCCAGGCCGTCAATCTCGCTGCGATAGACATTCAGCTCGACGTGCATGTTGGCGTTCGCCCACTCGACGCCGGCCTCGGCTCCGATGAGGGTCTCGGGCTCGAGGTCGGGGTTGCCGAGGATGAGGGTCGTGCCGGTCTGGTTGGTGCGGTAGAGGTCGCGCAGGGTGGGAGCGCTGAATGCGCGATAGACCGAGCCGCGCACGGCCGAGCGAGCCCCGAGAGCGTAGCGAACGGAGATCCGTGGGTCGAGCTGGGTGGAGGTCGCGGAGGGATAGCGCGTGACCGTGCCTCCGGCGATCGCTTCGCTGCCGTTCTCGTTCTTGAAATGGTCGAGACGCGCGCCGGCCAGGACTTCGAGCCGCGGCTGCGGGCGCCAACTGGCCTGGGCGAAGACCGCGGCGAATCGCTGGCGGCCTCCAATCAAAACGCGTTGCGTGATCGCGCCGCTGCGCGCGTAGGCGAGGCGGTCTTCCTCGGCTTCGACTTGCTGGAGGTCCATGCCGACGGACAGGAAGGCGATGGAGCCCGGTCGTTGCGTCGACCATTCGACGGACGCTCCCGCCACGCGCGAGGGGATGGTGGCGTCCTGCGAGAGGACTTCCGAGGTGCGTGCGCCGAGGATCGAGGAGGCGATGGTGCGCTCACTCTGGCGCTGGTAGAAGACGTTCGTGACCAGGAGGCCGCTCGTTCCGACGCCCTGTTGCAGGCCGGCCGCGGCGTCGAAGATGTCGCGGTTGGAGGAGGTGATCGGCGTTCCCTGCGAGACGTCGATCTTGGCCATGCTGCCACGCAAAAAGAGGCGCGTGCGATCCGACCAGTCGTAGTCGGCGCGGCCGGTGGTGGTGGCGTGGTCGGTCGGCGTGCGGATGTCGATCGGACCCGGGTTGGGCACGCGGTAGTAGCCGTCGGAGTCGCTGTCGCTCTGCGTCAGACGGATCTTCAGCTTGCCGGTCACGATCTGATCGACACTGAGTGTGCTGCGGAGCGTGGAGGAGGTGCCGTAGGCAGCGTCCAGTCCCACGCCGCTCTCTTCGACGCGGCGGGTGAGGAGGTTGATGGTGCCGCCCAGGGCGAAATTGCCGAACAGGCTGGCGTTGCCGCCGCGGACGACTTCGATCTGGCGCAGGCTGTTCAGTGGGACCTTCTGCCACTGCACCGTGCCGCTGTAAGGATCATGGAGCGGGATGCCGTCGAGGAGCACCAGGGCTCGCGTGCCGCCCAGGCCGTGCATGGAGACGCGTTGGATGTTCGGGGTCGCGCCGGTGCTGCTGATGAGAGTCATGTGTACGCCCGGTACCGTGCGCAGGAGGTCGTCGACGCTGCTCACGGGAGAGGCCTTGATGTCCTCCTGGCGAAGGACCGTGGTGCTGACCGGGAGCTCGCTGACCGCACGCTCGCTGCGTGTGGCGGTGACGACGATGGTCTCGTCGAGCTTGGCGTCGTCGCGCTTGGGCTCTTCAGCGAGCGCAGCGATGCCGATACAGATCAATGACAGGAGCGCGATTGCGCGCATCAGGCACACCTCATGTTGGATTGGACAGAAGACGATTGGACTCGCAATGCAGTATAGCGGCCTTGGATCACGTTGTCGGTTGTCGGTTGTCAGTTGCCGGTCCTGCGGCTTCGTTGGACGTCGCCGACGACAACCGACAACCGACAACAACGGTCAACGGATTCGACGATCACCCGATGACGGGCGCGGACTGAAATCGGGGCTCGAGCGACACGTTCACCGCCGACGCGAGAGGTGTGGGCCGGTCGATCCAGTAGCCTTGCGCATAGCGGACACCCAGGACGCGGAGGCGATCCATGATGGCTTCGGACTCGACCCATTCGGCGATGCACTCGATGTTGCGCATGGCCGCCAGGCGCACGAGAGCTCCCACGATCAATTCGCTCGCGGGATCGCTGAGGAGCTGTTTCACGATTCGTCCGTCGATCTTCACGTACGTCACCGGCAGTTCCTGCAGATAGGCGAAGCTGGCCACACCGGCGCCGAAGTCGTCGAGCGCGAGATCGAATCCGCGTGCGCGCAGCCCCTTCATGGCCTCCACCGCCTGGCGCAGGCGATGGATCATGACGCCCTCGGTGACTTCGAGGCAGAGCCGCCTGGGATCGAAGGCGAAGCGTTCGGGCATGGCGATCACGCTCTCATAGAACGATGGATCATTGAGCGTGGAGCCCGTGATGTTGACGCTCAGTCTCAGCTCACGGTCGTCGCAGTTGGCGAGGTAGCGGCAGGCGTTCTCCAGCACCCAGCGGTCGATGCGGTCCATGAGCCCGAAGCGTTGCGCGACCGGCAGGAACTCGCCGCTGGTGCGGATCACGTCATTCTCGGTGAGACGCAGGAGCACTTCGCGGAAATGAGTTTGCGTGCGCCCTGTGATGTCCACGATGGTCTGACTCCAGAGCTGCATGGCCCCGTTCTCCATGGCCAGCTCGAGTTGGGAGACCTGGTGGATGGACGAGTGCCAGCGCAGCATGGCCTCGTCTCGCGGCCGGTAGACGTGCGACCGGTGACGGCCGTCCTCCTTGGCCACGTAGCAGGCCACGTCCGCGCGTCCCAGCACGGCGTCCGCGGTATCGCCTCCTTCGGCAGGGAAGAAGGTGATGCCGATGCTCACCCCGATGGCGAAGCTCAGTGAGCCCACCTGGAAGCGATAGAGACCGAGTGCCTGGTGAATGGCATTGGCCACCTCGATCGCCGTGTCTTCGGTGGCGTCGAGCACGATGCACGCGAACTCGTCGCCTCCCAGCCGCGCGAAACGCGCACGTAGCGGCACGGTGCGATTCAGCTCCACGGCGAGCTCCTGCAGCATGCGGTCGCCGGCCACGTGTCCGCAGGTGTCATTGACCAGCTTGAACTGGTCGAGGTCGAGGTAGAGCAACGCATGCGCGGATGGCGGACCGGCAGCGACGGCGGCGCGCAGACGATTCTCCAACTCGTGACGGTTGTGCATCCCCGTGAGCGGGTCGTGGTGCGCCAGCTCGAAGAGCCGCTTCGCGTTGAGCTCCCGCTCTCCCCACACGACCGCCAGGATGTAGCCGGTGCCGGCGGCGGTGGCCACGAAGACGACCCGGATGATGCTGTCGATCTGGCTGAGGGAGGATCCGAGGTGCATGCCGACGAAGATGAACAGCAGAACCGCCGCCGAGGCTGCGGCCCCCGGAATGCCGGCGATGATGGCCGTGAAAACGACGATGGGCAGGAGGAGAAAGAGGGTGGCCGATGCGGCCTCTCCGCGAATGGCGATCATTCCTCCGACGACGACCAGGAAGACGGTCAGGGCGAGCCACCGGGAGAAATCGCGGCGTGTATGGAACGGCCAGCGCCGCCAACCCAGCACCAGCGGCACGAAGATGATGATGCTGACCAGGTCCGACAGCCAGAACGAGAGTGCGTCGTAGACGATCTCCGGGCGTTCGTAACGGGTGAGCAGGGACTCGCCCACAAACGTCACCGCGCCGCCTGCCGCGGTCGTGACCAAGGCGACGGCGGAGAAGATGCCCAGATCGCGAAGTCGTTGCAGGTCCTTCGAGACGCGAAGCCGGGTCACGAGGAGACAGAAGAGGGAAAGGACCAGGAGCTCGGTCGAGGCCACGAACACCGCCACCGAAATCTGGCCACTACTGGACGAGTACGTGAGTGCGAACTGAGCCACCACCGCGGCCGGCCACCATCGATACCCGAATCCCCACAACATGGCCGCCGCCAGTCCGGTGACGGGATAGACGAGGCTGACGCTTTTGCCGGGCTGCGCGGAAAGCGCGGCCAGTCCGATGAGAGTCAGGATCGCGGCGAGGCCTGCCGCCCGACTGGCGTACTGCGCTGCTGAGGAGAACCGCATGGGGACCTTCGCCGAGTGTACTGAAAGGCACGGTCTCTATGCGAATGGGACTATGGGACGAATGAGACCTATGGGACTTATGGGACAAATGGGATCTATGGAACTAAGTGTCCCATACGTCCCATAGGTCCCATTCGTCCCATACGTCCCATAGGTCCCATTCGTCCCATTCGTCCCATAGGTCCCATGAACGCCTACGGCAACCTTCCTGGCGTCCAAGGTGCTCCCAGTGCGTCGAGTTGCTTCTCGATCGCGGCGAGGTCCACTTCCACGGCTTTGCGCAGGCGCGCCTTGATGGGCGCGAGGTCCTGCTCGGCTCGGGCGAGGGACTGGCGGTGCGTCTGCGTGGGCGCTGACGTCGTGCCGAGTCCGGCGATGGCGTTGGTCATGCGGTCGACGAGCGACGGAGGCGATGGCTCGGAGCGCTGGCCGAGGATGGCGTCGCCGGAGATGGTCTCGGCGATGTTGCGCAGCTCCGTGTCGATGGCGCCGAGGCTTGCGACCAGTTGCGCATCCGCACCGGCAACGTGGTCGATCGCCTTGCGGAGGTATTGCACGCGTGTTCGCGCGTCCGCGGTGGCCTTCTCCGCGCCCATGACGTCGCGCTGCAGTGCAACGGCCTTCTTCTGAAACGCGAGCACCGCAGTTCGGTCACTCTCGCTCATGCTGGATAGATAGAGCGGGACCACGTTGAACGTCTGCGCGTCGCTGAGTGGCGTCTCCACACCATCGATGCGCTTGTGGAGCCGCACCGTGTACTGGTCGGGCACCACCAACGGTCCCGCGGGCGGCGTCTCCCACGGATCGTAGTGGGGCGTGGTCAGCTCGATCGGGACCAGCGCCGGATAGCGAAGATCCCACGCCACGCGCTGGAAGCCCGCCTTCACCGGGCCGCTCAGCCGGCGAATCACGTTGCCTTGTTCGTCGGACACGACGAGCACGACCGCCGGATCGAGCTCGCGTTCTTCCGTGCGCAGTTGGTCCCACGTGGGATACGTTGGCGGTTCGTTGCCGCCTGCTTTCTCCACGCGAGCTTCGTCTGCCCAGCGTTGTTTCTTGCGGCTCTTGAGCTCGTCCTTGAGGTAGTAGGTGAAGACCGCGCCGAAGGGCGGATTGGGAGCGGTGAAGTACTCGTCGCCTTGCCACGCCTGACCCGCGACACCGAGCGGCATGCGCTGGATGTAGAGCTCTCCGTCGCGAGTGGGAAAGAGCGTGGCTTCGCGCTGGGCCACCGCGGCGGACATGGTCCGCAGCGGGCGGAAGTCATCGAGGATGAAGATGCCTCGGCCGAAGGTCCCTACGACCAGATCATCGCGGCGCTTCTGCACCCAGAGATCCCTCACCGCGATGGTAGGGAAACCGCCCTTGAGCTGAATCCAGGCTCCGCCGCCATTCTGGGAGAAGAAGAGACCGTACTCCGTGCCGGCGAACAGCAGCTTTGGGTCGACATGATCTTCGACGACGACATACGCCGTGCCGCGATCGGGGAGGTTGTTCGCCAGCGCGGTCCAGGTGCGGCCGCGATCCGTGCTCTTGTAGATGTAGGGCTTGAAGTCGCCGGTCTTGTGATTGTCGAACGCCGCGTAGACCGTGTTCGCATCGTGCTGGGAGGCCTGCAGATGGGAGACGTACGTGTACTCGGGCACGCTCCCCACGCGCTCGATCTTTCTCCAGTTTGCGCCACCGTCCTCGGTGACTTGAATGAGTCCGTCGTCGGTACCGGCGTAGATCAGGCCCGCGGTGACCGGGGATTCCGACAGCGATACGATGTTGCCGTAATACGACGTGGAGGTGTTCTTGGCTACGGCGTCGATCGTCCACACGCGACCCATGACCGGCAGTTTGTTCCGATCGAGCTTGCGCGTCAGGTCGCCGCTGACGGGCTTCCAGGAATCGCCGCGGTCGTCGCTGCGGAAGAGGTACTGCGCCGCGAAGTAGAGGCGGTTGCTGTCGTGCGGGCTGATGAGAATGGGCGAGTCCCAGTTGATGCGCAGAGGATCCATGCCCGGCGCGCCCTGCGGCTGAATGTCCAGGGCTTCGCCGGTGCGCTTGTCGAATCGCGAGAGGCCGCCATGTTGCGATTCGGCATAGAGGGTGTTCGGGTCTTTGGGATCGGCCATGGTGCGGAAGCCGTCACCGCCGAGGGTCACGTACCAGTCCGCGTTGGTCACTCCGTGGACGGTCGTGGTGCGGGACGGGGCGCCGAGGCTGAAGTTGTCCTGCGTGCCGCCGTACACGTGATAGTAGGGGAGCGCGTCGTCGGCGCTGATCCGGTAGAACTGTGTGATGGGCAGATTCTCTTTGTACTCCCACGTGGCGGCGTTGTCGTGCGTCTCATAGAGGCCGCCGTCACAGCCGATGAGGAAGTGCTCGCTGTTCTGCGGGTCGATCCACATGGCGTGACTGTCGACGTGCTTGGTGGTTTCGTTGATGCGGGTCCAGGTCTTGCCGGCGTCGTTGCTGACGTTCACGAAGACGTCCATCGCGTAGATGCGCTGGTCGTTGTTGGGATCGACGAAGATCTCCGCGTAGTACTGCGCGCCGCCGCCCGAGTAGCTGCTCATCTTCTCCCAGTTGGCGCCACCGTCCCGCGAGCGGAAGAAGCCACCCGCTTTGCGCGTGGCCTCGATGATGGCGTAGACGGTGTTGGGATCGCGCGGGGAGAGGGCCAGTCCCGCGCGGCCCATCCATTCCTTCGGGAGTCCGTTCTCGAGCTTGGTCCAGGAGGCGCCGCCGTCCATCGATTTGTAGAGCGCGGACTCGGGGCCGCCGTTGATGAGCGTGTAGACGTGCCGGCGCCGTTGGTACGCGGCCGCATAGAGGATGTCCGGGTTGGTCGGATCGAAGATGAGGTCGGAGACGCCGGTGTTCTCACTCACAGTGAGGATGGCCCGCCAGGTCTTGCCGCCGTCGACGGTCTTGTAGAGGCCGCGGTCTCCGCCGGGCGCCCACAGCGGTCCCTGCGCGGCGACGTAGACGGTGTTGGAGTCGCGGGGATCGACGACGATCTTGCCGATGTGCTCGGACTTGGCGAGGCCTACGTTCTTCCAGCTCTTGCCGCCGTCGATCGACTTGTAGACGCCGTCGCCCATGGACACGGAACGTTGGCTGTTGTTCTCGCCGGAGCCGACCCAAACGGTCAATGAATTGCGAGGATCGACGGTGACGCAGCCGATCGAGTACGAGCCCTCGCCGTCGAAGAGCGGCGTGAAGGTCGTGCCGGCGTTGACCGTCTTCCAGACGCCGCCCGAGGCCACGGCCAGGTACCACGTGCGCGCATCGCGAGGGTCGACGGCGATGTCGACGATCCGTCCCGAGGGCATGGCCGGCCCGATGCCGCGAAGGGCCAGCCCCGCGAACGTGGAGTGGTCGTATTTGGGCGCATCCGGCTTCGGAGTGCTCTTCGCGGCGGGCGCAGCGAAGAGGGGAAGTGCAAGCAGGATGGCGAGCAGGCGGGCAGGCGTTCGCGTCATGGGCGGGAATCCTAACCTCGGAGGGGAGGCGCGTGCAGTGATGAATTGGTGGCAAGGCGGTTCCCGGAAGTCGAGCCGGCACGGCCGGCCGCGCTGGTCGGCATAGCCTTGGTCACGGGCGGCTGCACCGAGGCCCAATGTATTTGGTGCTTTTTACGCCGGAGGCGTTACGGAGGTTAGCCGGTGGCAAGCGCTGGAAGCGCGCAGCCACCGGATCCCGGCGTAACGAATGATCGACCCCGGCAGGGGTCGCGGAGAATTTACCGCGCAGACTCATAGGCGCCATTGACCGATGAGGAGGTCAATGGTAAGAATCGTACCGGTAAGAATCGCACAAGGAGGGTGAATGAAAATCACGACGAAGGGGCAGGTCACGATCCCGCAGGAGATTCGGGAGAAGACGGGGCTGCTTCCTGATACGGAGGTCGAGTTCATCGTCACCGGGAATGCCGTCAAGATCGTGAAAGCGCGGAACCAGGCCAGGTCGCGAGGCACGAGAATCGTTCAGCGCCTTCGAGGAAGCGCCTCGGTGCGGATGACGACCGACGAGATCATGAAGCTCACCCGAGGCTGAGAATGCCTCCGGCCGTGCTCGTCGACAGCAACGTGATCATCGACATCGCGACGAACGACCCGAAATGGGCCGCATGGTCTTCCGACGCCTTGAGTCGGGCGGCGGATGAGTCGACGCTGGTGATCAATCCCCTGATCTACGCCGAGGTGTCGATCGGATACGAGCGCGTCGAGGATCTCGACGCCCTTCTCACGTGGCAGGACTTTCGCCGATTGCCGATCCCGTACGAAGCCGCTTTCCTGGCGGGAAAGGCATTTGCCTCGTATCGTCGCCGTGGCGGCAACAGACTTTCGCCACTTCCGGATTTCTATATCGGCGCGCATGCAGCCGTGGATGGCTACCGCCTTCTGACCCGCGATGCGCGGCGATATCGCACCTACTTTCCCCGACTGGAGATCCTGGCGCCACCTGAGTGAGCGGACGATTCTGCCGGTCCTTGCAGTTGCACGCGAGGAAGACGATGATTCTGGCGTGAAGGCACTGCTGTTGCTGGCTGCGATGGAAGCGTTTGGCGCGGTGAGCGCCGACCGCGACCGCTCCGTGGTCCGCGTGGGCGAGTGCGGTTCGTTGCCCGTGCAGACCGCGCAGACCGTGCTGGCCGCCTCGACGACGCGTCGTCGCGTGGTGCGGCACCCGGCCCCGCTCGTGCCGGTGACCATCGACGTCGCGGCGGGGTGGACGGACGAGACGCTGGCCCATCCGTCGATGGGAGAGGCCGGCGCGCGCCAGTTCGTCGAGAATGCCATCGCCCATACGAACGCGGTGCTGCGCGCCACGGGCATCCTGCACGTCACCGTACGTCTGGTCTGGACGGGCCGGTTCGCCTTCGACGATGTCCCGAGTCAGACTCCCCAGCGAGCGTTGGCCTGGATGGCGAGTGATCCCGGCGTCGCCGCTCTTCGCGAAGACGCCGGTGCGGATCTGGTGTGGATGATCACGTTCTGGACCGAGCCGAGCTTCGCGCCGATGCCGGTGACGGACGCGGACTTCGTTCCCGCGAATGGCGTGTCCGTCATCAACTTCCTGGGCGGTGTACACACGGCCGCCCACGAGTTCGGTCACACGCTCGGTCTGGCTCACGACTTCGCGAAGATCGAGAAGCCGCCGGAGAACGATCCGTTTCCTTATCGCTTCGCGTTCTACTCCGTCGAGGGGAACTTCAAGGACGTGATGACTCCGCGCGATCGCTGTCCGCGCTGCGACGTCTACAACGCCTTCTCCACCACCGTCCCTTGGATGACCTTTCGAGGCTTCCGCACCGGCGGCGAGAGATCCGACGCCGCACGACTGATTGATTACTCCGCGGCCAAGGTCGCGGGCTACTCGCACTGAGCCGGCTTCACGCGGAGACGCGGAGGAGGGAGGCTGACGCCGCGGTGGTACGCTCGCGGGGCTTGGTTCTGGTCGTCTATCTTCTGGCGGGGACGCTGCTGCTCTGGCTCGCGCATCGGTTCGTGTTCCGGCTGTCGCGACGCGGGGCCGTGTTCCTGCTGCTCGTGCCGTTCCTCTTCGTCGGGCATGCGCTCGTGACCGGTCGTGTCTACGCGCCCATCGACAAGACCTATCTCGACGTGCCGTTGTCGCAGGTCAAAGAGCAGTACGGCATCGGGGCGCCGCACAATCCCGTGACGGCGGACATTGCCTCGCAAATGATTCCGTGGCGCGAGGCCGTGCGCGATTCGTACGCGCGGGGGGAGTGGCCGCTTTGGAATCCCTTCATTCTGTCCGGCGACATCCTCGCGGCGGCGGCGCAGCCGGCGCCGTACAGTCCGTTCACGCTCGTGGCGCTTCTTCTCCCGGCGCCGGTCAGTTTCACGTTCACCGCCGCCATCACGTTTCTCGCCGCCGCACTGGGTGCGTTCCTCTTGGCTCGCGAGTTGGGGTGCCGGGAACAGGCCGCCGCGATCGCGGCCGTTGGCTTCGCGTTCTCGGCCGCGGGGGCGCTCTATGTTCTGTGGCCGCTGGGACTGTCCTGGGCGCTCTTGCCGCTGGTCCTGCTCGGCGCGCATCGCGTCGTGGGCGAACCGGCTGTGCGCTCCTGGTTGCTACTCACCACGGCGCTCGTGCTGCTCGTGCTGGCAGGCCATCCCGAGACGGTGCTGCACGTCGTGGTCATCGGCGCGGTGTACGGCCTCGCTCACCTCACGAGGCGTCACGCGCTTCGCTCCCTCGGCGTGGCGCTTGCGGCCGGGGGCGTGGCGCTGCTCCTGTGCGCGGTGTTTCTCCTTCCGTATCTCGAAGCCTTGCCGCAGACCGCCGAGTACGCGTTCCGGCAGACCTGGAAGGACGTCGATTTCTCGAGACCTCTCCCGAAGATGCTCATGGTGTTGGCCACCGACCTCTTTCCCTCGCTGCATCTCCGGCGATGGGTCCAGCCCGACCTCGGAGGACTCCACGGCGAGACCGCGGCAGTGGGCAGCCTCGTGCTCGCGCTGGCGATCTATGCGGTGTGGCGCGTGCGTTCGAGAGCGACCTGGTTTTTCGGTGGCCTGGCGGTGTTCTGTCTGCTGGCGCACGCGGAGTGGAGGCCGGTCTCGCGCGTGATCCACTCGTTGCCCTTGTTCGAGATCACACTCAATGACCGGCTCAGCTTCGCGGCGGCCTGCGCGTTGGCGATGCTGGCTGCGCTGGGCGCGGAGCACGTCGCGCGACGGGACGATCGCCGGGCCGCGGCGATCACCGCGGGCGTGGTCCTGCTTTTCCTGGCTGCCGGGACGTTCTGGATCGAGCGATCATTCGTCATCGAACCGGGGCCGCGGGATTGGGGCCGCTACAGCGTGCCGGCGGAACTGGCCGGGTTGGCGTTGGCAGTCGCGTTCCTGGCCCTGATTCGCCGCAGAGAGATCATGCTCGGGGCGCTCCTCGCGGTTCTCCTCGTGCAGCGCGCGCTCACCGAAGGCGGCGTCCACGAATCCTTCGTAGAGGACGCCGCGTATCCCGACCTGGCCATGCTGGCGCCACTGAAGATGGCCGCCGAGCCGTTCCGCATTGCGGGAACGAACTGGTCGTTGCTCCCCGGAACGGGGACGCTTTACGGACTGGAAGACGTACGCGGCTACGAGGCCATGACGTTTCTGCCCTACACGCGAACGTACCGATTGTGGTGCGTGCCCCAGCCGATCTTCTTCAACCGGATCGACGACCTGTCCAAGCCAGTCCTCTCGATGATGAACGTCCGCTTCGCGTTCATGCACGCATCCACACCCGTGCCACCGGGGTGGAGCGTCGTGTCGAAAGAGAAGGATGCCTTGCTGCTGGAGAACGCGAGCGTGCTGCCTCGCGCGTTCGTCCCGCGGCAGGTGACGGTGGGTCTGCAGAGCGACGTGGCGCTGGATCAGATGGCGGGAGTGACCGACTTTCGCGAACGAGCCTGGATCACCGCGGACGTGATTCCCTACGAGCGCGTGAACGGTCCGGGACAGGCGACGTTCCGGCGCGTCCGCGGCGGCTACCAGCTCGACGCGAGGATGGAAGGTGACGGCTGGGTGGTGGTGACGAACAGCGCATGGAAAGGCTGGCGCGCCTACGTCGACGGCAAGCGCACCGCGCTCCAACGCGCGAACGTGGCCTTCCTCGGTCTCCACCTCGACAAAGGCACGCACCAGGTTCGGCTCGTCTATCTCCCCGAGTCGTTCGTGCTCGGCAAGTGGATCTCGCTGGGGACGTTGTTCGTGATCATCCTCGGTGTCGCTGGGTCGAAACTTCGAAAGGCTTTCACCACAGAGGTACAGCGCGGGCTGCGCCCGACAACCCAACGCTGATGACAACTGTGGAGCGGTGGGCTTTAGCCCACCGGGCGCTCGCGACGAGTGCGCAGAAGACGTGTGAGGCTCTTGGGACTGTCGTGCCGAAGGCCGCGGGCTGAGTCCAAGCCGAGCCGGCAGAGGGGACGGGCATCGCGAGAGCCCGGTGGGCTAAAGCCAACCGCTCCACAGCAACCGTTCCTCTGACGTACGACGCTGCAGCTAGCCCGCATTTCTCACAGCCCTTCGTCGCGAGACAGCCGAGAGTGGCTTGGATGCGAGTCGAACGGCGATTTCGCGACGAAGGCATAGTTGACACTATGTTGAGGAGCGAAATCGTCGTTCGGCGAAGCAGACAGGCCGCTATCGGCTGTCGTAGCAGAAGGGCTGTGAGAAATGCGGGCTAGTGCGCCGCGCGCAGAAATCAAGGTTCAGTAGGCGAAAAGCAGTTTCGCCGGAGACCGCTCTTGCGGCATCATTCGCGGCCATGACGCGAGTGTTGGCTCTCCTCACGCTCCTTCTCACCACCACCCTCTCTGCTGCCCCGGATCTCGCGCACTTCAAGGCGATGAAGTGGCGCGAGGTGGGGCCGTATCGTGGCGGGCGATCGGCGGCTGTGGAGGGCATCCCCTCGCAGCCGGGCACGTACTACTTCGGGTCCGTCGGCGGTGGAGTGTGGAAGACCACGGACGCCGGGGTAACGTGGAAGGCCGTGTCGGACGGTTTCTTCGGCGGCTCGATCGGAGCGGTGGCGGTTTCGCAATCCGATCCGAATGTGGTCTACGTGGGGACGGGCGAGAAGACCGTGCGCGGCAACGTCTCGCATGGAGACGGGATGTGGAAGTCGGTCGACGCCGGCAAGACCTGGACGTACGCCGGGTTGAAAGAGTCGCGACACATTCCTCGGGTGCGCATCCATCCCGCCAACCCGGACCTGGTCTATGCCGCGGTCCTCGGACACCTCTACGGTCCGAATCCCGAGCGCGGCGTCTATCGTTCGAAGGACGGCGGGAAGACGTGGGAGCGCATTCTCTTCGCGAACGAGAACGCCGGCGCAATCGACCTGATCCTCGACCCGAAGAATCCGCGTGTGATCTACGCGGCGACGTGGCGGGTCCGGCGCTCGCCGTACAGCCTCGAAAGCGGCGGAGACGGTTCGGCGCTGTGGAAGTCCGCGGATGGTGGCGATACGTGGAAGGACCTCAGTGCCAACAAAGGCATCCCCAAGGCGCCGCTGGGCATCATCGGTGTGACCGTGTCGCCCTCCAATCCACAGAACCTCTACGCGATCATCGAGGCCGCGGAAGGCGGCATCTTCCGCTCACGGGATGGGGGCGATACCTGGGAGCGCACCAGCGACAGCCGTGACGTCCGCCAGCGGGCCTGGTACTACTCGAGGATCTACGCCGACCCGAAAGACGAGGACACCGTCTACGCTCCGAACGTTCGTTTCCATAAGTCCAAAGACGGTGGCAAGAGCTTCACCACCATCGCCGTCCCTCACGCCGACAATCACGATCTCTGGATTGCGCCCGATGACCCTCTGCGGATGGTCGAGGCCAATGACGGAGGCGCAAACGTCTCCAATGACGGCGGTGCGAGCTGGACCGGCCAGGAGAATCAGCCCACGGCGCAGTTCTATCGGGTCACCACCGACAACGCCTTTCCCTACCGGATCCTCGGCGCGCAGCAGGACAACAGCGCCGTCCGCATCCGCCATCGCTCGACGTCCGGGCGCGGGATCGCGGACGACGATTGGGAAGCAACGGCGGGCGGAGAGAGCGGCCACATCGTCGCCAAGCCCGACGATCCGGACGTCGTCTACGGAGGCTCCTACGGCGGCTACCTGACTATGCTCAACCACCGCACCGAGGAGTTTCGCGACCTCAATCCGTGGCCGGACAATCCGATGGGTCACGGTGCCGAAGGCGCGACGGAGCGGTTCCAGTGGAACTTCCCGCTGCTCTTCTCGCCCCACGATCCGAACACGCTCTACGCTGCGTCGCAGCACCTCTGGAAGACCACGACCGGCGGCGCGCAATGGGAGCGCATCAGCGGGGACCTCACGCGCAACGACAAGACCCGAATGGGTCCGTCCGGTGGTCCCATCACCAAGGACAATACGTCGGTCGAGTATTACGGGACGATCTTCGCCGTGGCGGAGTCGCCGCTCGAGCGTGGCCTGATCTGGGCGGGCTCTGATGACGGTCGCTTGCACGTGACACGCGACGGTGGCAAGGCCTGGCAGGAGGTCACGCCCAAGGGCGCTCCGCAGTGGATTCAATGGAACAGCATCGATCCCAGTCCCTTCGACAAGGGAGCCGTCTATGTGGCCGGCACGATGTACAAGTCCGACGACTTCCGGCCGTACCTCTACAGGACCGCCGACTTCGGCGCGACCTGGACGAAGATCACCACGGGCATCCCGGCCGAGCACTTCACGCGCGTGGTGCGCAGTGATCGCCGTCGCAAGGGATTGCTCTATGCCGGAACCGAGCGCGGGATGTACGTGTCGTTCGACGACGGTGGAACGTGGCAATCGCTGCAGCTCAATCTGCCCGTCGTGCCGGTCACGGATCTCGCCTGGCGTGACGATGACCTCATCGCCGCCACGCAGGGTCGCGCATTCTGGGTGCTCGATGACCTCACGCCCCTGCAGCAACTCGACGCTGCTCCCGCGCGCCTCTTCCTCGTGACCCCTCGTCCGGCCTGGCGGACGGGAGGCTCCTCACCCGAGCGCGCCCCTCGCAATCAGGGAACGAACCCGCCTCAGGGAATCGTCGTCCACTACTGGCTCCCCACGGACGTGAAGACCGGCACGAGGGTAAAGCTGACATTCCTCGCCGCCGACGGATCCGCGATCCGCGAACTGGAAGGGGAGGTCAGGCCCCCTGCACCGCCGGCAGAAGCCACCGTTCGCAAAGATCCTCCCGCGGATGCGCCGAAGACCATCGGCGTGAAGAGCGAAGGAGGCGAGAAGGAAGCGAAGCCCAGTGCTGCGGTGGAAGAAAAAGATCCGAAAGCGGAGAAAGAGAAGGAGAAGAACAAACTCCCGGACTCGGTCCCCGGCCTCAATCGCTACGCGTGGGATCTTCGCTATCCGGAGGCGAAGCGGTTCGAAGGACTCGTACTCTGGGGCGGAGGCACGGACGGGCCGCGTGTGGTGCCCGGCACCTACACTGTCCGGTTGACCGTAGCGGAAGAGACCACCACGGTTCCGGCGCTGCTCAAGCAGGACCCTCGCAGTTCCGTGTCGCCATCGGACTTGGAAGCTCAACTGGCATTTCTCCTCACGGCCAATCGGAAACTGTCCGAGGTTCATGAACAGATCGAGCGCGTGCGCGAAGTCCGCAAGCAGCTCACCGACCTGCGCTCGCGCGCGGGTCAAGACGAGAAGGCCAAGCCCATCGTCGAGGCCGCGAAGGAGCTGGACAAGAAGATGACCGCCATCGAGGAGGCGCTCTACCAGACCAGGAACCGCAGCGCGCAGGATCCGCTGAACTTCCCGATTCGTCTCAATGACAAACTGGCTTCCGTCGCCGATTCCGCGGCCACCGGCGACTTCGCCCCCACCGCGCAGCACCGGGCCGTCGCGAACAGTCTGATTGAGCAGATCGATGCGCAGCTCGTACAGCTCCGTGCTCTCTGGGAGAGGGACCTGCCCGCACTCAATACCCTGGTCCGCCAATCGGAAATGGTGGCGGTGAAGTAGCCGGGACGGCCGGCAGCGCTGGATCCCTCCGCGTACTCCGGGTCTCCGCGTGAGTCAGCGTTTGCGTACAATGGTGGGAAATGCCCCCGGCGATCCTAGTCGTCGAAGATGAGCTGTTGACGCGCCGGACCCTGCAGGAGTTGCTGGAGCGCGAAGGGTTCGCCGTGACGACGGTCGGTAGCGTGGCGCAGGCGATGGGGGAGGTGGGCCGGCGCAGCTTCGACCTGATTCTGCTCGACCTCATCCTTCCCGACGGCGACGGACTGGTGGCCTGCGCCCGCATCCGCGAACGCCACCGCATGCCGATCGTCATCTTGAGCACGCGGCGGCAGATCGAAGACCGCGTGGCTGGCTTGGACACCGGGGCGGACGACTACATCGTCAAGCCTTTCGAGCCGGCGGAGGTCGTCGCCCGGGTTCGCGCGCAGTTACGGCGGTCGCAGACGTTCAGTTCAAATGACGTGCAGTCGATCATTCGCGTGGGCCGGCTGACCATTGATCCCACACTGCAGGACGCCGTCATCGACGGCAGACCTGCCGGTCTCACTCAGAAGGAGTTTCAGCTCGTCCACCTGATGGCAATGCGAGCGGGCAAGGCCGTGAGCCGGGACTTTCTCGTCGACCAGCTCTGGGCGGATGATGAGCTCGGCTCGGACAAGAACGTGGCGGTCTACATCCGGCGCATCCGGCAGAAGATCGAACGGGACCCCGAAGTGCCGGAGATCCTGCTGACGGTGCGGGGTTTCGGCTACCGCGTCGGCGATGGCAACGACGAGCGGTAACCTGCTCGTAACCTGTACCGCATTAAGCTCGGGACACAAGATGATTGCGCCGCCCACCGTAGTCGATGAGATCGAGCGTCTGGCCGCGCTCGACGGCTATTCGATCATCGACACGGAGCCGGAAGACTCATTTGATGACATCGTGCGGTTGGCCACGATGTACTGCGAGGCGCCGATCGGATGGATCAGCCTCGTCGACGCGACACGGCAATGGTTCAAGGCCCGCGTCGGCATCGAGGCGCGCGAGACCGCCCGAGAGATTTCCTTCTGCGGCCACGCCATCCTCGGGCGGAGCGTTTTCGTCGTGCCTGATGCGCAAACTGATCCGAGGTTCATGGGGAATCCGCTGGTGCTCGGGGACCCGGGGATTCGCTTCTATGCCGGCGCTCCGCTCACCACTCCGGGAGGGCAGAACCTGGGCACCCTTTGCGTGATGGATCGCCAGCCGCGCCAGCTCACCGCCGATCAGTTGTCCGCGCTGACGATGCTCGCCCGCCAGGTTGTGACGCAGCTCGAGTTGCGGAGAATCACCGCCGTGCACTCAGCGGCCGAGGACGAGTTGCGTCGATGCGGCGATCCGCGGGACTTCGGCGCTCACATGCTCGATGTTTCCGAACCTCGCGAAGTGGAGCGCATGAAGCGGGAGTTCATTTCCACGGTGAGCCACGAGTTGCGCACGCCACTCACCGCCCTTCGCGGTTCGCTCGGGCTGCTCGCCTCTGGTGCGATGGGCGAGTTTCCGGAAGAGGCCCGCCCGATGCTGGCCGTCGCTGAGCGAAACAGCGTCCGTCTGATGTGCTTGCTCGACGACATCCTCGATTCCGACAAGCTCCAGGCCGGCAGGATGGAGATGACCGCCCAGCCTTCCCCGCTGCGACGCATCCTGGAGCGTGCGATCGCGGACTCTGTTTCTCTGGCCGGGCAGGAAGGCGTGGCCATCGATCTCTTGTGCTCGGACCTCCGCGTGATGGGGGATGCGGACCGGCTGGTGCAGGTGACGACCAATCTTCTGTCCAACGCCATCAAGTATTCGCACCGCGGCGGATCGGTCACGGTGATCGCCACACGAGTGCGAGGCTGGGCCGAGGTGCGGGTCGTGGATCGAGGGAGAGGAATCGCACCCGGCCTGCAGCAGAAGCTCTTCCAGCGCTTCCAACGGGCCGACTTCAGTGACGCCCGAACGAAGCCCGGCACCGGATTGGGACTGTCGATCTGCAAGGCCATCATCGAACAACATGGCGGGACGATCGGTGTCGAAAGCAGCGAGGGGCAGGGGAGCACGTTTTGGTTCCGGCTCTTCGCCATCACGGGCATCGCAGGACACGAGCCCTCTTTCGATGAAGGATCCGCCTTGGAGGGCGCTCAGTGAAAGTGCTGGTCGTGGACGACGAGGAGGACGTGCGCTTCGTGGCAGAGGTCAGCCTCGGCCGCGTCGGAGGAATGACGGTGGTCGTTGCATCCGGTGGAGTGGAAGGTCTCCAACTCGCGCGGAGTGAGCACCCCGACTTCATCCTGCTGGACATGATGATGCCCGGCATGGACGGCCTGACCACGTTTCACGCATTGAAAGCGGATCCGCAGACAGCGGACATTCCAGTCATTTTCCTCACCGCCAAGGGATTGGCCCCGGACACGGAGCACCTCGGCGCGAAGGCTGTAATCCTCAAGCCATTCGATCCCATGACCCTCGCCTCCGATATCCGTAAGATCCTCGAGTCATGATCGATCCGCTTTTGCAGGAGTTGAGGGAACGGTTTCGCGAGACGGCCCGAGTGCGACTGGAAGAGATGCGCGCTCTCGTCGCCCGACTGACGCTGGACCGTTCCGATCTCGGAGCTCTCGAGCGTCTGGCGACCCACTTTCACGGCTTGACGGGTATGGGCGGCACGTACGGATTCCCTCGCGTGTCCGACCTGGGCGCTGAGGCGGAGCGATCGATCTCGCCACTGATGAAGCGTGGCCGAACCCCCGACGAAAAGACAATTGAACGGTGGGATGAGCTGATCGGCGAGATGGCCTCGGAGCTGGACTAGCGCGGCACGGCAGAAATGGTTGTCCGTTGTCCGTTGTCGGGTTGTCTGGGATTCAGCGCGACACCTCACCGACAACCGACAACCGCCAACTGACAACCGACCCCGAGGCGGCACGGCTGGTTGAGACTCTGCCGCTCGGAATGTGCTACAACGCCGCGGGTCATGTGGACTGCCCGAAGGATTCTCAAAGAGCTCGCCGATTCCGACCGCCGCCGTAGCATTCTGGCCACGTTCTGGAAGCAGGCCGAGACCCAGCATCGTCTGATCGTACAGATGCAGCTCGCCAAGTCGTTGCATTTCCGGGAGGAGACGATTCGCAAGATGCCTCCCGAGAAGAAGGCCGATCTGTTGGCGTCCCGCATTGGTCTGCCCGAGCTCGAGCAGTACTTCGAGATGGCGCTCATGCAGTACCACACCACGCAGAAGAACGAGATGATGGCGGCCTTCCTCGACCGCTGGAACGTCCCGCACGAAAACGGCTCGATCGAGAGCGACGACTACAAAGTCCCGACCGCCGAGCAAGTCCGCGAGGCCGTCAAAGAGCTCGACTTCGACCCCGCCGACGTGCGCATCTACCTGGCCACCGCCGGTCTGCTCATGGCGGAAGAGTGGCGCGACGCGACCTGGCCCGTAGTCGACGAGTTGATCGCTTCCTAAGTACAGCCCCCCGGAAACGAGTGTCCAGTGGTCGGGTTGTCAGTTGTCGGTGATCGGTTGTCTGCACCCAGTCGCGCCACGGATAAATCACCCCGAACTGAGAACCGACAACTGACAACCCAACCCACTGGACACCGACTTCCGGGAAGCTGTACTAAGCACACGGATGCGCACCCAGCACCCAGCACTACAGATACGGTACGGAGTCGTCCCGCGTCATTCGATCTTGAGCACGATCCAACTCGTCCCATCCCACATGAGCGTGGCTTTTCCGTCCTGCTCGGTGGCGAAGCGATCGTGGACGAGGCCCGTCTTGAAGGCGCTGCCGACTTCGTTCGGGAGCCATCGCCAGGAGAAGGTGGCGAGGAGGGTGCCGTCCGGTTGAGACGCGACGGATTGGACGGCGAGCAGTTCCTTCTTCGCTAGCGGGATGATGTCGAGCAGGCCGTTCGGGCGGAGCAGGAAGCGCTTGTCGTTGCGCGAACGTTCCGTGAGGATGATGTTGCGGTCGCCGTCCCGGGCGAGCCATCCCCCGTCCACCAGTTCCTGAACGGATTGGCGTACGGGCTCACTCATCGTTGTGGCGGCGACCGGCGTGGTGAAGCCCGCGTTGGTGAACTCGTACTCTCCCAATTCCGCCGACGAGGCGAGAAGCTCGCGCGTCTGTTCGGCAGAGGGCGGAGCGGGCGCTGCCGGCTTGGGCGCCGCCGATTCGCTGACCGGAGCTTCGGACGAGCAGGCAGCCAGGAGCAGTGTGGCAATGGCCAGAGCGCGCTTCATGAGAGGAGCGTAGCAGCTCTTTCGGGTCTTCGAGTCTTCGGGTCTTCGAGTCTTCGAGTCTTCGAGTCTTCGAGCTGGAGTCGCACAGTCGCACAGCGCGGGCTGCGCCCGACAGACCAACGACGCATTGGCCTGTCATCCTGAGCGGGTGGCGGGTGGGTGCGAAGGATCCCCTGCGGTAGACGCTGTCCGTGCAGGTTGGAGAAGGCCGCGGTTCTCGTACCCGCACGCTCATCGTCCACGCACGAGATCCTTCGCCGTCTACGCGGCTTGAGCCGGCGGTGGATGGGGGGCGAAGGATCCCCTGCCGACGCACTCCACTCGCTCCGTCGGAAGGGGATCCTTCGCACCCACCCGCCACCCGCTCAGGATGACAGGTGGTTTGCGCCGCGCGAAGAATTCGAGGTATGACCTATGAGACTCCTCGACGACTCGACGACTCGACGACTCGAAGACTCGACGACTAGACTCCGCGGAGGAGCGCAACGTCCTCCTCCGAGAGGGCGCGGACCTTTCCCGCTTCGAGATCGCCGAGGATCAGAGCTCCGATGGCGATGCGGGATAGGGAGACCACCTTGGCGCCGAGGGCCTCTACCATTCGGCGGACTTGCCGGTTGCGGCCTTCCGTGATCGTGATCTCGAACACCGTCTTTCCGCCGGGCTCGCGGAGGCGTGTCACCGTCGCGGGGCGCGTGGGGCCGTCGCGGAGCTCGAGGCCGTCGCGGAGGCGCTGGAGCTGTTCCTCGGGCAGCGACTGTGACGCCTTCACCACGTACGTCTTCGGGACGTGATGCTCCGGGTTCGTCATCCGTTCCGCGAAGGCCGTGTCGTTCGTCAGCAGCAAGAGACCGCTCGTGTCGAGATCGAGCCTTCCCACGGGAAAGAGGTAGCGCTCCCGATCCGGCAGGAGGTCGTAGATCGTGGGACGTCCCTCGGGGTCGCGATAGGTGGTGAGATAGCCGGCCGGTTTGTGAAGCGCGAGGTACACGGGTTTCGCCTTCTCCAGCGGCCGGTCGTCCACCGCGATCGCGTCGCGTTCGAGGTCGACCCAGCGATTCGGATCGCCCTCCACGCGGCCATTGACCTTCACCCGGCCCGCACCGATCCACTTGCGCGCCTCCGTACGCGAGCCCAGTCCGGCCTTGGAGACCACGCGCTCCAGAGTCTTCAGAGGACGGTCGCCCGGAGGCGGAGCCTTCGGCGAGAACGGCTTCGTGGCCGAGGGCGAGGACGCAGAGGGCAGGGCGCTGGGCGCAGGAGCGGAGCTCGTCGCGTCCTTCGTCCGATCTCTTCCTGAGCCCTGACCCTTGCGCCCCGCGCCCTTCTTAGGGCGCAAACGTCAGCTCCATCGTCGTGCCGATCTTGATCCGGGCCATGCTCGTGTCGGACTTGCGGACCCACACTTGATGCACCTCTCCGGTGTTGGCGTTGGTGAAGCGATAGAGGTTCGTGTCGCCCTCCGTCGATTCGAGCAGCGGCACGCCTTCCACCTTCTTCGGGTCGAACACCACCGTCACGCGCTGATACAGCGAGCCGCCATAGGCCGGAGCATCGGCCGCTTTCCATGCGCCTCCCTGTCGGCGTTTCCAGGTGACGCCCTGGGGAGTCGCTTCGGCGAGCCACTCGGCTCCGTCCGCGCGGAACTGCACCTTCTCCGCGCCCGGGGTGGTCCGGTTCATCTCGCCCTCGGCGTGAACGCCACGTTCCTCGAGCACGAACCGGAATTGCTTCGTGGAGCGCATCCAGAGCAGCGCTTCGTCGTAAGTGCCCTTCTGCAGTTCGGGGATGCTGGTCTGCGTCACGGTGGGGATCGGGGCCGCGGTCGTGGTGGTCGCAGGTGGCGGCGTGGGGGGCGCCGGCGTTTCCGGCGAGCACGCGCTCAACGAAGTCAGAAGGAGCAGGCCCGTGACGAAAAGACTCGTGCGCCCGCCGCCGGAATGACGGTCGAGGAAAGGGAGATGGATAGCGAGACGTCGCATTGCGCTTACTTTAATGTGACAACGTCCGGAAATCTCCGTGCTACATTCGTGTGCGGAGCCAATCATGCGGGAAAAATCGTGGTGGTGGTGGGTTGCACTCGGGGCCGGGTTGGGATGCTTTGCATTCGGCGTGGCCCAACTCGAGCCGTTTGAAGCGGACGCGGTCCAGCAGGCCGGCCTGCTTGCGCCGCCCGTGCGATCCGCACCGCAGCCCACGTTCGTTCCCGAGCCACCGCCCGCGGAGCCGTCGCACGATGTACCGACGCTCATCGAGGCCAGCAGCGAACAGACCGACCTGCGGGTGCAGGCTCTGGCCCGCGAGATGGCGGAGATGTGGACGCGCGACCCCGAGGAGCTGGTGGTGGCCATCGACGACGCCGCACGCTCGACGCCCAGCGCACCCTCTGTGACGTTGCTCCTGGCCATCGCGCACGCCGAGACCAACGGCATGATCCTCGACGTCTCCGAGGCCGGCGCCGTCGGTCTGGCGCAGGCCACGCCGGTCGCCTATCGCGAGGAATCCTTCGACGGAAAGCTCTTCGTGACCGCCGACTATCTGATCGGCTCGCGCGCCTACATCATGAAGAAGCCCCTCGGCGATGCGGACACCATCGCCTCGATGATCGCCGACAAGGACTCGCCGGCCCGCCGCGCCAAGGCCAAGAGGCTCCTGGCCTCGGCGAAGGTGCTACGCCGCGAGGGCATCGACGAGCTCGATCTGCTCTCCCCGTATGCGTCCAAGCGCTACTTCGCGCGCATCGAAGAAATGGACAAGCACAACAAGGCCGTGCTCGCGAAGCTGGGCAGACTGCTCGAGAAAGGCACCCGCGCTCAGTTGCGCTCGTTCCGGAACGAGGTGCGCACCGAATACCGCGCCCTCAAGCAGACGCAGCTCACCTCGTGGAAGAAGTATCAGAACCAGTTGATCGCCAAGCGCGACATCATGCTCGAAGAGCACTTCCGCCTGAGCCACAAGGAAGTCAAACGCGCGATGGCCTATGAGGCCAGCGAGTACCTCGGCGAGCATCTCGATGACCGCTTCTCCGCGAAGAGCATGTCCCGGTTCCTGGTCCGGCATCTCGACCGGAAGGGCGTCGAGGCGCGCAAGCTCGCGAAATCCGAACGGGACGTCGAACGCATGACCGCCGCGCTCTACAACGGCGGATCCCACAACGTGAAGCGCATGCTGGCCGGCCTCATTCGCACACTCCCGGAGACCGAGAAGTACATGAAGAAGGTCCCCGCCACCCGACGACGCCTCGACGGAGTGATCGCCGGAATGCCCCTCGGAGAAGGCCAGGTCCGCACGCTCCGCTGAGCCGGCCCGGCCGGCGGCGCTGGTTGGCATAGCCTTGGGCACGTGCGGTCGCTCCGAGGCGAGTGTATTTCTACCTCGCATACTGCCGGGCCCGCACGGGCCGGCCGTGCCTGCTCAGGGCTTTTGATCGAGTCCCGATCAGACGCGCTCCTCTCTGGTAGGTGAGGTAGGCCCACGCCCACTGCGTGATGACCACGGCAATTTGCTCGAACAGCGTGCCCAAGGCTTGGCCAACCAGCGCCGCCGGCCGTGCCGGCTCAGGGCTTTCGATCGAGTCCTGTGATCAGACGCGCTCCGCGCTGGTAGGTGAGGTAGGCCCACGCCCACTGCGTGATGACCAGGAAGCGATTGCGGAAGCCGATCAGGAAGAAGATGTGGATGAGCAGCCAGGCCATCCAGGCGAAGAAACCACCGAAGTGGAGCTTGCCGAAGTCCGCGACCGCGGCCGCGCGGCCGATCGTGGCCAGGGATCCTTTGTCCTTGTAGCGGAAGGCGCGGAGCGGTTGTCCGGCCACGGCTCGCTCGAGGTTCAGTGCGGTGTGCTGGCCCTGCTGAATGGCTGCGGGCGCGACGCCGGGCACGAATGAACCGTCGTGTTGCTCGGCGGCTGCGAGGTCGCCGAGGACGAAGATGTTCTTGTGGCCGGGGATGGTCAGGTCGGGCTCGACGAGCACGCGGCCGGCGCGGTCGAGCGGAACGTCCAATGAGGTGGCGAGCGGGGAGGCTTGCACGCCCGCACCCCAGAGGATCGTGCGCGTGGCGAGGGTTTGGTCGCCGAAGCGGACCTGGCGATCGTCGAGGTCCGTGACCACGGCACCGGTGATGACTTCCACCCCGAGGTTCTCGAGCTGGACTCGCGCGTTCTCCGAGAGATCCGGCGGATAGACAGGCAGCACGCGATCCTTTCCTTCGAGGAGAATCACCCGTGCCTGTTGCGGTTGAATGCGGCGGAAGTCCTTGACCATCGTCTGTCGCGCGATCTCCGAGAGCGCGCCGGCCAGCTCGACCCCGGTGGGCCCGGCGCCGATGACGACGAAGGTCAGCCAGGCCTTCTGCAACTCGGGATCGGTCTCGCGTTCCGCGGCCTCGAAGGCCAGGAGCACGCGGCGGCGGATCTCCAGCGCGTCGTCGATGCTCTTGAGTCCTGGCGCGAAGCGCTCCCACTCGGGATGGGCGAAGTACGAGTGAGTGGCTCCTGTGGCGAGGACCAGTTGGTCGTACGAGAGCGAGTGACCGTCGGCGAGTTGGACGAGCCTCGCGTTCGGATCGATGGAGACCGCTTCGCCGAGGACAACCGAGACGTTCTTTTGTCCGCGGAGGATCGAGCGGATCGGCGCGGCGATGTCGCTGGGATTGAGTCCGGCGGTCGCGACCTGGTAGAGCAGGGGCTGGAAGAGGTGGTAGTTGTGGCGGTCGAGGACTGTGATCTGCGCGTCCACGCCTTTGAGGCCGCGTGCGGTGTAGAGGCCGGCGAAGCCCCCTCCGATGATGAGGATGTGCATAGGTTGGCGCACATCCCGGCAGCGGAAGCGTCCGGTGATGGCCGGAGCATCCTACATGGAGCCGAAGCGCGCCGCGAACTCGCCGATGATGCGGCGCATGTCGGCCAGGAGTCTGGGATCGTTGCGCATGCGCTGCTGGATGCTTTGCAGGAACGCTTCATCCGCCTCGTCGCCCGGAGCCTCTCCGCTGTCGATGGCATCGAGCCAAAGCTGCGGATCTCCGTCGTAGAACGTCACCAGAATCTGCACGCGGGCAAAACTGGCGGCCAGTCCTCCCGCAAGCCAGGAGGGTGAGAGGTCCAGAATCTCGACGGACACTTCAGGCGATAAGAAGGGCAAAACGGTTCTCCTCTCTCGAAGGTTCGTTAAAGGAGTGACGGACGGAGGGAGTTCCCTACCCTCATTTTTCCGGAAGCCGCGATTTTGTGGATCGCCGTCCCAGCCCCGCAAGTCAGAGTGCCCCCGTTCGACTCTCGCACCCAGCACCCAGCACTCCGTACAGCTCCCTGGAAGTCCGTGTCCAGTGGGGTGGGTTGTCAGTTGTCGGTTCTCAGTTCGTGGTGATCCACTCCCTGCGGCTCTTCTCCGTGGCGCGACTGGGTGCAGACAACCGATCACCGACAACGGACAACCCGACCGACCGGATCTCAGCACCCAGCACCCAGCACTCAGCACTGCGCTTCGAGGCTCAGCCGTTCCCGATCTTGGCCAGCTCCGGCTTGCCGACCCAGCGTCCCCAGGAGAGGCAACGCACGCAGGTGAAGGTGTAGTCGGTGATCCCGGTCTCGCGGTTCGGCTTGGCGTCGATCTCCATCCGCGCCTGGCAGCGATAGCAGAGGATCGCATCGCCCCGCTGCAGGTTCTCCACGAACCCTTCGACCTGCTGGTCCTGAAACTCGGTCTGCTTCGGCCGCTGGGGGAGGGTGTAGCTCTCCTTCCCGCGGTCGCAAACCAGGGCGATGTGGTCGGCGAACGTGGTCTGCACGAAGCTCCCGCTCAACTTGGCCCCGGGATGCTTCGGGCAACGCAACTCCTGGTTGGCCCAGAACGCGCGGGCCAGATCGCGATGAATCTCCACTTCAGACGGCATGGCGACATTGTAAAGGCGACCGCGCCGACGTTGCGAACTCCGTCAACGACGCATGGAGCGCCGGCGTCCCGCCGCTGGGCCACGTCGCGCGCCCGCTACGGGTGCGGGAGCGTGCGGTGAATCTTCGGCGGAACGTACGTGCCCGCGAGCGCGGTGCCCTGGGGTCCGTAGACTCGGAACAGCAGGCTGAAGTGTCCCTTCGGAACGGGCAGCCAGTTGGCGGTGTTCGTCTTGGGCTGGTCTGCCTGGACGTAGATCGTCACCGATCCGTCCTCCGCGGTCACGAGACCGGATGTGTAGGAGGCGACGACGTACTTGTCGAGGGCGTTCGGAACGAGCTCGATGGACTCCGGCGTGTAGGCTGTCATCGACCAGAAGCGTTGGTACTCGGGCAGCTCG
>Ga0307505_10000698_pt1 | contig 34052 bp, 34 predicted proteins | sample 23_S_MG_FD_202183 | JGI IMG/M metagenome (GOLD analysis project Ga0307505, IMG submission 202183) | Soil microbial communities from Populus trichocarpa stands in riparian zone in the Pacific Northwest, United States - 23_S | ecosystem: Environmental > Terrestrial > Soil > Riparian zone > Trees...
GGCCGGCGACCCCGTGCCGGAAGCGACCTGGGACTTGTTCTTCGGCCCCTCATGCGTACCCATCCCACCCAACCATTTCCGCCGGATGTTCACAGCCCGGCGCGCCGCAGTGACCTATCTGGCGGTGCAGTCGTCGACCCGGCTCCGGCCGCCGCCGCCGACCGCTTTTCGGTGCGTGCCTGATTGAGTGCAATTCCGCCCCTCGGGGCTCTTCGAGCGAAGGAAGATCTCATGCTGATCCGCAAATTCCTAGCCCAATCCGTCGCGGCCATTGGCGTCGCCCTCGTCGCCATCGCCCCCGCGGTCGCACAGACCACCTTTCCGTCGAAGCAGGTGACTGTAGTCGTCGCCTTCCCGCCGGGCGGCGGCGCCGACCTGCTGGGTCGGTTGCTGGCGGAGAAGTACTCGGAGGCGTGGGGCCAAACCGTAGTCGTGCTGAACCGACCCGGGGCGGCAGGGATGATCGGTGCCAGGGAAGTGGGCAGAGCGCCGCCCGACGGGCACACACTGCTCGTCGGCGCCAGCGGCGCTGTAATGACTTCCAACATGGCCGAGCTCGCACCCGTTTCGCTGCTGAGCACGCCGCCTTACATCGTGGCGGTCAATGCCTCGCTGCCCGTGAACACCCTGCGCGAGCTCGTGGCCTATGCCAAGGAGCGGCCCGACGGCTCCGTCTCGTTTGCGTCGTCGGGAGCCGGCTCGGCATCGCATCTGGCAGGTGAGCTGTTTCAGAGCCTGACTCAAACCAAGATGACGCACGTGCCCTACAAGGGCATGGGGCAGGCGGTGCAGGACCTCGTGGGAGGCCAAGTCACCGTCATGTTCGGACCGCCGCCTGCGCTGCTGCCGCACATTAAGTCGGGCAAGCTGAAAGGGCTCGCTGTAACGGATACCCAGCGTTCGCCACTCTTCGGCGAGATCCCGACCAGCGCTGAAGCCGGAGTCCCCGGGCTGGAAGCGCGCGCGTGGTACGGCATCTTTGCCCCTGCGGGCACGCCCGCCGCGGTGGTCGCCAAGATCAATACCGATACCACCAAGGCGCTCGCCGCGCCGAATGTGGTGGAGACGCTCGCCTTGCAGGGGGCAACGCCGGCATCCGGCGATCCGGCAAGCTTTGCGGCCTTCCTGAAACAGGACATCGCGACGACGGAAGATCTTCTGCGCAAGGCTGGCCTGCCGCTGCCCTGATTTCACCGAGGACAAGCAAACCATGCTGTACGAACTCAGAACCTATCAAGCTGGCGGCGGGCGGATGGCCGAGATGGAAAAGCTCATGGCGAGCGACTGCACCGACGTGCTCCGCCGGGCAAAGGTGCCGCGCCCACTTGGGGCCTGGCATGCGGTGGCCGGACCCCGCCTTCCGGCATTCGTCTGGATCCTGGCCTGGAACTCGCTTGACGAGCGCAACGCCGCCTGGGCCGCCTTCGGCGCCGACGTGCGATGGCAGCAGTTGCGGCGCGCGGCGCACGAGAAGACTGAGCTGACTGCCTGCGTCGACACCCAATTCATGAGCGCCTGGCCGGAACCGGCACTCGAAGCGGACACCGACCTCTCTCGGCCGGGCTATGTCTATGAGCTCATACTGCTGCGCGTGCACACCGGGCAGGGTGGCGCGGCGCGGCAGGCGTTCCTGGGGTCCGATCGACCGGCCCTTGAGGAAGTCGGCGGCAAGCTGCAGGCTGTGTTCGACCTGCTGAGTGGCGAGAACCTCCCGGTCATCGCCGCCGTCGTGCGCTGGGCGGACGCGACCGCCTGCGCCAACGGCATGTCGACCTACGACTCGCATCCGAAGGTGCGGGCCGCGCGGGTGGCCGAACGGGAGAAACTGGGATTCGACCTGTTTAATTCCGCCGACCGCTATCTGATGGTGAGCTCACCGCCGTTCGGCAGGGTGTGAGTGATACTTGGACCGAAGAGCCCTGTAACGGCTTATCCAGCGGCCGCAGTCGATTCAAGACTGCTTTGGTCGGTGAGGGTGGTCGTCAGTTGGTTTTGCGAGTACAGCACTCGGGGGGGCTGAAAGGTCGGTCCACCCAGCGAGGGATTCATGTGACGACCACCTCACCGGATCCTGACACATTGTGCGTGTGAGGCCATCGTAGACAGTGCCAATCGTCTGGACGATCCAGCGGCCCCAGCGCCTCAGGCAATCCTGTGCAGACATGGAGCGGCAGTTTTAGTGCAAGGTCAGGCTACGTGAGAGCGGTTGGTGCATCACTCACGCGCCTTACCTCATGGTGGTTGGGAACGCAGACGGGAACAGCCGGGGCAATGGGCTGAAGTGAAGAGCCCCGTCTTTCGCGGGGAATTTGAGCAGAACGCACAATGACCTCGGTAAGCGCTACCAAGTTGCGGAGCTTGACTGAATCCCGTGTCACGCTGAGTTCTGCGTATTACAGCAACAGTAACAGTAACAGTAACAGGAGCGGACGATCACGGACGACCGCTTTAGGGACGGGCATCCTTCGCGCCGCCCGGCCTACACGTGCTTTCTCTGCCGAACCATTTTTTGGTGCCCTCTCGGGGCGGACACCACGGGACTGCCCACGTCCACTACGACAGCGTATAGCTTGTCTTCACCGTCGTGAAGAACTCGGCTGCATAGCGACCCTGTTCTCGCGGTCCATAGCTTGACGCCTTGCGACCACCGAAGGGCACGTGATAGTCGACCCCGGCGGTAGGGAGATTTACCGTCACGATGCCTGCCTGCGCGTTCCGCTTGAAGTGCGTCGCGTGCCTGAGCGATCGCGTCGCTATGCCAGAGGCCAAACCGAATGCCGTGTCGTTGGCGAGCGCGAGCGCTTCGTCGTAGTCCTTTGCTCGTTGGACGCTGACGACGGGACCGAAGATCTCGTCCCGGTTGATCTGCATCGCCGGTTCGGTTTCGACGAACAACGCCGGACGGAGGTACCAGCCCGGCGCGCCGTCGGCGCTTCGTGCAATCGGCTCTCCGCCTGCGACAAGGCGCGCACCCTCGCTCGTGCCCTTCGCGATGTACTCGAGGTCCTGCGCAAGTTGGCGCTCGTCAACGACGGGTCCGATGTCGGTGCCGGGTTTTCGCGCATCGTCCACCGTGAGCCGCTTCATGCGATCCACGACTGCCGCGACGAATGCGTCATGGATGCCCCTGGTGACGATCACCCGCGACGACGCCGTGCAGCGCTGGCCGGCAGAGAAAAAGCCGCTGCTCACCGCGCACTCGACGGCGACCGACAGGTCGGCATCGTCGAGGACGACGAACGGATTCTTGCCGCCCATCTCGAGCTGCACCTTGGCCATCCGCGCGATGCATGCGGCGGCGATGCTGCGACCGGTGGCGACGCCCCCGGTGAAGCTGATCGCATCCACGCGCGGGTCGTCGGTGAGCACCGCGCCGACTTCGGATCCGCGCCCGAGCACAACATTCAGAACGCCCTGCGGCAGGCCGTTGTGCTGCAAGATCTCGGCGAGCGCGAGCGCGAGCGCGAGCGCCGACGCGGGCACGAGCTCGGCCGGTTTGAGGACGACCGTGTTGCCGTGGGCGAGCGCCGGAGCGAGCTTCCACGCCGGGATCGCGATGGGAAAGTTCCACGGCGTGATCAGGCCGACGACGCCGAGCGGCTCCCGCGTGACCTCGACGCCGATGCCCGGCCGCACCGACTCAAGAAAGTCGCCGGCGCGCCGGATCGCCTCCCCGGCGAAGAACTTGAACAGATACCCGGCCCGGACGACCTCGCCGGTCGCCTCGGTCAGCGTCTTGCCCTCCTCGCGTGCGAGCTGATCGGCGAGTTCGACACGTCGCGCCAGGATCTCTCCGCCAGTCGCGTCGAGAATGTCGAAGCGTTGCTGCGGGGTGCTCGTCGACCAGGTCGCAAATGCGGCTCGCGCGGCCCCGATCGCGGTGCGCACCTGCGCCGCGTCCGCCCGGGCGAACCCGCCGATCACATCGCGCGTGTCGGAAGGATTGACATTGGGCGTCAGGCCGGCGCCGGCGACCCACTCGCCGTCGATGAAACTTCGAGTCTGCATCGGCGTCGGGTCTTCTCGCCGAAGGCGTCTTAGCGACTGCCGCGCTTCATCGCGCCGGCGTACTGGATGCTCAGGTGACGATCGAGGAAGGCTGCATGGCGCGCCACCGCGTCGGGATGGAATTCGCTTTCAGGGCGTGGCTCGTGATCAAAATGCCCGAACTCGTCGACGCCGCGGACCAGGCTGGCGCTGTTGCGGTTGCCGCCGACCTGACTGACGGACGTGGGGATATAGCGCACCGCCAAGCCGACCCTGCGGTAGTCTGCCGGGTTCGGCTCGGAGCCGTGAAACAGCATCACGTGGTGCAGCGACATCTGGCCCGGCTCGAGGACCACGTCGACCGCCTCCGATTCGTCGACCTCGACTGCGATCTCCTGGCCACGGCTGAGCAGGTTGGTCTCGCCGAAGGTGTCGGCATGAGCGACCTGGGCCTTGTGCGTCCCCGGAACAATCCGCATGCAGCCGTTCTCGACGCGGCTCGGCGTGAGCGCGATCCAGGCGGTGACGACATCGGTGGAGGAAAGACCCCAGTACGTCGAATCCTGGTGCCACGATACGAACGCCGAATCGCGTGCGTTCTTGGCGAAGAACGCCGAGCTCCAGCACAGCAGGTTCGGCCCGAACAGATCCTCTACCGCGTCCAGGATGCGCGGATGGCGGATCAGGGCGGCGATCCAGGGAACGAGCAAGTGCGGCTTCAGGTTGTTGCGTGACGACAGCTTGCCGCCATCGCGTGCCTCCATCGCCTCGAAGCGGCTCAACAGGTCGCCGGCCTCGGCGGCTGGCATCACGTCGACCGGAAAGTGAATTCCGTCGACACGGTAGTTCTCGATCGCCTTCGGGGTCAGTACCTTTGGCATCCTTGTCTCCTTGTCCTTCTAGAGTCAGATCACGCGCGCCGGGAGAGGTTCGCCGTCAAAGTGCGCGTTCAGGTTGGCCAGGGTGAGTTGGCCCATGGCGAGTCGGGTTTCCCGGGTCGAACTGCCCAGGTGGGGAAAGAGCACGACGTTCTTCAGCGCGCTCAGGGCCTCCGGAACTTTCGGCTCATTGGCATAGACGTCGAGCGCCGCGGCCTTGATCGTGCCGGCCTGCAGCGCCGTGATAAGCGCAGGCTCGTCGACCACCGAGCCGCGGGCGATGTTGACCAGCGTGCCTTCGGCGCCGAGGGCGGCGAGCACCCCGGCGTCGACCAGGTTGACGGTCTCCTTGCCGCCGGGACAGGCGACGACGAGGAAGTCGCTCTCGATGGCCATCGCGCGCAGGTCGGCGAAGTAGGAATAGCCGACGCCCGGCTGCTCGCTGCGGCCGTGGTAGACGATCTTCAGCTTGCACGCCTCGAGCCGCTTGGCGATCTCCTTGCCGATCTTGCCCAGGCCGATGATGCCCGCGGTCTTGCCCCGGAGCGTGCTCGCGAGCGGCATCGGCGCTTTCAGCCATTCGCCGGCGAGCACGAAGTTGTGGCCGTCGACGAAGCGGCGCGCGCTGCACAGCACCAGCGCCAGGGCGACGTCGGCGACGTCGTCGTTCAGCACGTTGGGCGTGTTGGCGACGACGATGCCGCGGCTGCGGCAGGCGTCGAGGTCGACGCCGTCGTAGCCTACGCCGACCGTGGCGACGATCTCGACATAGGGCAGCCGGTCGAGCAAGTTCTTCGGCACCTTGCTGACGCCGAGGCCGACGACTCCGCGCACGCCGGGCGCCACGCGCTCGATCAGCGCGTCGGCGTCGGCGGCCGTAGTCGTCGTGTCGTGCAGCGTAAAGCGATCGGCGAGCAGCTTCTCGACGAAGGGAGGGAATTTCGCGATCTTCAGCAGTTCGATCGGCATCGTCGGTCTCCTAGGGAATCTTCGTCCCCACTACGTCTTCGTAGCGGTGTCGGCGGGTGATCAGCCCCGCCTGCTGGTACACGTCGAGCAGCACCTCGAATCCGGCGCGTGAGAACTCGACCGGGCGCGCCCAGCAGCCCAGACGCTGGTAGGAGCAGATCGACTTCGCCAGCGCCGCCGGCGCGACATTCGGGAAGAACGGCTGCTCGGCCTCGGCCACCATCACGGCGTCGCTGTCGATCACCCAGTCGCGCGCGGCCCGATAGGCGCGCATGAAGCACGCCGCGTCGTCGGTCTCGAGCCATTCGGGTCGCGCGACGATGCTCGAGAAAGCGACGGGGCCGAACGTCGCGCCGACCGCGGCGACGATGTGGCCGACGCCGTCGTGCTCGAGCTGCTGCGGCGCCGGGCCTTGCAGCACGATGAAGTCGCCGCGGCCGGAACGGAACGCGTCTTCCATCGTCAGCTGGCCGGCGTCGACGATGTCGATCGTCGCAGGGTCGACGCTGCTGCTGAGGCAGCCGTAATTGAACATCGTCAACGGCTGCAGCGCGTGGTCGACGAGCACGGTCCTGTCGATCAGGCGGCGCCAAGAGAAGTCGGCCTCGGCGCGGCGGCCGACGATGAAGAAACCGTCGCGCTCGTTGATCTGTGCGAAGTGCAGCACCGGCGGCCTCTCGCCGCGCTCGAGCGGCGGAAACGCCTGCGCCGGCGCCCACTGTGCGACCTGCGCGCTGCCGTCGACGACACCGGCCTGCGGCGACTCGCCCGGCCCGCAAACCGAATGCGTCGGCGCGAAGCCTTGCTTCGCGAGAAAGCCGCCGGCGATCGTCGCGATCAGTGGCGAGTAGAACGCCGAGAAGCGCGTGAACTTGATGTGGATCGGCTGGCTCATTCGATACCTTGCACGAGGGGTCGCGGCGCACCGATTGTCGGCACGCGCGCGCTGCCGAACATCGCCTCGCCCTCACGTTGAGAAGATGGATAAAACTGCTTTCATGCCGGCAGCGGATAGTGGCAGCGGACGCATTGCCCGGGCTCGATCTCGCGCAGCTCGGGGACGACACGGTCGCAGCCCTCGCCGCGGCGAGGGCAGCGCGGGTGAAAGGCGCAGCCTTCCGGCGGCCGGATCGGCGAGGGCACGTCGCCTGCGGCGAGCACGCGCACTCGCCGCGTCGCCTTCGGGTCGGCGATCGGCGCCGACTCGAGCAGGGCCTCCGTGTAGGGATGGCGCGGATGCGTGAACAGCGTCTGCACGCGGGCGCTCTCGACCACCTTTCCGAGGTACATGACGACGACGCGGTCGCTGATGTACTGCACCACGCGCAGGTCGTGGCCGATGAAGACGTAGGTGAGGTTGAACGCCTGCTGCAGCTCGACGAGCAGGTTCAGCACCTGCGCCTGGACTGAGACGTCGAGCGCCGAGACCGGCTCGTCGGCGACGATGAGCTGTGGCTCGAGGATCAGGGTGCGGGCGATCGCGACGCGCTGCCGCTGCCCGCCGCTCAACTCGTGCGGATAGCGCTTCAGCGCGTCGGGCCGCAGGCCCACCCGCTGCAGCAGGGCGGCGACGCGATCGCGCAGCTGCGCGCGGTCCACCCTGTCGGCGTGGATGCGTATCGGCTCGCCGACCAGCCGCTCGATGTTCATGCGCGGGTCGAGCGAGGCGTAAGGATCCTGGAAGACGATAGTCATGCGCTTGCGGAACGGCCGCATCTCGGCCTCACTTAAACCGACGATGTCTTGGCCGTCGAAGATCACCTTGCCGGCGGTCGGCTCGACCAGGCGCAGGATCAGCCGGCCGAGGGTGGTCTTGCCGCAGCCCGATTCGCCGACGATGCCGATCGTCTCGCCGCGCGCGACCTTGAAGCCAACGCCGTCGACCGCCTTCACGTGATCGACCGTGCGCAGCAGCAGGCCCTCGCGGATCGGGAAGTGCTTCTTCAGCCCCTCGACCTCGAGCAGCACGTCGGTCGGGCCGCGACCGCTCACTGGACTACCCTCCCTGCCAAGTTGGACGAGAGGTGATGCAGGGTTGTCCACGGCGGCGGTCGGTCGGCGCTTGCGACGAACCGGCCGAGTGCCGCGGTGGGCAACCCGTGTTTGACGCGGCGCTGGCCGCAGGAGGATCGTTCGAGCCGACTTCCGTGCCCTTGCAGTGACTGCCCCGCGCGCTGGCCGCCCGACGGCCCGCATGAGACCCGCAGCCTGCAAGGTGCCGGAAGACCCAGACGGGCTACAGGGTGTTGCGCCGCACTGACCTTCACACCAGTGAGCACGTGTGAGCGCCGATCAGTGAGCGTCCCGCGGGGGTTTCCGGCACGGCAAGTCATACCGCAACTTGCAGGAGTCTGTCCATGGCTGAAGTCTTCGCCGGGCTGGACTGGGCCAGCCGTACCCACGCCGTGTGCGTCATCGACGAGCGCGGCAGCGTTCGCAAGCAATGGGAGGTCTGCCACGATGCCGATGGGCTGCGCGCGCTGATGCGTCAGTTGCGCGCCTTGCACGTGGCGCGCATTGCCGTCGAACGCCCCTCGGGGTTGCTGGTCGATGCTCTGGTGGAGGCCGGCTTCGAGGTCGTGCCCATCCACCCCAACGCCGTCAAGGCCAGCCGCCCGGGCTACCGCAGCCACGGCGGCAAGTCCGATGCTTCGGACGCCTATCTGCTGGCCGACCTGCTGCGTACCGACGGCCATCGCTTCAAGCCGCTGGCCGCGCAGTCCGACGAGATCCGCGCGCTGCGCGCCCTGGTGCGCGGCCGTGACGACCTGGTGGCCACCCGCGTGCAACTGGCCAACCAGCTGCGCAGCCTGCTCGAGTCGTACTGGGCCGGCGCCGCCGAGGTCTTCGCCGACGTGGAATCGCCCATCGCGCTGGCCTTCATCCAGCGCTACCCCACGCCCGAGGCCGCCAGCCGGCTCGGCCCCAAGCGCATGGCCGCGTTCTGCGCCCAGCACGCCTACTGCGGCCGGCGCAGCGTCTAGGAGTTGCTGCAGCGGCTGCGCCAGGCCCCCCGCATCACCATCGGCGAACTGCAGATGGACGCCAAGGGCGAGCTGGCCTGCAGCCTGACGCGCACGCTCAGCACCGTGGTCGATCAGATCCGCTTGCTGTCCAGCCGCATCGAGCACCACGTCGCCGCCAGCCAGGACGGGCGCATCCTCATGAGCTTCCCGCGTGCCGGGCGCATCTGCGCCGCGCAGATCCTGGCCGAACTGGGCAGCGTGCGCGAGCGCTTCGACTGCGACGAACATCTTGCCGCCGAGGCCGGCGTCGCACCCGTCACCTACGCCTCGGGCAAGCACAAGGCCGTGGTCTTCCGCTGGGCCTGCAACCATCGGCTGCGCCGAGCGCTGACCACGCTGGCCGACAACTCCCGCCATGCCAGCGCCTGGGCCGCGGCCACCTACGCCAAAGCCCGGGGCCGCGGCTGCGATCACCCTCACGCCATTCGCATCCTCAGTCGCGCCTGGCTGCGCGTGATCTGGCGTGCCTGGAACGACCGAAAACCCTATGACCCAGCCTTGCATGGCGGGCTCCAAACCATGCTCAAAGCAGCGGGGGGTTGACACAGGGTGTCTCATGCCGGGTCCCCTTCGCGCCCGCGCCCGTCCTCATGCAGCCAGCAGGCGACCGCACGGCCCAGCTCGGGTGCGAACAGTGGCGGCGCCTCGACGCTGCATCTGGGCATGCAGCGCGGGCAACGCGGGTGAAAGCTGCAGCCCTGCGGTAGGTCGAGCAGGTTCGGCACCGAGCCCTGGATGTCGTCGAGCTTGGAGCGCTCAAGGATCGCCTGGTCCGAGGGCCGGCTGGCGAGCAGGCCGACAGTGTAGGGATGCAGCGGCCGCTCGAAGAGCGGCTCCACGCCCGAGCTTTCGACCACCTTGCCGGCGTACATCACGATCACCCGCTGCGCCGTCTCGGCCACCACGCCGAGGTCGTGGGTGATGAACATGATCGCCGTGCCGTAGCGCGCTTTCAGGTCGTTCATCAGGGCGATGATCTGGTTCTGAACGGTCGCGTCGAGCGCGGTCGTCGGCTCGTCGGCGATCAGCAGGCGCGGGTTGCACGAGAGAGCCATCGCGATCATCACGCGCTGCCGCATGCCGCCGCTCAGCTGGTGCGGGTACTCGCGAAATCGCCGATCGGGTGCGGCGATGCCCACCTCCGTGAGCATGCGCAGGCCGCGCTCGCGCGCCTCGACGCGGGAGAAGTCCTGGTGCAGCAGGATCGCCTCGACGATCTGGTCGCCGACCCGGTGCACCGGATTGAGCGAGGTCATCGGGTCCTGGAAGATCATCGCGATCCGGCCGCCGCGTACCGAGCGCATGTCGCGCTTGCTCAGCGTCGTCAACTCGCGGCCTTCGAAACCGATCGAGCCTTCGACGATGCGCCCCGGCGGGCTGCGGAATAGCCGCATGATCGAGAGGGCCGTCATGCTCTTGCCGCAGCCTGACTCGCCGACGACGCCGAGGGTCTCGCCGGCACGGATGTCGAAGGTGACCCCGTCGACGGCCTTGACGACGCCACGGTCGGTGTCGAACCAGGTGCGCAGGTTGCGCACGCTGAGCAGCGGCGCCTCAGGCATGCCTAATCCGCGGGTCGATGAACATGTAGCTGACGTCGGTCACGAGGTTAATCAGCGTGACGACGACGGCGACCATCAGCACGCCGGCCTGGACGACGGGGAAGTCGTTGTTCAGCACCGAGTTCATCAGGAGCTGGCCGATCCCGGGCATCGAGAAGACGACCTCGATGACGACGATGCCGCCGATCAGGCGGCCGATCCGCATGCCGATGATCGTGACCACCGGGATCAGGGCGTTGCGCAGGGCGTGGCGCAGGATCACGCCGCTCTCGGAGACGCCCTTGGCGCGCGCCGTCTGAACGTATTCCTCGCCCAGCACCTCGAGCATCGACGAACGGAGCTGGCGCATCACCTCGGCGGCGACCACCGAGCCGAGGGTGATCGCCGGCATCACCATGCCGAGCAGATTGGCCCAGAGCCCCTGTGAGGGCGGCACGTAGCCCGAGGCCGGCAGCCAGCCGAGCCAGACCGAAAGCACCAGGATCAGCAACATGCCCTGGAAGTACTGCGGCATGGCGACGCCGGTCACCGCGATCACGGTGCCGGTGGTGTCGATCCAGGTATTCGCGTAGAGGGCGGAGATCACGCCGAGCGGGATGCCAAGCGCCAGCGCGTAGATCACGGCGAAGACCAGGACCTCGAGCGTCACCGGCAGGCGCTGCGCGAACAACTCGGTCACCGGAACCCGGCTCCGCGTCGACAGGCCGAAGTCGCCTGTCAGCATTGCGCCCATCCACTTTGCGTACTGCACCGGCAGCGGCTGGTCGAGGCCGAGATCCTTGCGCGCCGCCTCAATCAGCTCCTTGGAGGCGCCTTCGCTTCCGGCGCGGGCCAGGGCCGGGTCGCCGGGCAGCACCTGGCAGAGCACGAAGGTGATCACCGTCACCATGAACAGGGTGACGAGGGTCTGCAGCAGGCGGCGGACGAGGAAGCCGGTCATGCCTTCCCCGAGAGCTGACGTGGATCGAGCCGGATCCGCAGGTAGTCCCCGAGGACGCTGAAGGAGATCACCGTCACGTAGATGCCGAGCCCCGGAAGCACCGAAATCCAGGCCGCGGTCTCGAGCCACTTGTAGCCCGACTGGATCATCACGCCCCAGCTCGGCGTCGGCGGCTGGATGCCGATGCCGAGAAAGCTGAGGCTGCTTTCGAGGACGATCGAGCTGCCCAGGGTGAGGGTCGCCTGCACGATTACCGGCGCCGCGAGGTTGGGCAGCACGTGGGTCAGCAGCAGGCGCAGCGGCCGGCAGCCGAAGGCGCGCGCGGCGAGGATGTAGTCGCGCTCAAGAAGGGCGATCGCCTGGGCGTATACCAGCCGCGCGAAAAGCGGCACGTAGACGACGACGACGGCGATGATGACGGTAACGATGCCCGGCTGCAGGCTGACCGCCAGCGCCATTGCCAGCAGGATCGTCGGGAAGGCCCAGATCGCGTCCATCAGCCGCATCAGGAAGGCGCGGAGGGGGACGAAGTAGGCCGCGAGCAGGCCGATCGCGCTGCCGATCGCGGCGGCGAAGAAGCTGGAGGCCAGGCCGATGATGAAGGAGATGCGGGTCCCGCCGACGAAGCGGCTGAAGACGTCGCGGCCGAGATGGTCGATGCCGAACGGATGCTTGAGGCTGGGTGCCTCAAGCGGCGTGAAGGCGATGTCGAGCGCGTCGTAGGGGGCGACCGCAGTGTTGAGGACGGCGAACGAGGCGAGCACCGCCAGTACGGCGACGCTCAGCCAGAGCGACGGCCGGATCCGCCGCCTCGATTTCGCGCCCGCCGTCACGCCATCCAGATCTCGTTGGCGACGAGAACGCGCCAGTACGAGCGGACGCCCCTGACCTTCTTGTTCGAGCCCACGGCGTAGGTGGTCGCGGTGCCGTTGGTGATCAGCGCCTCCTCGTAGAGCATCTTGAAGGCATTCTTCATGATCTCGTGGCGCTTCGCCGTCGACAGGGTCTGCGAATCCTCGATCAGGGCCTTGTCGAGCGCCGGCAGCGAGATGTTGGTCCAGTTCGACGGCGCCCCGGTAAAGAGACGATCGCGCACGAAGCCGCCGGGGAACACCGAACCCTGCCACATGCAGGCCTCGTAGTTATCCTTCTTCATCGCCGACAGCCACTCGAGGCGCTCGATCGCGCGCAGCTCGGTGCGCACGCCGACCGCGTCCCACATCGCCTTGAACAGCTCGCCGTAGGTTACGTCGGGCTCGCGCGCGATCACGCTCAGGCTGACGTTGACGCCGCGCGGGTTCACCGTCGCCAGCAGCTCCTTCGCCTTCGCGGCGTTGTAGCTGTAGTCTGGCCAGTCCTTGGGCGACCAGCCCGGCATGCCCTCACGCACGTAGGCGAAGGCGTGTGGCCGGGCGATACCGAAGCCGGCGATCTTGGCCAGCCGCTCGCGGTCGATCGCGTAGCAGCAGGCCTTGCGCAGGTTGATGTTGGTGAACGGACCCTTCCTCTGGTTGAAGCCGCAGGTGCCGTCCTGGTACTCGCCGGGAGGCAACTCGACGTACTCGAGGTTCGGGTCGCGGCGCATCGTCGCCACGTCGCGCGGCACCGGGAAGTGGACCGAGTCGACCGCGCCGGTGCGAAGCTCGATCGTCGCCTGGTCGATCTTCGGCCGGTAGATGTCCTCCATGCCGTCGAGGTAGGGCAGCGGCTTGTTGTCGACGCCCCTCTTCCAGTAGTTCGGATTGCGCTCGAGGACGACGCGGTCGTCGACCAACCAGGTCTTGAGACGGAACGCGCCCGAGCCGCAGCCCTTGCGGTTGAGCTCGTCGTCGCCGAACTTCTCCTGGAAGGCCTGCGAGACCATGCCGCCCCACGAATACGCCGAGGACAGCACGTAGAGCAGCGGCGACGAAGGCGCCTGCAGCTCGATCGCCACCGTGTAGTCGTTCAGCACCTTGACGTTGCTCACGTCGGTGAGGTTGGAGGCGAGAAAAGAGCGGGGGTTGCCGCGCATCCGGTCGAGGTTCCACTTCGCGACGGCGGCGTTGAACTTGCTGCCGTCCTGGAACTCGACGTCGCGGCGCAGGTTGAAAATGACGCGCTTGTCGTCGTTCTCGAACTGCCAGGAAGTGGCCAAGCCGGGGAGCAGCTTGAGCTCGTAGGTCTTGGGATCGACCACCCCCTCGACCAGGTAGTCGTACATCGATGTCAGGGAGGTGAAGTGCTCGCTGACGCGCTGCACGTCCATGCCGGGCACGGTGCGGTTGCGCGCGATGCGCCAGACGCCGCCGCGCTTGGGCGGCGGGTCGGCGGCGAGCGCCGCGACCGGGGTCAATCCCGAGGGGCCGCCGATGCCGACGATGCCGGCCGCCGCCCCGAACTGTCTGCGCGTAATTCCGCTCATCGCTTTGTCTCCGAATCTTGTGTCTCGTCCCGCTCGGGCAGCGTGCGCGCTCTCCGCTCGGCAGGGCGGAGTCTTCCCGCTGGAAGTCGGCAGCGCAATCGAGGGCTCCCATCAAAACAAGATGAAATTTCCATCTTTCAGCGGGTGAGCTTCGAGGCAACGTCGGGATCAGGCCGGGGCATCCGGCCCGGATGTATCCTCGCGCCGCGAAGGGGGAGGCGGAACCGAGGGAGAACCCTCGTCAAGACGAAATCGAATGGACTCAAGATTTCTGGAGAGCTTCGTCCTCGTTGCGCGCCTCGGTTCGATCGCCGAAGCGGCCCGCCACCTCGACCTGACGTCGGCCTCGGTGTCGATGCGGGTCAAGGCGCTCGAGGCGACCTTCAGCACCAAGCTCGTTCTGCGCTCCGGCCGCACGGTGCGGCCCACCGTCGCCGGCCAGCGCATCCTCGCCCGCGCCGAGGCGCTGCTCTCCGAGATCCGCGACCTGAAGGCCGAGGCGACCGATGCGCGGCTGCCGGCGGGACCGCTGCGCCTCGGCTCAATGGCGACCGGCCTGAGCGGTCTGCTGCCGCCGGTGCTCAAGCGCTGGGTCCAGGTGCATCCGCAGGTCGAGATCTTTATCGAACCGGGCACCTCGACCATGCTGTACGAGAAGGTGATCGCCAACGAACTCGACGGCGCCCTGCTCGGCGCGCCGCTGTTCGATCCGCCCAAGACCTGCAAGTGGCGACTGATCCGCGAGGAGCGGCTGATCCTGCTCACGCCGGCGTGGATGCCTGTCGACGATCCGCTCGAGGTGCTCGCGACCGAGCCGTTCATTCGCTCCGACCGGGCCAGCGTCGCCGGCAAGATGGTCGATCACTACCTGCGCGACAAGGGCATCCAGCCGCAGGTGCGGTTCGAGCTCGACGGCATCGAGCCGATCGCCAAGCTGGTCTCCGAAGGATTGGGCGTCTCGATCCTGCCCGACTGGCTCACCGCCGGCGGCACGCCTCTGCTCGGCACCCAGCGCTGGCCGCTGCCCGACCCATGCCCGGCGCGCAAGGTCGGGCTGATCTGGCTGCGCTCGGGTGTGCGCGCCGGGCTGGTCGACGCCCTCGCTCAGCTCATGTGAGCCGGCGGGCGCGCGCTCAACCCATAGCTTCCGTCTGCCGCACCGCCTCGGCGCTCTCGGCGAAGGCGACGCCGCTGCGCTCGAGCTGCAGCTTCATCGAGGCGCGGCCGTCGAGCCGGCTCCAGTCGCGGTTGAGCGCCTCGGCCAGGTCGTCGCGGGTCAGCTCGGCCAAGCGCATCGGCACGTGCAACTCGCGCCCGAGCTCGGTGGCGAGCACCATGTCCTTGTGTGTCAGGTCGAGGGCGAAGCTCGGCGGGTCGTAGCGGTCCTCGAGGAACATCTCGATCCCGTCGAAGGTGCGCCGGCGCCCGGCGTGCCCCATGCGGATCGCGTGCCAGAGCGCGAGCGGCTCGACTCCGGCCTTCACGCCCATGGCGAACACCTCGGCGATCGCCAGCCGGCCAACGTAGGAGGCGCAGTTGTGCGCGAGCTTGGCGATCGCGCCGGCGCCGGTGTTGCCGACGTGGACCACCTTGTCGCCGATCGCGTCGAGCACCTTGCGGAAGCGCTCGAGCACCTCGGCCTCGCCGCCGACGTAGAGCGCGAGCTTGCCGGTGCGTGCGCCGACCGCGCCGCCGCTGACCGGGCAGTCGAGCACGCTCACGCCGCGCTCGGCGAAGCGCGCGGCGACGCGGCGCACGACCGTGGGCGAATTCGTTGTCAGGTCGAACCACGCGGTGCCGCGCTCCATCGCCGCCAGCAGGCCGCCTTCGCCCAGGCCCACGGCCTCCATCTCGCGCGGCCCGGGCAGCGAGGTCAGCACGACGTCGACGCCATGTGCCAGCTCGGCCAGCGATCTGGCCCAGGTCGCGCCGGCGTCGAGATGCCGCTGCGCCAACTCCTTGCGCAGGTCGTGGACGACGAGTTCGAAGCCGGCCTTGCGCACGTTGAGCGCCATCGAGCCGCCCATGATGCCGAGACCAACGAAACCGATGCGCATGATGAGGAACTCCGGGGCGGCGTTGAAGAGTGGGCGCGATTCTTGGCCGGCGGCCCGTGACCGAACAAGCCGGTTTGACCATCGAGAGACGATGGATCCGTCAATGTCCAGGCGAATCGGACCTGGGTCTCCGGAAAATGGATTTGCCATCGTCTGAAGGAGCAGGACGCCGATTTCTTGGCGCCGCCCGAGCGCCGACACTCGCCGCCATGTCCGCAGACTCCAACGACCAGGCAGCCTTCCGCAAGGGGCTGCCGCAGTACGGCGACAAGGGCTTCGCCCTGTTCCTGCGCAGCGCGTTCATCAAGGGCGCGGGCTACACCGATGGCGCACTCGACCGGCCGATCGTCGGCATCGTCAACACCGCCAGCGCCTACAACCCCTGCCATGGCAACTCGGCGCAGCTTCTCGACGCGCTGCGCCGCGGCGTGCAGATGGCAGGCGGTCTGCCGATGGACTTTCCCTCGATCTCGCTGCACGAGGGGTTCACGCAGCCGACGAGCATGTACCTGCGCAACCTGATGGCGATCGACACCGAGGAAATGATCCGGGCGCAGCCGATGGACGTGGTGGTGCTGATCGGCGGCTGCGACAAGACCGTGCCGGCGCAGCTCATGGGTGCGGCCTCGGCCGGCGTTCCGGCGATCCAGCTCATCACCGGTTCCATGCTCACCGGCTCGCACCGCGGCGAGCGTGTCGGCGCGTGCACCGACTGCCGCCGCTTCTGGGCGCGGCATCGCGCCGGCGAGGTCAACGCGGCCGAGATCGGCGAGGTGAACGGCCGTCTCATTGGCAGCGTCGGCACCTGCTCGGTGATGGGCACGGCGAGCACGATGGCCTGCGTCGCCGAGGCGCTGGGGATGACCATGCCCGGCGGCGCCTCGCCGCCGGCGGTGACCGCCGACCGGATGCGCATCGCCGAGCTGACTGGCGCCGAAGCCGTACGGATGGCCAGGAGCGGCCTGACCCCGGACCGCGTCCTGACCCGCCCGGCCTTCGCCAACGCGCTGCGCGTGCTGCTCGCGATCGGCGGCTCGACCAACGTGGTGCTGCACCTGACCGCGATCGCCGGGCGTTGCGGCATCCGGATCGGGTTGGAAGAGATCGACCGCATCAGCAAGGAGACGCCGGTCCTGGTCGACCTCAAGCCCTCGGGCCTTCACTACATGGAGGACTTCCACGATGCTGGCGGCATGGCGACACTGCTGCGCGAGCTGCGGCCGATGCTGCATCTTGATGCGCTCACCGTCACGGGCCGGACCCTCGGCGAGGAGCTCGAGCGCGCGCCGCCGCCGTTCGCGCAGGCGATCGTGCGGCCGCTTTCGAACCCGATCTACCCCCAGGGCGGCATCGCCGTGCTGCGCGGCAACCTCGCGCCGCAGGGAGCGATCATCAAGCAGTCGGCGGCGACGCCGCGGCTGATGGAGCACACCGGCCGCGCGGTCGTGTTCGAGAACGTCGAGGACTTGAGTCGGCGCATCGATTCTCCCGACCTCGACGTCGCCGCCGACGACGTGCTGGTGCTGAAGAACATCGGTCCCGTCGGCGGCCCGGGCATGCCCGAGGCCGGACTGCTGCCGATCCCGAAGAAGCTCGCCAACGCCGGGGTCAAGGACATGGTGCGCATCTCCGACGGGCGCATGAGCGGCACCGCGCTCGGCACCGTGGTGCTGCACGTCACGCCCGAGTCGGCGGTCGGCGGGCCGCTAGGCTGCGTGCAAAGCGGTGACCGCATCCACCTGAGCGTCGCCCGCCGCACGCTCGAGCTGCTCGTGCCTCCCGACGAGCTGGCGCGCCGCCTCTTCGCTGCGCCACCGGCGCGGCCGGACGCGCCCCGCGGGTACCGTAAGCTGTTCCTGCGAACGGTGCTGCAGGCCGATGAAGGGGCGGATTTCGACTTCCTACGCCCCGAAAACGACGATGACAAGGAGACACGATGATTCACGAGTTGCGCATCTATCACTGTCTTCCGGGCCGGCTGCCTCTGCTCAGCAAGCGCTTCGAGACGAAGACGATCCCGATCTGGAGGACGCACGGCATCCGGCCTCTTGGCTTCTGGACCGTGCTGATCGGCGAGAACAACCACGACCTGTACTATCTGCTCGAGTGGGAGAGCCTAGCCGAGCGTGAGCAGCGCTGGAACGCATTCATGGCAGATCCCGAGTGGCAGCGCGAGCGCTCGGAGTCGGAAAGGGACGGAATGCTGCAGGCGTCGATCACCAACTGCATCCTGGTACCGACCAGCTATTCGTCGATCAAGTGAGGCTTCGCTCCACAAGTTCAGGGGAGCTCCTGGTCCGGAGCGCTATGCCGATACGCCTGGCGTGATCGCCGACGCATCGTCCCTAAACGTGCCAGAGCGATTTATTCGACACGCGATCGTGCCGACACCAAGCGCGACGACGGCGTCACCACGGGTGCGATGGGAGAGGACACCTTGGACAAGCCGCAGTCACTGCTTTTCGGCATCACGGGCGTAGGTGTTCTCCGTGACGCGACCAGCAATCCGGACATCGACACCCGATTCGCGATGGTCCGCGAGGCCGGGGTCTTCGACTACTACGACCGCACGCCGCCGACCGGCGAGTTGGACGCGTATCGCCGCGCAAGCGCCAAGTACGGCATACCCATCCTGGCCGGCGGCTTCTACTACACGCTAGGACGGGATGAGCCGTTGCTCGCATGGCACTTGGCGGTGGCGAGTGAGACAGGAACGCGGGTGCAGAACGTCCAGGTGATGACGGGCCATGCCAGCGGCCGGTCGGTGACCGACGAGGAGGTTGCAGCCGCCTATCTCGACGCCGCCGAAATCGGTGACCGCCTGGGCGTGGCGGTGTGTTTCGAGGTTCACGTCAACATGTGGTCGGAACACTTCGGCCGCATACGATCCGTAGCCGATCTCGTCGCGCGCCGCGGCTGGACGTTCCGGATGACTCTGGACGCTTCGCACGTCATCTTCAAGATCGACAACCCTGTCGAGCAGGAGGTGCAAGGTCTGCGCGCTGAAGTCGTGGCCGGGCGGATCATCCTCGATCCCTACTCCTCGGGGAGCGTGTCGCGAGGCTGGATAGATGGCAACCTTGTCGCCCATGCCCATGCTCGCCCGGCTGTGCCGGCCAATCCGCGCAATATCTGGGGTCGGCATCCAGATGGCACGGTGGGTCGTGGTATCCAGTATCCGTTCCGGCGTCCAGCACCCGGCGAGTGGCATTCCCCTTGGGAGGAGGACCGTCTCGAACCGTGGAAAGAAGTGATGCGCCAACTGCTTCGTCATCACGCCAGTGACGCGGCGAGCCCGTTGCAGATGATGTCGACAGAGATCATCGCGAACCCGGACTACGGAGCCGGTGCGCGCTACTCGCTCTTCGACGACAGCATCGCACTTGCGACTTGGCTCCGTGCGGAGTGGGTAGCCGCCCAGGCCGTTGCTGCGAGCGGGAGAAGTCGCAGCAATTCGCAACCGTGACGCGGGAAGGCGCGACTCCGCGTCTGCGTCAAGTCCTGGTTTCGCGGAGGCGGCTGTGCGCAGCGCACCACCCAGGCAGTCGCAGCGCGGCAGGTGGTAGCGCAGGAACTGGTCGACGCAACCTTCGTCAAGCATGTGCGCGGGTAGGTGGCACATCGACATCCAGTGCGCGAAGTGCGTATGCGTCCGGCGAACCCATCTTGAATCCTGCGGACCGAAGGTGAAAGATCGTGTCCACGTAGGCATAGGTGGACACGATGGCAAGCGACAGGGCGGCGACTCGGCGGCGGTACGACGATGAGCACAAGGCGCAGGTGGTTGCCGAGTGCGACGCCCCGGGAGCCTCGGTAGCCAAGGTAGCGATGTCGCACGGCATCAACGCCAACGTCGTGCACCGCTGGCGGCAACTGGCGCGCGAGGCACGAGTGCCGGCGCCCGAGCGCACAAGCGAGTTCGTCGCGGTGTCGCTTGCACCGCCGCCCGTTGCAGCACCTGCCCGCGACATCCAGGTCCAGCTGCGCCGTGGCGCCACCGCGATGACGATCACCTGGCCGATGTCGGCCTCGGCCGAATTCGCCGGCTGGATGCGCGAACTGCTGCGTTGATCCGCGTGGACAGCCGCTTCGAGCGCAGGTGATCGCGGCGCCACTTGAACAGCAGGTTGGCGTTGACGCCGCCAGCCAATGCAACGGCCGCAACCGACGCGCCGGGCACGAGGCACTGCTCGACCAACTCTGCCTTGAATGACTTCTCGTGCTGCCGACGAGGCGCTGCGGTGATCCCTGCCGCTGTCTTCATGGTGTGCACCATCTCCTCCTGGTGCACACCATCAAGCGGCTGCACTCTTCAGCTCAGATGCTGGCCAGCGGAAGACAGCCGCGCAAGGATGGGGTTGGTCGGACTATTACGGCCAATGGTAAGACGCATCGGGCCTACCTATGGGCTACTGCACCGGAGCGTTCCAGACGACCAAGGGAGTGCTCTACGGCTTCGCCGAGAGCCCTGCAGGTCGCCACGCGAAGGAGTTCCTCGGCGCTTGGCGCGGCGCGCTCGTGTGCGACGACTACAGCGGCTACCTGCGAGCCGCGCGATCATTCTCGCAAGGGCGGCACGTGCAGGGTTACTGCCACGCCGGCGAGCTCCGGCGACGGCGCCGGGTAGTTGCGCATGACCAGCGGATCGTGGCCGGGGATGACGTGATCCGGCGTTTCGGCGAGCTCGGTGACCTTGCGGTAGCCGTCGACCATGTCGCCGAGGTGAAAACCGACCGCGAAGCAGCGGCCGGACGTCAGCTGCTCGTAGTAGTGGCTCGCATCGGACGCGAGCACGACCCAGCCGCGCGCTGTTTTCACGCGTACGCATTGAAGCCCCGCGGTATGGCCGCCGACTAGGTGCAGAGACAGCCCCGGTGCGAGTTCATGCGTGCCAGAATGGAAGGAGACGCGATCGGCATAGACCAGCCTGACCATCGCGGTGACTTCGTCGACCTCGTAGGCGTGCGAGAAGTAGCCGTTGCACATGTGGCGGCCGGTCGCGTAACCCATCTCCAGCTCTTGCAAGTGGAAGCGGGCAGCGGGGAAGGCGTCGAACGTCCCGACGTGGTCGTAGTGCATGTGCGTCAGCACGACCTCGCGCACCTCGGCGGCGTTCACGCCCATCATCGTCAGGCCTTCGGCGGGGCTGCGCAAGTACGTGCGCCGGCGCTTGCCGGCCATCTCGCGACTGAAGCCGGTGTCCACGACGACGGTGCGCTGCGCGTTCCTCACCAGCCAGACGAAGTAGTCCATGGGCATGGGCGTGTCGTGGACGTCGGCGCCGATGAAGTGCTCCCTGCGCATTCCCTCGCGGGTGGCGTAGCGAATGGCGAAGACCTCGTATTCGTCGGCGTTCATGGCTGGTTCCGATGAGGGTGCGCGCTAGGATAGCGCTAACCAAGTGGTTGAAAGGTGGGCGATCAGCGCGATGCCGGGTGGCACGACGAACAAGTAGAAGTCGAGCGCGAGGTCGCGAAGCGGGACGCAAGAGGCGCGGAGGCGCGACGTTGCCGAGGCGGCCGACGTTGCGCTCATGACCATATCGCGCGCCCTGCGCGAGCCGGACCGGCTGCGCGAAGAGCCCCGCAAGCTCGTGATCGACGCTGTGCAGAAGATGGGCTACGTGCCGAACCGGATCGCCGCCAGCCTCGCTTCCAATCCCTCCAACGTCGTCGGGCACATCGTGCCGAGCATCCAGATTTCGCTGTACGTCGACACCCAAGGGCAGCGCGGACCTTCTGCGCGAGGGCGGGCTGCACCTGCTGCTTGCGAACAGCGGCTACTCGCTGGAAGAGGAAGAGGCGCTGATCGGCGCTTTTCTGGCGCAACGCGGCGCCGGGCTGATCCTTCACAACACCGAGCACACGCCGCACGTCCTTCGGATGATGGAGCGCGCGGGCATCCTCGTGATCGAGACCGGCGACTTGGCCGCCGACCCGATCGACATGGTGGTGAGCTATTCGAACGCACGAGCCGCCAAGGCGATAACGTTGCACTTGGCGCACCGCGGCTACCCGCCCATCGGCTTCGTGAGCCATGAAAGCCACACGAACCGCCGCGCGAGTGAGCGCCAGCGCGGCTACTTCGCGGCGCTGAAGGAGCTCGGGCGCCGCAAGGACTCGCTGGTGGTGCTGGAGGTGCGCGGCGGCCTCACTGCCGGCGGACACGCGCTGACGGATCTGCTCGCCCGCGCGCCCGACGTCGACGCCATTTTCTTCGCTGGCGACGTGCTCGCGATCATCACGCTCTTCGTAGCCCGGCCTCGGGGCTGGAAGGTGCCGGGACGCGTGGCGATCGCAGGGTTCGACGATCTCGAGATGCTGCAGCACACGATGCCCAAGGTCACCTGCCTGCGGCCCCGGCTGGAGATCGAGCGGCGCAGCGCTGAAGCGCTGCTTTCCCGGCGCCGCGGCAACGACGAGCCCGTGCAGCTCGACGTGGGCTTCCAAGTCATCCAGCGGGAAAGCACCTGAGTCACGCCGTCCGCTGTCGCCTTGATGGAGACCCACGAGGTTCGCCTTGCGCCGAGACGGCACGTCGGTTAGGGTTACCGTTACCAAACGCGGGTGCCGCAGGCGACACCTCCAGGAGAATGCAATGCAGGACCAGGGTCTCATCGGTTTCGTCGGCGTCGGCGTCATGGGCAATCCCATTGCCAAACACCTCATGGCCAACGGACATCGCCTGATCGTGTACGACCGCAGCGAACCCGCAATGCAGGCGATGGCGCAAGCCGGGGCACGCACGGCGGTGACCACGCGGCAGGTGGCGGACGAGGCGGAGATCGTCTTCACGAGCCTACCCTCGCCCGCCGTGTTCACGCAGGTGCTGACCGGTGAGGACGGCCTGCAGGGGGGCGGCGGGGTCCGCATCGTGGTGGATCTGTCGACCGTGGGCTCACGGGCGACGCGCCACGCTGCGGCGGTACTGCGCGCCAGGGGCATAGAGCTCGTCGATGCGCCTGTGAGCGGCGGCGCCGCAGGGGCGCGTGCCGGGACGCTGGCGGTGATGGTCGCCGGCGACCCCGAGGCGGTGTCTCGGGTCAGCGAGCTGCTGCAGGCCTTCGGCAAGCTTTTTATGGTGGGCCCGGAGCCTGGCCAAGCCCAACTTCTGAAGCTGCTGAACAACATGCTCTCGTCGACAGCCTTCGCCGTTACGTCCGAAGCGTTCGTGGCCGGGGTCAAAGGCGGGCTCGACCCGCAGGTGATGATGTCCGCGATCAACGCCGGCAGCGGGCGCAGCGCGGCGTCGCAGGAGAAGTTCATGAAGCAGGTGCTCCCGCGCAGCTTCGACTTCGGCTTCCCGATATCAAGCGTCTGCAAGGACATCGGGCTGGCCGTAGAGGAGTGCGAGGCGCTCGGCGTACCGATGTGGGTCGGCGCGATGGCGCGCCAAGTATGGAACTTCGCGGGTCGACAGCACGGCATGGACCGCGACATGACCGAGTTGGTCAAGAGCGTCGAGGAATGGGCCGGCGCTGACGTGCCGAACGCCCCGAACGCCCCGAACGCGCCGTAAGCAACGCTCCTGCATGAGCCAGCTCTGCCGCCTGTCGCCGGCCGCTCCCGCGGCCTGATTTCATGACACGCCGCGCGCATAGCTCATGTAGCTCACAGCCGCGGCCCAGCCCGCGTCCGCAGGCAGGAGCACGCCCGTGATGTGCGAGACCGCCGGTGAGCAGAGAAAGGCGATCGCCTCCGCGTCGTCCGGGCCGCCAAGCAGGCGGTCGAGCGCATGCGTGCTCATCATCTTGCGCAGATCGCACGGACCGGCGTTCACTCGCGCCTCCAGTTGCGGACTCCAGACATAGGTGGGCGCAACGCTGTTGACGCGGGTGCCGTGGCGGCCGAGTTCGGCGGCGAGGATCTGCGTCAGCCGCTCGATGGCCGCCTTGCCGGGCTTGTATGCGGGAAGGGGCAGCGGCAGGAGGCTGTTGATCGAACCCAGCGTGACGATGCTGCCGTCCTGCCCGCGTTCGATCATGGGCTTGCCCAAGCTGCGGCATGCATGGACGTTGCCGTGACAGTTCACGCGCCAGATGCGGTCATGGGCGGCGAGGTCCATGTCCATCACCGACTCCGTATTCGGAATCACACCGGCCGAGGTGACGAGAACCGAAACTGGCCCCAGGTCGCGCTCGACGGCCGCCGCCACCTGGTCGAGGGCGACTGCATCGGCGCGACGTCGCAGGAATAGAAGCGGCTGACCGGGCCGCAAGACCCGGCGACGGCGCGTCCCTGGCGCTCGTCGACGTCGAGCACCGCGATGCTGAAGCCCTCCGCCGCCAGTCGGATCGCCGCGGCGGCCCCGATGCCGCCGGCGCCACCGATGATCGCCGCGGCGCGTACCGGACCGGGCGTCACTTGTCGAGGCCCGCGAACACCTCTCGGGCGATCTTGAACGACGACAGGCCCGCTGGCATGCCCACGTAGATCGCCACCTGGAGAAAGGCTTCGCGGATTTCCTCGCGGGTCACCCCGTTGGTGAGCGCGCCGCGCACGTGTGCGGCGAGCTCCTCCGGTCGATTCAGAGCCGCAATCATTCCCAGGTTCAGGATGCTGCGGCTGCGCCGGTCGAGCCCTGGGCGCGACCATACGGAACCCCAGCAGGCCTCTGTCACGAGTTCCTGCATGGGCATGCTGAAGTCGTCCGCGCCGCGCAAGGCTGCATCAACGTAGGCGTCGCCGACCACCTCGCGGCGGATGCGCAGTCCGCGCTCATAAAGTTCTGAAGGCACGTTGGTTCTCCTGTGTGAGGCGTGGGGTATGCCCGGAAGTGCCGCGCTGGCGTCGAGCAATTTGTTGTATTACGATCATACAACATGACGGAAGCAGGAGCGAGCGAAGGCGGACCCACCCTTCTGCACGAGCGCGGACATGCCGTTGCGAATGGACGCTGGTTGGACCCCAGGTATCACGCACCTTCCAGAGATACGACATCGCGCAGCAACCTGCGCCGCAGCCGGCAGCGCGAACCGCCTCCCGGCTTGTTCCCGCGCCGGGCCAGCATGCCGCAAGCTGCGACACAGTCACGCATATTGTGACGGTCGACATGTGCGGCAAACGCCCACCCATGGGGCTCGCGCGCGAAGCACGGGCAAGACCCCGCATCGCTGTTCCAGCCGCCGTTCGGGTTTTCCACGACAATCATGAGCGCGCGTCGTCATACGATCATACAAGATGGCTGCTTTTCGGCTGATCGATATCGCCCAAACGCACGTTCTATTGCGTACACCCTGTGCGTTGACCGCATCGTTCAAGGGCTTGAATCCCTATGTCGAACTAGGCCATTTCCAGCAAGGCGCGCGTTCTCGAGCTCGGCTCGAATGCCGGACTCGACTTATGCAGCAAATAGCTGGGTGCACTCGGCCGTGCAGTGAGCCCGATGGTCGCTGTGGACTGTGCAACGGACGGAGGCCCAAGCACGGCAATCGCCTTTTCGATGGCCGGATCATGACAGCCGCCGAGCAAGCTCACGAAGAAGTTGAGGAGTGAACGCTTGGCCTCATACCGAACAGCTTCTGGAATTTCAATCCATGAGGTCGTGGAAACGAATTCCGCGAGTCTCTCCGCGGTCGGCACAGGGCAGAAAGATGGCTCAATTTCGAAGCGCTCACCAAGGCGGCAACAAGGCAAGCATCTTCGATCGCAGTGCCTAAGTTGTATGACCGGAGGAATGGATGGATCGATTCGCAGGCAAGTGCGCGTTCGTCACTGGTGCTGGCGCCGGCATCGGGCGAGGTATTGCGCTCGCGCTCGCTGCCGAAGGCGCGACGGTGGCTGTTGTCGACATTGATGAAACAGCTGCTCGACAAGCCGTCGAAGCGATCAGCTCCGGTGGCGGGCGTGGCATCGCGCTGACGTGCGACGTGGCTGTTCGCGCAGCAGTGTTCGCGGCTATGAAGCGCTGTGTCGAGGAGGCCGGCAGGCTCGATATTCTCGTCAACAACGCAGTGTATTTTCACTACGCGCCCCTGGTCGACATGCCGGAAACGATCGTGCATAAGATGGTCGAGGTCGGCATGAAAGGCCCGATCTGGGCAACCCAGGCCGCCACCCCACACCTGATCGCCGCAGGTGGCGGGTCGATCATCAACATGTCGTCGGTAGCCGTGTCTTTTTCGATCAGGCACGCCGCGGTCTATACCATGATCAAAGGCGCACTCGACGCTTTGACGCGTCAGCAGGCGGTCGAACTCGGCCCCCACAACATCAGGGTCAACGCGATTGCGCCAGGCCCCGTGTCCACCCCTGGAGCAAACAGCGTGATCGACGCACAGGGGTGGGAAGTCCGACAGGCGCGCACGCCCCTGCGCAAGCTGACGACTGTCGAAGAGGTCGGAGCGGCAGCCGTCTATCTGGCCTCCGTCGAAGCCGCCAGCATCAGCGGCACAACGCTCAAGATCGACGGTGCGATAACGATCGCGGGCCCTTGACGGCAATCAAGCGCCTAGACCCATCCGAACCCCAATGAAAGTCGCCATCCTCGACGACTATCAGCTTGCCGTTCTAGACAAGATGGCTTCGTGAACTCGGGCGGCCCGCCCCGCGCAACAACGTAGGTTGCAGGCGCCGGGCCTGCCGAGCTACACCAATGCACCGGGCCGATGGTCGGCCGGGTCGTTGCGAGTTTGCGAGGAGACGGGCCATGAGCAAATCTAGCACTGTGTACGTGGGTCTGGACGTACACAAGGACAGCATCGACATCGCCACGGCCGATGCCGGGCGCGACGGTGAAGTGCGGCATGTGGGCAGCATTGGCGGCGACCTGGCAGCGCTGGACAAGGCGCTGCGCAGGCTCATCAGCCGGAGCCCGCGGCTGCACGTGGTGTACGAAGCCGGACCGTGTGGCTTTGTCATCTGGCGCCACCTGCATGCGCAAGGCATCCATTGCGAGGTGGTGGCACCGTCGTCGATCCCGAAGCGATCGGGTGATCGCATCAAGACCGACCGACGCGACGCCATGCTTCTCGCGCGGCTGGCCCGCTCGGGCGATCTGGTCGCCGTGCGCGTGCCCGACACGGCCGACGAGGCCGTGCGCGATCTGGTGCGTGCGCGAGAAGACGCCGTGCGCGAATGCCGCAACGCGCGGCACCGGCTCAAGGCGCTGCTGCTGCGCAATGGCATCAGCTACGCCGGCAAGAGCGCCTGGACGGCGGCGCACCTGCGCTGGCTGGCCACGCTGAAGATGGCGCATGCGGCCCAGCAAGTGAGCTTCCAGGAGTACCTGCATGCCATCACCGAGGCCACGGCGCGCGTCGCCCGGCTCGAGCAAGCCCTGCGCGATGCGCTGGCCGACTGGAGCCTGCGCCCGCTGGTGCAGGCGCTGCAGGCCCTGCGCGGGGTGCAGCTGATCGCGGCGATGACACTGGTGGCCAAGCTGCAGGACTTCTTGCGCTTCGACTCGCCGCGCAAGCTCATGGCCTATGTGGGTCTGGTGCCCGGCGAACATTCCTCGGGCGCCAAGCGGCGTCAGGGCAGCATCACCAAGGCGGGCAACAGCACCGCCCGGCGCATGCTGGTCGAGGTGGCCTGGCATTACCAGCACAGCGCGCGCGTGAGCCCGATCATTGCCGCACGCCAGGATCAGTTGCCCAAGGCCGTCACCGACATCGCTTGGGCCGCGCAGTTGCGGCTGCACGGCAAGTTCAAGCGACTGATGGCGCGCCGAGTGATGAAGACCAAGGCCGTGGTGGCGGTAGCGCGCGAGCTCAGCGGCTTCGTCTGGGCCATCGGGCGCGAGGTGCAGACCTCGGGCTGGTCGGGCGTGAAAGCGCAGACGCCAGCGAACTGACCGACGCTGCCGAATACAGCTTGGCAAGACAACAACACCGGAGGTGCAAGAACCAACATCGGCATCAGATGCCGGAGGGGGAACGCGGCGCAGCCGCGGCCACTGGGGAACCCTCGACAACGTTATTGGTGGGCCGGTGCGCGGCAACGCGCATCACGCGATCTCATTCCCAACGTTGGACTGCTTCGCCAGAATGGAAGGCCATGCCGGACGAATCGCTCGGAAGATTGCCCGCTACGCAAAGCGTTCGATGCAGAAGTGACGGTATGGGGGCGCGCTTCAACATTGGAATGAGCCGCGGCCGATGGCTTTCCGGTCACGGGTAGCTTGAGCATGCTGTTCGAACAAAGTGACGTCGTGTCCATGCACCTGAGGCTATGCGCCGAGGCGTGGGCGATGGTGACCTTGGCGCACTTTCAATCGATGCGTCCGGATGCGTTGTTCGTCAACACCAGCAGAGCTGAGTTGGTCGCGCCCGGTGCTTTCGTGGCAGCGCTGCAGCACGGGAGGCCCCGGGTATGCCGCTGTCGACGTGTATGAGCACGAGCCACTCTGGACCCCGACCACCCGCTACTTGGGATGCGCAATGTTCTCGCTACGCCTCACTCACATTGGCTACGTGGAACGCGAGACTTACGAGACTCTTTTCGGCGATGCATTCGACGCGATGAATGCGTTCACCCGCGGATATCCCATCAATATGGTGCAAAGCGAGGATCGGTGAGCCACCCTCCGCTGGCCTGATCGTCGTTCGAGCCTCGGAGGGATAGTTGACGCTCCAGATGCAGTCGTGGGCGCGAGGTCCACGGCCAAGCGCCTGTGGTGGTGCTGAGCGGCTGTTTGTATTACAATAACACAACCTGTCGAAACCAGGAGTGAGCATCGTGGAGTTGGAAATCCCGGAGCGCTATCGCGCGTTGCAGGAGGAGGTGCGAGAGTTCATCCGGCGCCACGGCCATGAATCTCCCGCCCTCGGCGGCGGCAAGAAACGTCCGGACCGGACGACCTTGGCTTGGCAGCGCCTGCTTGTCGAGCACGGCTTCGCCGCGCGCACGGTGCCGAAGAAGTATGGCGGCTTCGGAGCGGCGCCGGACGTCTGGGATTCGGTGGTTATCGCCGAAGAATTCGGCCGCGCCGGCCGGAATCCGGGGGTGATGAACCAGGGCGTGAGCATGTTCGTGCCGACCCTGCTCGAAGTGGGCACGGAGGAACAGCGGCTGCAGTGGATCGCGCCGACCATCCGTGGCGACCTGATCTGGTGCCAGGGCTTCTCCGAGCCCGGTGCCGGCAGCGACCTCGCCGCCGTGAGCACCCGCGCCCTGCTCGACGGCGACGCCTGGGTCGTGAACGGCCACAAGACTTGGACCAGCTCCGCGCACTACGCGGACATGATGTTCCTGTTGTGCCGCACCGAGCCCGAGAAGCCCAAGCACCAGGGGCTGTCGTACTTGGTGCTCGACATGAAGACGCCCGGCATTCGGGTGCAGCCGGTGCGCACCGCAACCGGCCGTCACGAGTTCAACGAGGTCTTCTTCGACGACGTGCGACTGCCCGCGGGCAACATCGTGAAGGGCCGCGGAGACGGCTGGGAAGTGGCCAACATCACGCTGCGCCACGAGCGCATCAACATCGGCGACGCGACCCGGCTCGGCTACCGCCTGGAGCGGCTTGCGCGCTTGATGAAGGAAACGTCGGTGGACGGCGTTGCACTGCTCCGCTACCCCGAGTTCCTGGCGCGGCTGCTGAAACTGCAGGGCGAGGTGATCGCCTGGAAGGCGCACAGCCGCCGCTTGCTCACGATGTATGCCGCGGGTGAAGACCCCGGCGTGAACCGGCTCATCGTGAAGTATGGCGGCGTGACGCTCGGCCACCGCCTGTCGTCCCTTGCGGTCGACGTGCTCGGCGCGGCAGGGCTCACCTTCGAAACCGGCGGCGAAGACGCGCAGGATGGCGAGGTCGCTAACTGGTACAACGACTACGTCTACGACATCGGCCTGTTCATCGGCGGCGGCACGATCAACATCCAGAAGAACATCATCGGCGAGCGCGGGCTGGGTCTTCCGCGCGAGCCGCGCACCGCCGTGGCGGCGCCCGCGATTGGGAGGGGCTGACGCATGGAACTCCAGCTCAACGCCGACCAGCAGATGCTGCAGGAGTCGGTCCAGCGCTTTCTTCACAAGTCGATTCCCCTTGACCTGCTGCACTCGCGCACCGACGATGGCGCGCGCGCGGAGCCAGCCTTGCAACAGGCGCTCCACGAGCTCGGACTGGCGGGCTTGCTCGTGCCCGAAACGCACGCTGGCAGCGGCCTCGGCTTCGTGGATGCGGCGGTCGTGGCCGAATCGATCGGGGCCGCCGCGGCGCCGGTCGCCTTCACCGGCACGGTCATGGCAGTGACGGCTCTGCGCTCGCTCGGCGACGGCGCCCCGAAGGAGCGCTGGCTCGGGGCGATCGCGTCCGGCGAGGCGCGGCTCGCGGTTTGCTTCCCCAGCAGTCGATCGGGGCAGACGGGCGAGGCGTCCGCCGAGGTGGCGGCGGGCCGGCTTTCCGGCCTGACACAGGGCGTGCTCGACGTGGCCGGAGCCTCGCACCTGCTCGTGTTCCTGGCCGGCGGACGTGGGGTGCTGGTCGACGTGCGGGCGCAAGGCGTTCGCGTGACGGCTCGCGCAACCCTCGACCGCACCCGCCCGCTGTTTGACATCGAGTTCGACCGCGCCGCCTTCGAACCACTGGCCGACGACAGCCATCGTGCCATCGAGGCTGCGCTCGATGCCGGGCGCCTGATGCTCGCCGCCGACACCCTGGGTGCGGCGCAGGCGATGCTCGACCGCGCCGTCGCCTACGCCAAGGAACGGGTGCAATTCGGGCGCGTGATCGGCAGCTTCCAGGGCGTCAAGTACCTTTGCGCCGACATGATCACGATGCTCGCGCCATGTCGCGCGATGGTGTGGCAAACCGCGCACGAGATGGAGTCGGGGAGCAGCGAAGCGCGCCTCATGGCCTACCATGTGAAGGCGCACCTCGGCGACGTCGGACGCGAGGTGTCGCGAATGGCCACCGAGGTGCATGGCGGGATCGGCTTCACCGACGTGCTCGGCCTGCACTTCTGGCTCAAGCGGATCGCATTCAACCGCCAGGTGCTCGGCAGTGCCGAGCTTTGCCGTCAGCAGGCGGCGCAGCTACAGGGTTGGATCGCCGCATGACGGCCGCGGCGCGCGCGGCGGATCAGCCGCCGCTCGACCTCTCGGAGCAGCGCGCACAGCTCGGCCGGGTGTTCAGCGACGACGATGTCGCGACCGCGGCCCCGCTGCGAGCGCTGCGCGCGACGTTCGCCCGTAAGGAGGCCGCGCCCGCGGTTGGCGAGGTGCTCCCGCCGGGCTGGCATATCGGCTATTTCGTGCCGCTCACGCCTACCGACCGGCTCGGCAAGGACGGCATGCCGCTCGACAACGGCGTCCTGCCGCCGATGCCGCTGCCGCGCCGCATGCATGCTGGCAACCGGCTGGCCTTCCATTCGCCCATCCTGGTCGGGGACGTGCTACGGTGCGAAAGCGAGTTCTCCGACCTGCAGTTGCGCGAGGGCCGCTCCGGCCCGCTGATCTTCGCCGTGCAGACCCGGCGCATCTACACGCCGCGCGGACTCGCCCTCACCGAGGAGAACACGAACGTGTTCCGCGGGGATGAAGTCGAGGGCCCCGGCCCCGTCCGCGAAAAGCGCGCCGAGCCGCAAGCGCCGCCGGCGGCGTGGACACGCACACTCACCCCCGACCCGGTGACGCTCTTTCGTCATTCGGCCGTCACGTTTAATCCGCACCGGATCCACTACGACCGCAGCCATGCAGCCGACGAAGGCTACCCGGGACTGGTGGTGCAAGGCATGTTCACCGGCCAGTGCCTGCTCGATCTCGCGCGCGACCACGTGTCGGCCGCGCGCTTCACGGGCTTTTCCTTCCGCGCCATGGCGCCGCTGTTCGATTCGCACCCGCTGCAGTTGTGCGGGCGTGCCGACGAGGCGGACAAGCGCATCGACCTCTGGGCCATCGCGGCCGACGGCCGCCTGGCGATGAAGGCCGTCGTCGACCTCTCCTGATCGACGCACGATGATCGACAAGCAGGTGGCGAGCGCCGACGAAGCGGTCGACTGCATCCACGACGAGGCGACGGTGCTGGTGAGCGGCTTCGGCGATTCAGGCGTGCCGACCGAACTCGTCGACGCGCTCGTGAGGCGTGGACCGCGCAACCTCACGCTCGTCTCGAACAACGCCGGCGGATACGGCCGCGGCGGCATCCAGGCACTGCTCGCGGCTGGGCAGGTCCGCAAGATCGTCTGCTCCTATCCCATCTCGCCGGGTTCCGTGGTGTTCCAGGAGCTATATGGCGCGGGCAAGATCGAACTCGAACTCGTTCCGCAAGGCACGCTAAGCGAACGGATCCGTGCGGGCGCGGCCGGTATAGGCGGGTTCTACGTGCGGACCGGGGTCGGCACCGAGCTCGCCGCGGGCAAGGAGGTGCGCGAGATGGACGGCCACACCTGGCTGCTCGAGAAGCCCATCAAGGGCGACTTCGCGCTGGTGAAGGCGCGACGCGCGGACCGCTGGGGCAATCTCGACTACTACAGCGTCGCTCGCTCGTTCGGGCCGGTGATGGCGCCGGCGGCGACCACCACCATCGTGCAGGTGCAGGAGATGGTCGAACTCGGCGCCATCCATCCCGAACACGTGGTCACCCCGGGCATCTTCGTTCACCGCGTCGTGTGCCTGCCGCCAGCCGCCTAGGTGCAAACCCTCGACGCCGGCAGTTTGAAGAAAATGGTATTATCATCAGACAATCGCTGTGATGCACGACACATCGTCTGGTCCCGCACGAAAGGAAAACTCGGTGAACGTTGTCAAGCTCAACACGGAACGGGTCACGAAGGACCCCTCTCCCAATCCGCTGTTTTTCGGCCCGGTCGTCATCGAACGCCTGCGCACGCGCGAAAACGGGCAGAACTTCAAGATCGGCCTGGTCTGCTTCGAAAAGGGCAACCGCACCAAGTTCCACTCGCACGACACGGACCAGGTCCTGTGGGTGAAGACGGGCCGTGGAATCGTCATGACCGACAACGAAAAGATCATGCTCGAGCCGGGCGAACTGGTGTTCATCCCCGCCGGGCTGAACCATTGGCACGGCGCCCCGGACGACACGTACTACGAGCACATCTCTTTCTTGCCGCTCGAGTGCGTAGAGACCGTAAACGAATAGTCAAGGAGACGCCATGACCTTCCAGCTTTTGCGCCGCAGGCTCGCCGCCGCTGTTGTCGTGTGCGCGATCGCACCCGCCGCGCTCGCGCAGTCCACCCCGTCCTACCCGACCAAGCCGATCCGATTCGTCGTCGGCTTTACCGCGGGCAGCGCAACCGATGTCATCGCGCGCATCGTGGCCGAACACGTCGGCAAGAAGCTCGGGCAGCCGGTGGTGGTCGACAACAAGACCGGCGCCAACGGCATGCTGGCCGCCGGCGATGTCGCCGCGTCGGCGCCCGACGGCTACACCGTGTTGATCAGCAACGTCAGCACGATCACCATCAACCCGCAGCTCTACAAGAAGGTCAGCTACGACGTGCAGCGCGACTTCGCGCCGGTGTCGCTGATGGTCTCGTTCCCTTTCGTGCTGACCGTCAGCGGCGAGCGCAAGAAGCCAGGCTCTGTCGGCACCCTGAAGGATCTGATCGCGCTCGCCCGGGACAATCCGGGCAAGGTGTCTTACGGCTCGGCCGGACAAGGCAACCTGATGCACCTGAGCTTCGAGCGCCTCAACAGCATGGCGGGTGTGACGATGCTGCACGTGCCTTATCGCGGTACACCGCAGGCGCAAACCGCGGTCATGGCGGAGGAGGTGGACGCGGTGCTCGGCCCCGCTTCGCTGCCGTTGATTCGTTCCGGCAAGCTCAAGGCGCTGGCGGTGTCTTCGGCCCAGCGCTGGAGCGAGTTGCCCGACGTGCCGAGTGTCGCCGAGCTCGGCTACCCAGACTACGACATCTCGGCCTGGACCGCCGCGCTGGTGCCTTCGCGCACGCCCCCCGCCGTCATCAAGGTGCTGTATGAGGCGATCCATTCGGCAGCCGCCGATCCGGCGACGCGTGCCCAGTTGAGCCAGCAAGGCGCCGTGCTGATGCTGAACCCGCAGCAGTTCGCCTCCCGCATCGATCAGGAAACCCAGATCTACGGCGAGATCATCCGCAAGTCCAATATCCAGCTCGACTGATGGATCCGATCGTCGATTTCATCCGCTCCATCCGGAAGACGCGATTCGAAGACCTGCCCGCCGAGGCGGTCGCGGTGCAAAAGCGCGCCGTCGTCGACACCGTCGGCGCGGCCATCGCGGGCAGTTCTGCCCCGCTCGGCCGCATCGTGGCCGACATGGCGAGGGACGGCGGCGGGCGCAATCAGGCGA
>Ga0307505_10000699_pt1 | contig 34040 bp, 26 predicted proteins | sample 23_S_MG_FD_202183 | JGI IMG/M metagenome (GOLD analysis project Ga0307505, IMG submission 202183) | Soil microbial communities from Populus trichocarpa stands in riparian zone in the Pacific Northwest, United States - 23_S | ecosystem: Environmental > Terrestrial > Soil > Riparian zone > Trees...
AGCGCTTCGGACAGGGCCAGTGCCGAAGCCGACTTGATTCGCCCCGGCACAATCGCATCGGTCATCTTGTCGAGGGATTCGTGGCCGATCGTGCGCAGCATGTGCGCGATCTCGGCGTCGTTCGGACCGATGTGGCGCTCGATGAAGGCGCCACGGTGTTCGAGTTCGCGCAGCGAAGCGGGGTTCTGGGTCATGTCACGGGCGTCCGTATGAGCTCAACAAGAGCAGCGCGCGCGAAGCCGCACGCAAGGCGCCCCTCTGTCCTTTTGCCTGAGAGTTTGGAAGTGCTGCTGCGGCTGCACTTCGTGCCCCTTCGGCGCCGGATCGAACCGGTCTCTCCAGAGTGTGTGCACGCGCCGGTCTTCGGCCTGAGCGATTACGGGCGTTGCGCCTTCGGCAGCGGGTTGCCCCGCTTCTCCCATCGCGTGCTGCGGGACGCATGATACCTGCGTTCGGGGGCCAGGCCCATGCCGGGCACGCGGCAGGTTGTGCCGACCAGCAAGACGCTTAGAACGGCTCGCTGATCCGGAACCTGCGTGGAATGCGTTCCTTGGCCGGCTTGCCGCGCAGCGGGTCCAGCTGCAGGCCTGGCGCGGGCGGCTCGCGTTCGGGCAGATGATCGAGCAGATGGCGGATCAGATTCAGACGTCCCCGACGCTGATCATTGAAGTCGACGACGAACCATGGCGCATGCTCGGCATGGGTCCCCTCGAGCATGACATCGCGCGCCTTGCCGTAGGCCACGTACTGGTCGCGGGCCTTGATGTCGATCGGCGAGAGTTTCCAGCGCTTGCGCGGATCGCTGCCGCGCTCGGCGAAGCGTTCCTCCTGGAATTGCTGATCCACCGCGAGCCAGTACTTGACGAGGATCGTGCCGGTTGCGGTGACCAGGCGTTCGAACTGCGGACAGTCGACGAGGAACTGGCGGTATTCGATGTCGGTGCAGAATCCCATGATGTGTTCGACGCCGGCGCGGTTGTACCAGCTGCGGTCGAACAGCACGAGTTCGCCAGCGGTCGGCAGGTGGGCTGCATAGCGCTGGAAATACCATTGACCGCGCTCGGTCTCGTCCGGCTTGGACAAGGCGACGGTGCGCACATAGCGGTTGTTCAGCGGTTCCTCGATCGCCTTGATCACGCCACCCTTGCCGGCGGCGTCACGACCCTCGAACACCACCACGACGCGCTTGCCCGCCGCGATCATCCAGCGCTGCAGGTCGATCAATTCATTGCGCAACGGCTTGATCGCGTCCTCGTAGGCCTTCTTCCTGATCGGTTTCATGACAGTCCTCGGTTTGATTGCAGGAACGGTTGCGCGTGCTCAGCGTTCGCCGAGTCGTCCGCGCAGGCCGGCCAGGTTGCACGGACGCGTGCGCGCATCGAGTTGGGCGACGATGATCTGTTCCCACGCACTGCGGCAGGCAGAGGTCGATCCTGGCAGGCAGAACACGAAGGTCTGATTGGCCAACCCGGCGAATGCGCGCGACTGCAGCGTGGAAGTTCCAATGTCGGCAAAGCTCAGGGAACGGAACAGTTCGCCGAATCCCGGCATGTGCTTGTCGAGCAGCGGTTCGATCGCCTCGGGCGTGGAGTCGCGTCCGGTGAATCCGGTGCCGCCGGTGACCAGTATTCCGTGCACGCGCGCATCGGCGATCCATGCGCTGACCTGTGCACGCAGCAGGTACCTGTCGTCGACCACGATGCGGCGTTCGTGCAGATGGTGGCCGGCCTGCTCGAGGGACTCGACAAGAAAGTCGCCCGAGCTGTCGTCGGCGGGCGTGCGGGTGTCGGAAACGGTGAGCACGCACAGCGTGAGTGGGACGAATTCGGCAAGGGCGGTCATGCGTGCAGCCTACGCGCGGCGGTACATTCAGTCGATAGGTGCCGGAGGCAGGCCGGCCCGATGACGTTGGGCGATGCGTTCGAGCAGCATGGCGAAATCACCGGCAAACCCCTGCATGTCGAACAGCCCGCTCTGTGCCCGCCGCGTGGCCAGTTGACGATGCAGGGTGTCGCCCGCCACCCTATCGCGACCGATGTTTACCGCCATCCCGATGAACGCGTCGTCGTCGGCGACATTGAGTTCGGTCAACCCGAGATGATGGTTGAGGCTTCCCGCGACGCGCGCGGCGAAGGTTTCGCCTGGTATCGTCAACACCGGACAACCGGCCCAGATCGCGTCCGAAGCGGTCGTATGCGCGTTGTACAGCGCGGTATCGAGGAACAGGTCGGCGTGTCGGTAGCGCGCGAGGTATTCGTCATGCGCGAGCTTGGGCATGAACACGAGCCGGTCCGGATCGACGCCATGCGCGTGCGCGGTCACGCGCAGGTTGGCGTCCGCGCCGGCAGGACCGGCCAGCAGCCAGAGCACGGCATCGGGCACCGCGCGCAGTACCGCGAACATACGCATGCAGCTGCGCGGATCGAGCTTGTAACTGTTGTTGAAGCACACGAACACGGGGCCGCTTGCGGGCAATCCGCACTCCGCACGCGAAGGCGGTTCGCCGACGACCCTGGTCGGATCCGACGGCTGGAAACACCTCGGCAACCAGGCGACCTGTTCGGAGAATTGCATTCGCGCGTGCGCCGGCAGCACGAAGCGGTCGGCGATCACGTAGTCGATCCACGGCGCGCCCGAAGTACCCGGGTAGGCGAGCCAATTGACCTGGATCGGCGCTGGCCGCAGGGCGAATGCCTCGCTGACATGGCCACCACCCCAGACCCGCAGGTCGAACAGGATTTCCACGCCGCTGGCATGCATGCGTTCGGCCATCGCGCGAGCCGGCATCCCGTGCAGTTCATGCCACGTATGCGCGACCGCCCTCAGCCGGCGTTCGATGATCTTGCCGTCACCGGCTGCCGTGGCGAACAGGTGCAGTTCAATGCCAAGTCGGCGCAGGCATTCGAACAGCGCGACGACGAGCAGGCCGGTCGGGTGATTGCCGAAGCCGTTGGAAACGAAGCCGACGCGCAGCGCGGCGTCTGCGGCCGTCGCTTGGGGGGTGAATGCCGGAGCGCCAGCCCGGCCTGCGAGCAGGGATTTCGCCGCAAGCTGCGCGCAGCGCAATTGCTCGGCGGCCGACGCGGGTTCGGCAAGGAAGCCGAACGGCGCGATGCCCTCGGCGCCCTGACCAAGCGCTGTGCGAAGACGCTGCGAAAGTGCGTCCAGGCCATTCCAGTCGCAAAGCTGGCGCTTGAGAAACACGAGTTGGGCGAGCGCTGCATGATGGTTGGGGTCGTGGGCCAGCGCGCGCGCGTGCGCCGCCGCGGCCTCGGCATGATGCTTGGCTTGCTCGACGAGGATCCCAAGCTGATACGGAAAGCGTGCGTCGTTGGGCACCATGCGCTCGGCCTCGGCGAAGATGGCGGCGGCCTCGTCGTTGCGCTGCTGGGCGACAAGCGCCTGACCGAGCAGGTAATACGCTTCCGGATGACGGGTTTGCGAAGCGAGCGAGCGGGCCAGGCGTTCGGCTTCCGCGGGGCGCTGCAGTTCGAGTTCGATTCCGGCGAGATTGATCCAGGCGCCGAGATATCCCGGTGCGGCGCGCGCGGCCGCCGCATAGGCCGCATGCGCGGCGGCGAGTTCTCCGAGGGCGTGGCGGGCATTGCCCAGCCCGTTGAGTACGCCGGGGTGGCCAGGGTCGAGACGTTGCGCGCTTTCCAATGCATCCAGCGCTGCGCGCGCATCGTGCCGGGCCAGCCAGGCGCTGCCTAGATTGCACAGGATTTCCACGGATCGCGGATCCAGCGTACGCGCTGTCTGCAGGGCGTCGATGGCCGCGTCGGTCTGGCCGATCGTGAGCAGCGCCACGCCGTGCAGGCGTGCCGGCTCAGCCGCACGCGGAAATCGCGTACGAACCTGCGCAGCCCGGACCACGGCGGCTTCGAGCTGTCCGCGGTCGATCAGTTCGGCGATGGCAAGCAGGGATTGGTGCATGAAAGCGGCGGTCGGGTCGAAGATCGGCACGCTAACGGAGTGATTGCAATCTGTCGATTCGGCATTGGTATCATTCGCAAACATCAGCACTTGCCGAGGGCACCGCCATGAAGACCAATGTCGCATTGACTCTTGCGCTGGTTGTCGGTGCGTCTGCTGTGCATGCCTCACCGGCCCAGGATGTTCGCAAGATCCATCTGGCATGGGATCTCGCGCTCGGCGCGGACGGCCGCATCGAGCATCTGAAGTTGAGGGGCAAGTGGCCCAACGACCTGCGCGAGCGCCTGGAACAGGATATCCGCAACTGGCAGTTCACACCGGGCCGCATCGGCGACCGTTATGCGTCGACGACGACGACCTTGAATGTTGCGCTGGAAGTCCGGCCGGCCGCAGAGGGCGCCTGGAACGTGTATATCGACTCGGCAACGACGGGCGGACGTGTTCGCCGCGAGGCGCAGGCGACTTACCCGGAGCGGGCGTACATCGCATCAAGACAGGGGCTCGTCATCCTCAGGATCGTCTACGACGAGACCGGCAAGGTGACGAACTCGGACATCGCCGATTTTTCGCCGCTGCGCAGCGGTAGCCTGGTTGGCGCAGCACGCTCGGCAGTCAAGCGCTTCGAGATCGAACCCGAACGCGTCGATGGACGCCCGCTCGGCGCTACTGCCTATCTTCCGATTTGCTTCGTCGCCTCGCGCCGCGACAATCCGTGCACCTGGACCCGCCCGGGATCTGCCGAGAAACTCGATGAACGCAGCGCATTCTCGTTCGAATCGGTGACCAGCCTGAAAACCGATGTCAGCGGACGCGTGCTCTGAGCGGGTGATCGGAATGCGCGCATACGGGCTTGGCCACGCGCTTGTCGTCCTTTCGGATCTGGAATGCAGGCTAGAATGTGACCCGGTTATCCGTTTTGTGTGAGTGATGCACTGGCATGGTCGTTGCTTCGATCTGTTCGAGTTCGGATCGGCACCTGGTGGTCAACGCGCGAATCGTTGGCAGCCGTGCAGCGTCGAGAAAACTGAACGAGCAGGATCACCATCCTGTCGCAGGACCGCAGGTCCAGAAAAAGAAAAACACCGGGTGACAGCGTCATGATCTGACACCCGGGGGAGGGCCGGCACGATGGGCCGGTGGGGGGAGGGGGCCGGTTGCATGCAGCCGGCCTGGGAGATGGACATGTTCGCTCGCAGCTTGTGTGCGTTGGGTTTGGCGTGTCTGGCGCTGAACGGATGGGCAAGTACGGTTCGCGCGCCGATGGAGATGACTCTGGTCTGGAGTCTCCATCTGGCCGCGGATGGGGGCATCGAGAAGATGCAGGCGCACGGGGCTTCACCGGGAAACGTGCAACAGCGGCTCGAGAGCGAGATCCGCACCTGGCGCTTTCGACCAGGACGGCTCAATGGTGCCGCAGCGCCATCGCGCACGGCCTTGCATGTCGGGGTGTTGCTCGAACCGCAGGACGGCGACGCCTGGAGCATTCGCGTGCTGAACGCAGGGACCGGCGCGCGATTGCGCAGCAATGTCGTACCGGCGTATCCGGGCGAGGCATCACGCGCGCGTCGAGAGGGGCTGGTGCTGCTGCGGATCGCCTACGATGCTACCGGCAAGGTCAGCGAATCCACGCTCGTGAACGACTCGCCGTTGCGTACCGGAGTGCTCGTCGACGCGGCACGCGGCGCGGTCAAGTTCTACCAGATCGAACCGGAACGCATTGCGGGCAGCGCACTGGCATCGACGGCGATTGCCCCGGTCTGTTTCAAACTCAACCAGAAACGCGGCGCACCGGCTGACCGCTGTGCATGGACGCGCCCGGGCGACAACGCGAAGCTGGACGAAACAAGCTTCGTGTCGCTGGAGCCGGCGGTGACTCTCGAATCGATGGTGGTCGGCAAGACGCTCTGACATCGTGCGCATGTGCCCGGCCGGAACGCGCGCGCCGCGGACGGCCGATCAGGCCGACGTTGCCAGTCCTGCCAGCAGATCGGTCTGGTCCTCGCGCGTGAGCGTGTCGACCAGTTCGTCAAGGTCGCCTTGCATGATCTCGGTGAGGCGGTAAAGGGTCAGGTTGACCCGGTGATCGGTCACCCTGCCTTGCGGGAAATTGTAGGTGCGGATGCGCTGGCTGCGATCGCCCGAACCGACCTGCAGGCGCCGTGATTCTGCCTGGACCGCTGCCTGCTTGCTGCGTTGATCATCGAGCAGGCGCGCCTTGAGGAGCGACATGGCGCGGGCCCGGTTCTTGTGCTGGCTGCGCTCGTCCTGGCATTCGACCACGACGCCGCTCGGCAGGTGGGTCAGACGGATCGCGGAGTCGGTCTTGTTGACGTGCTGGCCACCGGCGCCGGAGGCGCGAAACGTATCGATCTTGAGGTCGGCGTCCTTGATCTCGATCTCGTCGATCTCGTCGAGTTCGGGGAGGATCGCAACCGTGGCTGCCGAGGTATGGATGCGCCCCTGCGATTCGGTTTCCGGAACGCGCTGGACGCGATGGGTGCCCGATTCGAATTTCAGGTGCGAATACGCACCCTTGCCCTCGATGCGCGCGACAACTTCCTTGAAGCCACCGTGTTCCCCTTCGCTGGTCGACAGGATCTCGACCTGCCAGTGCCGCCGCTCCGCATACCGCAGGTACATGCGCAGCAGGTCGCCGGCGAATATCGCTGCTTCGTCACCCCCGGTTCCCGCGCGAACCTCGAGAAACAGATTGGCCTCGTCGCGCGGATCGCGTGGCAGCAGCAACAGACTCAGTTGCTGGTCGAGTTCGGTCTGGTGCGCTTCCAGCGCGGCAATCTCCTCGCTCGCGAGTGCGGCCAGTTCAGGGTCGCCGAGCATCGCGCGCGCGGATTCAAGTGCGTGCGCGGCCTTTTCATACGCGGCAAGGGTTGTCGCAAGCGGCGCGAGCTGCGCGTGCTCGCGCGAAACGTCGCGCAGGCGCGCGGCGTCGCCTGCCACCTCGGTGCTGGCAAGGAGGTGTTCGAGCTCCTGGTGGCGTTCCGCGAGCTGTTCGAGCTTGCGGCGGATCGATGGTGTCATGGGTGTTCCGGTCGCGGCCGCGGTGTTCCGCAGCGCGCGCATGATACGCGAGCCCGACGCATGGATTCGGCTACGTCATCGGGTCGGGGGTTTGTCCACGATGTCTCGCGGGTCGAACAGGCGCTCGGCCGCAAGCAGCAGTTCGGCATCGCCGCGCAATGCGGCAGCACGCAGGTTCGCGCTGGGCGCGTGCAGGAGCTTGTTGGTCAGTGTGTGGGCGAGGAAATCCAGAACCTCCTCGGGCGACTTGCCCCGCGCGAGCAGGACACGCGCCTTTGCGAGCACGTCGTCACGGCTGGTTTCGGCAGTGCGGCGCAGGTCGCTGACCGGGTTGTGAAGTTCCAGCGCGCGCCACCAGCCCATGAAGTGCTCGACCGACAACTCGATCATCGCTTCGGCCTCACGCGCTGCCTGCTGGCGCGACCGCAGGTTCTCGTCGATCACGCCGCGCAGATCGTCGATCGTGTAGAGGAACACGTCGTCGAGCGTGCCGACGGCGGGATCGATGTCGCGCGGCACGGCGATGTCGACCAGGAACATCGGCTTGTGCCGGCGCGCACTGATCGCGTTGGCAACCATGCTGCGCGAAAGCACGGGTTCGCGCGCCGCAGTGGAGGAGATGACGATGTCGGCTTCGGGAAGATGACGGTCGAGATCGGAAAGGGCCGTGGCATAGCCACCGAAGCGCGTGGCCAGCGCCTGCGCGTTGTCCAGGGTCCGGTTGGCAACGATGAGCCGACGCACCCTCGCCTCGCTCAGATGGCGTGCCGCCAGTTCGATCGTTTCACCGGCACCGATCAGGAGCACGCTGGCCTCGCGCAGGTCGGCAAACACGCGTTCGGCTAGGCGCACCGCGGTGAACGCAACCGAGACCGGGTTGGCGCCGATGCGGGTATCCGAGCGCACCCGCTTGGCCACGGCGAAGGTGTTCTGGAACAGGCGTTCAAGCGGGGTGTCCAGGGTGCGGGCGTCGCGTGCGAACGCATAGGCATCCTTGACCTGGCCTAGGATCTGCGGCTCACCCAGGACCATCGACTCGAGTCCTGTGGCAACGCGGAACAGGTGGCGCACGGCGTCGGCATCGTGATGCCGGTAAAGGAACTCGTCGATATTCGCGCCGCTGAGGCTCTGATGCCGATGGAGCCAGGCGAAGGGCGAGGATTCCGCGCCCGCCTCGACGTTGCAGTAGAGCTCGGTGCGGTTGCAGGTCGACAGGATCGCGGCTTCGCGCACCCCGGGTTCCGCCGTCAGCCCGGCCAGAGCGGCCCGTGTCGCGTCAGGCGCAAATGCCACGCGCTCGCGCAGGGCGACCGGCGCGGAGTGATGATTGAGTCCGAGAGCGATCAGGGCCATGCGTGCAACAATCGGCTAAGCTTGCCCGTGAACAAATGCGCGCCTGCTGCGGTCCGATGGAAGGCTTGCGGCCGGATGGCCGATTGCGCCGGGTGGACGATATCCCTAGCAGCCTGTCGGGCTTTGGGGGTCGAGGCGAAAATCCGGCTGCGCGAGGACAGTTTTTTGACGGTTCGCAGGCCAATAGTGGTTCTATTGGCCAAGAATCGGCAGAAAAATGGACCGCGCAGGCGGATTTGCAGCCCGGCCAGCCAAAGTCCGACAGGCTGCCAGCCGTCCGGATTGTGCGGGCCGGCGACCGCAACTTCAAGCAATACAAGGTTTTTCGAGGATCACTGCGCGTGTGCAACCGTGTCTCCCGGCCCCGGCCTTGTTCAATGGATTCGTACGCAGGCATGCGCCTGATCGCGCTTTCACTCGCGTGCAGCCTGCTGCTGGGCGCCTGCGCGACCCCATCGTCGTCGCGCCCGGTCCTGCGACAAGCTGCCGTGCAGAGCGTCACTCCGGTTGCGATCGAGGAAGACCTTCCGCTCAAGCTGATCGGCGCCGAACTGGCCTTGCAGGACAACGATCTGGCTGCGGCAGCCAGCGCATACGTCGAAGCGTCGCTGCTGTCGCCTGATCCGGCCGTCGCCGAGCAGGCCGTGCGGCTCGCGCTGGGGGTCAAGCAGCTGCCGCTAGCGCGTGCTGCGGTCGCGCGTTGGCAGGCGCTGGATGCCGATGCGACAGGCATCGTCCAGGCCCACGCGTGGATCGCGGTTGCCGAGGGCGATGAGGCATTGGCGTTCGACAGGCTGGCGACACTGGCCCGGCGGACTGCCGAGAGCGGATGGCGACCTCTGGGCCAGGTACTCGTGAATGCCGAAGACAAGGCGTTTGCAGCGCGCCTGCTCGGTCGCCTCGCGACGACCGAACGGCTCGGCGACAGCGAACTGATCTGGGTCGGAATGAGCCAACTGGCGCTCAAGCTCGGCGACAAGGACCTGGCCGAGCGACTTGCAGGCGGAGCCGTGGAACGCTTTGGTGGCAGCGAAGCGCATGCATGGAACGCCCAGCTTGCGCTGGATCGCGGCGACAAGGCAGCCGCCCTCGCGCGCTATGCCGAGGCGCTCAAGCGCGACCCCGCAAGCCTGCGCCTGCGCACCGGCTATGCGGCGCTGCTGTCCGACAGCGGCGACGACGCCGGCGCCGCGCGTGCGCTCGCTGGAGGTCTGCAGACCGACGTGACCTTCGGGGCGCGTGCAGCCTACGCTGCGCGCTCCGAGGACAATCGATTGCTTGTCGATCTGTATCGGGAAATCGAGGCCGACACCTCCGAACGCAGCGGGCGCCGTCTGTTCCTGCTCGGCCAGATCGCCGAGATCATCGATCTGCCTGGCGAGGCGCTCGACTGGTATCGCGAGATCCCTGACGACGACGAAAACTGGTTCGACGCCGGTGTGCGCATGGTCGTGTTGACGGATCAGGCTGGCGACAGCGATTCGGCGATGACCCGGCTCGGCACGCTGCGCGAGTTTGCTTCCGGCGATCCGCATGAGGGCGGCAATCTGGTTCTTCTCGAAGCCGACCTGCTTTCGCGCAAATCGCGCAAGGAGGACGCGCTGGTTGCCTACGGCCGGGGGCTGGAGCAATTTCCCGATGATCCGCGTCTGCTCTATTCGCGGGCGATGCTGGCGATCGATCTCGACGACCTGGTCGCTGCCGAACGGGATCTGCGCCGCATGATCGAGCTCGACCCCGACAACGCCGATGCCCTCAATGCACTCGGCTATACGCTCGCCGACCGAACCGACCGATTCGTTGAAGCCAACGAACTGATCGGCAAGGCGCTCAGGCTCAAGCCTGACGAGCCGGCGATCATCGACAGTTACGGGTGGGTGCAGTTTCGCCTCGGCAATCTCGATGAGGCGATCCGGCAACTGGAAATTGCCTACGCCAAGCATCCTGACAGCGAGATCGCGGCGCATCTCGGCGAAGCGTTGTGGACGAAGGGCGAGCGCGATGCCGCACTGCGCATCTGGTCGCAGGCGCTCGAGAAGGATCCCGAGAGTACGGTGCTCCGCGAGGCCATGCAGCGGCTGGTGCCGTGATGCGAATGCGCGGTCGCGGCTTCGGTCTGATCGTGCTGCTCGCGCTGGTGGCGGGATGCGCGGCGCCGCTCCTGCGCCCGGATGCAGCGACCCTGCAGGTCCATGAACAGCGCGAACGCGCCATTGCCGCACAGCCGGCGTGGGGCTTGAACGGGCGTCTTGCCGTTGCCGGACCCGATGAAGGCGGCAGCGGCTCGCTGACTTGGACGCAGGATGGCGCGAACTACCGCTTTTCGCTCAATGCGCCGGTGACCGGAAAGACCTGGATCCTGAGCGGCGATGCGCAACGCGTGCAATTGGATGGTCTTCGCCCACAGGCGGTGCTGGGCACCGATGCGGCGACGCTGCTCGAACGCGAACTGGGTTGGCAGGTGCCGGTAAGCGAGCTGGCGGCCTGGGTCCGTGGCGTACGTGCACCCGGGAGGGCCGACCTGCTGTTTCGCGCCGACGGCCTGCCGGCCGAACTCGTGCAGGCAGGCTGGAAGGTGCAGTACCTGGACTACGACCTGAGTCAGGAGCCGCCGCTGCCGCGTCGGATCTTCGCCAGCCGAGGCGAATACAAGGTCCGGCTCGTGGTCCAGCGCTGGAATCGCCAATGAGCGGGACGGAGCCAGTCGGCTGGAGCCGCTGGCCGGCGCCTGCCAAGCTGAACCTCTTTCTGCACATCGTCGGCCGCCGCGAAGACGGCTACCACCTTCTGGAAACCGTCTTCCAGTTGCTTGATCGCGGCGACGTGGTGAGCCTGCGTACGCGCGACGATGGCCTGATCCAGCGCGGGTTCGGCCCGGCTGGCGTTCCTGCCGAAGCCGATCTGGGCGTGCGCGCTGCGCGATTGTTAAGAGCCGCGACCGGGACGTCCGCGGGGGCCGACATTTCGATCGAAAAGCGCATACCGGTTGGCGGCGGGCTCGGCGGCGGCAGCTCGGATGCGGCAACCGTGCTGGTCGCACTCAATGCGCTTTGGGGGTGCGGTCTCGACGAGGATGCGCTTGCCGCGCTGGGTCTCAGGCTGGGCGCCGACGTACCGGTTTTCGTGCGCGGGCGCAGTGCGTTCGGCGCGGGGATCGGCGATCGCCTGACTGCGATCGACCTGCCGCCTCGCAGTTACGTCGTTGTCGATCCTGGCGTGAATGTGCCGACCGCCGAGCTGTTCGGCGCCGCGGAATTGACACGCGACACGCCACCGATGACAATTCACGGCTTTGTTTGCGGGGCACCCACGCGAAACGCGTTCGAACCGCTCGTGCGTGCGCGCTATCCGGCCGTGGCACGGGCACTGGACTGGTTGTCCGGGTTCGGCGACGCGCGCCTGAGCGGATCGGGTGGTTCGGTGTTTGTCGCACTCGATGCGCATCGGGCGAACGAAGTGGTGGCATCCTGCCCATCCGGAATGTGCGCATGGGTTGCACGTGGAGTGAATCGCTCGCCGCTGCTGGATGCTTTGGCGACGTGGCATGAGCTGGGTGACGCGCAGCGGGTACCGTCCTCGCCTGCGTGATTGACTGAACGGTAAGCATCGTTTCCCGCTGGGGCGTCGCCAAGTGGTAAGGCACCGGGTTTTGATCCCGGCATTCGCAGGTTCGAATCCTGCCGCCCCAGCCACCAGACAAGGCGGTGCGCCCCGGCTCATCGGCAGTTGCGGTCGGCAGTGACGGAGAGCCAAGTGAACACGTCGGCAAACAGCTCAGGGATCCTCGTTTTCAGCGGCAATGCCAATCGGCCGCTTGCGCAGACCATCTGCGCCGAGCTTGGCTTGCCGCTCGGCAAGGCCCTGGTCGGGCGCTTCAGCGATGGCGAAGTGCATGTCGAGATCGAGGAGAACGTGCGTCGCCAGGAAGTGTTCGTGATCCAGCCGACATCGGCGCCGGCCGCGGACAATTTCATGGAGCTGCTCGTTCTCATCGATGCGCTCAAGCGCGCATCGGTGGCCAGCGTGACCGCGGTGCTGCCGTACTTCGGCTACGCGCGCCAGGACCGCCGCCAGCGTTCGGCGCGGGTCGCGATCACGGCGAAGGTCGCCGCCAAGATGATCGGAGCGGTCGGCACGGATCGCGTCCTGACCGTGGATCTGCATGCCGACCAGATCCAGGGTTTCTTCGACATGCCGGTGGACAACGTCTATGCGTCTCCGGTGCTGCTCGCCGACATCTGGAGACACAATGCCAAGGACGACATCATCGTGGTCAGCCCCGATGTGGGCGGCGTGGTGCGTGCGCGCGCAATCGCCAAGCGGCTCGACGATGCGGATCTCGCAATCATCGACAAGCGCCGTCCGCGCCCGAACGAGGCCACGGTCATGAACATCATCGGCGAGGTCAAGGACAAGACCTGCGTCCTCGTCGACGACATCGTCGACACCGCCGGCACGCTTTGTGCGGCCGCCGCAGCGCTCAAGCGCAACGGCGCACGCAAGGTCGTGGCCTATTGCACGCATGCGGTGCTTTCCGGGCCGGCGATCCAGAACATCTCCGCATCCCAGCTCGATGAGCTGGTGGTCACCGATACGATCGCGCTGTCCGCGGCGGCGCGCGAATGTCCGCAGATCCGCCAGCTGTCGGTGGCCGAACTGCTCGCCGAGACAATTCGCCGAATCGCCTATGGCGAGTCGGTCAGTTCGCTGTACGTGGATTGAGGATCGGGATACGCATGTGCAGGCGTTGCGCCTGCCGGTGCCGACCCGAATCGCAGTAGCAGAACAAGCGCCGGGATCGAGGTTCATCCTCGAGCCCGGTGTCCAGAGCTCTTCTGGTCGCGGAAGAGCAGCCAATCCGCCGCGAGGCGGATCATTTCACTCAAAGGTGTTGCAACATGGCCAAGTCACACAAAATTTCGGTGCAACTGCGCAAGGACGAGGGGAAGGGTGCGAGCCGCCGCCTGCGTCGTGCGGGCAGCGTGCCGGCAATCGTCTACGGCGGGGAGCTCAATCCCGTCAGTATCCAGCTCGCCCACAAGGATGTCTTCCTCGCTTCGCAGAACGAATGGTTCTACGCGGCGATCCTCGACCTGGACCTCGACGGCGACGTGCAGAAGGTTCTCTTGCGCGACATGCAGCGTCATCCGTTCAAGGCGCAGATCCTGCATCTGGACTTCCTGCGTGTACGTGACGACCAGGAAATCCGCGTGCGCGTGCCGCTGCACTTCCTCAATCAGGAAACCTCCGTCGCCGGCAAGACCTCCGGCGTGATCGTCACCCACGAGCTCAACGAAGTCGAAGTGTCGTGCCTGCCCAAGCATCTGCCCGAGTTCATCGAGGTGGATCTGGCGGCGCTCAATATCGGTGACATCGTGCATCTGTCGGACCTCAAGCTGCCGGAAGGTGTGGCCATTCCAGAGCTCAAGCTCGGCAAGGAACACGACATCGCAATCGTCATTGCCAGGCACGCCAAGGAAGAGGTCGAGCCGGAAGCTGCCGAGGGCGAGGCTGCCGCAGCGCCGATCGAGGTCAAGAAGGACGACAAGAAGTAAGCCAGCATGCTGGCCCGGACTAGTCATGAATAGGCCGGGCTGGATGCAGTTGGAGCGACTCGCATGGCGGGTTTGCGTCTGATCGTCGGCCTCGGCAACCCCGGGGCCGAACATCTGAGGACCCGGCACAACGCCGGGTTCTGGCTCGTCGATGCGCTGGCGCAGCGCGAGTCGGCGCGCTTCGGCATCGAGTCCAGACTGCATGCCGAAACCGCCAAGGTGGTCATCGCACAGCAGCCGCTCTGGCTGCTCAAACCGACCACGTTCATGAATCGCAGCGGTCTCGCCGTCGCTGCCGCACTGCGCTACTACAAGATCGAGCCGGAGCACATGCTGGTTGCCCACGACGATCTCGACTTGCCGCCTGGGACGGCCCGGCTCAAGTTTGATGGCGGCCACGGCGGCCAGAACGGTTTGCGCGACCTGCTTGCGCACCTCGGGCACGGCCGGTTCCATCGGCTGCGCGTCGGCATCGGCCATCCAGGGCACAAGGATCGAGTGACGTCATGGGTGCTCGGCCGCCCTGGCGTACAGGATGAACAGGCAATGCTCAACGGCATCGCCGACGCGCTTGACGCACTGCCGCTGGCGATAGCCGGCGAGTTCGAAAAGGCGATGCACCAGTTGCATACCAATCACGCGGGTAGCCGGTAGCCGGACCCTGCAGCCGGAGAACGCACAGCTCTCCGCCTGTCGGCCAGCAATTCCCGGCTCCCGGCCAACGGAGTTTCCATGGGTATCAAATGCGGAATCGTCGGTCTGCCCAATGTGGGCAAATCGACCCTGTTCAACGCGTTGACGAAGGCCGGCATCGCCGCAGCCAACTTCCCGTTCTGCACGATCGACCCCAACGTGGGCGTCGTGCCCGTGCCGGATCCGCGGCTCGCCGCACTCGCCGGGATCGTCAAGCCGCAGAAAGTCGTGCCCACCTCGATGGAGTTCGTCGATATCGCCGGGCTGGTCGCCGGGGCGTCGAAGGGCGAGGGGCTTGGCAACAAGTTCCTCTCGCACATCCGCGAGGTCGACGCGATCGCCCACGTGGTGCGCTGTTTTGATCATTCCGACATCGTCCACGTGGCCGGCAAGGTCGATCCGCTTTCGGATATCGAGACGATCGACACCGAGCTGGCACTGGCCGATCTGGAATCGGTGGACAAGGCGCTCAATCGCGCCGAGCGCGCGGCCAAGGCCAACGACAAGGAAGCGCTGGCCCGTCGACCCGTGCTGCAGAAGCTGACCAGCGTGCTCAACGAGGGCCGGCCGGCCCGTTCCGCAGGCCTTGACGAGGATGAGGCGGCGCTGGTGCGCGACTTGTTCCTGCTCACGCTCAAACCGCTCATGTACATCGCCAACGTGCTCGAGGACGGCTTCCACGGCAATCCGCACCTGGACAAGGTACGCGAACGTGCCGCCGCCGAAGGCGCGGAAGTCGTGCCCGTCTGTGCGGCGATCGAGGAGGAACTCGCCCAGCTCGACGAAGGCGACCGCGATGCCTTCCTCGCCGATATGGGCCTCGACGAGCCCGGCCTGAACCGCGTCATCCGGGCCGGGTACATCCTGCTCGGCCTGCAGACTTATTTCACTGCGGGGGTCAAGGAAGTGCGCGCCTGGCAGGTCAAGGTCGGTGCGACCGCGCCGCAGGCAGCGGCGGTGATCCACACGGATTTCGAGCGCGGCTTCATCCGCGCCGAGACGATCGCCTACGACGATTTCATCAGGTACAAGGGCGAGGCCGGTGCCAAGGAAGCCGGGCGCTTGCGCCTGGAAGGCAAGGATTACGTCGTCAAGGAGGGCGATGTCCTGCATTTCCGCTTCAACGTCTGAACTGGCGTGTCCGCGGGCCGAGTGTCCCTCAAGTCGGGCGATCCATCGCGATCCTGGAGGAAGGCATCGAGCCTGAAGGCTCTCCCAAGTTGCCGCGGGAGCGTGCATTCGGCGACCGGCCGGTGGCATGGCGACCGCGCGCGGCCGTTTCCGGAGCGATCGAGCACCGTCGAAGGCGCCTCGGCTGTGCAAAATCGATGCCGTATCCGGTTGACAGGCCGACGCCGCTCCGCGAGAATGCGCGGCTCCGTGTTCCGGAGGGATACCCGAATGGTCAACGCGCGCAGACGTCGAATCTGAACGTGTCGCGCAGCGAAGGCGCGCCAGGGCACAGGGCAGGACGCCCAGACACATCCAGATTCCAGGCTTCACAAGACGAGGCTGCGAATCAGCAGAATGAATTTCGGAGGGATACCCAAGCGGCCAACGGGGGCAGACTGTAAATCTGCTGGCTTACGCCTTCGGTGGTTCGACTAAGTTCGCCGGGAGCGAACTTGAACGCGACGCGCAAGCGGCGCGGCCCCGGAGGGGCGGAGGGCAGGATGCCCGACGTAATCCACCTCCCGGACATCAATCCACGACAACGCAAGCAGGAGTCGGCAAGAAATTCGGAGGGATACCCAAGCGGCCAACGGGGGCAGACTGTAAATCTGCTGGCTTACGCCTTCGGTGGTTCGAATCCACCTCCCTCCACCAGCATCACATGTGCGGAACAGTTCAAAAAGGTGGATTTGAACCACCGATGAGAATGTGAGGTTCGACCGATTCGCCAGGAGCGAATCGGAACGCGACGCGAAGGCGGCGCGGCCCCGGAGGGGCGGAGGGCAGGATGCCCGGAGTCATCCACCTCCCTCCACGAGTTCACCCAGTTCACCCAGTTCCACCGCGACGCGAAAACCGGCGCGACCCTGTTCAGATTCAAGGAGTTCGGCCCGGGCGGGAGTAGTTCAATGGTAGAACCTCAGCCTTCCAAGCTGATTGTGCGGGTTCGATTCCCGTCTCCCGCTCCATTGTTCCGCTTCAGGAAGTCCTGAAAACACATGCTCACGTAGCTCAGTCGGTAGAGCACCTCCTTGGTAAGGAGGAGGTCGATGGTTCGATTCCATTCGTGAGCACCACCACTTCATCCAAATGATCTACTCGAGAACTAGCAGCCATGGCAAAGGGTAAATTCGAGCGCACCAAGCCGCACGTGAACGTAGGCACGATCGGACACGTGGATCACGGCAAGACGACGCTGACGGCGGCGCTGGCGAAGATCGGCGCGGAACGCTTTGGTGGCGAGTTCAAGGCGTATGACCAGATCGATGCGGCGCCGGAAGAGAAGGCGCGCGGGATCACGATTTCGACGGCACACGTGGAATACGAATCGCCGAACCGTCACTACGCGCATGTGGACTGCCCGGGCCACGCCGACTACGTGAAGAACATGATCACGGGTGCGGCGCAGATGGACGGCGCGATCCTGGTGTGTTCGGCCGCGGACGGCCCGATGCCGCAGACGCGCGAGCACATCCTGCTGGCGCGCCAGGTGGGCGTGCCCTACATCGTGGTGTTCCTGAACAAGGCGGACATGGTTGACGACGCCGAGTTGCTGGAGCTGGTGGAAATGGAAGTGCGCGAGCTGCTGAGCAAGTACAACTTCCCGGGTGACGACACACCGATCATCCAGGGATCGGCGCTGAAGGCGCTGGAAGGCGACCAGAGCCCGATCGGGGTGCCGGCGATCATCAAGCTGGTGGAAGCGCTGGACACGTGGATCCCGCAGCCGGAGCGCGACATCGACAAGGCGTTCCTGATGCCGGTGGAAGACGTGTTCTCGATTTCCGGGCGCGGCACGGTGGTGACCGGGCGCATCGAGCGCGGGATCATCAAGGTCGGCGACGAAATCGAGATCGTGGGCATCCGCGACACGCAGAAGACGACGGTGACGGGCGTTGAGATGTTCCGCAAGCTGCTGGATCAGGGCCAGGCGGGCGACAACGCGGGTCTGCTGCTGCGCGGCACCAAGCGCGACGACGTGGAGCGCGGCCAGGTGCTGTGCAAGCCGGGATCGATCAAGCCGCACACGGAGTTCGAGGCGGAAGTGTATGTGCTGTCCAAGGAAGAGGGCGGACGTCACACGCCGTTCTTCAAGGGCTACCGCCCGCAGTTCTATTTCCGCACGACGGACGTGACCGGCGCCTGCCAGTTGCCCGAAGGCGTGGAGATGGTGATGCCGGGCGACAACGTGAAGATGGCGGTGACGCTGATTGCACCGATCGCGATGGACGAAGGTCTGCGCTTTGCGATCCGCGAAGGCGGTCGCACGGTCGGCGCCGGCGTCGTTGCCAAGATCATCAAGTAAGAGCGTGACCGCAGGTGCGGTGAGCGGCTGGAGCAGATTGGACGTTCTCCGCTCACCAACCCCCGCGCAGCGAGCAAATGGCGGATCGGAAACGACCCGCAAGGTTGGAAACGAACATACGCCAGTAGCTCAATTGGCAGAGCAGCGGTCTCCAAAACCGCAGGTTGGGGGTTCGAGTCCCTCCTGGCGTGCCATCTGATCCGAGCTCAACGAAACATCCATCCACGGCACATCGAATGAATGCAAAGGTCGAACAATCCGCGAACCTGAGCAGCGCCGACGTCGGCAAGCTGCTTCTCGCCGCGGCGCTCGTCGTCGGCGGGTTTTTCGGTTTCTACTATTTTTCCGGCCAGTGGATCTCGGCCCTGCGCGGCCTCCTGCTGCTCGCATCGGTCGTACTTGCGGTGGCAGTCGTGTGGACGACGCGGCCCGGGCGCAATTTTCGTGCGTACGTCGGCGAGTCACAATTCGAATTGCGCAAGGTCGTCTGGCCGACGCGTGACGAAACCTTGCGTACGACGGCAGTCATCATCGTCGTCGTGATCATCATCAGCATCGTGCTGGGCATCATCGATCTCATTCTCAAATGGGTCGTGATGGACTGGCTCCTGAAGCTGGGAAACTGAGGCGGGCATGGCCAAGCGCTGGTACGTTGTACACGCCTACTCGGGCTTCGAGCATCAGGTCGCGCGCGCGCTCAAGGAGCGCGTCGTGCGTGCCGGCATGGAAGAGAAGTTCGGCGAAGTCCTGGTGCCGACCGAGGAAATCATCGAGATGCGCGGCGGCCAGAAACGGCGCAGCGAGCGCAAGTTCTTTCCCGGCTACGTGCTGGTCCAGATCGAGACCGACGATTCCGATCGCAAGTTGCGTATCGACGACGATTCCTGGCATCTGGTCAAGGAGACCTCCAAGGTCATGGGTTTCATCGGCGGTACCGCCGACCGTCCATTGCCGATCAAGGATTCTGAAGCCGACGCGATCCTGCAGCGGGTTCAGGATGGCGTCGACAAGCCGAAGCCGAAGGTCCTGTTCGAGCCCGGTGAAATGGTTCGCGTGACCGAGGGCCCGTTCAACGACTTCAATGGCGTGGTCGAGGAAGTCAATTACGAGAAGAGCCGCCTGCGGGTGGCGGTGCTGATTTTCGGACGTTCCACCCCGGTCGAACTCGAGTTCGGCCAGGTCGAGAAAGCTTGACAAGGAGGGGTTAGGGTCTAGGGGCGAGGGCGCAAAAACCGGTCCTTGCTTGAGAAGTGGAAGGTCAGAGCATCGCTCGATTCTTGCGCCCTCGCCCCTCGTCCCTCGCCCCTTGTTTTTCCCAGCAGCGAGGAGCCTGACAACAGGCGCATGCACTCGCAGGAGTCGATGAAATGGCAAAGAAGGTTGTTGGTTACATCAAGCTGCAGGTCAAGGCCGGACAGGCCAACCCGTCGCCGCCCGTGGGTCCTGCCCTGGGTCAGCGCGGTCTGAACATCATGGAATTCTGCAAGGCGTTCAATGCCGCCACCCAGAAGCTCGAGCCGGGTCTGCCGATTCCGGTCGTGATCACGGCCTATTCCGATCGCAGTTTCACGTTCATCACCAAGACGCCTCCGGCGACGATCCTTCTCAAGAAGGCGGTCGGCATCCAGTCGGGCTCCAAGCGCCCCAATACGGAAAAAGTCGGCAAGGTCACGCGCAAGCAGCTCGAGGAAATCGCCAAGGCGAAGGAACCCGATCTGACTGCAGCAAGCCTGGACGCAGCCGTGCGCACGATCGCCGGCAGCGCGCGCAGCATGGGTCTCGTGGTGGAGGGCTAAGACATGGCAATCAACAGCAAGCGTTACAAGACTCAGCGCGAGAAGGTCGTGGCAGGCAAGGCCTATGTCCTGGCTGATGCGATCAAGCTGGTCAAGGAAGGAGCAGGCGCCAAGTTCGTCGAATCGGTCGATGTGGCGATCCGCCTCGGCATCGATGCGAAGAAGTCCGATCAGGGCGTGCGCGGTTCGTCCGTGCTGCCGCATGGCACCGGAAAGAACGTGCGCGTGGCGGTTTTCTGCCCGGCCGGCGAGAAAGCCGAGGCCGCAAAGGCTGCCGGTGCCGACGCGGTCGGCATGGACGACCTCGCCGAGAAGATGCAGGCGGGCGAGCTCAACTACGACCGGGTCATCGCGACTCCCGATGCGATGCGTGTGGTCGGCAAGCTCGGTCAGCTGCTGGGTCCGCGCGGTCTGATGCCGAATCCGAAGGATGGCTCGGTCGCCGCCGACGTCGTTACTGCGGTGAAGAATGCCAAAGCGGGTCAGGTGCGTTTCCGCAATGACAAGGCCGGCATCATCCACTGCACGATCGGCAAGGTGAATTTCGAAGAGAACGCGCTCAGCGAGAATCTCGCCGCGTTGCTGGCCGACCTCATCAAGGCCAAGCCGGCGGCGGCTAAGGGCGTGTTCGTACAGAAGGTTTCGGTGTCGAGCACGATGGGAGTCGGTGTCGCCGTCGACCCGTCGAGCCTGCTCACGAGGTAAAGAGAAAAGTTGGCGGTCGCGGTGCGATCGCCAAGGGTTTTGAGGGCAACCGGAATTTCGGCAACGGAACGAAGGCAGCCGTCAAAGACCGCAGGCGGCCAACACGGCGCGATCGGGACGCATGGAAGCGGTGCACAGCGATGGAGCATCCCGGTCGGGTCGGCGAGGTCTCAAACTCCCAGCCTGCGTAGATGGTGAAGCCCGACAGGATTTCCTGAAACGGCCACCAGACGAGGCATCGCAGGATGCCGGCGGAATCCGCCAGGGACAGGCGGTCCGCATCGTTGTCGGGATCGGTTGCGCAGGAGCGCTGCCGGACCCAGTCGGAGAAAGCAATGGCGCTCAATCTTGCGCAAAAGAAAGAGGTCGTTGCCGAACTGGCGAACGTGGCAGCCAAGGCAGTTTCCCTGGTCGCTTCCGAGTACGCCGGTCTTACAGTCGAGCAGCTCACAGAGCTGCGCAAGAAGGCCCGCCAGAGCGGGGTCTACATCAAGGTGGCGAAAAACACCCTGGTGTCCCGTGCGGTGGACGGAACCGAGTATGCGTGTGTCAAGGACACGCTGACCGGTCCGTTGCTGTATGCCTTCTCGACCGAAGATCCCGGTGCTGCCGGACGTCTGATCAAGGATTTCGCCAAGGCGAACGCCAAGCTCCAGCCCAAGTTGGTCGCCATTGGCGGCAAGGCATACCCGGGGACGCACGTTGACGTGCTCGCCTCACTGCCGACCCGCGAACAGGCGCTGACGATGCTGGTCAGCCTGCTTGTCCAGCCTGCCACCATGCTGGTCCGTGTCCTGGCCGAGCCCGCGTCGCAAGTCGCGCGCGCTATCAACCAGGTCGGTCAGCAGAAGGCTGCCTGAACGTTCGTCCCATTCGGTACCCCATCCAGTCAATAGCCGTATTTCAGGAGTTCAATCATGTCCCTCAGCAATGATCAGATCATCGAAGCGATTGCCAGCAAGTCCCTCGTCGAGGTGATGGAGCTGGTCAAGGCGCTCGAAGAGAAGTTTGGCGTGTCGGCGGCCGCTCCGGTTGCAGTCGCTGCCGGCCCCGCCGCTGCCGCTGCCGCTCCGGCCGAAGAGCAGACCGAGTTCAGCGTCGGCCTCAAGGCAACCGGCGAGAAGAAGGTCGAAGTCATCAAGGTTGTGCGCGCGATCACCGGCCTCGGCCTCAAGGAAGCCAAGGACCTCGTCGAGTCGGCTCCGGCCGTCGTCAAGGACGCCGTCAGCAAGGACGACGCCGCGAAGTTCAAGAAGGAACTCGAGGCCGCTGGCGCAACTGTCGAGATCAAGTGAGAACAGGAGTTCTCATCCCGTGCAGGCCATGGACGGTCGTTGACGCGGGATCCAGCGCCTTTGCATTCATCAAGTCACTGGATTCCCGCGTACGCGGGAATGACGGAACCGGGCCTGGGGGTGAAAACTCCCGGGCTTTGTCCGTTGCACTGAAGGGATACCGGAACAGGCAATAGGCAATCGCAGATCCACGACTTCGTGTTCCTGCGATTACCCGTTTCCCGCTCCCGATTTCCCGGCAATTCACTCCCCCGTCGGCTCTCCCGCGCCGACCAAGCTCCGAGGCGGTACCCCAAGATGACCTACTCGTTCACTGAAAAGAAGCGCATTCGCAAGGATTTCGGCAAGCGTCCGCCGGTTCTGGAAGTTCCGTTCCTGCTTGCCATCCAGGTTGATTCGTATCGCGAGTTCCTGCAACTGGAATGCGATCCGAACCAGCGCGAGGACAAGGGCCTGCATGCCGCGCTCAAGTCGGTGTTCCCGATTTCGAGTTACTCCGGCAACGCCGCGCTCGAGTATGTCAGCTACCGTCTCGGCGAACCCGCATTCGACGAGCGCGAGTGCCGCTCGCGTGGCATGTCCTACGGCGCGCCATTGCGCGTGACCGTGCGCCTCGTGATCTACGACCGCGAGTCGTCGAACAAGGCGATCAAGTACGTCAAGGAGCAGGAAGTCTACATGGGCGAATTGCCGCTCATGACCGACACCGGCACCTTCATCGTCAATGGCACCGAGCGCGTCATCGTCTCGCAGCTGCATCGTTCGCCGGGTGTGTTCTTCGACCACGATCGTGGCAAGACCCACTCCTCGGGCAAGCTGCTCTACAGCGCCCGCGTGATTCCCTACCGTGGCTCGTGGCTGGACTTCGAGTTCGATCCGAAGGACGCGCTGTTCACCCGCATCGACCGTCGTCGCAAGTTGCCGGTGACGATCCTGCTGCGTGCGCTCGGCTACACCAACGAGGAGATGCTCGGCATCTTCTTCGAGCACAACGTTTTCCACCTCGGCAAGAAGGATGGCGCCGAACTCGAGCTGGTGGCCGAGCGCCTGCGTGGCGAGACGCTGAACTTTGATCTCAAGATCGGCGACGAAGTCATCGTCGAGACCGGCAAGCGCATCACCGCGCGTCATGTGCGCCGACTCGAGACCGCCAACATCAAGTCGCTGGAAGTGCCCGATGAGTATCTGGTCGGCCGCATCGTCTCCCACGACATCGTCGACAAGAAGACCGGCGAACTGCTGGCTGCTGCGAATACCGAGCTCGCCGACAGTCATCTGGAAGCGTTTCGCAAGGCTGGCGTCGACAAGATCGGCACGCTTTGGGTCAACGACCTGGATCGCGGACCGTATGTTTCGCAGACCCTGCGCATCGATCCGACCCGGACCCCGCTCGAGGCCCTTGTCGAAATATACCGCATGATGCGTCCCGGCGAACCGCCGACCAAGGATGCCGCGCAGAACCTGTTCCAGAACCTGTTCTTCTCCGCCGAACGCTACGACCTGGATCGCGTCGGCCGCATGAAGTTCAACCGTCGCGTCGGCCGCAAGGACGACAAGGGCGCCGGCATCCTGTTCGACGGCAAGTATTTCGGCGAGCGCAACGACGAGACGTCCAAGTCGCTGGCCCGCGAGTTCGGCACCGGTTCGGACATTCTCGAAGTGCTCAAGGTGCTGATCGAGATCCGCAACGGTCGGGGCACGGTCGATGACATCGATCACCTCGGCAACCGCCGTGTGCGTTCGGTCGGAGAAATGGCCGAGAACGTGTTCCGCATCGGCCTCGTGCGTGTCGAACGCGCGGTCAAGGAGCGCCTGTCGCTCGCCGAGTCGGAAGGCCTGACCCCGCAGGAGCTGATCAACGCCAAGCCAGTCGCCGCGGCGATCAAGGAGTTCTTCGGTTCGTCGCAGCTTTCGCAGTTCATGGACCAGAACAACCCGCTGTCGGAAGTCACCCACAAGCGGCGCGTGTCGGCGCTCGGACCGGGCGGCCTGACCCGCGAGCGAGCCGGTTTCGAAGTGCGCGACGTTCATCCGACCCACTACGGCCGGGTCTGCACGATCGAGACTCCGGAAGGCCCGAACATCGGCCTGATCAACTCGCTGGCGGTGTACGCGCGGACCAACGAATACGGATTCCTCGAAACCCCGTACCGCAAGGTCATCAACGGCAAGATCACCAATGAAGTCGAGTTCCTTTCGGCGATCGACGAAGGCGATCATGTGATCGCCCAGGCGAACTCGCCGCTCAAGAAGGACGGCAGCTTCGTCGAGGATTTCGTCTCCTGCCGTTCGCACGGCGAATCCGAGCTGCGTCCATCCAGCGACATCGAGTACATGGATGTGTCGCCGATGCAGACAGTCTCGGTGGCTGCGGCGCTGGTGCCGTTCCTCGAGCACGACGATGCGAACCGCGCGCTGATGGGCGCGAACATGCAGCGTCAGGCGGTGCCGACCCTGCGTGCGCAGACTCCGGTGGTCGGAACCGGCATCGAGCGCGCGGTCGCGCGCGATTCGGGCGTCATCGTTGCCGCGCGTCGTGGTGGGGAAATCGACCAGGCCGATGCGGCGCGTATCGTGGTCCGGGTCAATGAGAGCGAAATCGGCGAGAACGATGCCGGCGTCGACATCTACCCACTGGTGAAGTACACGCGCTCGAACCAGAACACCAATCTCAACCAGCGTCCGCTGGTCCGGGTCGGTGACAAGGTCGAGATCGGCGATGTGCTCGCCGACGGTCCGTCGACCGATATCGGCGAACTCGCGCTAGGCCAGAACATGCTGGTCGCGTTCATGCCCTGGAATGGCTACAACTTCGAGGACTCGATCCTGATTTCCGAGCGGGTGGTCCAGGAGGACCGTTACACGACGATCCATATCGAGGAGCTGACCTGCGTTGCCCGCGACACCAAGCTTGGCCCCGAGGAAATCACCGCCGACATCCCCAACGTCGGCGAGCAGGCGCTCGCGCGTCTGGATGAATCCGGCGTCGTCTACATCGGTGCCGAAGTCAAGGCCGGCGACATCCTCGTCGGCAAGGTCACGCCGAAGGGCGAAAGCCAGCTCACGCCGGAAGAAAAGCTCCTGCGCGCGATCTTCGGCGAGAAGGCTTCCGATGTGAAGGACAGCTCGCTGCGGGTTCCGCCCGGCATGGATGGAACGGTCATCGATGTCACCGTGTTCACGCGTGACGGCATCGAGAAGGACAAGCGTGCGCGCCAGATCGAAGAGATGGAAATCAAGCGCATCAAGAAGGACTTCGACGATCAGTTCCGCATTCTCGAAGGCGCGATCTTCGCGCGCCTGCGCACCGCGATCATCGGCAAGGTCGCCAACGGCGGCCCCGGCGGGCTCAAGAAGGGTGCGCAGATCGGCGACGAATACCTGGACAGCCTGAAGAAGGACGAGTGGTTCTCGATCCGCATGAAGGACGAGGACGCCGCAGATTTCCTCGAGCGCGCGCAGGAACAGATCAAGGGTCATCGCGAGGAGTTCGATCGCCGTTTCAAGGAGAAGCAGGCCAAGATCACCGCGGGCGACGATCTCGCTCCCGGCGTGCTCAAGATGGTCAAGGTTTATCTGGCTGTGAAGCGGCGTATCCAGCCTGGCGACAAGATGGCTGGTCGCCATGGCAACAAGGGCGTGATCTCGATGATCGTGCCGGTCGAGGACATGCCGTACGCGGCCGATGGCCGGCCGGTGGACATCGTGCTCAATCCGCTCGGCGTGCCGTCGCGCATGAACATCGGGCAGATTCTCGAGACCCATCTGGGCTGGGCCGCCAAGGGCCTCGGCGAAAAGATCGGCAAGATGCTCGACGCCAACGAGAAGGTCAGCGAGCTGCGCAAGTTCCTCGATGCGATCTACAACCACGACAAGGAAACGTTCAAGCAACGTGTCGACCTGAAGTCGTTCACCGACGATGAACTGATCGGCATGGCGCGCAACCTGCGCAACGGTGTGCCGATGGCGACCCCGGTGTTCGACGGTGCGTACGAATCCGAGATCAAGGCGATGCTCAAGCTGGCCGGGTTGCCCGAGTCGGGACAGACGATGCTCATCGACGGACGCACCGGCGAATCGTTCGATCGCCCGGTGACGGTCGGTTACATGCACATGCTCAAGCTCAACCACCTGGTGGACGACAAGATGCACGCGCGCTCGACCGGACCGTACTCGCTGGTCACCCAGCAGCCGCTCGGCGGCAAGGCCCAGTTCGGCGGACAGCGTTTCGGCGAAATGGAAGTCTGGGCGCTGGAAGCCTACGGCGCTGCATACACGCTGCAGGAAATGCTGACGGTCAAGTCCGACGACGTCTCCGGCCGCAACCAGATGTACAAGAACATCGTCGACGGCGACCACGAAATGGTGGCGGGCATGCCCGAGTCGTTCAATGTACTGGTCAAGGAAATCCGCTCGCTCGCGATCAACATCGAGCTTGAAGAGACCAAGAAGTGATCGGCTGCTGAGCTCAGGAGAATCCCATGAAAGATCTGCTTAACCTGTTCAACCAGCAGCGCCAGACGCTCGATTTTGATGCGATCAAGATTGCGCTGGCGTCGCCGGACCTGATCCGCTCGTGGTCGTTCGGCGAAGTCAAGAAGCCCGAGACGATCAACTACCGCACGTTCAAGCCCGAACGCGATGGCTTGTTCTGCGCGGCGATCTTCGGCCCGATCAAGGACTACGAGTGCCTGTGCGGCAAGTACAAGCGCATGAAGCACCGTGGCGTGGTCTGCGAGAAGTGCGGTACCGAGGTCACCCTGGCCAAGGTCCGCCGTGAACGCATGGGTCACATCGAGCTGGCCAGCCCGACCGCGCACATCTGGTTCCTGAAGTCGCTGCCATCGCGCATCGGTCTCATGCTCGACATGACCTTGCGCGACATCGAGCGGATCCTCTATTTCGAGGCCTACGTGGTCATCGATCCGGGCCTGACGTCGCTTGAGCGCGGACAACTGCTCAACGAGGAACAGTACCTGCAGGCAGTCGAGGAGCATGGCGACGAGTTCGATGCGCGCATGGGTGCCGAAGCGGTCTACGAGCTGCTCAAGACGATCGACCTCAACGCGGAGCTGATCCGGCTGCGCGAGGAAATCGCCTCGACCAATTCCGAAACCAAACTCAAGCGCCTGTCGAAGCGGATCAAGCTGGTCGAGAGCTTCCTCGAGTCGGGCAATCGCCCCGAGTGGATGGTGCTGACCGTTCTGCCGGTGCTGCCGCCGGATCTGCGTCCGCTGGTGCCGCTGGATGGCGGCCGTTTCGCGACCTCGGATCTCAACGACCTGTACCGTCGCGTGATCAACCGCAACAACCGACTCAAGCGTCTGCTCGAGCTCAATGCGCCGGACATCATCGTGCGCAACGAGAAGCGCATGCTCCAGGAAGCGGTCGATGCGCTGATGGACAATGGCCGTCGTGGCCGCGCGATCACCGGCACCAACAAGCGCCCGCTCAAGTCGCTGGCCGACATGATCAAGGGCAAGCAGGGCCGCTTCCGCCAGAACCTGCTCGGCAAGCGCGTCGACTACTCGGGCCGTTCGGTCATCGTGGTCGGGCCGACGCTCAAGCTGCACCAGTGCGGCCTGCCGAAGAAAATGGCCCTCGAACTGTTCAAGCCGTTCATCTTTTCCAAGCTGCAGCGGCGCGGACTCGCAACGACGATCAAGGCTGCCAAGAAGCTCGTCGAGCGCGAAGAGGCCGAGGTGTGGGACATCCTCGAGGAAGTGATCCGCGAGCATCCGGTGCTGCTCAACCGCGCGCCCACCCTGCATCGCCTCGGCATCCAGGCGTTCGAGCCGGTGCTGATCGAAGGCAAGGCGATCCAGCTGCATCCGCTCGTGTGTACCGCCTTCAACGCCGACTTCGATGGCGACCAGATGGCCGTGCATGTTCCGCTTTCGCTGGAAGCCCAGCTCGAAGCGCGCGCGCTGATGATGTCGTCCAACAACATCCTGTCGCCGGCCAATGGCGATCCGATCATCGTGCCGTCGCAGGACGTCGTCCTCGGTCTGTACTACATGACCCGGGCCCTCGAGAACGTGCCCGGTGAGGGGATGGTGTTCGCCAATGTCGCCGAAGTGCGGCGCGCCTACGAGAACCGCGTGGTCGCCCTGCACGCCAAGGTGCGCGTGCGGATCAAGGAAACCGTGATCGACGACGTGACCAAGGAACGCAGCGAGATCGTTGCGATCAACGACACGACGATCGGTCGCGCGCTGCTCGTGGACGTGCTGCCGGTCGGCCTGCCGTTTGCGCTGATAAATACCGAGCTGACCAAGAAGGCGATCTCGCGTCTCATCAATGCGTGCTATCGCCAGCTCGGCCTCAAGGAAACCGTCGTGTTCGCCGACAAGCTCATGTACATGGGCTTCCATTACGCGACCCGTGCGGGCATCTCGATCGGCATCGATGACATGAAGATCCCGCTCGAGAAGAAGTCGATCCTCGAGAGCGCCGAGAAGGACGTGGTCGAAATCCAGGAGCAGTTCCAGTCCGGTCTCGTCACTGCCGGCGAACGCTACAACAAGGTCGTCGACATCTGGTCGCGCACCAACGAAATCGTCGCCCAGGCGATGATGAAGGGCATTGGCGTGGACAAGGTGACCAACGCCAAGGGCGAGAACATCGACCAGAAGTCGATGAATTCGCTCTACATCATGGCCGACTCTGGCGCGCGTGGTTCGGCGGCCCAGATCCGCCAGCTCGCGGGCATGCGTGGCCTGATGGCGCGACCGGACGGCTCGATCATCGAGACCCCGATCAAGGCCAACTTCCGCGAAGGCCTGGACGTGCTGCAGTACTTCAACTCCACGCACGGCGCGCGAAAGGGTCTCGCCGATACCGCGCTGAAGACCGCGAACTCGGGATACCTGACCCGCCGTCTCGTCGACGTGGCCCAGGACGTGGTCGTCACGTCGCTCGACTGCGGTACCCAGAACGGTCTGACCATGACCGCGATCGTCGAAGGTGGCGACGTCGTCGAGCCGCTGCGCGATCGCGTGCTGGGTCGCGTCGTTGCCGAAGATGTGTTCGCACCGGGCAACGACGAAGATCCGATCGTCACGCGCAACACCTTGCTCGACGAGAAATCCGTCGAGAAGCTCGAGGTCGCTGGCGTGCAGTCGATTCTCGTGCGTTCGCCGATCACTTGCGAGGCGACGTTCGGCGTGTGTGCCACGTGCTACGGCCGCGATCTTGCGCGTGGCCATCCGGTGAACTTCGGCGAAGCAGTCGGTGTGATTGCCGCCCAGTCGATCGGCGAGCCCGGCACCCAGCTGACGATGCGCACATTCCATATCGGTGGTGCTGCCTCGCGTGCGGCTGCGGTCGACAGCGTCCAGGTCAAGACCACCGGCGCAGTCAAGTTCAACAACCTCAAGACCGTGCAGCACAACAATGGTCACCTGGTCGCGGTATCGCGTTCGGGCGAACTGTCGATGATGGATGCCCATGGCCGCGAGCGTGAGCGCTACAAGGTTCCGTATGGCGCGGTCATCGACGTCAAGGACGGCGCTCCGGTAAAGGCCGGGCAGACCATCGCCAAGTGGGATCCGCACACCCATCCGATCGTCTCGGAAGTCGCCGGCGTGATCCGCTACATCGATTTCCAGGACGGCATCACCGTCCAGGAGCAGGTCGACGAACTGACCGGTCTGGCCAGCTCGGTGGTCACCGATCCGAAGCGGCGTGGTGTCGGGGCCAAGGACCTGCGTCCGATGGTGCGGCTGGTCGACAAGAAAGGCGGCGAGCTGCGCCTGCCCGGAACCGATATTCCGGCCCAGTACTTCCTGCCGGCCGGCGCGATCGTCTCGTTGCAGGACGGTGCCGAGGTCGGCGTGGGTGACGTGGTCGCGCGAATCCCGCAGGAAACCTCCAAGACCCGTGACATCACCGGTGGTCTGCCACGCGTTGCCGATCTGTTCGAGGCACGCAAGCCCAAGGAGCCGGCGATTCTTGCCGAGCGCTCGGGTGTGGTCAGCTTCGGCAAGGACACCAAGGGCAAGCAGCGCCTGATCATCAAGGATTCCGATGGCAACGAGCACGAGGAGCTGATTCCCAAGTGGCGCCAGGTCATCGTGTTCGAAGGCGAGCACGTGGAGAAGGGCGAGACGGTCGTCGACGGCGAGCCGAATCCGCACGATATCCTGCGTCTGCTTGGTGTCGAGCCGCTGGCGGTCTACCTGACCAAGGAAATCCAGGATGTCTATCGTCTGCAGGGCGTGAAGATCAACGACAAGCACATCGAAGCGATCATTCGCCAGATGTTGCGCAAGGTCGAGATCACGGTCGCCGGGGATACCCGCTACCTGCGCGGCGAGCAGGCCGATCGGCTGCGCGTGCTCGAAGAAAACGCACGGGCGGTCGCGCGCAACGAGCGTCCTGCCGAGTACCTGCCGGTTCTGCTGGGCATCACCAAGGCGTCGCTGGCCACCGAATCGTTCATCTCGGCGGCGTCGTTCCAGGAGACGACCCGCGTGCTGACCGAGGCGGCCGTTCGCGGCACCCGCGACACCTTGCGAGGGCTCAAGGAAAACGTTATAGTGGGGCGCTTGATTCCCGCCGGTACGGGTCTCGCCTATCACTCGCAACGCCGGAGTGTGCAAGGCGCCTTGACCGAGTCCGAGCGGGCCGCTCTCGGATCCACGAGTTCGGTGGCCGAAGCAGTCGCCGACGACGGCGATTCGCACTGAGTGGCATCGGTCCCGGCTACGGCCGGGGTCTGTCGACCTTACCTCGAAAGGAGGCGCCGGACGCGCCTCGTGTTCGATAGAACGGATGCTGACGTAAGGGCTTCGAGATCTTGACGGTCTTGTTGTCCCGACGTTAAACTCCCGCTTCTGGGCAGGCCGGGTTTACTCGGCCTGTCTTTTGTTTCTTAGGGCTAATAACGCATGGCAACTGTCAATCAATTGGTGCGCAAGCCGCGCAATCCGAAGACGTACAAGAGTGCATCGCCTGCGCTGCAGGATTGCCCGCAACGGCGCGGCGTCTGCACGCGCGTGTACACAACGACCCCGAAGAAGCCGAACTCGGCGCTGCGCAAGGTTGCCAAGGTGCGCCTGACCAACGGGTTCGAAGTCATCAGCTACATCGGCGGCGAAGGTCACAATCTGCAGGAGCACTCGGTGGTCCTGATTCGCGGCGGTCGCGTCAAGGACCTGCCGGGTGTGCGCTATCACACCGTGCGCGGCAGTCTCGATGCCGCCGGTGTCACCAAGCGTCGCCAGAGTCGTTCCAAGTACGGCGCGAAGCGCCCGAAGAGCTGATTTCACGGACATCCGTGTCCTGACGGAAAAGCGGCCATCGTGGCCGCGCTTTTCACGAAAGGCAAACAGACACAGGTCTTACTATGTCGCGCAAAGGTTCAAATCCCACTCGTTCGACGTTGCCTGATCCGAAGCATGGCAGCGACGTGATCGCCCGTTTCATCAACATGGTGATGAAGAGCGGCAAGAAGTCCGTGGCCGAGAAGATCGTCTACGGCGCGCTCGACCAGATCGGCCAGAAGCATGCCGAGCCCGTCGGTCTCGTCGAGAAGGCGCTGAGCAACGTCGCGCCGGCCGTCGAGGTCAAGTCGCGCCGCGTTGGTGGTGCGACCTACCAGGTTCCGGTCGAGGTGCGTTCGTCGCGGCGCATGGCGCTGGCAATGCGTTGGCTCATCGAAGCCGCACGCAAGCGCGGCGAGAACACGATGCCGCGCAAGCTGGCTGCCGAACTGCTCGACGCCGCGGACAGTCGCGGCGGAGCGGTGAAGAAGCGCGAAGAGACGCACCGCATGGCGGAGGCCAACAAGGCGTTCTCGCACTACCGCTGGTAGTTCGCCACCCGTTCCCGGGTATCGATGGAATTTCGCGGTCCGGATGACCGCTTTTTGCCGGGCCTGGATGCCCGCAGAGGACACCATGGCTCGCATTACTCCAATTGACCGCTACCGCAACTTCGGCATCATGGCCCACATCGATGCCGGCAAGACCACGACCACGGAGCGCATCCTTTTCTATACCGGCGTGAACCACAAGATCGGTGAGGTTCACGAAGGTGCCGCAACCATGGACTGGATGGAGCAGGAGCAGGAGCGCGGAATCACCATCACCTCCGCCGCGACCACGTGTTTCTGGTCGGGCATGGAGAAGGGATTCGCCGAGCACCGCTTCAACATCATCGATACGCCCGGGCACGTCGACTTCACGATTGAAGTCGAGCGTTCGTTGCGCGTGCTCGATGGCGCCGTATTCGTGCTCTGCGCGGTCGGTGGCGTACAGCCGCAGTCGGAAACCGTCTGGCGCCAGGCCAACAAGTACGGCGTGCCGCGTCTTGCGTTCATCAACAAGATGGACCGCACCGGTGCGGATTTCGACAAGGTCGTCGGCCAGCTCAAGAGCCGGCTTGGCGCGAGCCCGGTTCCGATGCAGGTACCGATCGGCGCCGAAGAGAATTTCGAGGGCGTCGTCGATCTGGTCAAGATGAAGGCGATCTACTGGGACGTCGAGTCTCAGGGACTCAAGTTCGAGTACCGCGAGATCCCGGCGGAGCTCAAGGACCTGTGCGACAAGGCGCATTCGTTCCTCGTCGAGTCCGCTGCCGAGACGTCCGAAGAGCGCATGAACAAGTACCTCGAGGAAGGTGCGCTTTCCGAGGAAGAGATCATCACCGGCATTCGTGCCGGTACGGTGGGCGGCTCGATCATCCCGGTGTTCTGCGGTACCGCGTTCAAGAACAAGGGCGTGCAAGCCATGCTCGACGCGGTCATCCAGTTGCTGCCGTCGCCCGCCGATCGCCCGCCGGTCAAGGGTATCGACGAGAACGAGAAGGAAGATACGCGCAAGGCCATCGACAACGAGCCGTTCTCGGCGCTCGCGTTCAAGATCATGACCGATCCTTTCGTCGGCTCGCTGACGTTCTTCCGCGTTTACTCGGGTGTGCTCAATTCCGGCGATACGGTCTACAACCCGGTCAAGAGCAGGAAGGAGCGCGTCGGCCGCCTTCTGCAGATGCATGCCAACCAGCGTGACGAAATCAAGGAAGTCCGCGCCGGCGACATCGCCGCTGCAGTAGGCCTCAAGGACGTCACGACGGGCGATACGCTGTGCTCGCAGGACAAGGTCATCACGCTCGAGCGCATGATCTTCCCGGAACCGGTGATCGCGATGGCGGTCGAGCCCAAGACCAAGTCCGACCAGGAAAAGATGGGTATCGCACTTTCGCGTCTTGCCCAGGAAGATCCATCGTTCCGCGTGCGTTCCGATGAGGAATCAGGCCAGACGATCATCTCCGGAATGGGCGAGCTGCACCTGGATATCCTTGTCGATCGCATGCGCCGCGAGTTCAACGTCGAGGCGAACGTCGGCAAGCCGCAGGTTGCCTACCGCGAGACCATCCGCAAGGCGGTCAAGCAGGAAGGCAAGTTCGTGCGTCAGTCCGGCGGCAAGGGCCAGTATGGTCATGTCGTGCTCGAGATCGAGCCGCAGGAGCGCGGTGCCGGATACGTGTTCGAGAACATGACCGTTGGCGGCTCGGTGCCCAAGGAATACGTGCCGGCAGTCGACAAGGGCATTCGCGAGGCGATGACCAGCGGCCCGATGGCCGGTTATCCGGTGGTCGACATCAAGATCAAGCTGGTCGATGGCTCCTACCACGAGGTCGATTCCAACGAAATGGCGTTCAAGATCGCCGGATCGATGGGCTTCAAGGAAGGATTCAACAAGGCCAGCCCGGTCCTGCTCGAGCCGATCATGAAGGTCGAGGTGGTGACGCCGGAGGACTACATGGGTGACGTCATGGGCGATCTGAGTCGTCGCCGCGGCATCCTGCAGGGTTCCGACGACAGCCCCTCGGGCAAGCTCATCAACGCCCAGGTTCCGCTCGGCGAGATGTTCGGCTACGCGACGACGCTGCGTTCGATGTCGCAGGGGCGCGCAACGTTCACGATGGAATTCGATCACTACGCCGAAGCGCCCAACAGCATCGCTGACGCCGTGATCAAGAAGAATTGAGCGGAGCGATCGTCGCTGATCGCGAGAATCGAGTAGCGGCCATTCGTGGCCGCAATGAACAACAGAATCCGGTTTTTTTGAGGTAAGAGCCATGGCAAAGGGTAAATTCGAGCGCACCAAGCCGCACGTGAACGTAGGCACGATCGGACACGTGGATCACGGCAAGACGACGCTGACGGCGGCGCTGACGAAGATCG
>Ga0307505_10000700_pt1 | contig 34021 bp, 29 predicted proteins | sample 23_S_MG_FD_202183 | JGI IMG/M metagenome (GOLD analysis project Ga0307505, IMG submission 202183) | Soil microbial communities from Populus trichocarpa stands in riparian zone in the Pacific Northwest, United States - 23_S | ecosystem: Environmental > Terrestrial > Soil > Riparian zone > Trees...
CTGGAAACGGTCAACTTCGAGTTGAACGCCGACCAGTTCATCTTCGACCAGGAGATCATCGCGCAGTTCGTCGACGCCGGTTTCCGGGTCGAGGAGATTCCGGTTCCGACCCGCTACTTCGCCGAGGCTTCGTCCATCAGCTTCGTCGCCAGTACCCGTTACGGACTGGGCATTCTGTGGCTGGTAACGCGCTTTGCCCTCCATCGCGCGGGGTTCTGGCGACAACGGCAGTTTCAGAGTCTGGGGAAACGCTACCAAGAAGTATCGTGACCCCTCGGCGGACAGTCTCGGCCGAACCGCGGGGTGCGCCTGGCGACCGCCCGCCGTCGGTCGAGTCCATTCTCGGCGAACGGGAGGCGGCCCGCGGCGCGTCCGGCGATGACGCCGCGGCGTCCACCCGGCCGCCGGGCGCCGCGTCGTACGCGCCCTGGTGGAAGATCTGGTTGCCGATTCCGCTTCTCCTCCTCCTCCTCGACCTCACGTTTCCGCTGTACTTCTGGCGGATTCCCAAGCTGACCGGAACGTCGGACGACTACACTTACCAATTCCTCGCCGACATCCGCGATCTGCAATCGCATCCTCCGATCGGCGCCCGCGTGCTGGCGTTCGGCAGTTCGGTGGCGAGCGCATTCGACCCCTACCAGATCGACGGACTACTCGAACGGCGGTTTCCAGGCGGCGTGGAGGTCCGGCGCGTTCTGCGGCCTGGCATGAAGCCGTCGGACTTCCGCCTCTTGTGGGCATCGGAGTTGGCGGAGATCGATCCCGCCGTGGTGGTGCCGGTCTTCAACCTCGTCGACTTCCTGAACCCGAGTTTCGAGCGCGATCTCAAGCCCGACATCCGCTACGTGCTCCCGCCCTGGGAGACGTTGTTGGCGCGGTACGAGTACATCCCGAAGTACTCGGAGAAGCTCGAGATGGCTCTGGCCAGCGTGAGCAACGTGTACCGCTACCGCAAGCCCATCCAGTCCTCCATCCGCGATCACGCCAAGTGGATGCGATCGTGGTGGCGCTCCGCCGATCGCGACCGTCCGTACGGGGTGTACGCCGACGGTTGTACCGAGCAGCGCTTCGGCATTCCGGCCACACGTCGTGTCGAGTATCTGGTCCGACCCGACTGGATAGCACAGCGCGGCCGCGCGCGGGTCGTCTTCGAATACGGGGGACGTGAGCTGATGCGTGTCGAGCATCTCGATCCGGGCTGGAAGTCGCTGGATCTTCCACTACCCGCGGACGCCGGGGGTGTGGTGCACGGCGTGGTGGAGTCGGGCTGGTCGCCGCGGGTGGCCGGGGAACCCGATGACATCCGACTCCTCGGGGTGTGCTTGAGGGACCCGCCGGAGGCGGCGGTACCGGCGCGCCGTAACTCACCCCTGCGCTATCCTCCCGTCGCCCCCACGGACACCAAGCCATATTTGCCCATGGGCGACGCGCGCGGACGGGAGTACGCGGAGAAGTGGAACGCGTTGCTGAACGCCGACACGGATTTCGGCAAACGCTATCGCATCTATCGCGACGGAAAGCTGGAACGCGCGCGGAAGGCCTTCGAGCCCGCCGGGGAGTTCGCCGAGTTCCGCGACATGGTGCGAGAGATCGCCGCCACGGGGCGGCGCGTCGTCATGATCAACACCCCGGAGAATCCGATCCTCGAAGGCGTCGTCGACTCGCGGTTTTACGCGGACTACCTGGCCTTCCTCAAAGAGATCGCGGCCGCCGATCCGCGGATCGCGTTCCTCGACGCCCACGATCGGGCCGCACCTGAGGATCTCAACGACTGGCACCACCTCAACTTCATCGGCCAACTGCGGCTCGGTACGGCCGTGGCGGGGTCGCTGGAGCCGGTGATCGCGGATGTCCTCCGCGAGCGGGACGAGGCGCGCTAGTGCTGTTCAACTCGGTGGCGTTCATGTTCTTCCTGCCGGCGGTGCTGCTGCTGATCGGCGTGGCGCCGAATCGGTTGCGGAACTGGATCCTCCTGTCGGCTAGTTACCTGTTCTACGGCGCCTGGGATTGGCGGTTCCTCGGCCTCATCATGACGACGACGCTGATCGACTTCAGCGCCAGTTCCGTGATCTCGAGATCGGACGACCGTCAGCGGCGCCGGATGGCGTTCGCGGCGAGCGTCATCGCCAACCTCGGAATTCTCGGCACGTTCAAGTACTTCAACTTCTTCGTCGATTCCGCCGCTGAGCTGATCGAGTGGTTCGGCCTGTACGCGTCGCGACCCGCTCTGAACCTGATCCTGCCCGTTGGCATCTCCTTCTACACGCTGCAGTCGATGTCGTACACGATCGACGTGTACTACGAGCGGCTGCGCGCGACGCGCAGTCTTCTCGAGTACGCGACCTACCTCGCCTACTTCCCGCAGCTCGTGGCGGGGCCGATCGAACGGGCCCAGGACCTTTTGCCTCAGATCCGGTCGCCCGGAAAGGTCACCGGCGAACGGATCAATATCGGTTTGATGCTGATGTTGATCGGCTACACCAAGAAGGTGTTGATCGCCGATTCCATCGCTCCCATCACCGCGCGGATCTACGACGATCCCGGCGCGTACACCGCCGGAGTGCTGCTGCAGGGCTGCTACCTGTACACACTGCAGATCTTTTGCGATTTCTCCGGCTACAGCGACATCGCGCGCGGCGTGAGCGAGCTTCTCGGCATCCGGCTGGGACAGAACTTCCGCCAACCGTACCTGTCGCAGTCGGTCACCGAGTTCTGGCGCCGCTGGCACATGTCGCTGGGGAGTTGGCTGCGCGACTACATATACGTGCCTCTCGGTGGAAATCGGGGCGGTTCGTTCCAGACGTATCGCAACATCATGGCGACGTGGCTGTTGTGCGGGCTCTGGCATGGAGCGGCCTGGACGTACGTCGCTTGGGGCGGGCTCAACGGGATCTACATTTGTGTGGAGCGGGCGTTCGGCATCGGCCGCGGCGATCCGGAACGGCCGCACGGCGCCGCCGCGTGGGGCGTGCGGGTCGCGCTCAACGTTGTCGCGTTCCACTTGATCGTGACCACGTTCATCGTTTTCCCGTCGCCGAGCCTCGGCCACGTGATTGAGTTCGTGCAAGGGCTGCTGGTCTTCGACCACCTCGCCGACGTCGGAATCCTACCGTTCCTCGCCGCGTTCGCCGTGTTCGCGATCGACATCCCGCAGAACGCCTCCGGGGACCACACGGTCTTCCTGCGACTTCCGTGGTGGGTGCAGTCGCCGGTCTACGCCGGCCTCTGTTTCCTCATGATGCTCTACGGCGATCGCGAGATTCCCTTCATCTACTTTCAGTTCTGAGGACCGCGAATGCGAATCGGGCACGTCATCGGCCAACTCTCGGCAGGAGGCGCGGAAGGGCAGTTGCGCTTGCTGGCGTCGTCGGCGAGCCGGCGGTCGACGCCCTTCGTGTACTGCTTGAGCCCGCGTCTCGCGCCGCACGGGCGAGCGCTCGAGGAGGCCGGCGTACCGGTGCGCATCGTCGGCGGCGGTCGCCTGGCGCGGGTGAGCCGGCTGCGAGACTTGATGGCGCGGGATCGCGTCAACATCGTCCACTCCTGGCTTTATATCGGCAACGCCTACGCGTGGGCCGCCAACGGCGGCCGACGGCCCCTCGTCACTTCGGCGCGCAACTGCAAGCGGCAGGGCGTCGGTCTGGATTTCCTGAACCGCAGGGCGTTCGCGGCGAGCGATGCCATCGTCGCGAACTCCACGTTGGTCGACGATTACATCCGCCGGGAGTACGGCGCTCCGGGCGAGCGGATTCGCGTCGTGCACAACGGCATCGATCTCGACCGCTTCTGTGGACGAGTGCGCGGGATCCCGCCGGCGCGACCGACCATCGTCGCCGTGGGGCGGGTGGTCCGCCAGAAGAATCCGGAGCTGTTCGTGCGCGCGGCGCGCGACGTGTTGAAGCACGTTCCGGGAGCACGGTTTCGGTGGATCGGCGACGGCGTGATGCGCGAGGGAATCGTCCGCGACCTTACGGCCGGGGGGATGGCCGACCGGGTGTCCTTTGAAGGCGAGCGGGTCGACATCGAGCGTGTGCTGGACGAGGCCGATCTGTTCTGGCTCACGTCGGATTGGGAGGGATTGCCCAACGTCGTGATGGAGGCGATGGCGAGTGGACTGCCGGTCGTCGCGTGCGACGTCGGTGGCACGTCCGAGTTGTTCCGGTCTGGGCGCGAAGGGCAATTGGTTCGAGCCGGCGACGCCGCGGCTATCATCGAGTCGACGCGCCGGATTCTCGACGATGCCGCTACGTACGCCGCCGCGTCGCGCGCCGCGCTGGCGAGCGCGCGAGAGTTCTCCGTGGAGGCGATGGTGAAGAACATGGAACAAGTGTACGACGAGGTCACGGCCGGGTTGCCGACGTGGTGAGCGACGAGCACGACGACCGCCCCCTGGTCTCGGTCGTCATCCCGATGCGCAACGAGGCGGGATCGATCGGCGCCTGCCTCGAGACCGTGCTGGCTCAGGACTACCCTGCCGAACTCTTCGAGGTGATCGTCGTCGATGGTGACTCGGACGACGCCTCGGCGGCGGTGGTGGAAGAGGTCGCTCGGCGTACCGCGACTTCGGTGCGCGTCCTGCACAATCCCGCGCGCATCGTTCCGCCGGCGTTGAACCTTGCCATCCGGGCGGCGCGCGGGTCGGTGATCGCACGGGTCGACGGGCACACGCGCATCGATTCCGACTACGTGCGCGTCGGCGTCGAAACGCTGAAGCGCACCGGTGCCGATAACGTCGGCGGGCCGATGACCGCGGTGGGCGGCGGGCTGTTGGGTGATGCGGTCGCGCGGGTCACGTCGTCGCGATTCGGCGTCGGCTCCTACTTCCACTTCGGTACGGAAGAGCGCGAGGTCGATACCGTTTACCTCGGCATGTGGCCGCGGCGCGTCTTCGCGAAGATCGGCCTGTTCGATGAGGAGTTGGTGCGCAACCAGGACGACGAGTTGAACTACCGCCTTCGCAAGAGTGGAGGCAGGGTGTTGCTCAACCCCGCGATGCGGTCGCACTACCAGAACCGGCAGAGCCTGCGACACCTCGCCAAGCAGTACTTCCAATACGGCATGTGGAAGGTTCGGGTCCTGCAGAAGCACCCGCGGCAGATGAGTTGGCGACACTTCGTTCCCCCGGCGTTCGTCGCCGGAGTCCTGGCGCTGGGCGCGGCGTCGCCGTTTTCGCCGACTGCCGCCGCGCTCGGAGCGACGGCGCTGTTGCTGTACCTCACCGTCATCGCGGTCCTCGCCGCCAACCTATCGGCGAAGGATGGCGTGGCGGCGTGGGGGGCGGCGCTGGCGGCGTTTGCGATCATCCACCTCGGCTGGGGTTCCGGTTTCACGGTGGGACTGCTTCGGTTCGCGCCTCGCTGGTGGTCGGAGGAACCGGCCCCACCTGGCCTGGACGCGCCGCTGGTCGCGAGCCGGGCAGGGGCTCCGGCCGGCGTGGTGGAGGGGGATCGAGTCGACGGCACGCGGAAGGAGATCCGCGGGAGGGCGTCATGAGAGCGAGAGAGAAACTGACGGTGGAAGAGAAGATTTCGATCGCGCTGGATCTCATCAAACGCGAACGAAGCCTCGAGGAGATTCGCGATTATTACCGGGTGAGCCACACCACCGTGTACAAGATTCGCAACGCTTTCCTCGAGGGTGGTCGCCGCGCCCTCGGTGGTGTTGACAACCTGGCCGGGGATCTAGAGGCTCGCGTTCGGGCATTGGAGAAGCGCGTCGGCGCCGAGGCGAGCGAAGCCGCTCGGGGGCTTCGCGCTGGACTAAGTGCTGGCAAACCCCGCCGCGGCGGGATCGATTCACGTGTGAGGTAAATGGCTGACCTTTATTTGATTACTGGGGGAGCGGGATTCATCGGTTCGAGTCTCGCACATGAGGTTCTGCGCCAGGGCGGACGGGTGCGCGTCTTCGACGACTTCTCGTCGGGGTTCCGTGAGAACGTCACCGGCCTCGGTGACGAGGGTGTGGAAGTGTTCGAAGGAGACCTGCGCGATTTCGAACAGGTGCGCGCCGCGATGAAGGGCGTCGCGTATGTCTCGCACCAGGCCGCGCTGCGCTCCGTGGAGCGCTCGGTCGACGACCCGATCAGCACCAACGCGGTCAACGTGGCTGGGACGATGCATGTGCTCGCCGCGGCGCGCGAAGCGGGCGTGCGGCGCGTTGTGTACGCGTCCTCGTCGTCGGTGTACGGAGATTCGACGGAACTGCCGAAGCACGAGAAGCTGACGCCGTCGCCGGTGTCGCCGTACGCGGTGTCCAAGCTCGCCGGCGAGCACTACTGTCGCGTGTTCGCGAAGCTCTACGGACTCGAGACGGTGAGCTTGCGCTACTTCAACGTGTTCGGTCCGAGGCAGAGCCCGAAGTCGCAGTACGCCGCGGTCGTCCCGCTGTTCATCCGGGCGGCGCTCGACGGCCAGCCACTCGAAATTCACGGCGATGGTCACCAGTCGCGCGACTTCACGTACATCGACAATGTCGTCCAGGCCAACTGGCGCGGATTCCACACGCCCGGCATCGGCGGCGAGGCGTTCAACGTCGCGTGCGGCGAGCGGCACGACCTGTTGGAGATCGCCGACCTGATTGCCAAGTTCATCGGCCGCCCGCTCGAACGGCGGCACACGGAAACGCGCCGCGGCGACGTGAAGCACACCGAGGCGTCGATCGACAAGATTCGAACGATGACGGGCTACGAGCCGACGATCGGCTTCGAAGAGGGAATGCGCATCACCTACGACGCCCTCGTCAGTGGGGGAAATTGACACCGTGGTAGCTTGCCGATAGGTTCCGCGGCTTGATCAAGGGGACACCGTGAGCATTCTCGTAGACAAAAATACCCGCGTCGTGACGCAGGGGATCACCGGGTCGACCGGTCAGTTTCACACCCGCGCCTGCCGCGAGTACGGAACGCAGATGGTCGCCGGAGTGACTCCCGGCAAAGGCGGTACCGACTTCGAGGGGATACCGATCTTCGATACCGTCGAGCAGTCCGTGCGCGAGACCGCGGCGAACGTTTCGGTGATCTACGTTCCGCCACCCTTCGCCGCCGACGCCATCATGGAAGCGGCGGACGCCGGTGTCGCCTTGGTGGTGTGCATCACCGAGGGGATTCCCGTCCTCGACATGATGCGAGTGAAGCGGTTTCTCGAGGGGCGCCCGACGCGGCTGATCGGGCCGAACTGTCCCGGCATCATCACCCCTGGCGAGTGCAAGATCGGCATCATGCCGGGGTATATCCACCGTCCCGGACGCATCGGCGTCGTGTCTCGTAGCGGAACGCTCACGTACGAAGCGGTGCACCAACTCTCGACGCTCGGGTTTGGCCAGTCGACGTGTATCGGCATCGGCGGCGATCCCATCGTCGGAACGGGTTTCGTCGATGCGTTGCGTCTGTACCAGGACGATCCCGACACGGACGCCGTGATTCTCATCGGCGAGATCGGTGGGAGTGCCGAGGAAGAGGCTGGCCGTTTCATTCAAGAGCACATGAACAAGCCGGTGGTGGCCTTCGTCGCCGGCCAGACGGCGCCCCCCGGGCGGCGGATGGGGCATGCCGGTGCGATCATCGCCGGCGGCAAAGGTACGGCGGCGGACAAGATCGCGGCGTTTGAAGCCGCCGGTGTGCGCGTTGCCCGCAATCCCTCTGAGATGGGATCGACGATGGCGGCGCTGCTCGAAGGGCGAAGATAGATATGATCGAAAGAACGCTGTCCATCGTAAAGCCGGACGCTGTCGCCATGCACAACACGGGCGCCATCCTGTCGCGGATCGAGCAGTCGGGCCTGCGCATCATCGCTTGCAAGATGCTGCGTCTCTCGCAGGCGGACGCGGGCCGCTTCTATGCGGTGCACCGCGAGCGACCGTTCTTCAGCGATCTGACGACGTTCATGTGCTCCGGCCCGATCGTCGTCAGCGTTTTGGAAGGCGAGGGCGCGATCGGACGCTGGCGCGATCTCATGGGCGCGACGGATCCGGCCAAGGCGGACGCGGGATCCATTCGACGCGAGTTCGGCACGAACGTGGAGCGGAATGCGACGCATGGATCAGACGCCCCGGAAACGGCGCGATGGGAGATCAGCTTCTTCTTTGCCGAGCAGGAGCTGTGCCCCGACGAGTGAGCTCGCCCCGCTGACTCCGGCCGCGCTGCGCGGCTGGGCGGCGTCGGAGTCCCTGTCGCCCGTGGCGACCGCGCGAGTTCTGCACGGCGTCTATCGGCAGGGCATTGCGAGTTTTGCGGAGCTCGAGAACGTCGGCGCGGCGACCCGCGCCGCGCTTTCGTCGCGCTTCCGGTTGGACGTCATGCCGGAACCCCGGGTCGCCACAGCCGCCGACGGCACGAGGAAGCTGCTGTTTCGGTGGGCGGACGGCGCGGCCATCGAGACAGTGCTCATTCCGGATCCACCGCGCCAGACGGTGTGTGTGTCGTCGCAGGTGGGTTGCGCGATGGGCTGTGATTTCTGCGCCACGGCCGCCCTCGGGCTGGGCCGCAATCTGACGGCGGCGGAGATCGTCGGTCAGCTGTCGGCCGCGCGTCGGTTGCTTGGCGCCGGGTGCCGGGTGACGAATGTCGTGTTCATGGGAATGGGCGAGCCCCTGCAGAACTACGACGCGGTGGTGGAGGCGATCGGGGTGATGCGCGCCGACTGGGGCTTCGGGCTGTCCGGGCGACGCATCACGGTATCGACGGTGGGATTGGTGCCGGCGCTGGAGCGTCTGGTGCGAGAGACCGACGTCGCCGTCGCCGTCTCGCTCACGGCGGCCAACGATGCGCTGCGCGACCGGCTGATGCCGGTCAATCGTCGATATCCACTGGCGCGGCTCGCTGAGGCCTGCCGTCGCCTGCCGGTGGCGCAGCGGCGCCGTATCGTGTTCGAGTACGTTCTGATGCGCGGGGTCAACGACAGCGCCGCCGACGCCGGCGATGTGGCGACGCTGCTGCGGGGGATACGCGCGAAGGTCAACCTGATTCCCTTCAACGCGTACCCCGGGTCGCGCTACAGCGCTCCGGGCCCGGCGGCCGTGCGGGCGTTCCAGGATCACCTCCTCGCTCGCGGTGTGAGCGCCACACTGCGGCGGACGCGCGGTGACGATATGAGCGCCGCGTGTGGACAACTGGCGGCGGCGCGCGGATGAACGCCCCCGTGCAGCGCGCCAGCGCGCCGGTCGCCGTGTTGGTCAATCCCGACGCCGGCACGGGCGCCGTCGAGACCAGCGACATGCAGGGGGTTCTCGGCGACCGCGGATTCGCGCGTGACGTGAGAACGCCGGCCGCGTTGCGGGAATTCGCGCGCAGCGCGCGCGACGCGCGGGTGGCCGCGGTCGCGATTTGTGGCGGTGACGGAACCCTGGGGCGTGTCGTGACGGCGCTCTGCCAGGAGTACGGAGAGGGCCTGCTGCCGTTGATCGCGCCCCTCGGCGGCGGGACGATGAACACGATCGCGCGTTCGCTCGGCCTCCGTCGCCTCGATCCCGTGCCTCAACTGGCGGCCATCCTCGATGGAGATGGCGTCGAGCGAGTTCCGCAGGGGACGATGGTGGTCAACGGCGCGCGCATCGGCTTCATGCTCGGTGCCGGCGTGCCGGCGCGGTTTCTCGAACTGTACGAGCGCGGCGCGAGCCTCGGGGCGTTGCGCGCTGCTCGCGTCGTCGGCGAACTATCGGTCTCCGCTCTCATCGGCGGCGGATCGGCCGAGCGGTTGTTCGCGCCGGTGTCGACTCGTGTGACGCTCGACGGGCGTGACGTGGGCCTCGAGGAGTTGTCGATCCTGTATGCGGCTGTCATCGACGAGATCGGTTTGGGTTTCCGACCCACTCCGCGCGCCCGCGATCGTCTGGGATCGTTCCAGGTGATCGCCGCCGCCGCCCGCGCCATGGATCTGGTGCGCGCGCTGCCGCGCCTCTGGTGGAGAGGCGGCGTCGACGGTGGGGAATGGGTGGACGCGTGCGTCGAAGAGGTCGTCGTTGCGTTCGGCGAACCCTCTGCGTACATGGTCGACGGCGATCTCGAACAACCGGTCGATTCGCTCGAAGTGCGGGCCGGACCCATCGTTGAGATGCTCGTCGCGCGCAGGGTCTAGCGCCGCGACCCGACAGGAGAAGACATTGCTGGGAGTGATCGGAGGAAGCGGGCTGTACGACCTGCCGGGAATCGAGGGGGTGCGCGCGGTGCGCGTCACCACACCCTTCGGTGTGCCGTCGGACGATCTGCGCACGGGGCGACTCGGCGGGGTCGAGGTCGCATTCGTTCCGAGGCATGGCCGGGGGCACACGATCCTGCCGTCGGAGATCAACTTTCGGGCGAACATCTACGCATTGAAGGAACTCGGCGTGGAGTTCCTGGTATCGGTCGGCGCGGTGGGAAGTCTGCGCGAGGAGTTGCCTCCCGGCAGCGTGGTCGTGCCGGACCAGTTCATCGACCGCACGGTGGCGCGACAGAGCACCTTCTTCGGCGGCGGTGTCGTCGCCCACGTGAGTTTGGCGGATCCCGTCTGCCCGGTGCTGTCGGCGACCCTCGCCGACGCGGCCCAGAGTGCCGGCGGCGCGGTGCGACGCGGCGGCACGTATATCTGCATGGAAGGGCCGCAGTTCTCGACGCGCGCCGAATCGAACGTCTACCGACAGCTGGGCGCCGACGTCATCGGCATGACCAACTGGCAGGAGGCGAAGTTGGCGCGCGAGGCGGAGATGTGTTTCGCGAGCCTGTCGATGGTGACCGACTACGACTGTTGGAAGGAGGACGAATCGGCGGTCGTGGTCGAAGATATCCTGCGCATTCTGCACGACAACGCCGACCTGGCGCGCCTCGCCGTCGCGGGGGTGGCCGGAACCCTGCCGGCACAGCGCGCTTGCGGCTGCGCGAGCGCCCTGGAGAACGCCATCATCACCAATCGAGACGAGATCGGACCCGAGGCGCGGGCGCGACTGGGTGTCATCATCGGCAAGTACGTGAAGGGGGAACCATGAGTTTATTGGTGGTTGGGTCGGTCGCGTTGGACGACCTCGAAACGCCGTCAGGTAAGGCGGAGAACGTGGTGGGCGGCGCCGCGACCTATTTCGCGTACGCGGCCAGCTTCTTCACGCCGGTGCGCATGGTGGCGGCGGTGGGCGAGGACTTTCCACAAGAGGTCCTGGACGACCTCGCGGCGCGAGGGGTCGACGTGGCCGGCGTGGAAAAGCGTCCGGGCACGACCTTGCGCTGGAAGGGGCGGTATCACGAGCAGCTGAACGTCCGCGACACGCTGCACCTCGACCTCGGCGTCTTCGCCGATTTTCAGCCGAACATTCCGGAGTACTATCGCGACTCGGACTACGCGTTTCTGGCGAACATCGACCCGGCTCTGCAGGCCCGCGTGCTCGATCAGTTGGCGCGACCAAAATTGGTCGGCTGCGATACGATGAATCACTGGATCCAGGGGTCGCGGGATGTTCTGGACGCGCTGCTGCGACGCGTCGACATGCTCGTCGTCAACGACGAGGAGGCGCAGATGTTGACGGGCGACCGCAACATGGTGAAGGCGGCCGCCAAGATCCTCGATTCCGGGCCGAAGACAGTACTCATCAAGCGCGGCGAGTACGGCGTGATCGAGTTTTCGGGGAACTCGGTGTTCGCCGTCCCGGCCTATCCTCTGGAGGAAGTCTGCGATCCGACCGGCGCCGGCGACTGTTTCGCGGCGGGGGTGATGGGGGAGTTGGCGCGATCGGGTGACGTATCGGCGCAGGGACTGCGGCGAGCGATCGTCTACGGGAGTGTCATGGGTTCGTTCGTCGTCGAAGACTTCGGACCGAAGCGCCTGCTCGGTCTGACGCGCGAGATGATCGAGCAACGCTACCAGCTGTTCGTGTCGCTGACGGACATTCCCCGCTGATGCGACGCCGGGAGACATCGCCGGCGACAGTCGGCTGCTAGCAGTCCGTTGAGAAAGTAGGGCCGAGCGTGGATCTGTCCGTCATCGTCCCACTCTTCAACGAGCGGGAGAACGTCGCCGAGTTGGATCGCGAGATCCGCGCGGCGCTCGCGGCGTGGGGCGATCGCTACGAGGTCATCTACGTGGACGACGGAAGTAGCGACGGCACGTTCGAAGTGCTCGCCGGTCTCGCCGCCGCCGGCGAGCGGGTGCGCGTCGTCAAGCTCAGTCGCAACTACGGACAGACGGCAGCGCTGGCAGCCGGGCTCGCTGCCTCGCGCGGCACCGACGTGGCGCTCCTCGACGGCGATCGACAGAACGACCCGGCGGACATCCCCGCCATGTTGGCCCGGAAGGCGGAGGGGTACGATCTCGTCGCGGGCTGGCGGGTCGACCGGCAGGACGCGTGGATCTCCCGCAAGCTTCCCTCCAAGATTGCCAACTGGATCATCGGCTGGAGCACCGGCGTCCGCCTGCACGACTACGGCTGCACGCTGAAGGTCGTGAGCGGCGACCTCGCCCGATCGCTGCGATTGTACGGGGAGATGCATCGCTTCATCCCAGCGCTGGTCGACGACCTCGGCGGCCGCATCGTCGAGATGAAGGTGCGCCACCGGCCGCGCGTCGCCGGCGTTTCGAAGTACGGCATCTCGCGCACGGTCCGCGTGCTCCTGGACCTTGCCACAGTGACGTTTCTGTCCAGCTACGCGACGCGGCCGATCCACGTGTTCGGATTGGTCGGACTGGTGTCGACCTTCCTCGGACTGGCGATCGTCGGCTGGTTGGGCGTCGAGCGCATCTACCTGGCCCGTCCGATCGGCGACCGACCGCTGGTGCTGCTGGGCATCCTGTTGACGATCATGGGGCTCCAGTTCGTGACGATGGGATTGCTCGGGGAAATCATGGTCCGCACGTATCACGAGTCGCAGGGCAAGCCGGTCTACCGCGTCGATACGACGCTGTAGGCCGCGGTCGAATCGTTGGCGCACGAAGGGGGACAATCGATGAACCGCGAGGGTAGGAGGAAACCTTGAAGCTCTGTGTCGTGGGTACCGGGTACGTGGGACTGGTGGCGGGCACGTGTTTCGCCGAGAGCGGCAATGACGTCATCTGCGTCGACGTCGATCAGGCCAAGGTGGCGGCGTTGCGCCGCGGCGAAATCCCGATCTACGAGCCCGGACTCGAGGAGTTGGTGCGGCGCAACGTCGCGCAGGATCGGCTGGTGTTCCAGACGGATCTGGCGGACGCGGTGCGGCGTTCGGAGATCTGCTTCATCGCCGTCGGAACGCCCGAGGGCCAGAACGGCGAGGCGGATCTCAGCGCGGTAATGGCGGTCGCCGCCGGCATCGCCGACGCGATGGATGGCTACCGGGTCATCGTCGACAAGAGCACGGTACCGGTGGGCACGGCCGCGCGCGTGGCGAGTCTGATCGCATCGCGCACGACGCAGGAGTTCGACGTCGTCTCGAATCCCGAATTCTTGAAAGAGGGTGCGGCGATCGACGACTTCCAGAAGCCGGACCGGGTGGTGATCGGCTGCCGCACGGACCGGGCGTGGCGTTCGATGGAACAGCTCTACAAGCCCTTCGTTCGGACAGGAAAGCCAATCCTTCGAATGTCGCCGGAAAGCGCCGAGATGACCAAGTACGCGGCCAATGCCATGCTCGCCGCGCGCATCTCGTTGATGAACGAGATCGCCAACCTCTGTGAGGCGACCGACAGCGACGTCGAAGACGTGCGCCGGGGCGTCGGACTCGACGAACGCCTCGGCTCGGCCTTTCTCTTTCCCGGCGTCGGATACGGTGGGTCCTGCTTTCCCAAGGATGTGAAGGCGCTGATCCAGATGGCCGAGCAGAACGGTCTGGAGGCGCGCATCCTGCGGGCGGTCGACGACGTCAACAACCGGCAGAAGCAGTGGCTCTTCGACAAAGCGGCGCGATTCGTCGGCGCCGATCTCGGGGGCGTGCGTCTCGCCGTGTGGGGGTTGTCTTTCAAGCCGCGCACCGACGACATGCGCGAGGCGCCGTCGGTGGTGTTGATCAACGCGCTGCTCGAAGCCGGTGCGAGCGTCGCGACCCACGATCCCGTCGCCATGCCGGTGGCGCGCCGGCTGTTCGGCGACCGGGTCGCCTATTTCGAGTCCGCCTACGACGCGCTGGAAGGGGCGGACGCGTTGTTGATCGTCACCGAGTGGCAGGAGTTCAAACAGCCCGACTTCGCCCGCATCAAGCGCCTGCTCAAGACCCCGCTCGTTATCGACGGCCGGAACCTATACGACCGTGAAGAGATGAGTCGATTGGGTTTCCGCTACGTGGCGGTCGGGCGCCAGCCCGTCGAGGGTTGATCATGGGGCGCGTACTGATCACGGGCGGCGCCGGATTCATCGGCTCGCATCTCGCCGACCGCTTGCTCGCCGAGGGCGACGAGGTCATCGCCCTCGACAATCTGTCGACCGGGCACCCGCGCAACATCGCTCACCTGATGGGCAACGCGCGGTTTCGCTTCCTGAACTACGACGTCACCGACTACATCTATGTCGAAGGTCCGGTCGACACGATCTTTCACCTGGCGTCGTTGCCCAGTCCCGTCGACTACCTGCGGCTGCCGATTCAGACGCTGAAGGTCGGCGCTCTCGGCACGCACAAGGCGCTCGGCCTGGCGCGGGCGAAGGGCTCGAGGTTTCTTCTCGCCTCGACCTCGGAGGTTTACGGCGATCCGACCGTGCATCCGCAGCCCGAGGAGTACTGGGGGAACGTCAACCCGGTTGGGCCGCGCGGCGTGTACGACGAGTCGAAGCGGTTCGCCGAAGCGATGACGATGGCCTACCATCGCAACCACCACATGCCGAATCACATCTGCCGCATCTTCAACACCTACGGCCCGCGCATGCGGGCGGACGACGGTCGCGTCGTCACCAACTTCGTCGCCCAGGCCCTGCGCGGCGAGCCGCTCACCGTGTACGACGACGGCGGTCGCACGCGCAGCTTTTGTTTCGTCAGCGACCTCGTCGACGGCATGCTGCGGTTGGTGCGCTCCGGCTACCACGATCCCGTCAACCTCGGGAATCCGACCGAAATGTCGATTCTCGAGTTCGCACAACGCGTCGTCGCGTTATCGGGCTCGAAGTCGAAGGTGGAGTTCGTCAAGCCCGAGGACGAGCGGACGCAGGACGATCCGAAGACTCGCCGGCCCGACATCACCAAGGCCAGGACGCTGCTGGGGTGGGAGCCGACCGTCGCACTCGACGACGGCCTGGTGCGGACCATCGACTATTTTCGGCAGCTGTTCTCGGCGGAAGGGGAGAGCGCGGCGCGGCGCCTGTGATTCTGTTCGATGACCGAAGAGATACGGAACTTCTCGATCATCGCGCACATCGATCACGGCAAATCGACGTTGGCGGACCGCCTGATCGAGGCGACGGCGACGATCGCCGCGCGCGATCGTCAGGCGCAAATGCTCGACAGCATGGATCTCGAGCGCGAGCGCGGGATCACCATCAAGGCCAGCCCGGTTCGCCTGCACTACAAGGCGAAGGACGGCCGGACGTACATGCTCAACCTGATCGACACTCCCGGGCATGTCGATTTCACCTACGAGGTGTCGCGCAGTCTGTCGGCGTGTGAGGGCGCGGTTCTCGTCGTCGACGCGTCCCAGGGTGTCCAGGCGCAGACCCTGGCCAACGTCTACCTGGCCCTCGACAGCAACCTCGAGATTCTACCCGTCATCAACAAGATCGATCTGCCCGGGGCCGAACCGGAACGGGTGCGGACGGAGATCGAGGAGATCATCGGTCTCGACGCGTCGCAGGCCGTGCTCTCGAGTGCCAAGCTCGGAATCGGCATCGAAGATGTGCTCGAAGGCATCGTCCGGGTCGTTCCGCCGCCGAAGGGCGACGCCGCGGCGCCGCTCAAGGCGCTGGTGTTCGATAGCTGGTTCGATCCCTACCACGGCGTCGTCGCCGTGATCCGCGTCTTCGAAGGGGAAGTGCACGCCGGGATGCCGATCCTGCTGATGGCCAGCGGCAAGCGTTTCCAGGTGACGCAGGTGGGCGTGTTTTCGCCGCGGCCCGTGGTCGCGAAGAGTCTCGGGCCGGGCGAGGTCGGTTTCCTCAGCGCCAGCATCAAGGAGATTTCGGACGCCAAGATCGGCGACACCGTCACCGGCGCCGAGAATCCCACCGCGGCGCCGTTTCCCGGCTTCAAAGCCGTCAAGCCGATGGTCTTCAGCGGGCTCTATCCCACCGAGTCCACGCAGTACGAGCCTCTGCGCGACGCGATGGAGAAGCTGCGCCTCAACGACTCGTCGTTCAGCTACGAGCCGGAGAGTTCCGTGGCGCTCGGCTTCGGCTTTCGCTGCGGGTTTCTCGGCCTGCTGCACATGGACATCGTCCGCGAGCGCCTCGAGCGCGAATTTGATCTGTCGCTGATCGCCACCGCGCCGACCGTCGAGTACCGGGTGACCACGTTGCAAGGCGAAGTCCTGATGGTCGACAGTCCGACCAAGCTGCCGCCTGCCGGCGACATCGAACTGATGGAAGAGCCGATCATCCTCGCTTCGATCCACGTTCCCGAGGCGTATCTGGGCAACGTGTTCGCGCTGTGCGAGGAGAAACGCGGCCGCCAGCACAATATGCGCTATCTGGGCATGGGGCGCGTCGTCGTCGAGTACGAGTTGCCGTTGAACGAGGTGGTCCTGGATTTCTACGACCGCCTCAAGTCGGCTACCAAGGGATACGCCTCTCTCGACTACGAGTACCTGGATCTGCGGCCGGGCGATCTGGTGCAACTGGACGTCCGGGTGAACGGTGAACCCGTCGACGCGCTCTCGATGATCGTCCACCGCGACCGCGCCTACACTCGAGGACGCGACGTCATCGCCAAGATGCAGGAGCTGATCCCGCGGCAGATGTTCGAAGTGGTGCTGCAGGCGTCGCTCGGCGCCAAGATCATCGCGCGCAAGACCGTAAAGGCGATGCGCAAGAACGTCACCGCGAAGTGCTACGGCGGCGACATCTCGCGCAAGCGCAAACTGCTCGAGAAGCAGAAGGAGGGCAAGCGGCGCATGAAGCAGGTCGGGCACGTCGAGATCCCGCAAGAGGCCTTCCTCGCGGTCCTCCGCATCGGCGAGGATTAACAGCCAGTTCACAGTGAAGCCGTATCTCCAGGCCGCTACCGTCGCGCTGCTGCTGCTCGTTGGACTGCGGGGGTGCGGCGTCCAGGGATTCAAGGTGCCCTCCGGCTCGATGCTGCCGACGCTCCAGGTAGGCGACCATATTCTCGCGTCGCGCTGGAGCTATGGAGTTCCGGCGCCCTTCTCCGGTGCGTGGTTGTGGCATGTCGGTGGGCCGCAACCGGGAGACGTGGTGGTGCTCGAGCGCAAGGCCGAGCCGGGCAGCTACTTCGTCAAACGGGTGGCCGCCATCGCCGGCGAGATCGTCGAGATCGTCGCCGGGGAGCTCGTCGTCGACGGCCACCGGCGCGACTTGGTACGCCAGCGGCTCCCCGCCAGCACCGATCGCAATATTCGCCCCGTGCGGGTACCACCGGGCCACGTTTTTGTGGTAGGAGACAACGCAGACCAGAGCATCGACAGTCGCGACTGGGGCCCGGTCGATCTATCGGGCATCAAAGGACGCGTTTTTCTCATCTACTGGTCGCAGACAAAGAGCGGCGGCACTGTCCGCTGGGAGCGACTGTTCGCTCCCGTACCGTGAGAACTTCGTGGAGGGGTGGGATGACCTATCGTAGATCCTTGTTGTCATTGTTGAGCCTCGGTCTCGTGGCCGTCGTGGCAGAGCCAGTTCTGGCGCAGAGCGGCATTTTTCGCTCGTCGCCGCTCTCGGTGATCGGCAGTCGGCCCACGGCCCTCGAGGTGGGGGACGTGGACGACGACGGCCGCCTCGACGTCGTCGTCACCAACACCGGCGGCTCTGAGAATACGGTGACCGTCGCGATCGGATTGGGCGATTCGACCTTCGTCGAGTTTCGACCCGGTATCGACGTCGGCGGCCTTCCCGGCGAGCTGGCGTTGGCGGATTTCGACGGTGACGGCATTCAGGACGTGGCCGTCGCTGCCACCAACGATTCGTCGGTGGCGATCCTCCTCGGCCTCGGCACCAGGCCGATGTTCTTCTCCAACCCGCGCCCGGCCATCACCGTCGGCAGGGCGCCCGTGGATGTGGTCGCCGCCGATATGAACGGCGACGGCGATCTCGATCTCGTTACGGCGAACGAAGAAATCGAGGGATCGGCGGGAACGATTTCCGTCCTGCTCGGATCGGGCGACGGCAACTTCGTCCGCGTCGATCACGAGCCGACCGTCGAAGGCCCGCGCGATCTGATGGGCGAGCTCGGCACGGCGTTCGTCAAAGTCGTCGACGTCAACAACGATGAGATCCCCGACATCCTCGCTCTCAACCGGACGTCGGAGACCATTTCGATCTTCCTTGGCGAGGGTGACGGCACGTTCGATATCCCGACCATCCAGGCGGTGCCGGGATTCCAACACTTCGACGTCGGCGACGTGGACGGCGACGACAACGCCGACCTGGTCGGCGCGGTGGTCAACCTCGATAGCGTCGCGATTCGGCTCGGCAACGGCGACGGCACGTTCGGCGTAGCGACGGTCTATCCCGTCGGCAGCGCTCCGATCCGCGTCGCCCTGCACGATGTGACGGGCGACGATTTCCTCGACATCGTCGCGGCAAACAGCCGCAGCCAAGACGTGTCCGTACTCCGCGGTGATGGCGACGGCGCGTTCGCCGACGCTCGCACGTACGTCGCCGATGCGGAGCCGCGCCGCCTGAACTTCGGCGACATCGACGATGACGGATTCCTCGACATCGTGGTGGCGTCGGAAGGCGATCAGGGAGCCACGGTGGCGGTCCTGCGCGGCCGCCCGAACGGGGCATTCCTCGCCGCCGAAGACATTCGCGTCGACGGCGCGCCGACGGACCTTCGTGCCGGCGACGTAAACGGCAACGGGTACGCCGACCTACTCGGCGTCACCGAGTCCGGCGCCCTGTTCATCATCCCGTCGCTCGGGGCCGACGGTTTGAGCGGTTTTCAGAAGATTGATCTCGGCGGCCGAACGCGCGGCCTCAGCGTTGCTCATCTCAACGACGATCTACGCTTGGACGTGGTCGTGTCCGACTTCGACAATGGCGAGCTCGCGGTACTGCGGGGGCGGCCGGACGGCACCGTCGCGGTCACCAGTCGCCTGGCAGTCGGGCCGAATCCGTCGGCGGTCGCCACGGGTGACTTCAACGGCGACGGGCTGGTCGACCTGGCGACGGCGCTGGTGGAGGACGGCGACGTGTCCGTCTTGGTGCAAAGGCCAAACGGAACGTTCATGGGCGCCCAGCGGAGTCCCGTGACAACGACGACGCAGCGCGCGGCGCCCATCGATCTGCAGGTGATCGACGCCGACTGCGACGGACGCGACGACTTGGTGGTTGCCAACAACGCGCTCAACTCCGTGGCGGTGCTTCGCAGCTCGGGGAACGGGCTTTTCACGATCTCGAACGAGATCGACCCGTTGCTGGTCGGCGATCTGCCTGACGCGATCATCGTCGCCGATTTTGATTCGGACGGTCGAGAGGATTTCGCCATCAGCAATGCCCGTGTCGCAGGGTCACAGCGATCGGTTCGTTTTTTCTACGGCCGCTGTGACGGCACGTTCCAGGCCGGGGACACGTCGCGCAACCTTCCGGCCGGTTTATTGGTCACGGCGATGGCGGGACGGGACTTCACGGGCAATCAGATTCTCGACATCGCCCTCGTCAACCAGACGGCGAACGTGGTCAAGACGTTTCTGATGCGCGGAACGGACGGCGTGGCGAATGGACAGTTCGAGCCCCGCATGTCGGACGTGGTCAGTCGCATGCCGGAGTCGATGACGGCGGGGGACTTCAATGGCGACGGCCGCTACGACGCCGCGGCCGGAAACACGGATGCCAGCGCGAACAACGTGACCGTGCTCTACAACTGCGTGCGCGATCCGGGCTGCGACCTGTTCGGACAGGCGCCGATGGACGGGGTTGCGGCGCGCCGCGGCGACGCGAACGACGACGAAGTGGTGTCGGCTGGCGACGTGGCGGCGCTGTTCGCCGAGATCATCGACGGCGACGGCGATCAGGTGGAGGACGTGGAGCGGGGAACCTTCGGAGCCGCGGCGGGTGTCGATGCCAACGGCGACGGGCTGGTCGACCGCCAAGATGTCATTGGCATCGCGCGACGGATCTTCTCGGGGACGTCGGGATGACGGAAGAATCGCTGCAGAGCGACTTGCGGGACGCGATGCGCGCGCGCGACCAGCGGCGCATCGACATCCTGCGGGGCATCATCTCCGTGGCGAAGAACCTGAAGGTCGAGAGGCGTGTCCAGTCTCTCGATGAGAGCGATCTGGTGGCGATCGTCCGCAAGGAAGCGAAGAAGCGCGCCGACATCATCGAGTTCGCGGTTCAGGGAAATCGCCCGCAGATCGCCGCCGACGCGGAGGCGGAGAAATCGATCTTGGAGAGCTTCCTGCCGCAGCAACTCGGCGCGGCCGAACTCGCCGCGGTCGTCCGCGATCTCGCCGCGGAACTGGGGACCTCCGAGATCGGTCCTCTCATGGCGGCGCTGCGCGCACGTTACGCCGGGCGATTCGACGGCAAAGAGGCGAGCGCGGCGGTCCGTTCGCTGGCCTCTTGAGCAACCCGACTCCCGCCGACCGTCGCGCAGCGGGCCCCCGGGGGGCGCGTCCTCACGCCGGCGCGAATTGCTCCAACGCCGCCTTGGCCGCGGTGACTCCGGCGCCGGGCTCGATGTCGCAGCCGCGCGCCCGAAGCGCTCGCTCCAGCGCGGTGATGACGAGTAGAACGTTGGCGGGTGTGCTCGACTCTCCCATCAAGCCGATCCGCCAGACCACGCCCTTGAGTGGTCCCAAACCGCCGCCGATCTCGACGCCGTAGTCCCGGAGCAACTCGCCGCGCACCTCGGCATCGTCGACTCCGTCGGGGATCCGGACGGAGTTCAGCATCCACAACTGTCGCCCCTCCTGTGCGGCGATCGATACTCCGATCGCCGCCAAACCCGCCTTCAAAACCTCGTGGTGCCGCTGGTGTCTCAGCCAGCGCGCCTCGAGACCTTCCTCCTGGACGAGGTGCAACGCCTCGGCGAGCGCGTAAATCATCGATATCGGCGCGGTATGGTGATAGATGCGCTCACTTCCCCAGTACTTCTCGATCATCGACAGATCCAAGTACCAACTCTGCACCGGCCGCGTGCGCTTGCGCAGAACATCAAGGGCCTTCTCGCTCATCGTGACGGGTGACAAACCCGGCGGGCAGCTGAGGCACTTCTGTGTCGCGCTGTAACACGCGTCGATGTGCCAATCGTCGACGTGCAGCGGCGCTCCGGCGAGAGACGTGACGGCATCGACGATGAAGAGGGTCTCGGTCTCCGCTATGGCGCGGCCGATCTCCTCGATCGGCTGCCACACCCCTGTGGAGGTTTCGGCGTGGACCACGGCGACGGCCTTCGCGTCCGTATTGGAGCCGACGACGCGCAATAGATCCTCGGGGTCGATGATCCGGCCCCACGGCGCCTCGACCGCGATAGGTTCGGCGCCGCAGCGGCGGGCGATGTCCATCATGCGGGTGCCGAATACTCCGTTCACGCCGATGATCACCTTGTCGCCCGGCTCGAGCAGGTTCACCAGGCATGCTTCCATGCCCGCCGAGCCGGTCGCCGAAATCGGGATCGTCAAGCGGTTCTTCGTGCGGAAGGCGAAGCGGAGCAACTCCTGGATCTCCTCCATCAATTCGACGAACAGGGGATCAAGGTGGCCCACCAGCGGGCGCGATAGCGCGCGGAGAACGCGCGGATGAACGTTGCTCGGCCCGGGGCCGAGGAGAACGCGCGCATGGGAGGGACGGATCATCGGCGAAGACTGAATCGCACCCCTGCTGAATGCAAGCGGCCGGTCGTCGACGATGTCGGCGTGTGCCCTGGGTGTCTTGCCGCCGCGGGATGCGGCCGCGTAAGATCCGCCGCGTGACGGTGCAGGGAAGCGCGGAAGTCCCCGAGTCGATCATCGATCGGTTGCGGGGCGTGGTGGGGGTCGAGGCGGTACTGACCGACCCGGCGTCGACGCGCGTATACGAATGCGACGGCTTCACATTGGCCCGCTCGGCGCCCGCGGTGGTGTTGCTGCCGGCGTCACTCGAGGAGGTCGTCGGCGTGGTGCGTATTCTGGACGACGCGGCGATCGCGTTCGTTCCGCGCGGCGCCGGGACGGGTCTGAGCGGCGGCTGCCTTCCCGTGCGGGCGCCCGTGATGATCGCCACCAGCCGGATGCGACGGATCCGCGAGATCGACTTCGCGAATCGCCGCGTGGTGGCGGAAGCCGGCGTGGTCAACCTACACGTCTCGCGCGCCGCCGAAGCGGAGGGATTGTTCTACGCGCCGGATCCTTCCAGCCAATCGGCGTGCACGATCGGCGGCAACATCGCCGAGAACTCGGGTGGGCCGCACACTCTGAAATACGGAGTGACCACGAATCACGTCCTGGCGGTGGAGATGGTGTTGCCGAGCGGCGAAGTGGTGGTCCTCGGCGGCGACACCGAGGATGTTCCCGGATTCGATCTGCGCGGCCTGGCGATCGGCGCGGAGGGCACCTTCGGTATCGTCACGGCCGCGACGTTGCGTCTGGTGCGGATGCCGCAGTCGGTGCGGACCCTTCTCGGAGTCTTCGACAGCGTCGACGACGCCTGCCGCGCCGTCTCGGCGATCATCGCCGCCGGGATGCTTCCGGCCGCGCTGGAGTTGATGGATCGGCTCATCGTCGAGGCGGTCGAGGCCGCGTACGGGTACGGGTTTCCAGCCAATGCGGGCGCGGTGCTGATCGTCGAGATGGACGGTCTCGAGGCTGGCATGGTCGAGCAGGTCGCGGCGATCGACGGGCACCTGCGGACCCACGGCGCGCGCGAGGTGCGGGTTGCCCGCGACGATGCCGAGCGCGCGGCGTTGTGGAAGAGCCGCAAGCGGGCGTTCGGCGCCGTCGGCCGACTGGCACCGAACTACTGCACCCAAGACGGCGTCGTGCCGCGCGGCAGCGTCCCCGAGATCCTTCGGCGGATCGCCGACGTCGCGGCCCGCCACCGCCTCCGCATCGCCAACGTGTTCCACGCCGGCGATGGCAACATCCACCCGATCATCCTGTTCGACGAGTCCGATCGGGACGAGGTCGCGCGCGTTCTGAGCGCTGGGCGCGAGATCCTCGAAGCGTGTGTCGACCTCGGTGGCAGTGTCACCGGCGAACACGGCATCGGCGTCGAGAAGATGGAACAGATGCCGCTGCTGTTCTCGCCGGAAAGCCTCGCGGTCATGCAGGCGTTGCGCCACGTGTTCGATCCGCTCCAGCGCTGCAACCCCGGCAAGATCTTCCCGACCCCGGGCGGTTGCGTGGAAGTGGGAACGCCGCGGCGCCAGGTGCCGGCGTGAGAGCGGAGGACGGGCCGCGAACTGTCCCGGATGCCGGTGCGCGCATCGGCGTGCGGGCGGAGGAGGGGGACGCGACCTGGCGCTACGCAGCGGCCGGCGTCGTGCCGCGCACCGTCGTCCGGCCTCGGTCGCCGGCGGAGTTGGTCGAAGTGGTGCGTGGCGCCCGCGATCGCGGCGAGGCGATCATTCCGGTCGGTCGCGGTGCGCGCCTCGGCATCGGCAATCCGCCGCGGCGTTACGACGTGGCCGTGTCGACGGAACAGATGGCCGCCGTCGAGTCACACGTGGTCGAGGATATGACGATCACGGTGGAAGCGGGGATGACCCTGCGCCGACTCGACGAAGTGCTGGCGGCCGGGGGCCAATGGCTGCCGCTCGATCCAGCGGTGGCCGACGAAACGACGGTCGGAGGCGTCATCGCGGCCGACGCCAACGGCCCCCTGCGCCACGCGTACGGCAAGGTGCGCGACTACCTGCTGGGCGTGGAGATGGTCACCGGAGCCGGAGAGATCGTGGTGGTGGGCGGCAGGGTGGTGAAGAACGTCGCCGGATACGACGTCGCCAAGGTCCTCTGCGGCTCTTTTGGTACCCTCGGCATCATAACCGCGGCGACGTTCAAGACGCGGCCGAGGCCGCGGACGCGGCGCCTCTACGCGTGGCGCTGCCCGGATCTCGCGGAGGCGGTGCGGCGCGCCGGCGCCGTCGATCGGGTCGACCTCAGGCCGTGCGTCGTGGAAGCGTTGAACGACCGAGCGTGTGAGTCGATCGGGCTCGAATGTGCGGCGGCCTTGGTACTGGAACTCACGGGCTCGCAGACCGAGGTCGATGAGCAGGACCGCGTGCTCGCGGAGGTCAGCGCCGGAGCGGCCACAGCCTGGCCGGTGGACAAGGCGTCCGGTGTCGCGCAGGCGATTCGCAACTTTGCGCTGCCCGTCAACGAGGAAGCGCTGGTGGCGCGGGTCGCCACGCGCCCGGCTGACTTGGCGGAACTCCTGGGCCGTGTCGAACGGGAGGCGCTGCGGCGCGGCGCGGCGGTCGAGATCGCGGCGCATGCCGGTGTGGGCGTGGCGCGGTGCCAGTTGTTCGGCGGCGGCGACGTGCCGCGTCTGGCGTTGCTCGCCGAGTGGCTGCGGTTGGCGTTTGTCGAGCGCGGCGGTTGGGTCGTGTTCGAGGCGATGCCGGCCGAACTGCGAGGCAAGCTTGATACATGGGGATTCAACCAGCCGACGGTGTCGCTCATGCGCGGCGTCAAGCGGGTCTTTGATCCCCAGGGCGTGCTCAGTCCTGGCCGCTTCGTCGGGGGCATCTGATGATCGACCCGACACTGTTGCGCCAGTGTGTCCACTGTGGGCTGTGCTTGGACGCCTGCCCGACGTATCTGCAACTCGGCACGGAGACCGACTCGCCGCGGGGGCGGATTCATCTCATCAGTGCGGTCGCGGACGGAAGCCTGCCGCTGTCGCCGACGCTGGTGCGCCACCTCGATCTTTGCCTGGGCTGTCGCGCCTGTGAAACCGCCTGCCCATCGGGAGTTCGCTACGGACGAATTCTCGAGGGCGCGCGGGCCGAGATCGAATCGAAGGGTGTGCGCCGACCGCTCGACCGATGGCGCCGGCGCGTGTTGTTGGAGATCTTCCCTCATCCCCGGCGGATGCGCGCCCTCATGCGGATCGTGCGCGCCTTGCGAGCGGCAGGGATATGGCGCGCTGTCGAGGCAGTGCTGGCCCCGGCGCGATTGCTGCCGGTGGTCGGGGACGCGGCGCCGCTGCGCTCTAGCGCGGCGTTGCCGCCCGAGCGCGGCCGGGTCGAGTTGCTGTCCGGTTGCGTGGCGAGTGTTCTGCAGCCCGAGGTCAATGCCGCGGCCGTGCGCGTACTGAACCGATCCGGCCTCTCGGTCGATTTGCCCCCGGCACAGGGTTGCTGTGGGGCTCTGCACTTGCACGCGGGTGACCTGGATGGAGCGCGTCGACTGGCGCGGGCGAACATCGACGCCTTCGGCGATCGCACGGGCGCGGTCGTCGTGACCGCCGCCGGTTGTGGCGCCGCGATGCGCGAGTACGGGGATCTGCTGAGCGATGATCCGCTCTATCGCGAACGCGCCGCTCGTCTGGCTTCGCGGGTGCGGGACGTGACCGAGATCGCCGGCGAAGCGCGGGGCAGCAGAATCGAGAACCCCGACCGCCTGCGCGTCACCTACCACGACGCCTGTCACCTGGCGCACGCGCAGGGGGTGCGGGAGGCGCCGCGCCGAATTCTGCGAGAGCTGCCGAGCGTGGACTTCGTCGAGTTGGCCGAATCGGACGTATGCTGCGGCAGCGCCGGCAGTTACAACCTCACCGAGCCTGAGATGGCGACAGCGCTGGGGCGGCGCAAGGTCGACAACATCGAGCGCGCCCAGGTCGACTGTGTCGCCGTCGCCAATCCCGGTTGCGCGCTGCAGATCCAGGCGGAACTGCGCCGGCGCGGCAGCGCCGTGCGGGTCGCGCACCCGATCCAACTACTCGACGAGAGCTGGCGCGAATCCTAGGGATTCGGCGCCGCATTCGTCTTTCACTCCCGCAACAACACGTCGGCGGCGAGGCGGGTAGTGGACAGCAGCTTGCGCAGGATTGCGCTGCGCTGCACCAAGGCGCGGCCGCGGACGATCGCCGCCCGCTCCAGGCGGTAGCGGTCGAGGGCTTTCTTCGGCGCCGCGACCGGCACGCCGGCGGCCCGGTCCAGCGGCGCCCAGAACGCGTCGTCGATCGGGTGTCCCCAAATGGCGAGATCTTCCGGCGCCAGGCGCGCGATCATTTCCCGGCAGATTTCGATGCGCTCGGGTTGGCTGACGATCTCCGCCGCCCACTTCTCCAGAGATTCAGTCGACGGCCGCGAGTGTTTCCGCACACCGATCGGATCGCCGAGGCCCGCGGCGACCGGCGCCGACTTGCCGTAGTTCACCGCGTCGGGCTCGTTGTCGACGCCCAGGAACGCGAAGATCTTTTCGAGGTGGATCGCCGGATCGCTGACGAGCTGCTCGTATACGACATGGTGCGCCTGCGCGCCGGTCGTGCGCAGAAACTTGGCGATCGCGGGCACATAGCGCTCGAGGATCGGATTGTACTGGTGCGCGGCGCGGTAGTCGCCGTTGAAAAACGATTCCGCATAGGACGAAAAAATCGCCAATGGGTGCCGGGTCAGGACGACGTAGCGCGCCTCCGGGTAGATGCGCTCGATGAAGTCGAGGACCAGCGCATAGGCGGGCGTCTTGTCGAGAAAGAGTGTCTTTTCCGGAGCCGTCGCGAGCATGCGGCCGTAGAGGACATCGGTGTACGCCCGACACGCGTCGATGTAGTCGCGCTCACCGCCCGGCAGGTCGGCGACGAACTGGCGGGTCGACTCGGCCGCCAGCACCGCGTCGTAGGGCGCCTTGTCGACTTTGTCGTAATAGCCGAGGTGCGCCAAAGGTGTGAGCAGGTGCGGCTCGGGGCGGCCGAGAATGGCGGAGTGAGCACCGAGCATGCGCGCCAGCAGCGTGGAACCGGAGCGCGGCGAACCGATGACGAAGATCAGTTGGTTTTCCACGCGACGGTCGTAGCACAGGGGGTGCGGAGAATCAGCAGAGGCGGCGGTGTGCGGATCGAGGGTTTCCGGTGGCGGCGGTGGCGTTTCTGGGTGACAATACCCGGCCGCCGTTAGGGGGCGGAAGCCAATGGGGGACAACCGTCGCGACCAACTCGCAGGGGGCGATTCGCCGAGCACCGCCACCGACGCGGCGGGGGAACTCGAGCGCGACGTGTCGCGCCTGGCGGTCTCGTTGGTCGCGAACGTCGATCAGCCGGCGCGCTTCGAGGAGTACAGCCGCGGCATCGGCGGAGCGGTCGGCGCGCCGTTCGTGTTGGTATTGGTCGCCGAGCCTGGCGGGGATCTAACGGCGGCGGCTCTGTGCGACGCTGACGGAGTAGCGACCCCGCACACCGGCGCGCGGATGCGCTCCAACGAGTTGGCGGCGATGGCCGCGCCTTCGAGCGAGGCGGCGGTTCTGACACAGACCCGGTTCGGCGTGCCCGCGGAGTGGCCGCGGCATTGGACTTCGCTGTCTGCAAGCGGCCGATTGGTGGGGCTGCAGTTGCTGGCGCGCCCGGGCGCGGCGTTCGCCGCGCGCGAGACCGACGCGATCGACCGCGTCGCCGCCGTTCTGGGGCTGGCGATCGACCGCGGGTATGCCATCGCGCGATTGCGGCGAGCAGACAGCGTGAAGACGGAGTTCGTGCGCACGATCTCCCACGAGCTGCGCACGCCCCTCAATACCGTCATCGGCTACGCCGATCTGCTCGCCGAGGAGGCGTTCGGTCCGCTCGGCGACGAGCAGCGGCGGATCCTCCGCCGGGTGGGCGACCGGGCACGTGGGCTCCTCGAGGTCATCGCCGCGACCCTCGACCTGCCTGGGATCGACGGAGGCAGGCTCTCTTTGGAGACGCGGTCGGTGGCGGTGTCGGAGCTCCTGCAAGAGCTCGAGGCCGACGCGCGCGAATGGCGGGTCCGCCACGATCTGCGCTATCGGTGGGACGTCGCCGAGGACCTGCCGGCGATCACCACCGACCCTGGTAAACTGCGGGTCCTGCTGAAAAATTTGATCGCCAACGCGGTCAAGTTCACGGACCGCGGAGGCATCACCGTGCGCGCCCGGGCGCGCGACGGGGGCGTCGAGTTCAGCATCGAGGACACCGGCATCGGCATCGAGCCCGAGGCCGTGCACTTCGTGTTCGACGCCTTTCGCCAGGCCAACGCCGCCGCGACGGGCCAGTACGGCGGGGTCGGATTGGGCCTGTACATCGTGCGCCGTCTGGTGGGCATTCTCGGCGGCCGCCTGCGCGTCGAGAGCGAGATCGGCGTCGGTTCGAAGTTCCACGTCTGGCTCCCCGCCGACCTGAATTGAGCGGATTCGAGACTCGCCGGGCGGGGTCCGGCGTCGCCGTCGGGACTTGACCGTCGCGCCTCAGGTCGATAGCGAGAGCCGATGCCGAGGGGTCCCTACCAGAAGAGCGATGTCACCCGGGAGAGGATCCTCGAGGCGGCGACCGAATTGTTCGCCCAGCGCGGCTACGCCGGCACCGGAGTCGATCGGCTGGCCGAGAAGTCCGGCATTGCGAAAACAGCGATCTACTACCACTTCGGCAATAAAGAGGGCTTGTTGGCTTCGGTGCTCGACCGCGCGGCTTCGGTCTGGATCGACAACATCAAGCAGGCGGCCGAGCGGGCCGGAAGCCCGGAAGAATCCCTGGACCGCGCCCTCGAAGGAATGCGCGCCATGGTCGATGAGCGCCCGTGGATCCTCAAATTATTGCTGTTGCTGGCGTTGGAAGTGGCCGACGAGAAACCGGAGATCCGCAAGGCGATGGGCGAGATCTTCGTCCACGCGCGCCAGACGATCGTCGCCGGGCTGCAAGACCGTCTCGGCTTGGAAGTGCCCGGGGCCGACGCCGTCGGAAACGTGATGCTCGGACTGTTGCAGGCCGTCGTCGTCGGTCGCCAGTTGGATCCCACGCTTTCGATCGACCAGGCGTTCGACGACATGCGCAGGATCGTCGTGTTCATGGTCGCCAGCCGGCTCGATCCGTCGCTGGACACCTCGCTGGTGTTCGCGGCCACGCAGCTTCCGGTCGCCTCAGAAGGCTGAAGAGCTAGCGCGGTCGCGGGGCGCCGCGACCGGCCCCGGTCGGCTGCGAGTGCGATTCCTCGAAGAATTCGCGCATCTGGGCGAAGACGGCGTGCGTCTTGCCGAGGTAGCGCCGGGCGGGCGGCAGCGAGTTGAGGAACGTCCGGCCATAGGGTCGGGTGCCGAGACGGCTGTCGAGCACCAGGACGCATCCGCGGTCGGTTTTGGTCCGGATCAGCCGGCCGAAGCCTTGTTTGAGCTTGATCACGGCCTGCGGGATCGAATGCTCTTGGAAGGGGTGCCCGCCGCGCTCCTCGATCGCCGCCACGCGCGCCTGCTCGATGGGCTCGGTCGGGACGCGGAACGGCAGCCTTGCGATGATGACGCAGCGGAGGTGATCGCCGCGCACGTCGACGCCCTCCCAGAAGCTGTCGGTGGCGAAGAGCACCGCCTTCGGAGTCGTGCGAAATCGCTCCAGCAGGGCCTGGCGCGGCGTGTCCCCCTGGCGCAGCACGGTCCAGCCGTCGTGCGCGAGGGGGCTGTGCAGGGCGTCGTAGGCGCGATTGAGTGCTCCGTAGGACGTCAGCAGCACGAAGGTGCCGCCACCGGCCAGGCGCAGTCCCAGATGCATGGCCTCGTGTGACGCTTCCTCGTAGCCGGCGGTACCGGGAGCCGGTAGGTCGGTGGGGCAGAGCAGGCAGGCCTGGTGCTCGAAATCGAACGGCGAGTCGATGAGCATTTCTCGCGCGCGCTCGGGCAGCTCGATGCGGTTGACGCCGAGGCGACCGCGCGGGTGCGCGAACGACCGATCGACGGCGAGCGTGGCGGAGGTCATGACCACGGTGTCGAACGCGTCGAGCAGATTGGACTGCAACATCGGCGCGACGTCGATCGGCGCCGCGTGCAGCTCCAGCGTCGGTGGGCGCGCCGCGCGCCGACGCAGTTCCAACCAGCGGCACAGCCCCTCGGCACCGGCGAGGAAAGCCTCGAGGGCGGTGGCGAACGCCACCAGCCGCCCCTGTTGCGCGGTCAGCTCGGTGATGAGGAAGTCGATGTGCTGAGGCAGCTTGTCGCCGAACGTGCCGTCGACGAGTTCGCGCAGGGTACCGCACTCGGTGGCCAGCATATCGACGGCGGACGCCAATCGGGTCAAGCGGTCGCGCTGGCCCCGCCACATGGGAGTGTCCTCGATCGCCTCCGTCATGCGCAGCTTGGGCGGCGCGTCACCCGTTGCGTCGTGCGCCGAGAGGTATGCCTCCGTCAGTTCGGCGAACACCTGTTCGGCGTCGATGTGCACGCTCTCGCGGCGCGGGCTGAGTCGTTCGTCGATCCAACGACTGGCCGCGCCGTCGCTGTCCGGGGCCGAGTCCAGGGCGATCGCCAGCGCCGGCAGCAGGCCGCGCGACGAATCGCGGCGGCTCTGCAAGCGCGACAGCACGCGCTCCGCGGCGATCAGACTCGTGCGAAATCCGAAGTGCGAGGTGGCGACGTCCTCGAGATGGTGCGCCTCGTCGATGACCACGCGCGTCGAGGGCGGCAGGACGGCGTTCTGGGTGCGGTTCTCCGTTTGTCCGCGCAGCGCCAGATCGGCGAGCAGGAGGTGGTGGTTGACGACGAGAATGTCGGCGGCGGCGGCGCGGCGACGGGCGGTGTAGAAGAAGCACGACGAGTAGAAAGGGCACCGTGCGCGCAGGCAGTTGTCGCTCTCGGAGACGACTTGTTCCCAAACCTCCGGTCGCGGTCGCGACGGCAGGTCGGCGAGGCTGCCGTCGCCGGTCTTTTTCGACCAGGCCAAGACTTGGTTCAGTTCGCGGGTGAACTCATCCTGGATCAGAAGAGCCGGCTGCTGCTCGACCTGCGCCGCCTTGCGCTGACACAGGTAGTTGCCGCGCCCTTTGACCAGCGCCGTCGTGAACTCGATGCCCGACGACGCGGCGAGTTGCGGCAGGTCCTTGGCGATCAGCTGCTCCTGCAGGTTGATCGTGTGGGTGGACACGACGACCCGTTGCCGGTTCGCCTTGGCCCAGAGAATCGAAGGCACCAGATAGGCGAGCGATTTCCCGGTGCCGGTGCCGGCCTCGACGAGGAGCACTTCCTTGTCGTTGAACGCGCCGATCACCGCGTCCATCATCGCCAGTTGCTGCGGCCGATCTTCATATTCCGATAGCGCCGCGGCGATCGAACCGCCGGGGCCGAGGATGGCGCGCGCGGCCGCGGACTCGACGGGAACGTCACCGGCGTTGGCGTGCGGTTCGACGACCGCGTAGACGCGATCGACGGGGTTGTCGACGATGTAGAATCCGACGCCGCCGTTGCCGAGCTCGGAGGCGATGTGGAGATCGGCTTCGGAAGGTTGCAGGTTGCCGGACGGGTGGTTGTGGATGACGACTTCGCCGGCGCGCGGGATCTGCATGATCGCCGGAACGGCACTGCGATGCCCGCGCGCGAGTACGCGCACGTCGGCGACGACGCCGTCGTCGATCGAGCCGAGCGCGAACACCTCATTGCCGGCGGCGTCGCGAACGGCCATGCGCAAGGCGTTCAACGCGTTCGCTGAGAATCGATCGGCCGCGTCCTGCATCGCGGCGACGCTATACCGGTGCGCCGTCGAGTGCCACGGCATCGATTTCCGTCACCGTCGCATGATATAGACCCGCGCCATGGGTGACGAAGTGTTGCGGGTCGGTCTGGTGCAGATGAAGAGCGCTGGCGGAGCCGAGGCGAACCTCGAGAAGGCGTTGGCCGGCGTCGCCGAAGCCGCGGGCCGCGGCGCGCAGATCGTCGGCCTGCAGGAGCTCTTCCTCGGCGACTACTTTTGTCAGACCGAGGACGCGGCGCGCTTCGATCTGGCCGAGCCGATTCCCGGGCCGAGCAGCGCGGCGTTGAGCGAGGCGGCCAAGCGCCACGGTGTGGTCATCGTGGCCTCGATCTTCGAGAAGCGCGCCGAGGGCGTGTTCCACAACTCGGCGCCGATATTCGACACCGACGGGACGCTGCTGGGCGTATACCGGAAGATGCACATTCCGGACGACCCCCTGTACTACGAGAAGTACTACTTCACCCCCGGCGACAACGGGTTCATCAGTTTCCCCACCGCGCGCGGCTCGGTCGGTGCCCTCATCTGCTGGGACCAATGGTTTCCCGAGGCGGCGCGGCTGACGGCGTTGCGCGGGGCGGAGGTGTTGTTCTACCCCACAGCGATCGGCTGGCACCATTCGGAAAAAGAGCGGTACGGCATCTCGCAGCAGTCGGCGTGGGAGACCATGCAGCGTTCGCACGCCATAGCGAACGGGGTGTTCGTCGTCGCCATCAACCGAGTCGGCATCGAGGGCGGGTTGGAATTTTGGGGCGGCTCGTTCGTCAGTGATCCGTTCGGCAACGTCCTCGCCCGCGCCAGTGCCGACCGCGAAGAGGTGCTGGTGGTCGACTGCGATCGCCGATTGATCGCCGAGACCCGGCGCAATTGGCCGTTTCTGCGCGACCGCCGTATCGACGCCTACGGCGAAGTCGGCAAGCGCTTCATCGATTGATCGCGCGGTCGCCGATGACGATGAGCCAGGCGGATACGCCGAGCGGCCTGGGCTACCGGATGCCGGCCGAGTGGGAGCCGCACGACGCCACTTGGCTGTCGTGGCCGCACAACCGCGAGTCGTGGCCGGGTAAGATGGAGCCTGTACCCGCCGTGTGGGCGCGATTGGTCGGGGCGTTGGTCGGAGGCGAAGACGTCCACATCCTCGTCGTCGACGCGCCGATGCGGAGCGGCGCCGAAGAACTTCTCGCCGCGAACGGCGTCGCTCTCGAGCGCGTCCATTGGCACGAGATTCCCACCAACGACGCGTGGATGCGCGACCACGGCCCGACGTTCGTCGTCCGCGACGAGCCGCGGCGGCAGTTGGCGATGATCGACTGGACGTATAATTCCTGGGGCGGCAAGTACCCGCCGTTTGACGACGACGATCGGGTTCCGTCGCGCCTGGCCGAGATCCTGGGCATGCCGGTGTTTCACCCAGGCATCGTCATGGAGGGTGGTTCCATCGAGGTGAACGGCGCCGGAACCGTGATGACGACGGAGTCGTGCCTCCTCAACCCCAACCGCAACCCGCACCTCGATCGCGACGCACTGGAACGGATCCTCGCGGACAATCTCGGCGTGAACCATTTCATCTGGCTCGGCGATGGAGTGGAGGGTGACGACACCGACGGGCACATCGACGATCTCAGTCGTTTCGTCTCGCCGACCACCGTGGTGACGGTCGTGGAGGACGATTCACGCGACTCCAACTTCCGACCTCTGCGCGAGAATCTCCAGCGTCTGGAGCGCGCCTGCGACCAGGACGGGCGGGCTCTGGAGATCATCACATTGCCGATGCCGACTCCGATCAGCTTCGACGGGCAGAGGCTGCCGGCGAGCTATGCCAACTTCTACATCGCCAACCGCGCCGTCATCGTTCCGACCTATCGCTGCGCGGCCGACGACCGCGCGCTACAGGTGCTCGACGCGGCGTTTCCGGATCGCGACGTGATCGGTCTCGACGCCGTCGATCTGGTGCTCGGCCTCGGCGCCTTCCACTGCATCACCCAACAGCAACCGGCCTGAGGGGGCGCGAACTCGCGTCACCTGTGCGCCTTGATCGAGCGCAGATAGGCCGCCATTCCGACCGCGGCGACCAACGCAGCCCCGGCGGTTGCCAAGACGTCGGCCCCGCCGCTCTGCCGGTAGGCGATCAGCCGCTGAACCGTCAAAAAAGCGAAGAAAATGGCGGCACTGCCGATGAGGATGCGGTGGGCGGTCATCAATCGCATGGCGGCGATTGTAGCCGCAGGCCCGATCGCGGCAAGGCGCGGTTCCAGGTGGGGCGGCGGTGGCATACGGCCTGGACCCCGGCGAAAGGGACTGTCGATTTTCTGTGGGGAGTTGTTTGATTCTTCCACCGATGCGGTTGCCGTTGTAATAGGGACGTTGCGGACGAGGAGGTGGTGAGGATGGGACGGCACAA
>Ga0307505_10000701_pt1 | contig 33942 bp, 20 predicted proteins | sample 23_S_MG_FD_202183 | JGI IMG/M metagenome (GOLD analysis project Ga0307505, IMG submission 202183) | Soil microbial communities from Populus trichocarpa stands in riparian zone in the Pacific Northwest, United States - 23_S | ecosystem: Environmental > Terrestrial > Soil > Riparian zone > Trees...
TCGCCAACGTCCCGGCGAACGGCAGCACCACAGTGACGGCCGTGTTCACGATCGCCGATCCGATCCCGGCTGGAACAACGTCGATCCTCAATCTTGTCAACGGCGGCGACACGACCTGCGCGCAGCCCGGCAACGATTGCGACGTCGATACACCGACCGTGGGCACGGTGACGCTGTCCAAGAGCGTCACCGACGCGAACGGCAACGGCATCGCCGAGGCCGGCGAGAACCTGACCTGGACGATCACGCTGACCAACACCGGCGGAACCGCGGTCTCGGGTTATGGCGTGAGCGATCCGCTAGACGCGAACACGACGTTCGTCAGCGCGACCCTCTCCGGCACGCACGACGGCACGAATCCGGGCGGTGTGGTGACCTGGAGTGGCCTGACAGTCCCGGCCCAGGTCGGCGCAACCCCGGGCACGCTCGTGCTGACCCTCGTGACCGCCGTGAACGCCCCGATTGCGGACGGCGTCACCCGCATCGGCAACCTCGTGCACGAGACTGGCGCGACACCACCGGATTGCTCCGTCGCGCCGACGCCCGCGAATTGCGCGTCGATCCCGACCGAGCCGAACGTGACCGTGTCCAAGGCACTCAGCGGCGAGAGCATCACCGAAGACGGCATCGCCGAGCCGGGCGAGCAGCTGACCTGGACGATCACGCTGCGCAATCATGGCGGTACGCCGGCCGTGAACGTGATCGTCAACGAATGGGTTCCGTTGCACACGACTTTCGTGTCGGGGACGCCGGGCTGGACCTGCGCGGCGGCGTCGCCGGGCGGTACGCCATGCGATGCGATCGTCACGGTGCCAGCGGCAGACGCGGGCGGAAGCCCGGGCGTGGTGACGCTGACATTGACGGCCCAGGTCGTCGATCCGATTCCTGCAGGCGTGCTGCAAATCGCCAACGTCGTCGCGCTCAATGATGCGACGCCGCCGGACTGCGTGACTATACCGACGCACCCGCAATGCGTGGTGACACCGACCATCAACCTCAATCTCGTCAAGAGCGTGGAATCGGTGAGCGCCACGGGGCCGGGCACGTACTGGATCACCTACCGCATCGATCTCGTCAACACGGGCGGTAGCCCGGCGACCTATACGCTTGTCGACACACCGGACTTCACGCCAAACGGCGTGACGGTGACCGGCAGCGGGCAGGCCGCGACGGTCACAGGCACGTTGAACCCGGGCCTGCCGGGCGGCCAGTTCGCTGTGGTCAACGGCGTGCCGGTGCAGATTTCGGCAGGCGGCGTAACCCTTCCGGTCGGCGTGACACACAGCTACAGCGTGCGCATCCCGATTGCGGTGTCGCTGACGGCGCTCGAAGATGGCGCGTGTACCGGCAATCCGGGCAACGGCCTCTACAACCGCGCTACGGTGACTGGCTCGTTCGTCGCCGACAGTGCCACCTGTGCGCCGGTGTCCGGGGAGCAAGCCCTGATCCGCCTGGTCAAGACGGTGCGGCTCGGCGTGGACCACAACGGCGACAGCTACGGCAACGTCGGCGACGTCCTCCACTACGCGTTCGCGATCAGCAATCCGGGCAGCGTCACGCTGAGCGCGATCCAGCTGGTCGATCCGCGCGTCACCGACTTGCAGTGCGACGCCACGACCGCGTTCGGCGAAACCCTGCGCATCCTGCGCGGCGACGAGCTGTTCCTGGGCGCGTTCGAGGAGATCCTCGGCGGCCAGCTCGTGCCGGGCGACTCGATCTCGTGCGGCGCAACCTATACGCTGACAGCGCAGGACGTGCTGAACAGACGCGTCGTCAACAGCGCGACGGCATCGGGTGCCGGATCCGAGGGTCAGGTGGTGACCTCGACAAGTACCGCGATCTACACGAACATCCGCTGAGGACACAGGACATGAGAACGATGATGCACAAGACGATCCTGTCGCTCGGCTGCGCGGCTTGGCTGGGGTTCGCAGGCGCAGCCGCGGCGGCCGGCGGCCTCGGCGTGGAAATGTCGCACGGCGCCTCCGCCGCGGCGGGCGCCTTCACGTTCGAGATCCACAACGACGCATCGGAAACGTTGCGCGACGTGGCGTGGTACGGCACTTCCGGCCATGTCGTCGGCTGCGCGGCGCAGACCCGCTCGGGCCACGGCTTTGTGGCCGGCGGCAACCTCGCCGCGGGCGATAGCGTTGCCTGCGCGGCGGCGCCGCAGACGCTGCCCGCGCGCGTTCGCAACAGCGTCGTGGTCGTATCGGCACGCGATACCGCTGGTGTGGCCGATATCCGTCACGCCAGCTTCAGCGTGCGCGGCGCGCCGGTGACGCCGGACCAGGGCATCGTAGTCGTGATCGCCGGTGCTGTGCATGTTGACCCGGATCTGGATGGCATTCTCGATACCGGCGAGACGATCGACTACCACTACACGCTGGTCAACGCCGGCACCCTCGGCCTGGCGGCGCTCGCGGTGGAGGACCTTGCCGGCAACGTGGCGGGATGCAGCGCGACGCTGGCACCCGGCGCCTCGACAACCTGCACGCGAAGCTACACGATCGCTGCCGGCGACCAGGCCAACGGTTTCGTCCTCAACGAGGTCGAGGTAGCCGGTACAGCCGCAAACGGCGACGCTGTGCAGGCCGTCGACCTCCCGCTCACGCTCAACAACGGCGGCACCGCGGCGATCCGCGTGTTCAAGAGCCCGCTGCTGCTCGACGATGCCGATGCCAGTGGCTACGCCAGCGAGGGCGACGTGCTCGGCTACACGTTCGTGGTCAAGAACGCGAACGCGCAGACACTGACCAGCGTCGATCTGATCGAGCCGGATCCGACCCTCATCGACGGTCCGATCGCATGTGCGGCGACGACTCTCGGTGGACAGGCGTTCAGCGGACTCGGCAGCGGGGTGTTGCTGTCCAACGATGTGCTGCTGTGTACAGCCGAGCACACGATCACGCCGGCGGAAGCCGCGACAGGCGAGGCACTGAATCTGGTCGAGGCATCGGGCATCGCGGCAATCGGAGGAACCGTGTGGGGTTCGGGCGCGTCAGCAGTCGGCATCCCGGCAGGTCCGCTGCTCGCGGTGGCGAAGACCGCGAACGTGAGCTCGACCGTGCTCGGCGGCAGCGTGATCTACACGATCACGGTGACCAATCTCGGTTCGACCGAAGTGCTCGGGGTGACGATCAACGATCCCGTTCCGACCGGCATCATGCAATTCTCGTGGACGTGCGCAGGCAGCGGCGTGGCCTGCCCGAACGCGAGCGGGAGCGGCGCGATCGCCGAAACCGTACCTTTGTTCCCGGTTGGTGCGCAGCTCGTGTACACGGTGACCGCGGCCGTGGCCTTCGACGCGCCGTCCGCGATCCAGAACGTGGTGACGGTGACCCCGCAGACGAACGTGCTGTGCGCACCGGATGGCACGCCGTCGCCGTGCGCGGCGATCGTGCCGCTGCTCGTCGGCGAACCGTTCGGTGTGCCACTCGGAGGCCGCTGGCCGATGCTGCTGCTGGCAGGGCTGCTCGGCGTCGGCGCCGCGACCCGCCTTCGCGCGCAACGGCGCTGACGGATCGTTCAAGCCGAACGGCACGTCGCCGCCTGGGGTGCCTTGAAGTTGATCGCGATGTCATTGGACGAAGCCTTGAGCGACGGCACGTAGTCGATCGAGGTCGGTTCAGGCCATGCCTGGATCCGCGCTGTCGTCGGCGCCACGAACAGGCGCGCGAACCAGGCAGCAACGGCCGGATGAAAGTCGTTGAAGGCGTATGCGCGGGAAATCGGCGGTGATGCGGATACGGATTCCGCAGCCTGCGCCCCGACGGCATGAGACAGCGCGGCTCGACTCAGCCAGCGTGATCTGGTCGAATTCGGGCAATGAACGCCACATCCTCCGTTGCGGGCAGTCCGCCCGCCCGATTCCTGCGCGCCATCCGCCGCTGGCTTGCCGATGTGCCGGTAGCCGACGCCGTGGAGCGGCGCAATGCCCCGATGCTGCAGGTCGTACTGCTCCTGGTCGCGTTGCTGCCCTCGATGTTGTGGATCTACCGGATCGGGTTCAGCGGACTGCCATGGCGGCCGGGGGAAACCGCGAACCTGCTCATGAGCCTGGGGGTCATTGCGGTTGCGATGCTGAGTTTCTCGTTGATCCGCAAGGGACGTTTCCAATGGGCCACGCGCCAGTTGCTTGCGGTCGTCGCGGTCTTCCTCTTCCTGGCCCACGTGCAGAACGGATTCGACGCCCAGGGCTATGAGCGGCCGATCCAGGTTGTCTGGCTCGTCTTGGCCGGCCTGATCGTGGGACGTCCGGCCTTGTGGGCGATGTATGGCGTGTTCCTGATCGCGGTCGCGGCCGGCGTCTGGGTCGATATCGGCAGGGACCTTGCGGCGCTGGAGCCGTCGAAGTTTTCCCCTGCGGACCGCATCGGCAGCGGCATCATTGCTGCGGTCCTGTTCCTGCTGATCGCGATCGTGATCGATCGCAGCGTCGCGGCCTTGCGCACGAGCCTGCGCGAAGCCAATCTGCGCAGCGAGGAGCTGGCGCGAACGAATGCGCGTCTGCAGGCCGAGATCGCCGAACGCGAACGCGTGACCGAGCAACTGGTGCATGCGCGCAAGGTCGAGGCCGTCGGGCACCTTGCCAGCGGCGTGGCGCACGATTTCAACCACCTGCTGGGCCTGATTCTCGGCTACGCACGCCGGGGCAGCAGCACGGATGACACGGTCGAGATTCACCAGGCTCTGACCGGCGTGGAATCGGCGGCACGCCGTGCCGCGGCCGTCGCCCAGACGCTGCTGGGTTTCAGTCGTCGCGAGGCGGTGCGGATCGAGGTCTTCGACGTCAACGCGGCCTTGCTCGAGTTGCGTCCGCTGCTCATTCAGCTGTTCGGTCCGCGGGTAGAACTGAGCCTTGATGTTGCCGACCTGGCGGCCAACGTATGGTTCGACCGCAGCCAGTTCGCCTTGATCGCACTCAATATCGCAACCAATGCGAACCAGGCGATGGCGGATCGCGGCGAGTTCCGCATTGTCGTCGACTGCGGAAACCCCGCTTGGGTCTCGATCGATTTCATCGACGACGGTCACGGCATGGACACCGACGTGCAAGCGCGCATCTTCGAAGCGTTCTACACGACCAGGCCGGCAGGTCACGGTACGGGTCTCGGGCTCGCGGTTGCCCGGGATCTGATCGAAGCGTCGGGTGGCAGCATCGGCGTCCGCAGCGCTCCCGGTTGTGGCGCAACGTTTCGCATCGAGTTGCCCGCTGCCGAAGGGCACGGTTCAGTTGCGCCGCAGGATGCCCCGGTATAGTCGGTCGGCATGAAGAGTGAACCATCCGCACCCCCGGGCCCGAGCACGGTCGCCGTTCTCGAGGACGATGCCGAGTTCCGTGACGTGATCCTTGTGCCGGAATTGCGTGCGCATGGATTCGAAGCCGAGGGATTCGCAACGTCGGCAGAACTTTACCGGCGCATGCTCGGCGGCGGGTTCGATCTGCTCGTGCTTGATATCGGTCTGGCCGGCGAGCACGGCCTCGATGTGGCGGCCAGCCTGCGCGCGGTGTCGACGATCGGAATCGTCGCGCTCACCGGCCGGGGTGACCGCGCCGAACAGATCGCCGGGCTCGATGCGTCCATCGACGCCTGGCTGAGCAAACCGGTCGAGATCGATCTGCTCGTGGCCACGCTGCGCAGTGTGGCGCGACGCCTGGGCAGCGCATTGCCCCAGCCTGTCCCGATGGTTGGCGAGCGTGGCGGTTGGCAGCTCGAGGACGATGGTTGGCATATTCGCGGACCCGATGGCCGCAATCTCGCGCTCAGCCTCGCCGAACGCCGGGTCCTTCTCCGCTTGTTCGGCACACCCGGCGAGCCGGTCACCCGCGAAGAGCTGGTCGCGGATCTGGCGAGCAACGCCGAGGAATTCGATCCGCATCGTCTGGACATGCTCGTGCATCGTCTGCGGCGCAAGGTGCTGGATCGATTCGGCGCGGGTCTTCCGCTGCGCGCGGTGCGCGGTTGCGGTTATGTCCTGCTCGGAGCAGAAGAGCGAAACGCCTGATCCGGTGCGCCATTTGCCCCTGCGTGCCATTGTGAACGGGATCGGCACAGATGTTCACAGTCGCGCAAATGCGCGCCAAACGCGGAAAGTGCGCGCCTTTTTTCGCATTCCGTGAGCGACGGTGAACGATTGCAAGTCGGTGTGAGTGATTTCGCAAGGCCACCTTCCTAGGCTTCTCGTGACCGTGGCGTAGCCGTTGCGGGCACCGCCTTGCGTGTCCGTCATCTGCGCATGCCGCACCGAGCCTTCGTTGCCGAACGACTCGGCAATCCGTCTCGTTCCGAATCGGAATCCGGCGCGGATTGAATGCACTTCCCGCTCGTATCGGCGAAGCCGAGCGGGCCCACGCCCTGGGGGTTTCCATGCTGTACAGAATTCGTTGGTCCATTCGCGCCGCCTGGTCGCTCGTTGCGGCGGTGTTCTCACTCGCCATGCTTGCTGCACACACCCCGCAGGCCTTCGCCGAAGGCTCGCGCACCTTGCATCCGGCCAGCTATCCGACGGTCGGACGCGGCACGATGTCGGCAGGCTACGATACGGGCGTCTATGCCGGGGTGGCGCGCAACACGCAGTTCCTCTATGTGTATGCCGAGGCCGGTGAGTGGATCCTGCTGGGATCGCGCAACCGCAGCAACGGGGGCGACATATTCGTCTACAACCCGCAGAGCTTCGGCAATCGCGGCGACGAAACGATCCCCGGCACGTCCAACTTCACCTGCAGCGTGGTCGGCGGAGGCACGATCGCATCGCGCGCCCAGGAATTGGCCGGCCCCAACAGCGCCGACGGCAGCGCGACGGTCACCGACGGCTTCACCCCTTGCTCGTATCAGGCGCCCGTCACCGGCATCTATGGGGTGCGTTTCACCGGCGCCACGAGCGGGGGCGGGACGAACAACGGTTCGGTCGCCACGCCGGTCGTCCTCCAGAACAACCTGGTCACCGCCTGGGACGTCACCGTACGCGCCTCGGCTAGCTCGCTCGTCGATCTGAACGGGCGCCTGCACACCTATTCCTGGGTCGTTCGCACCGGCGGCAATGGTACGAATTTCCGCCTCTACAACGACTTGCACTATGTCTCCAGCGATGGCTACCGCTACCGGCAGAGCCTGCGCGGCATCGATCCTTTCGCGGGTGCGTTCTATGCGAACTCCGCGGGTTTCCTCGATGGGGGCGCACCGCTGTACAAGGATGTGCGCGGCGCACAGCAACATGCAAACACGGGTCCTTCCTACGACGCAGGTGTCACCGCGCAGCGACCGCAGTATCCGATCTTCTTCAGCAACGTCGCCCCGGCTGGCCCCAACGCCGCCGAAGTGGCCAAGGTGCTCGGAGCCCTTGGAATTCCGCTCGTGCCTCCGGTCCCGCAGGTCACCTCGGTCACCTACAACGGCAATATCGGCGGTTCGACGTCGAGTTTTTCCGCCGGTGGCACCTTCCAGTTCTCCACGGTCAATACGCTGACCTACCAGATCGTCATCAGCCGCGACGGCATCGATTTCGACCCGGCCAACACCGCCAATCGCACGCTCACCGGGACGGCGCTTACGGGAACCCACCAGGTCATCTGGAACGGGCGCGGAAATGACGAGGTTCCGTTCCCGGTTGGCGACTACGAGTACCGCCTGACCGGACGCAACGGCGAGATCCACTTTCCGATGGTCGACATCGAGGGCAATGTCGATGGCGGTCCGAGCCTGACCAAGCTCAATGGCTCGCTCGACAGCATCGTCTATTTCGATGATCGGGGTTACCGGACGAGCAACGGCACCCTGATCGGTGCACTGAACGGCCACCTGTGTGGCGCGGGCAATGCTCAGGTGCAACCCACGCCAAACCACTCGCTGACCGGCGTCGACTCGGCGGACGCGAACTACGCGGGCACGGGCCGGTATTACCGTCATTGGGTCGGCAGCAGCGATCCGAATTCCGATTGTGCGAGCGATGCAAATGTCTACTTCGGCACGGCGAAAGCCCTGGAGTTGTGGGCCCTTGAGAGCACGCCCCAGATTGTCGGGGAGATCGACATCATCCCGCTGGCGATTCTCCCGGATGTCGGCGTGCTGGTCACGGCGTCGGCGTCGGTCTACCCCGGCGACATCGTCTACGGCAGCGTGCGCTACACCAACAGCGGCGTCGATCCGGCCACCGGCGTGACCTATACGCTCGTCATCGGCACACCGGGCGCTTGTCCTTCCGGCGTGACCTTCCCGCTGCTGCCACCGGGCGTCACGGCAAGCTTCAACGCGACGACCTGCGCAGTCACGTTCACGGGCATGCCCACCGGAATGCCCTCAGGTTCGGCGCTCGATCTCAACTTTCAGTACACCGCACCGTCCAGCGGGCCAGTGCCGGTCACGGCCACGATCGACTCGATCGAGGATCCGTTCGTGGGATCGCCGCGTCCGGATCAGCCGGCGCCGAACATCGACACGGCGCAGACCAACGTCATCGTCTCCGACGTTGCGACAACGGTCACCGTGCCGCCCACGGCCACGCCGGGTTCAACCGTCAGTGGCACGATCGTCTTCGAAAACCTCCCAACCGCTACGGCCACGGCCGAAGGCCTGATCTACACGGTGACGATCGGAACGCCAGGAAGCTGTCCGGCCGGGATGACGTTCCCGAGCCTGCCGCCGGGCGTGATCGCGACCTACAACAGCACGACCTGTCAGGTGACGTTCACCGGGCTGCCGACCAGCCTCGATCCCGGCGAGTCGATCTCGATCGGCTTCCAGTACACCGCGCCGGCCAGCGGCACGATTCCGGTCAACTCGGGCATCACGACGACGACACCGGAATCAAGCACGGCCAACAACACCGACAACGGCGCCACCGTGATCGTCGATCCGACCGCGACGCTGACGATCGTCAAGACCGCGAACGAAGCGAGCGTCATCCCGGGCAACACGGCCAGCTACACGATCCTCGTGACCAATACGGGCCCATCGGATGCGGCCGACGTCGTCGTCACCGACACGACGCCAGCGGGACTGACGTTCGTGAGCAATGCGGGCGACTGCATCACGGCGTTCCCATGCAACCTCGGCACCTTGCCCGTTGGCCAGAGCCGCACGATCACGACCACGTTCCAGGTCCCGGCCAACTACGCCGGCGCGAACCCGATCGTCAACGTCGCCTCGGTGACCTCACCGACCGATCCGGGCGGCCCGCGCATCGACGATGCGACGACACCGGTCGGTACGCCGACCGCGACGCTGACGATCGTCAAGACCGCGAACGAAGCGAGCGTCATCCTGGGCAACACGGCCAGCTACACGATCCTTGTGACCAACACGGGGCCGTCGGATGCGGCCAATGTCGTTGTCACCGACACGACACCGGCGGGCCTGACCTTCGTCTCGAATGCCGGTGACTGCATCACGGCATTCCCGTGCAACCTCGGCACGCTCCCCGCAGGCCAGAGCCGCACGATCACGACCACGTTCCAGGTTCCGGCCAACTACGCCGGCGCGAACCCGATCGTCAACGTCGCCTCGGTGACCTCACCGACCGATCCGGGTGGCCCGCGTATCGACGATGCGACGACGCCAGTCGGTACGCCGACCGCGACGCTCACGATCGTCAAGACCGCGAACGAAGCCAGCGTCATCCCGGGCAACACGGCCAGCTACACGATCCTCGTGACCAACACGGGGCCATCGGATGCGGCCAATGTCGTCGTCACCGACACGACACCGGCGGGCCTGACCTTCGTCTCGAATGCCGGTGACTGCATCACCGCGTTCCCGTGCAATCTCGGTACCTTGCCCGTTGGCCAGAGCCGCACGATCACGACGACGTTCCAGGTCCCGGCCAACTATGCCGGCGCGAATCCGATCCTCAACGTCGCCTCGGTGACTTCACCGACCGATCCGGGCGGACCGCAGCAGGACGATGCGACGACGCCGATTGGCGATGCACTGGCGGCTCTGACGATCGTCAAGACGGCCAATCAGGCTACGGCGGTGCCCGGAAACATCGCGAGCTTCACGATCGTCGTCACCAACAATGGCCCGTCGAATGCGGCCGATGTGGTCGTGACCGATCCGACTCCCGTGGGCTTGTCGTTCATCAGCAATACCGGTGACTGCATCACGGCGTTTCCGTGCAGTCTCGGCACGCTTCCCGTGGGTCAGTCGCGAACGATCGTGACCACGTTCCAGGTTCCCGCGAACTACAGTGGACCGAACCCGATCCACAACGTCGCCACGGTCACTTCGCCGACCGATCCCGACGGCGCGCATGACGATGATGCGGCCGTGCCGCTCGGCGACCCATTGGCGACGCTGACGATCGTCAAGACCGCGATGCAAGCCTTTGCCGTGCGCGGGCAGAACGTGAACTTCACGATCCTCGTGAGCAACAGCGGCCCATCCGACGCAAGCAACGTCGTGGTCACCGATCCGACGCCACCGGGTCTGAGTTTCATCGCCAACGCGGGCGCATGCGCGACGCCGTTCCCGTGCAGTCTCGGTACCCTGCCCGCAGGGGAGTCGCGCACGATCACGAGCACGTTCCTGGTGCCGGCGAACTACGGTGGACCCGATCCGATCCTCAACATCGCCTCGGTGACTTCACCGACCGATCCGGGTGGCCCGCACATCGACGATGCAAGCGTGCCGATCCAGCAGTTCATGGAACCCGTCGCGGTACCGGTCAATGATCCGCTCACGCTCGTCCTGCTTCTGTTGGGCATGATCGGACTGGCGACCATCGCCCTGCGCGGTCGTGCGGGTTCGCGACAGCGGTAATCAGCGAAACGGGGCGCCGATCCCTCGGCGTCCCGTTTCGCCATCACCGGTCAAGCTGGCGCTAGAATCTCCCGCTCCCGGGCTCACATGCGGAGTGGTGTGATGATGACCTTGTACGGCCATCGCGGCTGGGGTTCGGTGCTGATCGAGGCGCAGCTGGAACACTACGGCCTCGCCTGGCGCCTGGAGGAGGTGGGCGACCTGTTCGCATCGGAGCCAGCGCGCACAGCACTTGCACGCGTCAATCCGGTCGCGCAGGTGCCGACGCTGGTGCTCGATGACGGACGGATCCTCTCCGAGAGTGCAGCCATCACGCTGCATCTGGCTGATCTGACCGGACGCGACGATCTGGTACCGGGCGCGCACGCGATCGAACGCGCAGCGTTCCTGCGCTGGTTGATTTTCGTGGTGACCAACATCTATCCAACCTTCACCTACGCCGACGACCCCGGACGATTCGTCGCCGACCCGAAAGCGGCGAAGCAGTTCCGCTCCCGCATCGATGCTCACGCGCAATCGCTGTGGCGCATCGTCGAAGACGCTGCCGGAAGTCCCTGGTTTCTCGGTGAGCGGCGCAGCGCGCTCGATATCTATGTCTGCGCGATGACGCGCTGGCGACCGGGCCGCGCGTGGTTCGCCGAACACGCGCCGCGCCTGCATGCGATCGCCGTGGCGATGGACGCCGATCCGGTGCTGGCCGCCGTATGGGCACGCAATTTCAGCGACCCCGAATGACGAGACGGGGCGTGCCGGCCGCGTTCAGATCTCGAAGCGGTAACTGAACTTGACCAGCAGCTGCTCGCTGTCGCGAAGATCGAACGCATTGCGGAATTCGCTGCCGAGGCCGAACGGATCGCCGACCGCTTCCTGGTAGAGCGACCCGCCGCGCACGTAGGCCACGTAGACGTGCGACAACGGGGCCAGCTCATAGCGGTAGCGGATCTGGAAACCGAGATTGCGCACTGCGAAGTCCGGAATCTCTTCGTCGACGGCGCGCGGACGCCGGTCGGCGCCGACGCGCCAGGCCTGGCGCGCATCGGCATCCAGTCCGATCGCTTCCAGACGCAGGCGCAGTTCCTGGCGATCGTCGACGAGCCAGGTCGCGCCAGCGGTGAGGAATGCCAGCCTGGAGCGATACGTGCCAAGCAGGTTGTCGCCGCGCCAGAGCAACCAGTCCGGGTTGTTCGAAAGCTCCAGGCTCGCCGAAAGGCTCAGCGAGTCGCTGACGAAATAGGTCGGCTCGAAACTGGCCGTCACCGCACCCTTGTCGATGCCTTCGAGTCCTTCGGCCGCATAGCGCGCATTGCCGTAGAACTGCCACGCACCCTTGCGGGGGCGGAAGCGCTCGAAATAGGCAAACAGCTTCGCGGGCATCTTGACGATGCCGTTCCCGCGCGTGAGCAGATCGTCCTGTCCTGCGGACCACATGGTCAGATCGATGTACTCGTTGCCGCCGTCGCGGCGGTCGCTGCGGCGATTGATCGCCGCGGCCCAGGCGATGTGTTCACCCTGGTCGTTGCTGCGATGCGAAGCGGCGACGTGCCAGTCGTGGCCGGCATAGGCGGACGAATCCGGCAAGGCGGTGACGCGCCTGGCCAGGTCGTAACGGACATAGTTGAAGTTGTTGCGCTCCAGATAGCCGAAATCGTGCATCTGCAGGTCACGCCCGATGTGCAGCGCGTAGAACTGCTGGCGCCAGGCATTGCCCAGGGCATGGTCGATGATGACTTGCGCGCCGCTGTCGCGCCGTGTGGACCCGGCCTGTTCGATGTCCGAGGCAACCACGGTGCTGCGCACGTTCCAGGCGTCGTTGGACCAGCGGTGGTCGACTTCGTGGACGCTGGCGGTGCGATCGAGGAACGGGCGCTCGACGCGCGTCGTCATCGCCCCCAGGCCGTGGCTGCCGAACTCGCGCGTGGCGCGTACGGCGTGGAAGTCGCGTCCGGCCGGGTCGCCTTCGGTGGCGGAGAAAACGCCGACATTGAATCCCGCGGCGCTGCCGTTGAGCTTGACCGCGGCGGTCACGTCGCCGGACCCCTCGCCATCGTCGGCGGGGCCGCCCACACGCCGCGTATAGATGAGCCGGCTGCGCTGATTGAGCGAGCCGAACGGTACGTCGAAGAATCCCTGGTTCTCGGTGAAGAACGGCCGCTTGTCGCTGAAGAACGTCTCGGTCGCGCTGAAGTTGACGACCAGTTCGTCGCTTTCGACCTGGCCGAAATCCGGATTCAGGGTGGCGCTCAACTGCATGCGCCCGTTCGGTTTCCAGAACACGTCGGCACCGCCATCGAACCGGCTGCGCTGACCGACGAGGTCGTGGATGCCGCTCACATACGGAGTGATCGCGAGCAGCGACTGTCCGAAATCCTCGACATCGATGCGCTCGAACAAGGTCAGGAAGCGTGGTTCCTCGAAGCTGATTGCCGGCCAGGTCATGCGCTCGCCGGTATGGCTGATCACGCGATCCAGCGCGATGCCGAGCGTGCGCTTGCCATTGCGGCCATCGCGCATCGGCGCGACATGCCAGGGAATCAGCATTTCTGCGTACCAGGCCTCGGCATCCTCGGACACCGCATAGCGGAAGTTCGCATCCCAGTCGTCGTTGAACTGGTTCTCGTTGGTGATCGTCGTGTCGTTGATGCCCTTGCCGAGGCTGACCGTGAAGTTGAATCCGCTGCGCCCGTCGCCATCGAAATCGACATACAGGTTCACGCGATCCACTGCGCCGGCATTGTCACGCTGACCGCGCTGGCGGTTGCGCGGCACCCCGGCCGGCTGCACGGCACGGAACGCGATCGCCAGGCCGTGCGGCGTTGCCTGGACCCAGGCTTCGGTCGGCAACGGTGCAGGCGCGCGGCTGAGCGGCTGAGTCAGGCGGAAGTCGGTGACATGCAGTGCACCCTCCCACTCCAGCGGATCGATCCGGCCATCGATGTCCACGGCGTGCGCCGGTACCGAAATGGCGGCCAGCAACATCACGGTCTGCAACGCGCGCATCAGGTGAAACCCTCTACGGGAGAGCACGCAGCGTGTCGCATCACAACGGGGACATGCGCCTGCCGCAGGTCATGACGACTTCCGGCAGGGCCGGCGCACCCGCAGGAGGTCAGTGCCGCTGCGGTCTATTCGTCCGGGCTTTCGGTGTCCTGCAGAACCTGTTCGGCAACGTCGTAGTGACGAACCAGCGGTTCCATGTCGAGCAGGTACTGGTCGTCTTCCGGGTAGTAGACCGAGCGGTCGGGATTCTCGCCCGCGAATGCGCGCACGGCGTCCATCGAATCCCAGAGCGACAGGAGCATGATCTCGCAGTGCTCGCCCTGGACCCGGCGCAGGATCGTCACCCCGCGATTGCCGGGTGTCTTCGCGTAGTCGCGGACACCGGTGTCGCGCAGGTATTCCAGATAGGCGTCGGCCTTGTCCGCGAGCGTGATGCCGCGCCAGATGCGAGCAATCATGGTCGGTCCTCCGCGATCGGGACGGCGATCATCGCACAAGCCGGGGCGGGCTCCCGCACGTGCACGCAGGGCAAGCCCCGGAGTGGCGCGGCGCTTGACCCGGTCCGGATGCTGCGCTCTAAATGCGAGCAGGCGGGACCGCTTCCCGCCACGGAGAAGCCCATGCTTGCGCATTTCGGAAGCATCGCCCTGGGTGTGCTGGTGCTGATGCTGGGTACCGACTCCGCTGCCAAGGGCATGGCCGGTGCGCTGGCCCCGCGCGGCGGAAATGTTTACGCGTCTGCGCTTGCCGGCTGCGTCGTTTCGGCGATCCTCCCGGCGACTGCGGTCCTGCTTGCCGCCCTCGTTACAGGCCAGAACGATCTGGCTCTGGGCGGCCTCGTGGGGGGCGCGATCGCGCAGTTCGGACTCGTGCTTGGCCTGGCCGCCCTCGTTGCGCCGCTGGTCCTGCGCCTGCGGGCTTTCACCTGGATCAACCCGGCATTGCTGGTCGTCATCGCGCTGCTGGTCGCACTCGGCCTCGACCAGCGCTATGCGATGGTCGACGGCGCGATCCTGATCGGCGCATTCTTGATCGCCGGGGTCGTGTTCGTGCGCGGTGCGCGCCATGAGCGCGTGGCGGCGCAGGCCTTGTTCGAAACGCCCGTGCGCGTGTTCGGCGCTGGTCAGACCGCTTTGCGCATCGTGCTCGGGCTGGTCCTGTCGGGGGCTGGCGCGTGGCTGCTCGTGCGTGGCGGCACCGGCCTGTCCGCAGCCCTGGGCTGGAGTCCGCTCATCGTCGGCCTCATCGTGCTCGGTGGCGCGGTATCGCTGTCCGCAGCGCCGGCGGCGATGCTTGCTGCGCATCTGCGCCACGGCGACCTCGCTGTCGGGCAGGCCCTGGTCGGCGCCCTGGTCAATCTGACCCTGTTGTTCGGCGCGCTGGTCCTGGTCACGCCGATCGCGATTCCACCGTCGCTGATCCGGGTCGAGCTGCCGGTGCTGTTCGCGCTTGCCCTTGCGGTGTACCCGATGATCCTCAGCGACGGTGAACTTTCGCGCCGCGAAGGTGGCATCCTGCTGCTGGCGGGTGCGCTTTTCATCGCTGGCGAGGTATGGTTCGCCATGGGCTAGCCCACGGCGTTCGAGAAAGATGCGGGCTTATCCTGCCGTGGACGGCAGGGTGGCGCCTATACTCGTGACAGGGAGTTGGGGGGAAGACGGAATGTTCTGGGGTGGATGGGTCATTGCAGTTGCGGCGCTGGTCGCTGCCGGGATGTTTTTCGTGAAACTGCGCGAGGCGCGGCGTGCGCATTCGCATGCGCTCGACGAGCACGAACAGGCGCTGACCGAAATCGCGTCGCTGGTCGAGCGCCAGAATCAGCTCATGCAGATTGCCGCCTCCGCGACTGTCGCCCAGCACGCCGCGAGCGCGGCGCGCGAAATCGATTCGCCACTCCTGCTTGCGCGCGGCAATGTCGAGCTCGCCGCCGAACGGCTGGTCGAGTACCGCAAGCTGACCAAGGCTTACGACGCGGCCGTGCAGTACTGTCTGCAGCCGGTCGAAATGATCTTCGGCGCCGATCCGGCCGCGCTCGATCAGCTCGTCCGGCATGTCGAGGATGCCCGGCGCAAGCTGTTCGTCGCCCGCGGTGAACTCGAAAAGAGTGTCGCCCTGAGTGAATCCACCGCGCTGCTGGGCGATACCGCGAAGGTGCTGGGCCGTCCCGCAGCGTTCGTGCAAAGCCTGCTGCGCATCGGTGCCCCGGTCGGCGATCCCACCGCGAGCACGGACCTCAATGCCTGTGTCGATGCCGCCCTGGATCTGGTCGCCCCGCAATGGGGCGGGCGAATCGACGTTGTGCGCGACTATGGGCAGCTTCCGCTGATCCGTTGCCAGCCTGCGCAGATCGGCCAGGCGATCCTGCACCTGCTCGCCAATGCCGGCGAGGCGATCGCGCAGACCGGTCAGGTCACCGTGCGCACCCGCCCGGCCGGCGCGCGCAGCGTGGAGATTGCGGTGATCGACAACGGCAGCGGGATCGACGACGACACGCTCGCGCAGATCTTCGACCCGTTCTTCAGCACGCGTGAAGACGAGCGCCACGCCGGAATCGGCCTGGCGGTCGTGCGTGCCGTGGTGCGCGCCCATGCAGGCTCGGTCAACGTGCGCACGACCCCGGGCAGCGGGTCGAGTTTCCTTCTCGCACTGCCGATCGAAGGTCCGATCGGCATGACTGCGGGTTGACCCACCGCGGTTCGCGACGAGCAGGACATGGCAGCTGCCCTTGTGCTTGGCGCGTCCGGCCAGATCGGCCGATTCCTCGTTCCGCGGCTGCTCGATGGCGGCCACGATCTGATTCTCATGAGTCGGGTTCCTCGCGTTTCAACCCACGCGCGGCTGCGCTGGATCGTCGGCGATCTCAACGATCCGGCAACGGCGCAAACCCTGCGCGCGGACACGATTTTCAGCCTCGGTCCGCTCGACGCGTTCTCGACCTGGCTCGCCCACGCACGCATCGGCGATGTCGGTCGGATCGTTGCGTTCGGTTCGATGAGCGCACTGAGCAAGCGCGATTCCGCCGATCCGCGCGAACGCGAACTCGCCGCACGTCTGCTCGCGAGCGAAGCGCGCGTGATCGACTGCGCCGAGCGACGCGGAACGTCCTGGACCCTGCTGCGACCGACGCTGATCTACGGTGCCGGGCTGGATCGCAGCCTGAGCGCACTTGCCCGCTTCGGCATGCGCTGGCGGATCTTCCCGCGGGTGCCCGGCGCGAACGGCCTTCGCCAGCCGGTTCACGCCGCCGATCTCGCCGATGCCTGCGTCGCGGCTGCGGACAAACCCGAAGCGCACGCGCGCATCTACGAACTCGGCGGCGGCGAACGACTGAGCTGCGCGGTAATGCTGGATCGTGTGCGCCGATCACTTCCCGCATCGGTGTTGCCCATTCCGATTCCGATATTTGCTGCGCGCACAGCCGTGAAAATCGCACGCCTGCACCCACGCGGTCGCGCGATCCCGATGGCCGCCGTCACCCGGCTGCGCCGCGATCTCGTTGCCGATGATCTGCCGGCGCGCACCGATCTGGGCTGGAACCCACGTGATTTCGCGCCGGATGCCACGACCTGGACCGCTGCCGGGCAACCGCGGGTTTGCTGATCTGCATGCACTGCGGGATGGATTGCCTTGAGTTGGTCCGAATACCTCATCGCAAGCCGAAAAGGTCCTCGAAACCAAGGTTCACCCAATTCGCGCGTTCAGGGAAGCATGGCACAGCGCGATGAAGCGATGAGTGCACTATGCTATAAAGCAACACCCGCCTGATGAGGTGAGTCCGCCAGGAGACTCGTCCCGACATTCCGAACGAGCTGGAGAGGGGTGGCGAATTCGGCCTTCGTCGAGCTCGCTCCCCGAATGGCGTTTGGAGATCGTGAAAAGTTCGGTGTTCCAGGAACCAGATTCATTGTGCAGCCCGTCTCATGGGCGGGAAATCGGTTGATATTCAAGATCCCTCAGAAGGAGCTGACCATGAACGCCTTGCACGTAACGATTGCGTTGTTTTGCATCGGTTCTTCGTCCGTCGCAACCGCGGAGTCAGCTGGCAATACGGCCCCCGTCTGGCGCGTCGAATACATGACGACCGGGCAGCCACCTATTCCGGCAATCGGGGAGCCGAATCTTGCGGTCGGTCCTGCCGGCATCTACGCCTATGGGTTTGCTGAACCCGGAGCGCTGGGCTCCGTGGTTGCCAAGATCGATGCGACGACAGCGAGTGTCGAATGGTCCGCAATCGCTCCGCTGGAAACCGAACGTGGTGCGACGTTTGATCGAGTCGTCGCACTTCCGGACGGCCCGCTCTCGCTTGCCGGCTCGATCACGATGCTGGACTCCCAAGGGAATCCCGTTTGGTCAATTCCACGATCGGCTGACTACTTCTTTGGTTATGGGACCAACGCTGCGGCTCTTGTCGACAGCGGGTTGATCCAGCTGGCCCAATCTACCCCGGAGGGCCCGGGCAAGAGGTTCGAGGTCACGTTGATCACTCCCACGAAGGGGGAGACGCTGGACCGATTGTCCCTGCCCGCCGCCCAAGGCGAATGTCGATTTATCGACCTTGTCAATGTGGAAGCGACAACGAGCTATGTGGCGAGCAACTGCGTCCTAGGCAGACTGCTCAAACTAAACCTGTTCCCCCTCTCGGTTGAATGGACGATGCCAACCGACGTGCCCGAGATCGACTACCTGCGGTCGATGCGTGCCGATGACAGCGGGGTATACGTTGCTGGAATGCGGAACGGCAGCTCGTTCCTGCGCAAGCTTTCCCCTGCCGATGCAAGCCCGCTGTGGATGGTGGTTCGCGCAAGTCGCCAGATCGAGTATGTCCATATCGACACGGATGGAAATCCGGTCGTGCATGGCGGTTCGTCCGGTACGCCAAGCACGGTCGAGAAATTCGATGCCGCGACCGGCGCGAGTCTCTGGGTTCATGAGAATGCCGGAAACATCAAGGCGTTTTTTGGTTCTCCCGATGCGCTCGTGGTCGCCGGTTCGGATCATCTTTCGCCCGACGCGTTCGATACGCGGGGTTTCGTCGAGCGCATTGATCCGGCCACGGGAATCAGCCAGTGGCGGAGCATGTTGACGTCAGGGCAAGGAGGATCGTCAATCGCGACGTCGGTTGTTCAGCAGGGCGATCGACTCGTCGTAGCCGGCACTTCCTGCGCGCTACCGAACGGACCAGGAAGCAGGTGCGCCGTCTCGTTCTGGCGTGCATCCGCGTCATCCAATGCCGCTGCCGATGGTGCGCAATCGCCTGCGCAAATACGCGTGGCCGCTCAGGGACTAGCGAGCGTCGGCAGTGACGACAGCGTCTACGCGGTCGTTAACGAGCGCAATGGGAGAAACGCGCAGTTGCGCGTCACGCGGCATCGCAAGAGCGATGGTACCGAGGTCTGGACAAGTATTCTTCCGATCGAAGCGGACGCCGAGTCGTGGCGAGGCCTCAGTCGATTCGAACTCAAGCTGACCGGCGATGGCAATCTCGTGATTCTCGAGGCCTGGGACCCCGCCGACTTCATCGGACGCTCCGATGCGCGCGTAATCAAGATCGGTGCAGTCGACGGAGCCACGATGTGGACTCGTGAATTGATCGACCCGTCGATCGGACAGATCGATGTCTCGGCCGGCGGAATCGCCAGCGATCAGCTCGGCAACGTGTTCGTGCCGGTTGATGAGCGGTATGTGGACACCGGCGACCTTTCGATCCCCACGCGCAAGCGTGTGGTGCGCAAACTTTCATCGAGCACAGGCGAGTCGCTGTGGCGGGTCGAGTTCGATCCGCGTGAAGAGATTCCCTATTACCACGTTCCGGTGGGTTACGTAGCAGGAAACAACTATCTCGCGGTGGAGTCACCGCTGCCCACGCCACAGCGGGCGTGGACGGCAATCGATGGTGCAACGGGAACTGTGTTGTGGAGCAATCCCGCCTTGCCTGTTGCTCAGCCCGCTGTGATCGACGCGGACAAGGTGGTGGTGGCGATTGGCGAATCCGTTTTGCGCATCACGCGATTCTCACCCTCGTCGGGAACGATCGCTTGGCAAACCGACCATGATGAAGACTTCGGCCAGAACTATCTATTGCTATTCGGTCTGGAGAGTGAAGGCGTGCTCTTTCTGGGAGGATCGCACAGGACGCTTGACTGGGGCTCCTTTTCCTTCATCACTCGACCGATTGCCCTCACGATTCAAGCAAGCACCGGCGCAATCGAATGGGTGAATTCTTTCGAGGACATTCCGGACTCTGCTGGTACAGCAATCCCGAGATTCATCGCTGATGGGCATCTGTACCTGTCGCGGACCGTTGTAACACCTCTCGATCCCGGTTCGCCCTTTCGCAGACAAGTGGGCTCGGAGCTGACCTCGCTATCCCAGCTTGCTGGCAACCGCGTTGGAAGCCAGCTGTTGCATGCGTCGCGCTATGCACATCCACACCTCGGTATCGATCACCACTTCGCTCTTTACCGAGCGGCCGGGGGGCGGTTCTTCACGCTGGGAGAGCATCAGGTCGCTGGATCGCCTTTGCACTTCACGGTCTCATCCTGGACCCTGCCATCCCTCCAACAGATCGGCTCGCTCGTGGTTTCGCTGTCGGCGAGTGTCCAAGGCGCCGGGTCCCACCTCCACTACACGTACGCATTCACGACCCAGAACCAGGGCGACGTCCCGGCGGAGAACGTACTTGCCTTGCTTGGTTTGCCGATCCATGCACGATCCACCGGGGCGCAATGCACCCTGGACGGCGCACCTTGCGCTGTGGAAACAACGGCTACATCGATCGAGGCACGCGTCGATCTTCCGCCTGCATCGGTCCTCCGCGTGCAAGGATCCTTCGAAGTGCCGGGCGGCGATGAAGTGCCACACAGACTGCTCGCAACCGCGTTCGCTGCGCCCGGATTCGTTGAAGTGGATCTTTCCGACAACGTTGGCTCGTTCTCATTCACCGACCGGATCTTTCGCGGTGGATTCGAGTGATGCCGTGCGTGTAGCGGAGTGGGCGCGCTGTTCATCACGACATGTCAAGGACGTGTCACCGCGCGATAGCTGATCGCTCTTCTGGTCTGTCGAGCAGTCGGGTGTGGATATCGCGGGCTCGATAAGGATCAGAAGTGAATTTCCACGGAGCATGTTTGGACATGCGAGTCTCTGCGCGCCGGCGTCTCAATCGCAATTGACGGCTGACGCACGAGCTGGGGCAGAGATGGCGTCTGGCAACACTTCAGCAAGGCATGGTCGTGGTCGGCGCCCGGTGATCGGCGAGTGGCAGACTGGTACGCGTAGGACCGCGAGACAATCCGGGGCGCTCGTTCGAACTAGGGATGTCGATCGAACTGTATCGTTGTGCAATTCGCGCTTCACTTGCGTCTCACTTTCCGAAACTCTTCTGACCGAGAAGATAATGAATTCAGCTGCCAACAATCCCATTCCTTCGATATTTTCAGTTCTTGGAATGTACTCCTTCCTTGGATTTATTGGACTGCTGTTGCTTCGAATGGTGTTGATCGAAATCCTCAAGAAGTATGGGAAATTTGAGTCTATGGGGTCGCCAAGGGCGCTTACCTTATCTGACCTGCTTCCGTTCAGGATGCTGATGGGCGTTTCATATCTCAGCAATATTGATAAAGCAATTATTTGCTCGTATATGATCTTGTATGTGTCGGTACTGCTTGCTCTGATCGCGACGGTCGGGTATGTGCTGGCCTTCAGGACTTGACCTGTCTTGAAGGTCGGGCGAATGTGGACGGCCATGCTTGCGCGCAGTCAGAGTCATCGAGATCCGCTCCCTCGCGACACATTGAAGTGGGCCAAGTGCATGGTGGCGCTACCACGCAACCCTGGGTTGCCAGCATTCCCGTGGATTATTAGTCCGGTGGGTTTCCCGGGCGCTCGGGCGCGGCGACTCCAACTCTGGAAGGAGGGCCGCACGAGGGCAGCACACCCTGCCTCTCCTGTACTGGCCAGTCTACATTCGCGGGCGAATGGTGCGGCGCAACATACTGAATTTCCGGGGTTTTTCCGTTAAGCAGACGTTGCCAACAAGCGTTTGAACGGCCTAAGATGGCGGCGCGAAAGACACCTCAACGAAGGGGATTCATCATGCAGGCCCGATTGATCGCGGCGGCGCTATTGCCGTCCCTGCTGCTCGCCGCGTGCGGCGGTGGCAGCAGCAACAGTCCCCGCGCGGTAGACACACCGCCAGCAACCAACAACGATGGTTCGGCGGTGACCGGCGTCATCACCGCGCGCTTCGACCCGAGCAACAGCGTCGTTCCGTTTCCGACCAATCTGCTCTTCTCGGGTACGACCGATCTCACGTTGAACATTCCGGTACCCAATCCGGACGACTTCAGCAATCCGCGCGTCGCGATCAATGCGCTGGACGGCTGGAGCACGGTGTCGCCGTGGTCGACCTCGTTCTCGGTTGCTCCGCGTCCCAACAGTCTGGTCGCCGGCTCGACCGTGCGTGTGTTCGAAGTGACCTTGACCGGACCCGGCGGCGGCGTGACCGGCGTCGTGCGCGAACTCGCGCCCACCGCGGACTTCGTCGTCGCCGTGCCGCCCTCGGACACGAGCGGGCGCACGCTGGCGATCGTGCCGACCCGGCCGCTCAAGCAATTGACCTCCTACATGGCCGTGCTTACCGACGGCATCGTCGACAGCCGCGGCAACGACGCGACGCCGGACCAGACCTACTTCCTGGCCAAGCGCACGACCGCATTGTGCGTCGGCGGCGTGTCGCAGGAACCGCTGCTGCCGAACGCGACTGCGTGTGCGCTTGAGCCGTTGCGCCAGCTGATCAACTCGCAGGAAAACGCCGCGGCCGCTGCGGGCATTGCGAAGAACCGCATCGTGCTGTCCTGGGTCGCAACGACGCAGTCGATCACGCCGGTGATGGGCGCCGTGCAGGCGCGTACCGCGCAGTCACCGGTTGCCGCCACGCAGATCCTATCGACCGGCCTGAATCTCTCGCAGATCAATCCGGCCTTGCCGCCGATCGCCGACGTCTATATCGGCACGCTGGATCTGCCGTACTACCTCAGCGCGCCCTCGGCCGCTGCGCCGACCGCGCCACTGAACACGTTCTGGCGCGCGGCGCCGGGCGCCTACGTGCCGCCGTTCAACGGGTTCGGACTCAATCCGACCTCGACCTTCGTCACGTTCGCGAACCCGTTCCCGGTGGCGACCTCGACCCAGAAAGTGCCGGTGCTGATGACGATCCCGAACGCCAATTCGGGCCGCACGCGGCCGGCTACCGGCTGGCCGATCATCATCTATCAGCACGGCATTACGCGCGATCGCAGCGACGCGTTCGCGGTCGCCGGTGCACTCGCGTCGCAAGGCTTCGCGGTGGTCGCGATCGACGCGCCGCTGCACGGCATCACCAGTGCCACGAGCCCGCTCAACATCGCCAACACGCCGTTCGCGGCAGCCGGCGCACGCGAGCGCACGTTCAACGTCGACTACGTCAACAACACGACCGGTGCGCCGGGTCCGGATGGCGTCGTCGATTCCTCGGGCACGCACTTCATCAACCTCGGCAGTCTGCTGACCTCGCGCGACAACATCCGTCAGGCCGCCGCCGACCTGCTCGTGCTTGCGCGCGCAATTCCGACGATGCGCTATTCGTCGACCGGCACCGATTTCGACGGTGCGCGCATCGGCTTCGTCGGCCAGTCGCTCGGCGGCATCATCGGCAGTTCGTTCCTGGGCGTGCAGCCCGATGTCAGCACCGCGCTGCTCAATGTGCCGGGCGGCGGCATCGCGCGCCTGCTCGAAGCCTCGCCGACGTTCGGACCGCGCATCCGCGCCGGACTGGCTGCGCCACCGGCGAATCTGCAGCCCGGAACGCCCGACTACGATTCGTTCTTCGGCGCCGCGCAGACCGTCATCGACTCGGCCGACCCGATCAACTGGGCGCTCCCGGCGAACAACAGCCTGCTTTCGAGCAAGCGCATCCTGCTGCAGGAAGTGGTCGGTGGCGGCACCGTGCTGCCCGATCAAGTCATTCCGAATGCAGTCGCCGGTGCGCCGCTGTCGGGAACCGAGCCGCTGATCCGCATCCTCGGCCTGGCCACGATCACGCAGACTACGCAGTCGGCCAGCGGCATCCGCGGGGTGACACGCTTCATCGTCGGCGACCACGGCTCGCTGCTGAGTCCGGCCGCATCGCCGGCAGCCACGGCCGAGATGCAGGGCCAGATGGTCAGCCTCTTCGTCAGTGGCGGCACCGTGGTACAGGTCGCCAATCCGTCCGTCCTCCGCGCGCAGTAACCGACTGGAATCCGGGAGTCCATCATGATGACTTGCAAGCACATCCCGACCGGTTCGCGTTCGAACAGGCCGGTTCGCAACGCCCTCGCGATCGCCACGGCGCTCGCCCTGGCCGGCATCGCCGGCCATGTCCACGCGTTCCAGTTCGGTGACTCGGACGGTTTCTACGGAAACGTGAATACAACGATCGGCTACGGCATCGGCTTCCGTACCCAGGACCCTTCCGACGATCTCATCGGCAAGGCGCAGTTCGATCCGACCGTCAGCGCGCTCGGCCTTGGCAGCCCGGCGCAGCGTGCCGCCCGCGGCCGCTATTCGGTCAACGGCGACGACGGCGATCTCGCCTACAAGAAGTGGGATCCGATCTCCAACGCACTCACCATGTCGGTGGAGATCAGCGCGAACTACGGTCCCAACTGGGGCGGCTTCGTGCGTGCCTACGGCTTCTACGATTTCGAGAACAACGATCGCGACAACCTTTCGCGGGCGGCCAAGAACCGGGTTGGCACGCAGTCGCGCATCCTCGATGCGTTCGTGTTCCACAACTTCAATGCCGGCGGACGCCAGGGCACCATTCGCGTGGGCCAGCAGGTCGTGAGCTGGGGCGAGAGCACGTTCATCCAGGGCGGCATCAATGCGATCAACCCGGTCGATGTGTCCAAGCTGCGCGTTGCCGGCGCCGAACTCAAGCAGGCGTTCCTGCCGTTGCACATGATCTGGGGCTCGTACAACCTCACCGACAACCTGTCGATGGAAGCGCTCTACATGTTCGACTTCCGCAGCACGGATCCGGACCCGGTGGGCACCTACTTCTCGACCAACGACTTCGCCGTGATCGGCGGGCGCTACGTCATGCTCAACTTCGGTACCGTGCCGCAGCCGGTGATCAACCCGGATCTGTATCCGACCGTGTGCCAGCAGGGGAACTTCAGTGCGAGCGACACCGGCTTGCCGACGGCACTCGTGGCCGCCGGTTGCAGCGCGGCGTTCCCGCGTTCCAAGACACGCGATCCGAGCAAGAGCGGTCAGGGCGGTCTTGCGTTCCGCTATCTCGCCGAGAACTTCAACAACACCGAGTTCGGCTTCTACGCACTGAACTACCACAGCCGGGTACCGCTGATCAGCGGCATCGCGGTCGTCGGCCAGGCGCCGAATACGGGCTCGTATTTCACCGAGTATCCCGAGGACATCCGCATGTACGGCGTGAGCTTCAACACGCAGTTGCAGTCCTCCGGAGTCGCCCTCCAGGGCGAACTGAGCTATCGCCCGAACCAGCCGTTCCAGATCGACGATGTCGAGCTGCTGTTTGCTGGTCTGTCGCCGCTCAACGTGCTCATTCCGCAGCCCTACCTGCGGTTCGTTAGCCAGCTGGGCCAGTACGGTCCGGGTGAGGAGATCCGCGGCTACGAGCGGCACAAGCTCGCCCAGTTGCAGTTCACCGCGACCAAGGTGTTCGGTCCGGGCAACTGGATGGGTTCGGATCAGCTCGCGCTGGTCGGCGAGGTGGGTTTCACTCACGTCGACCTGCCGGACAACCTGCGCTTCAACGGTGACGGTACCGATACCGGCGGCGGTCCGGACGTCAATTCCGGCAGTGGACGCAATCCGATCACCCAGGTCGATGGATTCCCGACCAAGTTCTCGTGGGGTTATCGCCTGGCGATGCGCGCGGACTACACGAACGTGTTCGGCACGCCCCTCAACGTGTCGCCGCGCGTCGCATTCAACCACGATGTCAACGGCAGGACGCCGGGACCGGGCGGCAGCTTCGTCGAAGGCCGCAAGTCGGTCACGGTCGGCGCGGAGTCCAACTACCTGAGCCGCTGGGTATTCGATGTCGCCTACACGAACTTCTTTGGCGGCGGCAGCTACAACCTGATCCACGACCGCGATTTCGTCCAGGTCTCGGCCAGATACTCCTTCTGAGAGGAAACCCATCATGACCATGTTGAAGAAGGCAGGTCTCGCGTCCGTGATCGCGGCGACGATGCTCGCAAACGCGGCCCTGGCCGCAGTCAGTGCCAGCGAGGCGGCGAAGCTCGGCATCACCGGCACCGAGCTGACCCCGCTCGGTGCAACGCGCGCGGGCAATGCCGAAGGCACGATCCCCGAGTGGACCGGCGGCATCACCCAGCCACCGGCGGGCTACAAGGTCGGCATGCATCATCCCGATCCCTTTGCCAGCGACCAGCCGCTGTTCACGATCACTGCAGCGAATCACAAGGAACACGCGGCCAAGCTCACCGAGGGCCAGATCGCGATGTTCGAGAAGTATCCGGACTGGAAGATGGTCGTCTATCCGAGCCGGCGTTCGGCGTCCAACCCGCGGCGCAGCTACGAAAAGACCATCGCCAACGCGACGACCGGCGAACTCGTCGGTGCCGGCGACGGCATCGCCAACGTGGCCGAGGGTCTGCCGTTCCCGATCCTCGACAAGGATCCGGCCATTGCCGGCGCGCAGGCAATCTGGAACCACAAGCTCAAGTACAAGGGCGTGTCCTTGCAGCGCTGGTCCAACCAGGCGCCGGTCACCGCAGGCGGCCAGTACGTCATGGTGCGGATCAAGGAAGAACTGCTGGGCCTGTATTACAAGCCCGAAGCGACGCTGGCCGACATCAACAACATCCTCGTCTACTTCTACCAGGAAGTGGTCTCGCCACCACGTCTCGCCGGCCAGGTACTGCTCGTGCACGAGACCATCAACGCGGAGATCGGCACGCGTCAGGCATGGGTGTACAACCCCGGCCAGCGTCGCGTACGCCGCGCGCCGAACGTCGCCTATGACAATCCGGGCACGGCAGCCGACAACCTGCGCACGACCGACATGACCGACATGTTCAACGGCGCGCTGGACCGCTACGACTGGAAACTGGTCGGCAAGCAGGAAACCTACGTGCCCTACAACTCCTACAAGGCGCACAGCAGCGACAGCAAGATCGCCGACCTGGTCAAGCCCGGTTACATCAATCCGGACTACCTGCGCTACGAGCTGCACCGTACCTGGGTCGTTGAAGCCAACGTCAAGGCCGGTCAGCGCCACATCAATCCCAAGCGCAAGTTCTACATCGACGAGGACAGCTGGCAGATCCTGGTCCTGGACCACTACGACGGCCAGGGCAAGCTGTGGCGCTACTCCGAGGCACCGAGCGTGAACTACTACGAGGTGCCGGTGTTCTGGTCGACGCTGGAGACGCATCACGACCTCAAGTCGGGTCGCTATATAGCGGTCGGACTCGACAACGAGGACAAGATGTACGACTTCTCGTTCCAGACCACGCCGGACATGTTCTCGCCCGCGTCGTTGCGTCAGCGCGGATTCCAGTAGTCCGCTTCGTGAAACTGCCGCCGCTCGTGCATGCGGGCGGCGGTTTGGCGACTATCGGGCGGTCCGTCAGCGGATCGCCCGCGCAGCGGGGGTAGGGTTCATGCAGCAGCTTTGTCCACGATCCGCGGCCGCATGCGTCGCGCTCGCCGCAGTCGCATGCATTGCGAACGCGCAGGAAACCCCGGTTTCATCCGTTGCCGATCCGCTGGAGCGTCCGGTCGAAGTCATGACGATGGCCGATCGATCGCTGCTTCTGGATATCGTGCGTGCGGGCGAGCGCTACGTCGCCGTCGGCGAGCGCGGACATGTGCTGGTTTCGGCCGATGGCGCGCAGTGGACCCAGAGCGCGAACGTGCCGTTGCGCGGAACGCTGACCGCGACAACCGCGGTCGGCACATCGGTCTGGGCGGTCGGCCATGATGGCGTGATCCTGCACAGCGCCGATGCGGGCGATACCTGGAGCGTGCAGCGACGCGACCCATGGCGGGTGACCGGCGACGATGAAGACGAGCCCGACCTGCGCATGGGCGTGCCGCTGCTCGATGTGCTGTTCACCGATGCCGACAACGGCATCGCGATAGGCGCCTACAGCCTGTACCTGACCACCGCCGACGGCGGCAAGACCTGGACCGGCTCGCGCATTCCGGTCAAGGGCGAGGACGCGGCAAGCGCAGCCAGCACGGCACAAGGGATCGAAGACGATGCCGATCTCGGCAACGGATCGGACACCTTCAGCGCCGAGGAACTGCGCATCGGCCAGGAAAGCGATCCGCACCTCAATGCCATCGCGCGTACCGGCAGCGGCGCACTCGTGATCGTCGGAGAACGTGGCGCGGTGTTCCATTCGCGCGATGGCGGTGCGTCATGGGAGCGATCGCAGTTGCCCTACGACGGCTCGATGTTCGGCGTGGTCGGCTACGAGGGTGAGCATGTGCTCGCGTTCGGCCTGCGCGGCAACGTCTACGAGTCGACCGATCTTGGGACGACCTGGACCGAAGTGGCCACCGCGACCGAGTTGAGCCTGATGGGCGGTGTCGCCCTTGCCGACGGCGGTGCGGTCATCGTCGGCGCCAACGGCACGATCCTGCATCGTGCGCGTGCCGATGCGCCGCTCAAACGATCTACCGCGACCGAGGCCGGCGTGCTCGCCGGCGTGCTGCCGATCGATGCCGATGGCCTGCTGCTGATTGCCGGCGAGAACGGCATCACCCGCTATCAACCCAAGTGACGGTGCCGCGATGAGTGCAGCCAGTTCCAGCAACCGCCCGCCCAGCGCAGTGCACCGTTTCGCCGAGAAACTCGTCTTCGGCAACCGGCCGCTGCTGCTCGTCGCATTCGCCATCGTCACCGTCGTGCTGGCCTTCTTCGCCGCGCAATTGCGCGTGGATGCGGGATTCAAGAAACAGATCCCGCTCAAGCACGAGTACATGAAGACGTTCATCGACTACGAGCAGGAGTTCGGTGGCGCCAACCGCGTGCTGATTGCGGTCATGGACAAGAACGGCGACATGTTCAACCTGCCGTTCTTCCGGACCATGGAGAACATCACCCAGGACGCCAAGAACATCGACAGCGTGGACGAGGCCCGGGTGCGCTCGATCTTCACGCCGAACGTGCGCTTCGTGGAGGTCGTCGAGGACGGGTTTGCCGGCGGCAACGTGATCCCGCAGGAGTTCGCGCCCAACAGCGAGGGCTTCGTTCCGACCGCGGAGGATTTCGCGACGGTCAAGGCGAACATGGAGAAGGCCGGCATCGTCGGCCGTCTCGTCGCCAAGGATTTTTCGGGCGCGATGATCTGGGTCGATCTGGTCCCCGAGAATCCCGAGCAGGGCATGAAGGTCGACTACAACCGCATTGCCACGCAGCTGGACGAGATTCGCGCGCGCTACGAGAACGAACACACCACGGTCGCGATCATCGGGTTCGCCAAGATGGTCGGCGACATCACCGACGGCGCGCGTTCGGTGATCTGGTTCTTCTTCCTGACGATCGCATTCACCTGGCTGCTGCTGTTCATCTATTCGTCGTCGGTCAAGCTCGCCTCGCTGACCGTGTTCGCCGCGCTGATCTCGGTGGTCTGGATGCTCGGCGCGCTGCGCCTGCTCGGCTTCGGCATCGATCCGATGAACATGCTGACGCCGTTCCTGATCTTCGCGATCGCGGTCAGCCACGGCGAACAGATGATCAACCGCTTCCGCGGCGAGATCTTCTTCGGTGGCCTGGAGGAAGGCACGCCCGAGGAGCTGGCCACGCGCACCGGCGTCGATCCGGAAACCGCCGCGCGCAGTGCGTTCCGCGCGCTGCTGGTCCCCGGCTCGGTCGCGCTCGTGGCCGGCTGCATCGGCTTCGCGGCGATCCTCGTCATCCCGATCCGCATCATCTTCGAGCTCGCGATCACCGCCACGATCGGTGTCGCGTTGACCGTGCTGACCGATCTCGTGCTGCTGCCGGTGCTGCTGTCCTACACGAAGCTGCGCAACCTGCCGCGCAAGCGCGCCTACCGGCTGCGCCAGCTCACCCAGTTCGACAAGATCTGGACCGCACTGGCGCACTTCAGCCGACCGACCGCGGCAGCGATCATCCTCGTCATCGGCCTGGGCATGTGGTTCGTGGCCAAGCACTATGGCGACAAGGTCATGATCGGCGATGCCCAGATGGGCGTGGCTGAACTGCATGCCGATGCGCGCTACAACCGCGATGCGCGGCTGATCAGCGACAAGTTCGCGCTCGGCGTGGACATCGTCAACGTGATTGCCGAGGCCGGACCCTCGGCATGCACGGGCAGCTATCCGACCATGGAACTGGTCGACCGCTTTGCCTGGCACCTGCGCAATGTCGAAGGCGTGGCCCAGGTCATGACCTTGCCGATGGCAGCCAAGATCGTCAACGCGGGATGGAACGAAGGCAATCCGCGCTGGCGCGTGCTGCCGCGCGATGACGATACCTTGCGCCTGGCCACCCAGGGTTTCGAAACCGACACCGGCATGCTCAATGCCGACTGCAGCGCGATACCGATCATGGCGTTCCTGACCGATCATCGCGCCACGACGATCGATCGCGTCGTCGCCACGGTCAAGCAGTTCCGCGACGACAACAACGCCTGGGCCGGACCCACGGCCAACCTGCAGCAAACCCTTGCCGAACAGGCTGCCAGTGGCGAGCCCGCACCGGAGGGTCAGCCGATCGTCAACCTGCGCCTGGCCACCGGCAACGTCGGCGTCATGGCTGCGATCAACGACGAGGTCCGCGCGGTCAAGCGACTGATCCTGTACATGCTCTATGCCGCTGTATTCCTCATGTGCCTGCTGAGTTTCCGCAGCCCGCTCGCCGCGCTGTGCATCGTGCTGCCGCTCGTGCTCGTCACCGAGCTCGGCCACGCGCTCATGGTCTATCTGGACATCGGCATGAAGGTGAACACGCTCACCGTGGTCGCCCTCGGCGTCGGCATCGGCGTGGATTATGCGATCTACATCTTCGCGCGCATGCGCGAATCGCTGCTTGCCGGCAAGCCGCTCACGGAAGCCTACTTCGCCGCGCTCAAGACCACCGGCATCGCGATCTTCTACACCGCGCTCACGCTCGCCGTCGGTGTGTTCACCTGGGTGTTCTCCGATCTCAAGTTCCAGGCCGACATGGGCGTCATGCTGACCTTCATGTTCGTCGTCAACATGGTCGCCGCGATCGTGTTCCTGCCGGCCTTGTGCCGCTGGCTGCTGCGGCCGAACGAGCGCACGGCCTGAACTGCGCGCGCTCGTCCGGCAACCGCCGCGAGCGCGCAAGCCTCATTGATTCCCGCGGCCGCAGCGCACGCCGCATCGGGCGCCATCGCGTGATCACGCCATCGCGACACCGAACAGGCGACCGACCGCCGCCGTGGCGGCCATTGCCAGCGCGCTCCAGAACAGCACACGCAATGCGCCGATGCTTACGCGCGCGCCGCCGATGCGCGCGGCCGTGGCCCCGAGCCCGGCAAGAAACACCAGCGAGCACGCGACGACGACCGCGATCATGCCGCGCGCAGGTGCCAGCAACGCTGCCGCAAGTGGCAGCGCCGCACCGATCGCGAACGCCGCTGCCGAAGCGAGCGCGGCCTGCAACGGACGCGCCTGCATCTGTGAGGTGATGCCAAGCTCATCGCGCGCATGCGCCTGCAGCGCGTCGTGCGCCGTCAACTGCTCGGCGACCCGACGCGCAAGCTCCGGATCGAGGCCGCGATCGATATAGATGCTGGTCAGCTCGCGCAGTTCGTGGCGCGGATGCTCGGCGAGCTCGCGACGTTCGAGTGCGAGATCCGCGGCTTCCGTATCGGCCTGCGAACTGACCGAGATGTACTCGCCGGCCGCCATCGACAAGGCCCCCGCGACCAGACCCGCCGTACCGGCCAACACGACCGCCTGGACAGAGGCACCCGCCGCCGCAATGCCGACGATCAGGCTGGCCGTGGAAACGATGCCGTCGTTCGCGCCGAGCACCGCGGCACGCAGCCAGCCGGCACGCCCGGAGCGATGGATCTCGGAGTGATGCGAGCGCACCCGGATTCTCCTGTGGATCGCGATGCGCCACGGTATCGACTACGGCGCCGGACAACAAGGCCGTGACAGCATCACGATGCCGCTCGCCCGTGCGCACGATGCGCAAGCGACCTGCATGCTGCGCGTGGCCCATGTCGCAGGCGCAAGTCGCGCTTCGAACTCCCTGAGTGCCGCTCCTGATTGGGACCGCCGACCGTCAATGATTACGCGGCACAGGTCCGAAGCGTCATCGATCGCGATCCAGCGGACTGAGCACCCCCGCCCCGCCACGGTTCAGAACGTGCGTATAGATCATCGTAGTCGACACATCGGAATGCCCCAGTAGCTCCTGGATCGTCCGGATGTCGGAGCCCGATTCAAGCAGATGGGTCGCGAAGCTGTGTCGCAACGTGTGGCAGGTCGCGGGCTTGACAATGTTCGCACGTCTTACCGCCGACTTTACCGCGCGTTGAAGTACGGTCTCATGCAGATGGTGTCGGCGTTCAGTGAAGCTGCGCGGGTCGAAGCTTCGGTGCGATGCCGGAAACACATACTGCCAGCACCATTCCCGAGCCGCGTTCGGATACTTTCGGTCGAGCGCATCGGGTAGCCAGACCGCGCCGAAACCCGCCGCCAGATCGCGTTCATGAGTCGCGCGCGCGTGCGCGAACTGACGTTGCAGTGCGTCGATCGATACAGCGGGCAGCATCGTCTTGCGATCCTTGTCGCCCTTGCCGCGTCGCACGACGATTTCGCGGCGTACGAAATCGATGTCCTGTGTGCGAAGTCTCATGCACTCCATGACTCGGAGCCCCGCGCCATACAACAGAGTGGCCATGAGCCACGTCACTCCGCTCAGGTTCGCCAGTATCAAAGCCACTTCATCGCGCGTCAGAACCACGGGCAAGCGTTCGGAACGCTTCGCGCGTCGAATGTCGTTCATCCAGGGCAGCACCTGGCCGAGCACCTCGCGGTAGAGAAACAGCAGCGCAGACAGTGCCTGATTCCGCGTTGACGCCGAAACCCGGTCCTTCACCGCAAGCCTGGTCAGGAATCCTTCGACCTCCGTCGCACCCATGTCGCGTGGGTGGCGCTTTCCATTGGCAAGGATGAAGCGCCGCACCCACTCGACGTAAGCCGATTCGGTCCGGATGGAGAGTCCCAGCCTTCGAACGCGCGCGCGAAGCTGGTCAAGCAGACGCGGCTTTGAATGTCCTGCGGAAGAACCCGGGCGACCCGCAACAGGGATAGTCTTCACAACGAAACCCAATCGTGCAATTTCGCCAGATTAGACTACGTGATTAGATGGCGCGATGGACGAACATCGTTGATTCGTGTAAGAATTTTCCTACACGTCACCGCGACGAGTCCAGATTAGACAGCAAGATTAGAGTACACTTTGCCATCGAATAGTAGTTAGGAGGCTATGCACGCCCTTCGCAAGCTGATTGCGCTCATCCTGGTCGCTGCCGTGCTTATTGGTTGCGACTCCGTTCACCGTGATCAATTCCGCGTCAGGCCACTTGTCATCGATGATGCCAACGGGGATTCGCGGCAGCATGATCTGGTTGCGCAAGCGCTCGCGAAAGTCGCGAATATCTACGGCTTCACGGACAGCTTGCATTACGCGCGCGCTCATGGGGTTGTAGCCTACTTCACAGAGGATTCCGCAGAGTTTCCCATTGCCTTCGGCGCCCGTCGTATTGGCGGAGAGCTAATCGTAAATCTCAGTCACTTTGTTCCAGGAACACGAGAATCACCTCGATACGTTGCAGTGAGATCCGCAATCATTGATGAGTTGACCGTTCAATTCGGCAGTGACGCAGTGCTGGTGCTTGAGCGAAGGGATCATGTGCAATAGTCGTAGGCGCCTTCTAACTATGCGTTCAAGCGGACTGCGGGGAGAGGCTATCGTGTTTCCTGATGTTCAATCGGCCCGCAGCCGCTTAACGCGGCGTTAGGCCTCAGAGGGAGTTCTCAGTGATATCCCCAGTTAGAAAACCATGGTGGCCGTTGCGTTCAAGGGATCGTTTTGTGACTGCGACCAGCTTTCTTTGGGCTGTGCTTGGAGCGGTAGTTG
>Ga0307505_10000702_pt1 | contig 33917 bp, 25 predicted proteins | sample 23_S_MG_FD_202183 | JGI IMG/M metagenome (GOLD analysis project Ga0307505, IMG submission 202183) | Soil microbial communities from Populus trichocarpa stands in riparian zone in the Pacific Northwest, United States - 23_S | ecosystem: Environmental > Terrestrial > Soil > Riparian zone > Trees...
CTTTCGAGGATGGCATCACCGTGATGGTGGGAGCGATACTGTCAGGAACGGCGATATCGGTCCTCATCGAGGGCAGCTCGGCCTCGTCGCCCAGATAGAAGCTGGCGAAGCCGACCTGGTCATAGCCCCCGTTCTTGTTCGCCACGCCGAGACGGTACATCGGGTCGTGCATCAGCGTGCGGATACCGTACTGAGTCGGCGACAGGGTCGTGACGATTCCCAGACGGTTGCCGGTGGCTCGGAGAATGATCTCCTCGCGCCAGTCTCCGAACATGTCGGCCTTGAGTGTCGGCGTGTTCTTGAAGCCGGTCGATGTAAGGCCGGTCGCGAGATACGAGGAGGTCGCGAATGTCAGGTCGTTCACGGTGGCGATGGTGGCGCTGTTGACGGACATGTGCGTGAGCCCGCCACCGAACCAGATGGCATTGTTGCCGCTGCCCAGGTTGCTGGGGCCGTTCACGCGCTCGCCGGTGATCATGCTCCTGGCGCCGTTCTGCGAGTGACCCTGCGCGCCGGGGAAGCGGTTGGAGAAGTTGCCTGCCACCGCGCCCTCGGCGTCGGTGCCGGCCCAGACGCCGTAGATCAGTGAGTTCTCGACGATGATCTCTCCTTGATCGTTGAGCCGCTTGCCCTTCATCGGATCGTGTGCCTCGGGGCCGGGGAGGTAGCCGTAGTGCACGCCATCGCGTATGTCGGACAGGAACCACTCCTCGCTGCCGGACCACTCTCTGATGTTGTCGTCTTTGTCGATCGGGAGCAGGGCCGCGCGGTCGCCGTGGCGGAGCGGAGCCCACACGTTCAGCGGGTTGTTCCGGACCGCGTCGGTGGCGAACTCGAAGCCAGCACCCGGAGGGATGCCGTTCTGCCCTTCGATTGTGGGCATGATGTCGCCGTTGAGCACCTTGGGCAGGATCTTGTCCTTGGTCTTGTTCAAGCTGAGGACAAGGGCTTTGATCACGACCTCGTCCCAGCCGTCGCCGTCGAGGTCGGCGGAGTTGGTGTGATGGTTGCCGCGGTTCTCATAGTCGTAGTAGTCACCGCCCAGGGACCAGAACTGCGGGTCGCGCGAGTCGAAGGTGGCCTGTAGGTTCACGGCACCATCAACGATGTTGAACGCGGCGAGGGTCGTCTTCGCGTAGTAGCCGCGTTGCGAGACGGCGTATTGGTTGACGCCGTCAAGGGCTGCCACGACGCCGACGTAGCGGTTCGCGCGGTTGCCCTGCGCGTCCCCCCAGACGGCCTCCTTCCATGGGTTCTCGAGCCAGTAGGCCTCACTCGCGGCGATTCGCTGCGCATTGAAGCCAGGGCCGGGGAAGGCCACGTAGGCGTAGTTGCCGCGCTGCGAGTTGGGCGTCATAGCCCAGTTGTCTCCGTCGAAGCTGCCCTCGTAGGGGTGCGGATACGTGGCGCTGTCCACCAGCACGCCCTTGCCGGCCGTGCCGTCCCACTCGAAGGCGGAGAAGAACTCCTGGTCGTCCTTGGCCGGGCCGATCGGGCCGACGTGGTACGTCTTGATCCAGCGCTTGACGGCCGGATCATTCACGCCGTCGTTGCCTCCTCCTGCCACCGGGCTGCGGTAGGAGATGGTGAAGCTGTTGAGCAGAGACCAATAGGTGTCGAGCGCCTCTGCATTGCCGGTCGCGAAGTACTCCTGGAACTTGGGCTGAGTGGCGTTCAGGCCGTCCTCGCCGCCCACCACCGTTTCGAGGGTGTCCGGGTACACGACGGACTGCGACGCTTCGTCCCAGTTGCCGATACGCGTGCCCAGGGCGGTCTTCAGCATCAGCTCGGACTTGCCGTCGCCGTCGAAGTCCTCGGCGAACAGCGTTGTCTCGTGATCGTTGGCCGCTCTTACGCCGTAGCCCATGTCGACGCGGAACAGAAGAGTGCCGTCCTGCTTGTACACGTCGATGTATTCGGGAGCGGTGATGGTGCTGCCGCCGCTGAATATCGGTTCGGAGTTCATCGGGTCAGTCTGGGTGCTGCGCCACTTCACGACGATCTCGTACTCGCCGTCGCCGTCGAAATCGCCCACAGTCATGTCATTGGTGGCGTAACCACCGCTATTGGACGTCCAGATCGCGTTCGTGGCGGTTCTCGCGTACGGCAGCCTGGTGCCGCTGTCCAGCTCCTCGACGTAGGTGATGAACTTTGCTTCCAGCTCGGCGTACAAGGCGTCGCCGATGATGCCGCCGTCGCCGAGCGAATTCGTCGGCTGCCAGGTCTCACCGTTGTGCTCGTTGAGCGCGTCGACCCATCCGCTCAGATCTGCAATGCTGACCGCGGTCCCGTTGTCATGGGGCTCGCGGAATTCCTTGAGCAAGTCCATGTCGACGACGTGCCAGTGCTGGCCGCCCGTGTTGGGGATGACCATGTTCGCCGCGTTCAGATTGGTGCCCGGGCCGAACCTGAAGCCGCGGTATGTGAAGTGCGCGAGCGGGACGGCGGACGGGGCCGGCTTCAACGGGATGTAGTGCACGGCGCCTCTGTTGGCCTGGCCCGCGCCTCCCGGCAGGGCAGACAGCATGGGCACGCTCTGGCCCTGCCTGCCGCCCTCGACACCGTTGATGACCGGCGCCACCTCATAGATGGAAGTCAAGAGGCCGTCCGGGTCGGTGTAGTTGGAGGGGGTGACGTTCACTTTGACAATGCCGGGGTTAGCCGGGAAGTTGCTCTCCGGCTGCACATCTCGGGGCTCGACGGTGGCGATCTTCACGTACTCCGCGTCGCCGTCTTTACGGTAGACGTTCCAGGAGAGGCCGTCGGGCTCGTCTCCCAGCATGCGCCAGCTCAGAAATGCGCCGGCCGGGATCTTGGCGACGACCAAGCCCCTGGCGAGGTGCTCCACGGGGCGCAGAGTCGGTGCGTTCTGCGTCAGGGCGAGAGGTGAAACGACTCCCGCTTCGGTGGGTACGGCCGCAACAGCAGGTGCTGCGGTGAACGCGAGAGCAGCAATACTCGCGACGGCGATCGCTGCGCGAGCAAGCGACCTGCTTCCATTCGTCATTGAAATTCGCCTCTCATCATCGAAAGATGGTAAGCGCTTTCCGGGGAAGGCGTTTTCCCACCTGGCTGACGACACAGTATCGAGAGGTGTCTCGGCTTGTCAATAGGCCTCTGCGCCCGCCAGTTGCCGCGAATTGAATCGTGTCACTGGTTGCCGCGAATGCCGCCGCCCGCGGGCCGGTCAGCGGGCTGCCGGTCCGGTGCTCCCCCGCACGATCACCGTCGGCCGCAGGGTGAAGGCTTCGCCCGGATCAGCCCCGTCGAGCGTCGCCCGCATCGCCGACCAGGCCCGCGCGCCGAGCTCGGACGCGGGAACCGCGGCGGTGGTCAGGGGCGGGGTCATGTAGGCCGCGAACGGGATGCCGTCGAAACCGACGATCGAGAGATCCGCGGGCACGCGGCATCCGCTCGACTGGACGGCACTCAGCAGCCCCATCGCGACGAGGTCGTTGTAGGCGAGCACGGCTGTCGCGCCCGACGCGAGGACAGCGGATGCCGCGGCCGCCCCGCTGTCGAAGTCGACGCCGCAGGGCAGCTCGTGCACCTCGACGTCGGGGTGGCCGGCGCGGAAGTGCGCGATCGCGTCGAGTCGCGCGGCGTTCGAGACGCTCCGCTCCACCCCCGCGAGGTAGACCAGTCTGCGGTGGCCGAGATCGTACAGGTGCGCCATCAGCTCGCCAAGGGCGCCGCGATAGTCGGCACGCACCGAAGGCACGCCGTCGCCGGCCTCGCGGTTGACGAGCACGACGGGCGCGATGCCTGCCACGAGAGCGCGGAGGTCGTCGTCCGGCATACGCGGAGCGCAGAGGATCAGGCCGTCGGTGCGGCGCCGGGTCTCGACGGCGAGGATGCGCTCCTCGTCCACGGACTCCGCGGAGTCGGCGATCAGCACGTGGTATTCGTCAGCGGCGGCCGCACGGCTCAGTCCGCGCAGGATCGCCTGGAACGTGGGATTGCCGAGGTCGGGGACGACGACCGCGACCGTCTGGGTGCGCCCGAGCACGAGGCTGCGGGCGAGCGGGCTCGCAGTGTATTTCAGCTCGGTCGCTGCATCCCTCACCCGCTCTGCAAGAGCGGGATCGACACTGGTGTTGCCGTTCAGCACACGCGACACGGTCGAGAGCGATACCCCCGCCTTGGCGGCGACGTCCGAGATGGTGACGCCCTTGGGCGGTCGCTGCATCCCTCACTCCCTTCCCAGGCCGGCTCGCGCAAGCCTACCCGGCGAGGAAGCGTTTCCTGGGGCAGAGAGGCCACATCGACGACCAGGCTGGGTCGCGCGCCCGTTGCTTCGGACTCAGACTCGCGGCGGCGTGCTTCCCCGCACGGTCACGTCGAGTGGGAGCGGGGGTTCCGAGGCATCCCATTCCGATTCGACCGCGGCGCGCAGGGCGCGCAGACCGAGATCCTCGAGCGGCACCTTCACCGTCGTGAGACCGGGGCGGATGTCGCGACCCGTCGCGATGTCGTCGAATCCGGCAACGGCGAGATCCGCGCCGACGGTGCGCCCGGCATCCCGGATCGCCGACATGATGCCGATCGCGACGACGTCGCTGATGCCGAAGAGGAGCGTCCCGAAGGGCACTCCGTCGGCCAGCAGCTCCTGTGTGGAGGCATATCCGGCGTCGCGTGTGAAGCCGGCCCGGCGCACGTCGACGACCTTCCCGCCTCCACCCGTGAAGCCCGCGGTGAAGCCCGCGATACGGTCGTCGGAGGTCCTGATGCCTTCCTCCGCCCCGACGATCACCGCGTCGTGGTAGCCCAGCGCGGCGAGTTCGGCGCCGAGCTTTGCGGACCCGCCGCGGTTGTCGACCGCAACCGAGCGCACGCCCTGGCCGCCGGGGCCGAGCATGACGACGCGTCCTCCCATGCTCGAAAACGCGTCCAGCTCGGACTGCAGGCCGGCCGCGTCGGAGCCCTCGGCGCGGGATGCCGCGAGAATGAGCCCTCGCGGTCGCTGACCGCGAAGCGCGCGGACGAGCCTGACCTCGCGCCGCGGGTCGCGCTCGGTGATCGCGATCGTGACGACGAGACCGGCTTCATCGGCGCCGCGCGCGACGCCTGAGGCGATCTGCCCGAAGTACGGGTCGGCGATGTCGGCGACGAGCAGCGCGACGATCGCCGATGTGCCGCGCGCGGTCGCCTGGGCCGACAGGTTCGCGGTGTAGCCGAGCTCCTCGGCGGCGGCCTCGACGCGTTCGCGGTAGCTCTCGGCGACCTTGCGGGTGGACCCGTTGAGCACGCGCGACGCGGTCGCGAGGGAGACCCCGGCGGCGCGCGCGACGTCGTGCAGGGTTGCGGCGCCTCGGGAAGACGCGGACATCTCGCTCACAGCGCGAGTCTAGGCCCTGGATTCGCCGGAGCAGTGCAGGCGGGAAGCGTTTTCCTCCACCAGCCAGCGCACGAGCCGTCGCACCAGCTCGCGCGCGAGCGGCGCCTCGTACGCCTCCGCGTCGTGGCCGAGCGCGTCGAAGGCGCGGCGGCGGTCGCCGTCGTCGACGATCCAGCACAGCGGATGCCGCGTCCCGTCGCGCTCGTGCACGAGGAGCACGTCCGCCTCGGCGCCGACCCGCAGCCAGGTGTAGGCCTCGTCGACCGTCTCGAGCGGACCGAGGTCGTCGACCAGCGCCGAACGGGGCACCGAACCGGCGCCCAGCGAACCGGCACCCACCTCACGATCGTCTACGACCTTCACGCGCAGCGGACCACGTGGGGGATGCATGCTCCGCCCTCGCACCCACCGGCCGCCGATCAGCCGCTCCCACTCCGGCGCGGTGGGCAGCAGCGTCGCCGACACGTGCAGCGCGAGGAGCGGTCCGTGGTACCGATCCAGGATCCCGCAGAGCCGGTCGTCGAGCCGGTGGGGTTCGTCGCCGCCGCCGGCGTTCACGACCAGCAGGTCGGCGCCGGTGATCGCCGCGGCGAGCGCGTCGAGCCGGTCGACGACCTCGACCTCGTGTCCGTCGTCGCCGAGCAGATCGGCCACGATCGCGCTCGTCGCGGCGAACGGATGCCACGGGTCGGTGTAGTCGCCTCCGCCCGAGAACAGCAGCACACGGCTCATGACGAAGACTCTGCCAGCTTCGGTCGCACCGGGTCAGCGCGCGACCCGAGCCTGCAGGTGCGGCGAGACCGCCGCGCCGAAGCCGGCCGCGGTGCAGCGCACGGCCTCCAGCGGATCGGTCGCCCAGATGTCGGCATTGAAGATCTCGACCTCGATGTCGCCGTCGTAGCCGGCCTGCTCGACCGCCGCGGTGAGCGACGCGAGGTCGATCACGCCGTCGCCCGGATAGTGGCGCCCGAGCAGCACGTCGGCGGGCAGCGGAGTCTTCCAGTCGCACACCTGGTAGGTCGCGATGCGGCCCTCGCGGCCGGCGCGCGCGATCTGCTCGAGCACCTGCGGGTCCCAGAAGACGTGGAACGTGTCCACCGCGGCGCCGACCACCGACGCGTCGAAGTCGGAAGCCATGTCGAGCGCCTGGCCGAGCGTCGAGACCACGGCGCGGTCCGTGACGTACATCGGATGCAGCGGCTCGATCGCAAGCGTGACACCGGCCGCCGCGGCATCCGGCGCCAGTTCGCCGATCGCGTCGCGCACCCGCTCGCGCGCGCCGGCGAGGTCGCGCGAACCCTCGGGAAGCCCGCCCGCGACCAGCACCAGTACGGCGCGGGACCCGGGCGCTCCGGCGGCGGCGAGCGTCGCGGTCTCGTGGATCGCGCGGCGGTTGTCATCGATCGCCGCGCGGCGGTCGAGGCCCTCGGGAAGCGTGAAGAACCCGCCGCGGCAGTGGGTCGAGAAGCGCAGGCCGGAGTCGGCGAGCATCCGCGCGGCGACCTCGAGTCCGACGTCGCCGACCGGCTCGCGCCACAGCCCGATGGCCTGCACCCCCGCCTCGGCGGTCACGCGCAGGGCGGTCGCCAGGTCGGCGTGCTTGACGGTGGCCTGGTTGATCGACAGGCGCGGGTCGACGGTGCTGTTCAGAAGCGTGGTCATGCGTCCACTCCGTTCAGTCGCAGCATCCCGCGCCATCGCTCGGCGGCGAGCTCGGGCCGCTCGAGGGCGAGAGAGTCATTGGCGAGCTCCACGATGCGGGACAGATGCGGAAGGCTGCGCGCGGCGTGCAGTCCCCCGACCATCTGGAACGCCGGCTGGTGGCCGTTCAGCCACGACAGGAATGCGACGCCCGTCTTGTAGTAGAACGTCGGCGCGGCGAATACCTGACGGCTGAGCTCCTCGGTGGGACCGAGGATCGCGAGATAGCGCGCCGGGTCACCGGCGTCGAGCGCCTGGATCGCGGCAGACGCCACGGGAGTGAGCGCCGCGAAGGCGCCGAGCAGCGCGTCCGAGTGCCCGTCGCCCCGCCCGACCGTGTCCCCGCCGATGAGGCCGACGTAGTTGAAGTCGTCGCCGGTGAACATGCGCACGCCTTGCGGCAGCCGCTCGCGGACCGAGATCTCGGCCGCGGCATCCAGGAGACTCATCTTCACGCCCGCGATCTTGCCCGGGTTCTCCGCGATGATCTCGAGGAGCACCTCGGATGCCGCGGTCCAGTCCACCGAGCCGAAATACCCCTCCAGCGAGGGGTCGAACGCAGTGCCGAGCCAGTGCAGCACGACGGGGGTCGTCGTCACGCTGAGCACCTCGCGGTAGACGCGGCGGTAGTCCTCGGCCGACTCCGCGGCGCGGGCGAGGTGTCGCGAGGCCATGAGCACCGGGCCGGCACCCTGCTCCTCGGTGAAGTGCAGCTGCTCCTTGTAGGCGTCGATGACCTCGGCGATCGGGATCGACTCCACCTCGACGTGGTCGGTGTTCACGCCGACGACGACCGAGCCGCCCTCCTCGCGGGCGACCTGGGCGGACCGTGCGATGAGCTCACGGGTGGCTGCGGCATCGAGCCCCATGTTGCGCTGTGCGGTATCCATCGCGTCGGCGACGCCGAGTCCCCACGAGTACACGTGGCGGCGGAAGTCGAGCGTCGCGTCCCAGTCGATCTGTGCCGGACGGCCGGGGGTGTTGTCCGCCCACGTCACCGGAACGACGTGGGCGGCCGCGTACGCGACGCGGCTGTGCAGCGGGCCCGCGGGCCTGGCGTAGCCCGGGGACTTGTTCAGCGCGACGCCCGACGTGGTGCCGTCGTGCGCGAGAAGTGTGAGTTGCGGCATCCGGTGCACCGCCTTCAGTCCAGAGAGAGGGCGGGCAGCTCGACCTTGCGGCCCTCGCGGCTCGACTGCAGGCCGGCCTCGGCCAGCAGGACGCCGCGTGCACCCGACAACAGGTCGAACTCGTAGTCGGTTCCCAGGACGTAGGAGACGAGGAACTCCTCCCACTGCTGGCGGAAGCCGTTCTGGAACACGTCGTTCACGGGAACCTCGGCCCAGTCGGCGTCGTAGTCGTGGTCGTCGGCGAGGTCGGGGTTCCACACCGGCTTGGGTGTGGCGTTGCGGTGCTGGATCTTCGCGCCGAACAGCCCCACGACGGCGGAGCCGTGCGTGCCGTCCACATGGAACTCGACGAGCTCGTCGCGGTTCACGCGCACGGTCCACGACGAGTTGATCTGCGCGACGATCTGTCCGTGCTCAGGGCCGCCGTCGAGCTCGAAGATGCCGTACGCGGCGTCCTCGGCGGTGGCTTCATAGGGGTCGCCGTTCTCGTCCCAGCGGTCGGCGATGTGCACGGCTGCCTGCGCGTACACCGACTTCACCTCGCCGAACAGGTTCTCCAGCACGTAGTTCCAGTGCGGGAACATGTCGACGATGATGCCGCCGCCGTCCTCGGCGCGGTAGTTCCAACTCGGGCGCTGCGCGGGCTGCCAGTCGCCCTCGAACACCCAGTAGCCGAACTCGCCGCGCACCGACAGGATGCGGCCGAAGAAGCCGGAATCGATGAGCCGCTTCAGCTTCTGCAGACCCGGAAGGTACAGCTTGTCGTGCACGACGCCGGTCTTGACGCCGCCGGCGGCGGCGAGCTTCGCGAGCTCGAGCGCCTCGTCGACCGTCTCTGCCGTGGGCTTCTCGGTGTAGATGGTCTTGCCGGCGGCGATCGCCTTGCGCAGGGCCGACGCCCGCGCCTTGGTCACCAGGAAGTCGGCGTAGATCTCCCAGCGCGGGTCGGCGAGAGCGGCATCCAGATCCGTGGTGAAGTCCTCGATGCCGTGCGTGGCGGCGAGCTCCGCGAGCTTGGCCTCACTGCGGCCGACCAGCAGCGGCTTGACGGTCACCTTCGTCCCGTCGGGCAGCTCGATGCCGCCCTGCTCGCGGATCGCGAGGATCGAGCGCACCAGGTGCTGGCGGTAGCCCATGCGCCCCGAGACGCCGTTCATGATGATGCCGATCTCGCGCACCTGCGGGAGGGCGGTCGCGGCGGGCGCCGGAGCGAGAGTCGTGTCGGTCACGGGTCCTTCTTTCTTCGGGTCCGGGCGGACGTCGCGGTCGCGCCGGGGAGTCTGCGGTCACACGGGCACGCTGTGGGTAAACGCTTTCCAGTAGTCTGACACGAGAACGGACGCCGCGCAAGCGCTTTCCCACGCTGCCCTCGCAGGGTCGATTCGAAGACGGATGCCGCTCATGACGGCATCAGCCGGGTCGCGCCCGCGACGGCGAGCGGCGCGCGGGCCTCGGCCGTCACCGGCGAGAGCACGAACGCGACGCCCTGCGGCTCGAGGTCGACGAGGTCGACGACGGCGCCGGTCTCGGCATCCATCCCCGCGATCGCGACCGCGACGGGGGAATCGCCGTGGTTGATGAGGGTGACGAGGTCGCCGCGGCGGGCGGCCTCCACGCCTGCGGGCAGGTCGGCGACGACAGGGGTGGCACCGGATGCCGCGACCACCGCCGCGACCACCGCGTCGAGCCCGTCCGCCTCGGGCATCGTCGCCACGTACCACGCCTCGCCCGCGCCGTGCCGGTGCCGCGTGAGGGCGGGTCCGCCGGCATTCGGGCCGTCGTCGAACGACGCGACGATGGTTGCGTCGACGGCGTGCACCGTCTCGGCCACGAGTCGCCCGGACTGGGACGCGCCGCCCAGCCGGAATGCCACGCGGTCGCCGGCCACGGCCCTCGATCGCGCGACCTGCGCGCCGACGCCGGTGCCGCCGGTGCTCGCGCCGCCGAGCGCGCCGAAGTCCTCGAACCGGATGCCGAGCGCGGGGCCGAGCCGGCTCAGGAACCCGCCGGAGCGGAACTGGTCGTGGCCGTCGACGATGTCGGTGAAGGGACCCGCGAGCAGCGTGCCGCCGCCCGCGACGAACCGGGTGAGCGCCGCCGCTCCCTCGTCGCGGAGCAGGTACAGCACCGGGGCGATCACGAGGTCGTACCCGTCGTCGATGCGCTCGGGAGCGACGATGTCGACCTGGATGCCGCGCGCGTGGAGCGCGCCGTACCACTCCAGCGACAGGGCGAGGTAGTCGAGCTCGACCGGGTGGTCGCGCTCCTCGACGGCCCACCAGTTCTCCCAGTCGAACACCAGCGCGACGCGCGCGTCGCGACCGGGAGCCGGGAGGTCGCCGAGCGCCGCGAGACGCGCGCCGAGCTCCGCGACGTCGTTCCACGTGCGTGTCTGCGTGCCGGCGTGGGGAAGCATCGCGGAGTGGAACTTCTCGCTGCCGGCGCGCGACTGCCGCCACTGGAAGAACATGATGCCGTCGGCGCCCCGGCCGATCGACTGCGCCGTCTCGGCCATCAGCGCCCCGGCGCGCTTTCCGGGGTTCGCGGGGCGCCAGTTCACGGCATCCGTCGCCTGCTCCCACAGCAGCCAGGGCACGCCGGGCTTGAGGGAGCGCACCAGGTCGCGCTGGAACGCGGCATCCCGGACGCGGTTCGGATTCACGGGGTCGGGGTAGCAGTCGTCGGCGATGACGTCCATGAAGGGCGCCCAGCGGGCGTAGTCGGCGGGCTTGAACGGTCCCATGAAGTTCGTCGTGATGGGCTGGGTCGCCCCCGCCTCGAGCAGGATCGCCCGCTCGAGCAGGTAGCACTCCAGCAGCATGTCGCTCGTGAAGCGGCGGAAGTCGAGCATCGACGACGGATTGTGGCTGTAGGGCGCGAGGCGCGGCGGGAAGATCTCCGCGAAGTCGCCGTAGCGCTGCGACCAGAAGCTCGTGCCCCACGCGTCGTTGAGCGCGTCGATCGTGCCGTACCGCTGTCGCAGCCAGTCGCGGTAGGCGTCGCGTGCGGCATCCGAGAAGTCCATCCACAGGTGGCAGCCGAACTCGTTGCCGACGTGCCACATGACCACAGCGGGGTGGTGCGCGTAGCGCTCGGCGATGCGGCGGACGAGCTCGCCGGCGAGGCGCCGGTACGTGGGGGACGAAGGGGCGAAGTGCTGCCGGCTGCCCGGCCAGTACGACGCACCGCTCTCATCGGCCGGCAGGGTCTCGGGATACTGCGCACTGACCCACGGCGGCGGCGATGCGGTCGCGGTCGCGAGGTTCACGGCGATGCCGCCGGCGTGCAGCTTGTCGATCACCCGGTCGAGCCACGCGAAGTCCCAGACGTCCTCGGCGGGCTGGATGCGCGACCACGCGAAGATGCCCAGGCTCACGATGTTCACGCCCGCCTCGCGCATGAGACGCACGTCCTCGTCCCACACCTCCTCCGGCCACTGGTCGGGGTTGTAGTCGGCGCCGTACAGCACGGGTGCTCTCTCCTCGGTCGTTCTGGGGTGTCTGCGGTGAGTGTCCGGGTCAGCGGGCTCGGCGTCGCGCGGGGATCGCGACGACGGCGAGGGCCGCGCAGCCGAGCGCGGGAATGATGAGCGGAACCAGCGCCCACGTCGCGATGCCGACGAACACGCCGGTCGCGGCGAGGTACAGCGCCCCGCGGACGTCGCCGGCGACGACGGCGGGCACGACCCGGATCGCGCCCCGCCAGCCGCGCTCGGGCGTCCAGGCGCCCGCGGCGGCCAGGAGCGCGACGGCGACGACGACGAGGCCGACCCATCCGACGACCGCGACGGCGGCGCCGCCGGGAAGCACGCCGCTGCCTGCGAGGTCGATGTCGAGCGCGAGGATCAGCGCGAGCACGAGCGCCGCGAAGCCGACGACGAGGCCGCCCGGCAGCGCCCGCCGCACGTCGAGCCAGAACTCGCGCGCGGGCGACGCCTCGGCGCTCAGATACCTGCGCAGATGACGGATGCCGGCGGCCAGCGCCGCGGGCAGCGTGACGATCGCGAGTCCGGCGATCATCATGAGCAGCCCGACCAGGAGCACCTCGCCGAAGAGGGCGAACGCCCCCGTTGCCCCGGGGAAGCGCGCCGCGGGGCGATCCCCGAGGGTCGGCCCGCTCCCGGAGGCGTCGGCGCGGCGTGCGGCGCGCAGCTGTCGGCGGTCCATCGCGGTCAGCCCTTCAGTCCCTGCGTGGCGACGCCGTCGACGAGGAAGCGCTGGAACACCAGGAAGAAGAGGAGTACGGGAAGGAGCGCGATGAAGGATGCCGTGACCGTCGCCCCGTAGTCGCTCGACGACGTCTGGTCGTTGTAGAGGCGCAGGGCGATCGGGAGGGGGTAGTTTCCGGGGCTGGTGAGGTAGAGGAGGGGCCCCAGGAAGTCGTTCCATGCCCAGATGAACGCGAAGATCGCGCAGGTGATGAGGGCGGGCTTGATCAGCGGGAGGATGATCGACCAGAAGATCCGGACGTGCCCGGCGCCGTCGATGCGGGCCGCTTCGTCCATGTCGCGGGGCATCTGGCGGATGAACTGGACGAGCAGGAAGACGAAGAAGGCCTCGGTGGCGAGGAACTTCGGCAGCAGCAGGGGCCAGAAGGTGTCGATCATGCCCAGGTTGTTGAACAGGATGTACTGGGGGATGATCACGACGTGGAAGGGCAGCAGCAGGGTGCCGATCATCGCGGCGAAGAGGATCCCGAGGCCCTTGAACTGGATCCGGGCGAACGCGTACGCCGCGAGGGCGGAGGAGAGCACGGTGCCGATGACCGATCCGACCGCGATGATGAGTGAATTCGTGAAGAATCGCCACATCGGCACCCCGGCGATGCCCTCCATCACTTTGATGTAGTTGTCGATCGTGGGATTGTTCGGGATCAGACCCACGTTCTGGCCGAACTCGCTGTTGGGCTTGAACGTGGAGAACAGCAGCCATACCAGCGGGTAGAGCACGACCGCGGTGATCGCGAGGAGCACCACGAACCAGATCACGGTCTGCCAGGTGCGCCGCTTCACCTTCCGGCGGGCGCGGGGCGTGGTGGGGTCGACGACCTGGTTCTCGACCTGGACGAGCGCGTTCTGGGAGAAGGACGAGGTGGTCATCGGTTGTCTCCCGAGTAGTGGACCCAGGAGCGCTGGGTGCGGAAGAGGATGAAGGCGATGATCGCGACGACCACCAGCAGCACCCACGCGATCGCGGCGGCGTAGCCCATCTGTCCGTCACTGAAGCCGCGCTTGTAGAGGTAGAGGGTGATGAAGTTCGTCATCCCGGCAGGGCCGCCCGAGCCGTTGGAGATGATGTATGCGGACGCGAACACCTGGAACGCGCCGATCAGCCCGAGCAGCAGGTTGAAGAAGATCACCGGGGACAGCATCGGGATGGTGACCGCGCGGAATCGGTGGAAGGCGTTCGCGCCGTCGACCTCGGCCGCCTCGTAGAGCTCCTTCGGGATCTGCTTGAGACCGGCGAGGAAGATCACCATCGTCGCGCCGAACTGCCACACCGCGAGGAGGATCATCGCGGGCAGCACCAGCGACGGGTTGCCGATCCAGCCGCCCAGTTCGATGCCGAAGAAGCTCAGCGAGTTGTCCACCGGGCCGTCGGCGGCGAACATCGCCCGCCACACGATCGCGACCGACACCGACCCGCCGATCAGCGAGGGCGCGTAGAACGAGGAGCGGAAGAAGCCGGCGCCCTTGTCGCGGTAGTTCAGCAGCATCGCCACGATCAGCGCCGCGGTGAGTGTGATCGGCGTGCCCACCAGCACATAGATCAGGGTGATCTGGGCGGACTGGATGAAGGCCGGGTCATTCGTGAACAGCCGGACGTAGTTGTCGAATCCGATCCACTGCGGCGGCTGGAAGATGTTGTACCGGGTGAACGACAGGTACAGCGAGTACATCATCGGCACGATCGTGAGGCCGAAGAAGCCGACCAGCCACGGCACGAGGAACCCGTAGCCGGAGAGGGTCTCCTTGCGCAGTCGCGCGCGCTGTCCCGGCCGGTCCAGGTCCTCCGGGCGGCGCCCGCGCAGCAGGGCCCGGCGCGGCTGGTCGCCGGTGACGATGACTCTGGTCGCTGTGGTGCTCACGTCGACGCTCCGTGATCTGAAGGGGGCCCCGAAGAGGGCAGGGATGGATGGATGGTACGCCGGAGGGGCCCGGACCGGACAGCCCGAGCCCCCCGGCATCCGTTCTACTGGTTGAGGACGACGTCCATCTCGGCGAAGAACTGCGAGACCGCGTCCGCGACGGACATGGTTCCGAAGCCCAACTCGGTGCCGAGCTGGCGGAACTTCTCCTCGAGCGTGCCGTAGCCGACGATCGGCACGGGCGGGGCGTCGCCCAGGCGGTCGGCGATCGCCGCCTCGTGATCGCGGACCTGCTGGCTGAGCGGATCGAGGTCCGCGGCTGCCAGCGCGGTCTCCGAGGCCGGCAGGCCGCGGTTGGTGCCGAAGATCTCACCCGACTGCGGGGAGTTGATGAGGAAGTTCACCAGCGTCGCCGCGGCCTCGGGGTTGTCGGTGTTCGCCGAGATCGCGTGCAGCATCGAGGGCTTCAGGTACAGGTCCTGCGAGCCATCCACCGTCACCGGGGGAGCGATGAGGCCGAGCTCGGGGTACTCCTCGCCGAGGTTGCCCAGGTAGCCGGAGCCGAAGTTGTCCCACGTCAGTTCGCTCGCGGTGGCCGCGCTGTCGAACGGGCTGAGCGGAAGCAGCTCCTCGGCGCGCTGCTGCGGGATGCCGATGCCGTCGCGGATCGGGGCGCCGGACTCCCAGAACTCGGTGAGGCGCGCCTCGTCGAAGCCGGGCTCGCCGTCCTCGCTGAACAGGTACGACCCTTCGGACCGCAGCTGCAGTTCGAAGTTCTGGATGCGGCCGGTGTAGTCGACGCCGCCCCAGAAGTCGCCGCCGCTGGCGTCGGTGACCTCGGCGATCCAGTCGGTGTAGTCCTCCCAGCTGCCGCCTCCGAACTCGTCGACGCCCGCCCGCTCGAGCAGGACCGGGTTCGTGAACATGCCCCAGGCGTTGGTGGAGGTGGGGATGGCGGTGGTGGTGCCGTCGACGACGCCGATCCCGAGGATGTTGTCGGAGAGCGGCTCGGTGTCGATGATGTTGCCGAGGAACGGACCGAGGTCGAGCAGCAGGTTGTTCTGCGAGTACTGGCGCAGGTACGAGTAGTCGAACTGCATGACGTCCGGGAGGTTGCCGCCCGCCGCCTCGGTCTGACGCTTCTCCCAGAACTCGGGGAAGCCGAGGAACGTGGAGTTCACCGTGATGTTCGGGTACTCCTCGTTGAACGCGGCGATGACCTCGTTGTAGAGCTCTGCGCGCACGTCGTTGCCCCAGAAGGCGAGGTCGAGGGTGACCTCCGCGTCGGGGTCGAAGGTGGGGTCGGCTTCGGGGGCGTCTCCGCCCGCGCAGCCGGCCAGGGCCAGTGCGGCGCCGGTCGCGATGGCGATGCCGGCGAATGCCCGCTTCATGCTGAACATCCTTGTCCTCTCTGTGAACGTCTGCGTTCGTATCCGCGAGACGTTCGTTGTCCGTTGGTGCGGTTGGCGCGTCCCTTGGTGCGGGGGTGGTGCTGGTGTGCGATCGGTCTGATGCCGACGCCGGAAAGCGCTTGCCCGCTACGGTACCTGAGGGAAAATCGTTTCGCAAGGCCCGTGGTCAAGTAATTTGAACGATTCAGTAACGCTGCGGATCGGTGGACTGTGCGCGGTCCCAGTCCGGCGCGCTCAGCGGACGCGGAAGAGCATGCTGGCTACGACGTGCGGGGAGTGCGACGTTGGAGGGCGCGCGCTCCGCGGTGGTCACCGACGCAGGTCGATCACGGGGCTCGTGAACCCGCGCCGGTGGGTGGGATGCGCCGCGAGCGCGGAGGGAGTGATGGGCGCGCCATCGGCGGCCGCGGAGGCGTAGATCGCGGCGACGAGTTCGAGGGCGCGCGCGGGGGAGTCGGCGGTCGGCGGCAGCGGCGCACCGTTCAGGAGAGCATCGAAGACGTCGCGCAGGAGTGGCGCGTGGTCGCTGCGCTCCTCGACGTCTGGCAGCGCCCATGCCGCCGCCTCGTCCTCGCCGACGTGCGGCGCCGGCGTGATCGCCCAGTGCTCGTGCCCGTGCCCGTAGAGGTGGTCGACGGTGATCGTCGCCTTCTCGGTGTCGATTCGGATCGAGCTCGTCTGCCGCGGCGACACGGCGCTCGAGACGACCTGCGCAACCGTTCCGCCGGCGAACACGACGGTCGCCGTCGAGGCGTCCTCGGTCTCGGTCTCGCGGTCCAGGCGCCACAGGCGCGCCTCGACCCGCTCCCAGTCGCCGAGGAGGAACGCGAGCAGGTCCAGCTGATGGATGCCGTGGCCGAGCGTCGTCCCGCCGCCCTCGGTCTGCCACCTGCCCCGCCACGGCACCGCGAAGTACTCGGCGTCGCGGAACCACAGCGTCTGACACTGAGCCAGGAGCGGCCTGCCGAGTGCGCCGTCGTCGAGCAGCGCCTTCACATGAGCGGCGGCGGTGCCGGTGCGCTGCTGGAAGACGACCGCGAGCTGTCGGTCAGCGGCCGCCGCGGCTGCGCGCATGTCGTCGAGCTCGTCGAGGGACGGCGCCGGCGGCTTCTCGACGACGACGTGCGCTCCCGCGGCGAACGCGGCGAGGGTCTGCTCGCGGTGCGCGCCGGGGGGCGTGCAGATCAGCACGACGTCGGGATGCACGGCATCCAGGAGCGCGTCGAGGTCGGCGTAGACCGCGGGCACCTCGTAGCGGGCGGCGAACGCGTCGGCCGCCGGGCGACTGAGATCGGTGACGGCGACGAGGTCGGCACGCGGATGCTGCGCCACGGCCCGCGCGTGGAGATGGGCGACCGCGCCGGTGCCGACGAGAGCGCAGCGCAGGCGGGCGGTCACGAGACGGCTCCGGCGCGGGTGGCCGCGACGAGGTTCGCCCCGGCGACGGGGGCGTGTCGCGCGACATCCGGTCCGCCGATCAGCAGCACGAGACCGAGGGTGAGCGTCTCGCCGGGGGCGAGCACCGTCTCGTCGACGGAGAAGGGCGCCGGTGCCAGCCCGGCGTACTCGGCGCTGCGCGCGAACCATGGCGACGGGGCCGGCGCGGCATCGAGCGCGAGCACGCCGACGTCGCCGTCGGGCGAGATAAAGGCGAGCCACGGCACGGCGGTGCCGCGGGCCGCCTCGCCGACGTCGCCGTCGGGGGAGAGGATCCGCCCGCCGGTGAAGTCGACGGGGCCTCGCCAGAGGATGCCCGCGTAGCCGGCATCCGCTCGACCGCGTGTCGCGGGGGAGCCGAACGCGAGATCCGTGTCCGAGACGCTGCGCAGTGCGCTGCTCCAGGCCAGCGCCCACGTGTCGTCGTCGACCGGGCTCGCGGTGAGCCGGCGCTTCTCGGTGAGGACGGTCTCGCCGGCCTCGGTCACCCAGTCGAGGCGCTCGTCGATGCGGGCGTCGCCCGCGACTGCATCCGCTCGAGGGGTGCTCGGCGCCTCGAACGACCGGTGCGCCTGGGTGCCGTTGTTCGGCAGCTGGACGTAGCCCTCGCCGGCGACGAAGGTCGGGCCGCCCCAGAAGTTGTGCGCGCCGACGTGCGGGAGGGCGAGCGAGAGGCCCTTGTGCCACACGTGGTCGGCGGGACGGATGCCGGTAACCTCGCGGCCGCCGCGCGTGCGCAGCAGCGCGTACGGGCGGGGCGACTCGAGACGCGCGTCGTCAGGCTCGTAGACGTACTCCGCGAGCACGGTCTCGCCGTCGCGCAGGGTCAGCCGCCCGGGCGTGCGGTCGTCGAAGCGCATGCAGTCCTCCGTGGAATGGGCTCGGTTCACTCTAGAGCGCCTGACCGGAAAGCGCTATCCGCTTCAATGTCCCCGCTCGCCTGTCGCATTCTGCGGGTGCGCTCGGCGTGTCGTGACAGGCGAGCGTGGCTGCTGTTCCCATCCGCTCCGCGGTGCTCTTGTGGGTCGCCTGTCGCATTCTGCGGGTGCGCTCGGCGTGTTGCGACAGGCGAGCGCGGCTGCCGGGTCAGGCGTCGCCGAGGGCGTCGGCCACGACGGCCCGCGCCTCCGCCTGCACCTCGGCGAGGTGGTCGGGGCCGCGCAGCGACTCCGCGTAGAGCTTGTAGACGTCCTCGGTGCCCGACGGGCGGGCGGCGAACCACGCATTCTCGGTCTGCACCTTGAGCCCGCCGATCGCGGCGCCGTTGCCCGGGGCGTGCGAGAGCTTCGCCGTGATGGTCTCGCCCGCGAGCTCGGTCGCGGTCACGGCCTCCGGCGCGAGCCGACCGAGTGCCGCCTTCTGCGCGGGCGTCGCCGGCGCGTCCACGCGCTGATAGGCCGACGAGCCGTACTCCGTCTCGAGCTCGGCGTACCGCTGCGAAGGCGTCTTGCCGGTGACGGCGAGGATCTCGGCGGCGAGGAGGCACAGCAGGATGCCGTCCTTGTCGGTCGTCCACACGGTGCCGTCTTTGCGAAGGAACGAGGCGCCGGCAGACTCCTCCCCACCGAAAGCCACGGAGCCGTCGAGCAGTCCCGGCACGAACCACTTGAACCCGACGGGCACCTCCAGCAGGGTCCGTCCGAGCGCGGCGACCACTCGGTCGATGATCATCGACGACACGAGGGTCTTGCCGACGGCAGCATCCGCGGGCCATCCCGGCCGGTGCGCGTAGAGATAGTCGATCGCGACCGCGAGGTAGTGGTTGGGGTTCATCAGGCCCGCATCGGGCGTCACGATGCCGTGCCGGTCGGCGTCGGCGTCGTTCCCGGTGAGGATGTCGTACTCGTCGCGGCGCGCCACGAGTGCCGCCATCGCCGAGGGCGACGACGGATCCATCCGGATCTTCTCGTCCCAGTCGAGGGTCATGAACCGCCACGTCGGGTCGACGTCCGGGTTCACGACCGTGAGGTCGAGCCCGTGCACCTCGGCGATCAGCGCCCAGTACTCGACGGATGCCCCGCCCAGCGGGTCCGCGCCGATCCGCACGCCGGCGCTGCGGATCGCATCGACGTCGATGATGTTCGCGAGATCGCGCACATACGCGTCCCGGAAGTCGTATTCGTCGAGCTTGTCGCCGTCGAGATCCTTGAACGGCGTCCGGGCGACGCCCTCGAGCCCGCCCTCGATGAGCCGGTTCGCCCGGTCGGCGATCCAGCCGGTGGCGTCGGTGTCGGCGGGACCGCCGTTCGGCGGGTTGTACTTGAAGCCGCCGTCGCGCGGCGGGTTGTGGCTGGGGGTGACGACGATGCCGTCCGCGCGGCCGGGATCTGCGGCATCCCGCCCCTTGTTGTACGCGAGGATCGCGTGACTGAGAGCCGGTGTCGGCACCCATGAGTCGCGGGAGTCCACCTTCACGTCGATGCCGTTGGCGACGAGCACCTCGATCGCGCTGCGCTCGGCGGGCAGCGACAGCCCGTGCGTGTCGCGACCGAGGAAGAGCGGACCCTCGATCCCCTGCGTGCGGCGGTAGTCGACGATCGCCTGGGTCGTCGCGAGGATGTGCACCTCGTTGAAGCTCCCCGACAGCGACGAGCCGCGGTGGCCGCTCGTGCCGAACGCGACGCGCTGCTCCGGCACGGCCGGATCGGGCTTCACGTCGTAGTAGGCGTTGATCAACTCATCGATGTCGATGAGGTCGGTTGCTTCGGCGGGCTGTCCTGCGCGAGTCATGCCTCCCAGTCTGCCCCTCCCGCGCCCTCGGCGCACGGTCGAGGAGCCAGAGCCTGCCGTACCGATCTCAGGAGCGACGCGGGCGCGGGGGTGGCGCGGAGCCGGAATCACGCGGTCGCCGTCGGCGGACTCGTGATTCGGTCCTGAGAACGGTACGCGCCCTAGGCTGGAGCCCGTGACTTCTGAGCCCGCCGCGGAGGCATCCGCCCCCGCCCGCCGCACCTACAGCTATCTGGGACCCGCCGGCACGTTCACCGAGGCCGCGCTGGCGCAGGTTCCGGAAGCGCGCGAGCAGATCTGGCGGCCCATCCGCAACGTCGGCGAGGCGCTCGCCGACGTCGTCGAAGGGCGATCGGATGCCGCGATGATCGCGATCGAGAATTCGGTCGACGGCGGCGTGTCGACGGCGCAGGACGCGCTCGCGACGATGCCGGGGCTGCGGATCGTGGGGGAGTACCTCGTCCCGGTCGAGTTCGTGCTCGTGGGGCGGCCCGGCATGCGCCTCGAAGACGTCTCCCTCGTCTCGGCCCACCCCGTCGCCTACGCGCAGTGCCTGCAGTGGCTGAGCTCCGCGCTCCCCTCGCACGCGCACGTGCCCGCGGCGAGCAACGTCGCGAGCGCCGTGGGGCTCGTCGACGGCACCAGCGACGCGGATGCCGCGATCGCTCCGCCCGGCATCCTCGAACACCATGAGCTCCAGCTCCTCGCGTCGGAGATCGGCGACAACGCGAACGCGGTGACGCGCTTCGTGCTGGTCAGTCGCACGGGCGCGCCGCAGCCGCAGACCGGCGCAGACAAGACCTCGCTGATCGTCGAGCTGCCCGACGACCACCCCGGCGCGCTGCTGGAGATGCTCGAGCAGTTCGCGACCCGAGGCATCAACCTGTCACTGCTGGCCTCGCGGCCGATCGGCGACGAGCTGGGTCGCTACCGGTTCGTCATCGACGCCGACGGACACATCGAGGACGAGCGCATGGCCGATGCGCTCCTGGGGCTGCGCCGTTTCAGCCCGAAGGTGATCTACCTCGGGTCGTACCCGCGCGCCGACCGCGCCGTCGTGCGCTACCCGGAGCGGTACTCCGACGATGTGTTCGTCGAGGCCCGCGACTGGCTGCGCGATCTGCTGAGCGGCGCGCCGGGGGAGCAATGACCGAACCGTTCGCCCTCGATCCGTCTCGGGCATCGCACGCGAAGGCGCTGGAGCTCCTCGCGACGCGTGAGATCGGGTGGCTCGTCAGCACGGGACGCGATGGGTTCCCGCACGCCGTGCCGGTGTGGTTCCTCTGGATCGACGGCGCGGTCGTCACGTTCAGCCAGCCGCACGCGGCGAAGGTCCGCAATCTCGCGGCCGACCCGCGCGCGGCGTTCCACCTCGAAGCCGGAGACGACGGCGAGGAGTGGCTGCTGCTGCAGGGCACCGTGGAGTTCTCGCCGGAGCCCGCCTCGACATGGTTCGAGCGGCTGGGCGACGCCTACCTGGCGAAGTACCGAGCCGGACTCGATGCACTGGGCTGGACGCCGGAGCGGCTCTACGAGGACTTCTCGCTCGTGATCCTGGTCCACCCGCACAAGCTCATCAGCTGACGATCCCCTCCGCGAGGAGCTCGAGGGTCCGGATGCGGCCCGGCGCGGCATCCATCGGCTCGCCGTCGTACGACCCCGCGATCGGCGAGACCATGACCTCGTCGGCCCCGTGCCGCGCGGCGAAGGCGATGACGGATGCCGCGACCTCTGCCCCCGTCCCCACGAACCAGGTCGCGCGGGCGGACGCCATGATCGAACCGGCCATCGCGTCGAAGTCGGCCGCTCCCGCGATGGCCTGCTCGACGGTCTCGAGCGCCACGAGGGGCTTGTTGGTGCGCGGGCGCGCCATCATCCGCTGGTTGGGGAGCGAGCGCTCCTCGGCCTCTTCGGCCGTGGGGGCGGCGAGCGCGTTGACGGTGAGGAAGGTGCGCGGCGCGGCGAGGGTCTCGGACGGCTGGAACTGCGTGCGGTAGAGGTCGAGCGCGCGCTCGAGCCCCTGGCCCGAGAAGTGGTTCGCGAACACGTACGGCAGGCCGAGCGCCGCGGCGAGCTGCGCGGAGTAGTCGCTCGATCCGAGCAGCCACACCTCGGGCGTCGTGGTCGCGGCGGGTGTGGCGTGCACGTCGTAGGTGCCGCCCGATGTGTGGTTCGACGGGCTCACCAACCGGATGGTCGCGCCGTCGGGCGAGACGAGCGAGACGATGTCGCGGACGTGGTCGGGGAACCGCTCGACATCGCTGGTGGTGCCACTCTGGCGCAGCAGCTGGGTGATGACCGGATCGGAGCCGGGTGCCCGGCCGAGCCCGAGGTCGATGCGGCCCGGCGCGAGCGCCTCGAGGGCGGCGAACTGCTCGGCGACGACGAGCGGCGAGTGGTTGGGCAGCATGACGCCGCCGGATCCGACGCGGATCCGCGTCGAGCGCGCGGCCGCCGCGGCGACCAGTACCGGCGGGGCGGTCGAGGCGACCGCAGGCATGTTGTGGTGCTCGGCGAACCAGTACCGGCGGAATCCGAGGCGGTCGGCGGTGGCGACCAGATCGAGGGATGCCGCCACGGCCTGCGCGCTGGACTGACCGGCGCGCACCGGGACGAGGTCGAGAACCGAGAGGGCGGGACCGCTCCGGGGCGCGGGGACGGATTCAGCAGGGATCACGGTGCTCATCACGGTAGACAACGGGTCGGGGCATCCGGTCTATTCCGGCCCTGCGGCGCGCCGAGCTCCGAGGTCGCGGTCATTCCGGCCGCCGTGCGGCGCGCTTCACGTGCTCATACGCGTCCAGCGCCGCCCGGCGCGTCCCGGCGAGATCGACGATCGGCTCGCGCCCGGCCGAGTCCGGCGCCCACCGGCGCACGTAGTCACCGCCGGCGTCGAACTTCTTCGCCTGCAGCTCGGGGTTGAACACGCGGAAGTACGGTGCGGCGTCCGCGCCCGATCCCGCGACCCACTGCCAGTTGAAGGGGTTGCTCGCGGCGTCCGCGTCGACGAGCGTGTCCCAGAACCACTCCTCGCCGCGCCGCCAGTCGATGGCGAGGTTCTTCACGAGGAAGGATGCCGTGACCATCCGCATCCGGTTGTGCATGTGCCCCGTGTGCCAGAGCTCACGCATGCCGGCATCGACGAGTGGGATGCCGGTGCGGCCGCGCTGCCAGGCTTCGAGCCGCCCCGGTGTCAGGTGTGGCCAGGGAAACGCGTCGAACTCGGGGCGGAGGTTCTTCGTGGCGAGATGCGGAAACCGGAAGAGCGTGTGCCAGGCGAACTCCCGCCAGCCGAGCTCCGAGAGGAACGTGCCGCCGCCGCCCGCCTCGATCGTCTCGTGCCACACCGTGTGGGGGCTCACCTCGCCCCAGCGCAGCCGCGGCGACATCAGCGACGTCGCGCCGGCCGCCGGCTCGTCCCGAGCCCGGTCGTAGCCGTCGAGATTCTCGGCGACGAACTCCCGCAGCCGCCGCCGCGCGGCGGGCTCGCCTGGCTCCCACGTCTCGCGGAGCCCTTCCGCCCAGTCAGGCCGGGTCGGCAGCAGGCCCCAGTTCGCGAGGTCGTCCGACGACGGATGCCGGCGCGGACCGGGTACTGCACGGGGCTCCGGCAGCGGTGCGCGGGGGCTGGGGAGGGCGAGGCACGCCCGCCAGAACGGCGTGAACACCGAGAAGTGGGTCCCGGCGCCGGTGCGCACCGTCCACGGCTCGAAGAGCAGCGATCCGCTGAACGAGGCGACCTCGACGCCGTCGGTTCGCAGCGCCGCCTTGAGTGAGGCGTCCGCCGTGCGCTCGGGTCCGCCGTAGCGGCGATTCCAGAAGACGGCGCCGGCCGCGGCATCCGTCACCGCGTCGCGCACCGCGCGCTCGGCCGGGCCGCGCCGCAGCACGAGCACCGACCCGCGCTCGCGGAAGCGCTCGGCGAGCGAGGCGAGCGAGTGGTGCAGCCACCAGCGGGCCGCGCCGCCGAGGGGACGGATGCCGGCAGACTCCTCATCGAGCGCATACAGCCCGATGACCGGCTCGCCGCGGTCGAGCGCCGCCTGCAGGGCGGGGTTGTCGGCCAGGCGCAGGTCATCGCGGAACCACACGATCGACGGGCCGGTCATGCTCTCATCCTGGCGTGGCCGTCAGGGGCGGGGCGGGGGATTGACGCGCGCTGCGAGGCCCTTCGTCTCTCGCCGCGCTCCTCGCGGGGACGTCTCAATGCCGGACGAACTCGATTGACGCGGGGTGGCCCTCGGTCTCGAGGTCGAGCACCAGCGTGTCACCGTCGCACGAGAACGACGTCGCCGACACGGGCCACTCGCCGAGCGTCTCCTGGGTGGCGAAGGCGAACAGCGCGCTCCCGGTGCGATCGTCGCTCGGCGTCGCCGTGAGCAGGTTGTCGGTCGCGGTGAGCGCGAGGGCATCGCCCGACGTCGTGTACGTGCCGCGCATCGTGCCCGCGAGGTGCACGGCCGCCGGGTGGCCCTCCCACAGGAGCGTCGCCGCGACGTCCTGCGCCATGGTGAAGGCGTCGTCCGCGGCGAAAGCGACGATGACGGATGCCGCGGGGTCGAGCGTCGCCGTGGGGTAGTCGAGGCCCACCGGGATGGCGTCGTACACCGGCTGCAGCGCGCCTGCGTCGGCGTGCCACGTGCCGATGATGCACGCGGCGACCGGGGCCGGCGTCGGCGTGGACGTCGGCCCCGGGGTCGCCACGGCAGTCTCGGCGGACTCCGACGACGGCGTGCAGCCCGCGAGCAGGAGGCTCACGACCGCCGCGCAGGCGGCCGCCCCAGCCGCGCGCCGAAGTGTCATGCCTCCATCCTCAGCCATCACCCGCTCGTTCGGTCACGTGGCGACGGGGTGATTCGAGCGCTTCCGCGATTCTTGCAAGATCGCGCAAGTTCTTGCGTACACTGAGCGTCATGTCGAAGCGTCTCGCCGAAGTGGCGCGCAAGGTCGGAGTCAGCGAAGCGACGGTCAGCCGCGTCCTCAACGACAAGCCCGGAGTCTCGGACGCCACCCGCCAGGCTGTGCTCACCGCGCTCGACGTGCTGGGGTACGAGCGCCCGACCAAGCTCCGCGGCGAGCGGGCTCGGCTCGTGGGACTCGTGCTTCCCGAGCTGCAGAACCCGATCTTCCCGGCACTGGCCGAGATCACCGGGGGCGGGCTCATGCAGAACGGCTACACGCCGCTGCTGTGCACGCAGAACGCCGGCGGTATCACCGAGTCCGACTACATCGACCTCCTGCTGCAGCAGCAGGTGTCGGGTGTGATCTTCCTGGGCGGCAACTACAGCCAGGCCGACGCTCCGCACGAGCACTACGAGCGACTGCGCCAGGTGAATCTGCCCACCGTGCTCGTCAACGCCCGCATCGACGCCCTCGACTTCGCGACGGTCTCCACCGACGACGCAGCCGCGGCCGAGCAGGCGATCCTGCATCTGCACCAGCTCGGCCATCGCCGGATCGGGATGCTGATGGGACCGGTCGACCACATCCCCTCGCAGCGCAAGCTCGCCGCCGCGCGCGTGCTGCTCGAGCGGCTGGGCTCCCCGCTCGACGACGCCATGGTGGTGCGCGGGCTGTACTCCCTCGAGTCGGGCCAGGCGGGCGCCACCCGCCTCTTCGCCGCCGGCGCCACCGCGATCGTGTGCGCGAGCGACCCCCTCGCCCTCGGTGCCGTTCGCGCCGCCCGTCGCGCCGGCCGCAGCGTGCCAGGGGACGTCAGCGTCGTGGGCTTCGACGACTCCGCCCTCATGAGCTGCACCGACCCGCCGCTGACGACGGTCCGCCAGCCGATCGAGTCCATGGGACGCACGGTGATCGACCTGCTGCTGTCGCAGATCGCCGGCACGACCGCGGCCGGCGACGAACTCCTCTTCGAGCCCGAGCTGGTGCTGCGCGCGTCGACGGGTCCGATCACGGCCTGAATCGACGGATGCTGCCAGCTCCGGCATCCGCCCCATCGATCGCCCGCGCCCACCGTTCGCCTGTCGCAATCCGCAGCCGCGCTCGGCGTGTTGTGACAGGCGAGCGGGCGACGGAGCGCAACCGCGCCTTGACGCGCTGAGGGCGTATCGAGGTGTGGTTGCGGAATCGTAATCTTGCGCAATTCAGTAAAGGACTTGCGCGAAACGGAGGGCGAAGCTACATTCTCCACATCGAGTCTTTCCATCGACGACGAGGAGCTCTGTGGACAGCGACGTCCTCACCGAACCGGCAGCAGCCGCCCGCCGCATGACGGCGCCCTCGACGGCCGATCCGCTCTGGTGGCGTTCCGCAGTGATCTACCAGGTGTACGTCCGCAGCTTCGCCGACGGGAACGGCGACGGCACGGGCGACCTCGCCGGCGTCCGCGACCACCTCGGCTACCTCAAGGACCTCGGGGTCGACGCGATCTGGTTCAACCCCTGGTACCCGAGCCCGCTCGCCGACGGCGGGTACGACGTGAGCGACTACCGCGACATCCACCCGCAATTCGGCACGCTCGAAGAGGCCGAAGCCCTCATCCACGAGGCGCTGGCCCTCGGCATCCGCACGATCATCGACGTCGTCCCGAACCACGTCAGCGACCAGCACCCGTGGTTCCAGGCCGCGCTGGCCGCCGGCCCCGGCAGCCCCGAGCGCGAGCGGTTCTGGTTCCACCCGGGCAAGGGCGAGCACGGCGACGAGATCCCGACGCACTGGGTCTCGAGCTTCCAGGGCGAGACGTGGACGCGCACGACCAACCCCGACGGCACGCCCGGTGAGTGGTACCTGCACATGTTCACGCCCGAGCAGCCAGACCTCAACTGGAACCACCCCGACGTGCGCCGCGAGCACGAGGACATCCTGAGGTTCTGGTTCGACCGCGGCGTCGCGGGGGTGCGCATCGACTCCGCGGCCCTGCTGATCAAGGACGCCGACCTGCCCGAGGTGGGCGAGAAGCCCGAGCACCCCACCGAGGACCGCGACGAGCTCCACGACGTCTACCGCGGCTGGCGGGCGGTCGCCGATTCGTATCCCGGCACGCGCGTGCTCGTCGGCGAGATCTGGGTGCCCGACATCGACCGGTTCACCGCGTACCTCCGGCCCGACGAGATGCACACCGCGTTCAACTTCGACTTCCTGGCGCGGCCGTGGGGTGCGGCATCCTTCCGCGACTCGATCACGCAGACCCTCGGAGCGCACGCGCCGGTCGGCGCGCCGAGCACGTGGGTGCTGAGCAACCACGACGTCACGCGTCCGGTCACCCGCTACGGCCGCGAGGACACCGCGTTCGCGTTCCTCAAGAAGCGCTTCGGGGTGCCGACCGACCCTCAGCTCGGCCTGCACCGGGCGCGCGCGGCGGCCCTGCTGGTGGCCGCGCTCCCCGGCAGCCTCTACATCTACCAGGGCGACGAGCTCGGCCTCCCCGAGGTCGAGGACCTTCCGGTCGAGCTCATCGAGGACCCGATGCACTATCGCTCGGGCGGCACGGATCCGGGCAGGGACGGATGCCGCGTCCCGCTGCCCTGGGAAGGGGAGCGCACACCGTTCGGCTTCGGCCCGGCCGGCGCCGTGCCCTGGCTCCCGCAGCCGGCGGACTGGACCGCGCTCACCGTCGAGGCGCAGGATGCCGACCCGCACTCCACCCTGAACCTCTACCGCGATGCGCTCCGGCTGCGCCGGGCGCTCCCCGAGCTCGGCGACGGACCGCTCGACTGGTGGGACGACGCCGTGCCCGGTGCCGCCGACCTCCTCGCCTTCCGCCGCGGCGACGCCTTCGCGTGCGTCGTCAACACCGGCGATGTCGCCGTGCCGCTTCCCGCCGGCGCGACGGTCCTGCTCTCGAGCGTGCCGCTCGAGGACGCCCTGCCGGGCAACTCCACCGCGTGGCTGCGCATCGACGGCCAGACGGAAACCCCCATCACCACCACCACCCCGGAGGACTCCGCGTCGAGAAGCTGACGCGGAGCCACCACCTATGAAAGGAAAGACGATGAAGTCACCAGCAAGGGTCCTGCTCGCCGGTGTCGCCGTGGCGGCGACCATCGGCGCACTCGTCGGCTGCTCGGCCGACGGTGGCGACGAAAGCAGCGAAGGCCGGGTCGAGCTGCGCGTCGCGACCTTCCCGCCCGGAGCGGACGCCGCCGCCTACGAGGCGTTCGCCGCACAGGAGGCGCAGTTCGAGGAGGAGCACCCCGACATCGACGTCATCGGCGTCGAGTACGAGTGGGAAGGCCCGACCTTCGCCGTGCAGCTCGCCGGCGGCAGCCTGCCCGACGTCTTCACGGTGCCGTTCACCGACGCGAAGACGCTGCTCGAGAACGAGCAGCTCATGGACGTCACCGAGGAGATGGACGAGCTCGGCTACACCGACAGCTTCAACCCGATCATCCTCGACGCGGTCACCGGCGACGACGGGCACATCTTCGGATTCCCCCGTCAGGCGTACGCGAACGCGCTGACCTACAACCGTCAGTTGTTCGAGGCCGCCGGTCTCGACCCCGACAGCCCTCCCACGACGTGGGACGAGGTGCGCGAGTACGCCAAGCAGATCACCGACGCGACCGGCAAGGCCGGCTACTCGCAGATGGCGATCAACAACACCGGCGGCTGGCAGCTGACGGTGGGCACGGCCGCTCGCGGCGGCGCCACCCAGATCGACAATGCGGACGGCACTGCTGAGTCGACGATCGACAACGACGCGACCAAGGCCGTGCTCGAGTTCCTGCACGCGCTGAAGTGGGAGGACAACTCCTTCGGGTCCAAGATCGACCTCGACTGGGGCTCGATCAACCAGGAGTTCGCAGCGGGCAACATCGGCATGTACACCACCGGTTCGGACATCTACACGGCGCTCGTGCGTGACTTCGGTCTCGACCCCGACGTGTACGGCATGGCCGTGATCCCGATCGAGGGCAGCGGCGGCCCGCTCGGCGGCGGCGACATCGCCGTGATGAGCCCGACGATCGACGACGCGACGAAGGCCGCTGGAGTCAAATGGATCGACTGGTACTACATGCAGAAGCTGGTGAATGAGGACGCGGCCGTGCTCGATGCCCAGACCCTCAACGCGTCGGGACAGGCTGTCGGCACCCCGGTGCTGCCGGTGCTGAGCCGCGAGCTCTACGAGGAGTCGCTCACCTGGATCGAGCCGTACATCAACGTGCCGCGCGACCAGATGGCTCCGTTCATCGACTCGATCTGGGACCAGTCTCCGGTCGGTGAGCCCAAGAAGAGCACGCAGGACATCTACGCCCTCCTCGACAACGTCGTCCAGACGGTCCTCACGGATGAGAACGCCGACATCGACGCGCTCCTCGCCGAGGCCCAGGCCGCCGCTCAGGAGAAGCTGGGCTAGAACGACGGATGCCGCGGCCGGCGCTTCGGTCGCGGCATCCGCCCCTCGGTCCCTGAGCTCGTCGAAGGGCCATACCACCCACCACCGCGACGCTTCGACAAGCTCAGCGACCGGAGATCGAACAATGACCGCGACCCTCCCGGAGCGCCCGGCGCCCGCCGCAGTTCCGCCGCCGGCCGCCCCGCCCGCTCGCCGAAAGACCTCGCGCTCCCCGCTCACCTGGTACCGCGGGGGAGGCCTCGCGAACCTCCTGTTCGTCCTGCCGATGGTCTTCGTGTTCGTCTTCTTCTCGTGGTCGCCGATCGTGCAGTCGGTGGTCATGAGCCTGCAGAAGACGAACATGATCGTCTCGGAGTGGGTGGGGATCGACAACTACGTCGCGGTCCTCACCGACCCTGAGCTCGGCCGTGCCGTGATCAACACGATCTACTTCGCGCTGCTCGCCCTGCTCTTCGGGTTCCCTCTGCCGCTGCTGATGGCGGTGCTCATGAGCGAGGTGCGCCGCGGCAAGGGGCTCTACTCGGCGCTCGCGTACCTGCCCGTCGTCATCCCGCCGGTCGTGGCCGTGCTGCTGTGGAAGTTCTTCTACAGCGCCGATCCCAACGGCGTCTTCAACACGGTGCTCGCGTGGGTCGGCATCCCGCCCCAGCCGTGGATCCAGTCGACCGTCCAGGCCATGCCGTCGCTCGTGCTCGAGGCGACGTGGGCGGCCGCGGGCGGCTCGATCATCATCTACCTCGCCGCGCTGCTGAGCGTCCCGCCCGAGCTGTACGACGCGGCCGAGGTCGACGGCGCGAGCATCTGGCGCAAGGTGTGGCACGTCACGCTGCCGCAGCTGCGCGGCATCCTCTTCATCATGCTCATCCTGCAGGTGATCGCGACCGCGCAGGTGTTCCTCGAGCCGTTCCTGTTCACCGGGGGCGGACCGGCAGGGGCGACCAAGACGATCCTCCTCTACATCTACGACAAGGCGTTCCGCAACAGCCTGGGCGGCGACTACGGTGAGGCGACCGCGGTGTCGGTGCTGCTGGCGGTCGTGCTCGCGATCCTGTCGTGGCTGTACTTCAAGCTCACGAACCGCTGGAGCACGCAATGAGCGCCCCGATGTCGACCTCGCCGCTGCGCGAGGGGATGCGCGGCTTCCTCTCGCGCCGCAACCCGTTCGGGCGGGGCAAGCGCGAGTCCCTGGACGACCTCGCCGACCGCACGATCGTCTCCGAGTCCGAGCGCCGTCGCCGCGGCACCCGGTTCGGGATGTCGGTGACCCACGTCTTCCTCTTCGTCACGCTGGTCATCGCCGGTCTCGGCCCGATCCTGTGGCTGGCGAAGTCGGCGGTGACGCCCACGCAGGACACCATTCAGCAGCCGTTCGCGCTGTGGCCCAACGGGATCGACTGGGCGAACCTGTCGACGGCGTGGAACGACATCCACATCGACCAGTACTTCTGGAACACGATCGTCATCGCGCTCGGCGCATGGTTCACACAGCTGTTCATCGCGACGACCGCCGGCTACGCCCTCTCGGTGCTGCGTCCGCGCTACGCCCCGGTGCTGAACGCGCTGGTGCTCGCGACGCTGTTCATCCCCGGGATCGTGCTGCTCGTGCCCCTCTACCTCACGATCGTCAACCCGCCGTTCCTCGGCGACGTGAGCCTCCTCAACAACTACCTCGCGGTGTGGCTGCCGATGGGCGCGAACGCGTTCAACATCCTGCTGGTCAAGCGCTTCTTCGACAATCTGCCGCGGGAGATCTTCGAGGCCGCCAAGACGGACGGCGCCGGACCCTTCCGCCTGTTCTGGGCGATCGTGCTGCCGATGAGCAAGCCCATCCTCGGCGTCGTCTCGGTGTTCGCCATCATCGCCGCGTGGAAGGACTACCTCTGGCCGATGCTCGTGCTGCCCAACCCTGCGGTGCAGCCGCTGTCGGTGCGCCTGCCGGCCGTGCAGTCGCAGACCGAGCTCGACGTGTTCCTCGCGGCGCTCGCGATCGCCACCCTCATCCCGATCGGGATGTTCCTGGTGTTCCAGTCGGTGTTCCTGAGGTCGGCCGGCCTCGGCGGGGCCGTCAAGGGGTAAGGCGACGGATGCCGGGGGAGCCGGCATCCGTCGCCTTTGTCGCAATGGTCTGGTCGTCACAGGCTCCAGAGGGCGGATACGGGCAGGGCCCAGAGACGGTCACCGAAGGGGATGCCGCGATTGCCCGTGTTGAGGACATAGCCGCCGACGAATCGCTCGCCCAGACGGTCACGCAGCGAACGCAATGCGGCGAAGTGCTCGCTCTTCGCCGTGCTCCCCGCCTTCACTTCGATGGCGATGACGCTGCCGTCGAAGAACTCCGCGATGATGTCGACCTCGAGTCCGTCGCGGTCGCGGTAGTGGAAGAGCTCGTACTCCTCGGCGCTCCATCCTCGCTGCTTCAGGAGTTCGGTGACGACGAAGCCCTCCATCGCGGCGCCGATGTGCGGACTCGTGAGCGGCTCCAGCTGCGCGGCCGTGACCCGCGCGAGCCTCAGGGCGAGACCAGGGTCGGTGACGTAGGTCTTCGGCTTCGACGCCTCCCTGCTGGTGAGGTTCGGTGTCCACGGGCGCAGGCGGCCCACGAGATACAGCGTCTCGAGCAGGTCGAGGTAGGCCGAGATGGAGGTCTCGGGAACGTTCGCGTCTCGTGCGACGCGAGATTTCACCAGTTCGCCGGCCTGGTTGGCCGCGATGAGACGGAGGACGCTTCCCACCCGCGCCGCGTCGATGCGCGGTGCGATGTCGCCGAGGTCGCGTTCGAGCAGCCGGTCGACATAGCTGTCGAACCAGACCGAACGGAGTCGTGCGCTGAGACGACGCGCTTCCGGGTACCCGCCGGTGGCGATCAGGTCCGCGTAGTCCTGGCGGTTCACCGAGGTGGTGAAGTCTGCCGGGGCGGCTCCAGCGCGCAGCCGTCCCAGCAGATCGTCGTCCCGCCGACGGATCTCGCCCTGGCTGAGCGTGCGGAGGTTCAGCGTGATCGCGCGGTCGGCGAGACTGTCGGGGGTGCGCGAAAGACGCAGGAGGTCGCTCGAACCCGTGAGGATGAATCGACCCGGGCGGCGGTTGCGATCGATGGACGCCTTGATCGGGAGGATGAGTTCAGGTGCACGCTGGATCTCATCGATCACGAGCGTGCCGGTGGGCAGCTGATCCACGAACGCAGTGGGGTCGGCGGCAGCTGCCTCCAGAGTCTGGCGGTCGTCGAGCGTGACGATCCGTGCTTCCCGGTCCTCCACGAGCAGCTCGGCGAAGGTGCTCTTGCCCACCTGCCGCGCACCCTGGACCACCACGGTTGTGAACGCGCCGAGAACCTCGCGTCCGAACGGCACGGCGTGGCGCGGAATCAGCGGTTCCATGCCTGTAGTGTACGTGTAACTCGTAGGTTCGCGGAGATCAACTCGTAGGTTCGCGAGAGTCTATTCGTAGATTTGCGGCATCGGACTCGTAGGTTTGCGGAGGGTTCCGGTCGAGTCGCTACGGTTTTCAGGGGATCGCCGAACAGCTCGCCCTCGCCTATCCCGACCGCATCAACACCCTCGCGCTATCCGACGGTCTCCCACGGACCCCAGGGGTCGCCGGGAGCCTGGTTTCGCGTCCACCACTTGGCGCGCCAGGTCTTGCCGTTGTGGGTGACCCGGTCGCCGGTGTCGTACACGGTCGTCTTCGACCACGCCTGCACCGCGTCGGGGCTCACCCCGCACACGGTGTGGAACTCCCACGGACCCCACGGCGATGCACCCGGCATGTCACCGTGTGCGTACCAGGACGCCTTGTACACGACTCCGTCGAGCGCGGCGAGCTGTCCGGCCTGGTAGACGGTCTGCGCACTCCAGGGGGCGACGATCATGCCGGGCGCACCGAGATTGCACCCGATCGGCGCCGGGACCCGGACCGTCAGCGTCGCGGTCCCCGTGGCGGTCGTGCCCGTGACCGTCGCGGTGATCGTGCGGTCGCCCAGCTCGGTCGCGGTGACCTGCAGTCCGGTGATCTCGTCGGAGGTGATGGAGCTGACCAGGGTCACGGGAGCGTCGTCGATGACTGCGCCGGTCTCGAGGTCGGTGACGGTCGCGGTGAACGTCACCGGTGCGTCCACGTCGGTGATGGATGCCGCGGGTGTGAGCGCCACGCCCACTCGCGTGGTCTCGTGCACCGTCAGATCGCCGGCCAGTGCGGTCGTCGGCGTGAACCAGGCGCCGCTGCCGTCCGCGCTGGTGTTCCACCCTCGGTGGGTGCCTGCGGCAGGAACCGAGCGGTAGCTGCCGTCGAAACGGGGACCGAAGACGCGCACCGTCTCGGTCGCGGCATCCTGACGTTCGAAGCCGACCGCGTAATTGTTGTCGGTGACCGTCACCCCGACGAGGGTGGCGTCGAGTGCGATGACGCCGCCGTTGGCGATCTGCCCGGCACCCGAGATCGTCGCCCCGGTCGTCGGATCGTCGACGGTGCCGAGCAGCTTCCCGGTCGAGGTGATCACGACCTCCGGTGCGGTGGGGTTGGCGTTCGGGATGATGAAGACGCCCGACGGGACGTGGAGCGTGCCGGCGACCTCGAGTGGCCCGAAGGCACCCGAGCCGTTGCCGATCGCGGTCGTTCCGCCTGATGCGGTGACTACCGCGTGCTCGCCGATCGTGAGGGGGGTGCTGGCGTGGGCGTATATCGACCCCCCGATGCCGGCGGCTTGCACGCCACCCGTGGCCGTGACGTCGCCCGCATTGATCGTAATGGCGGCAAGCTCGGTGGAGAGT
>Ga0307505_10000703_pt1 | contig 33876 bp, 27 predicted proteins | sample 23_S_MG_FD_202183 | JGI IMG/M metagenome (GOLD analysis project Ga0307505, IMG submission 202183) | Soil microbial communities from Populus trichocarpa stands in riparian zone in the Pacific Northwest, United States - 23_S | ecosystem: Environmental > Terrestrial > Soil > Riparian zone > Trees...
TCGGTGATGTGCAGCAGCGCCAACGCTGGTTGCCGAGCATGGCTTCCGGCCAGTGCATCGCCGTGCTGGCCCATGACGAGCGCTTCGACTCGACGGGTTCGATGCCGGTGCGGACGCAAGCCCGCTCAGGCAACGGGCAATGGTGCCTGACCGGCAGCAAGCACGCGGTCTATCACGCCGACTGCGCCGACCTGCTGCTGGTCTCTGCGCGCATCGACGACAGCGAGGAACTCGGCGTGTTCGCATTGCCGGCACATGCGGAAGGCGTCGAACTCCGCAGGTTCCGCACGATCGATGACCAACGTGCCGCCGACGTCAGCCTGCGCGACGTGCGCGTCGAGCCGAGCCAGCGCCTCGGCGGGGATGCGAGCGTAGGCCTGCAAATGGCGAGCGCATTCGGGCTGGCGGCGCTGTGCGCCGAAACCCTCGGTGCGCTCGACCGGATTCTCGCCGCAACGATCCAGTACAGCGCTCAGCGCGTCCAGTTCGGCGCACCGATCGGCTCGTTCCAGAGCCTTCAGCACCGGATGGCCGACATGCAGATGCACGTCGAACAGGCCCGCTCGATGGCCTACCTCGCCGCCTGCCGATGCAGCTCGGATGATCGAGCGGTTCGCGACGCCGCACTCGCGGCGGCCAAGGTGTCGATCGGCCAGGCAGCACGGTTCGTCGGCCAGCAGGCGGTCCAGATCCACGGCGGCATGGGCATGACCGACGAACTCGATGTCAGCCACTACTTCAGGCGCTTGACCGCGTTCGAGCTGCGCGGCGGCCCGACGGACTGGCACCTGCGCCGGTACGCAAGACAGCTCGCGGTCGCCTGATCGCGAACGGGGCATCACCAAACCAGAAGATCCAGGGTCCATCACGGGAGGGGAACACAGCATGGCTATTCAGAAGATACATCGACATTTGCTCGCCTTGTCCATCACCGCCGCACTCGCCGGGATGCCGTTTTCGCCAGCGATTGCCCAGTCTGCGCAAGCTCCGGATGCCGACGAAAACGCCGAGAACGCCGACGACCGCGACCGGCCGACGACGTTGAGCGAAATCAAGGTGACCGCGCAGAAGCGCGAAGAACTGCTCCAGGACGTGCCGATCACGGTGACCGCACTGTCCGGGCAGGCCTTGCGCGATGTCGGCGTACGCGACATCAAGGACCTGCAGATTCTCGTTTCCGATCTCAGCGTGACCAGCACCGGTTCGGACACCCAGACCACGGCACGCATCCGCGGTGTCGGTACCGTCGGCGACAACCCGGGACTGGAGTCCTCGGTCGGCGTCGTGATCGACGGCGTGTACCGGCCACGCAACGGCGTGGCCTTCGGCGATCTCGGCGAGATCCAGCAGATCGAGGTGCTCAAGGGTCCGCAAGGCACCGTGTTCGGCAAGAACACCTCGGCCGGCCTGATCAACATCACCACGAAGCGCCCGAGTTTCAACCACGAGGCCTATGCCGAACTGACCGCAGGCAACTATGGTGCGCTCGGCGTCAATGCCGTCTACAACAACGCGGTCGGCGACGCGGCCGCGTTCCGGATCTACGCGGTCGGCCGCGAACGCGACGGGTTCAACAAGGTCGAAACCGCAGCCGGACCGCGCACGAGCCGCGAGGATGGCAATCAGGATTTCCATTCGGTGCGCGCACAGCTCCTGCTCACGCCCAGTGGCGACGTCGACGTCAATTTCATTGCCGACTACACGCGGCGCGACGAGGAGTGTTGCGTGGGCGTCACCCTGTTTCGCGGCCCGAGCGCCGCGATCGTCAATGCGCTCTCGGGCGGCCTCGGTGTGATTCCCGTCGCCGATCCGTCGCGCCGCCTCGCCTATGGCAATCGCGAAACGGATCAGCAGGTCGAGGAGAAGGGCATTTCCGCGGAAGTCAACTGGAACACGCCCTGGGCCGGCAGCCCGACGTTCACCTCGATCACGGCCCTGCGCCGCTGGGACTCCACCGTCGCTGCAGATCTCGATTTCAGCGGCGCCGACATCTGGTATCGCAGTTTCGGTGCGGACAACAACGGCGTGCGCTTCAGGACCTTCAGCCAAGAGCTGCGACTGGCCGGCGGCAACGACCGCATCGACTGGATGGGCGGCTTGTACTTCGACGACGAGGACCTCGAGCGCAACGACGCGATCACGCTCGGCGGTGCCTACGAGCCGTACCTGTCGATCGCACTCCTGAGCAATATCGCCGCGTCGTTCCCGCCCGGGCTCGTCGATACGGCAGGTGCGGCGACCTTCCTCTCGCAGGCCACGGGATTGCCCTACGGCACGGCGCTGGCCGGCGCCGCCTCGCGTGATCGCTGGGAGCAGAACGCGAAGAGCACCTCGGCCTTCGGCAATGTGACGTTCCACGTCACCGACGCGCTCGACCTGACTGCGGGCGCGCGCTACACGCACGGACGAAAATCGGTGGACTCCTTCTACAGCACACCCAACGGCGCGAATGCCTGCGGCGCAGGACTGGCGAACCCGGGCACCGTGGGCGCAGCGCTGGCCGCGCGTGGGGTACCGGCCCAGTTTCTCGCCGGCATCGTGCCGACGGTGATCGGCTACCTGTGCCTGCCGTGGTCCAACACGCTGTTCAACGGCCTCTCGACCCGGCAGGATCTCACCGAGAACGAATGGTCGGGAACCTTCCGCGGTGCCTACCGCTGGAACGAGACGCTGATGACCTACGCATCGGCGGCGCGCGGTTACAAGGCCGGCGGATTCAATCTGGATCGCGCGCAGTCGGCCGACGGATTCAGCAGCGGCGGCGCCGGCATCGTCCCGGTGGAGGACACCTCGTTCCCGGGCGAGTTTGTGGACAGCTTCGAACTCGGCGCCAAGACCACGTGGCAGGACGGCAACCTGTTGCTCAATGCTGCCCTGTTCCATTCCAAGTACACGGATTTCCAGCTCAACAGTTTCCTCGGCACGAGTTATGTCGTGCGTTCGGTTCCGAAACTGACGACGCGCGGTCTGGATGCGGACATCCTCTGGCAGACCGGCCTCGAAGGGCTGTCGCTGCAGGGCGGACTGACCTACACGCATGCGCGCTACGGCGACGACCTGCTGCCCGATGCAGCCCTCTCGCGACTGCCGGGGTCGATCGGATCGTTTGCGCCGAAATGGCAGGCGACCAGCGCGTTCGCCTACCAGTGGCTGTTCGGTCGCGACCTCAAGGGGCGTTTCAGCCTTGGCGCCAAGTACACGAGCGACTACAACACCGGCTCGGATCTGAATCCGCTCAAGCAACAGGAATCGTTCACCCTGGTCAACGCCGGGTTGTCGATCGGCTCGGTCAGCAACAACTGGAGCCTGCGCTTCTGGGCCCACAACCTGACCAATCGCACCTACACCCAGGTGGCATTCGACGCACCGATCCAGACCGGTTCGATCAACGGGTTTCTCGGCGCACCGAGGACCTATGGCCTGACCGCACATCTGGGCTTCTAGCGGCCCATCCGGCCTTGGGAGTCGAGGCGGAGAGTCGACAGGGCGAGGACAGCTGCCCCGGCCAGTGCCGCGTCGTTCGCGGCACTGGCCATCGCAGGATTCTCAAGTACCCGCGCCGCAGCGGGAACGCCCGCAGGCGACGCAACATCTCCAATTCTGGCAGTCCCCGGATGCCATCGAGGACCTGCAAGGCGGCATCCTCGCGCCAATCCGCGTAGAATACGCGCCGCCCGGCTGACGGCCAGCCACGGTCGACGCCTCCGCATAGCGTGCAGGCGCGCCGGGATCCGCTCGAATACCGGCGAATCCGACCGCACAAGCGGTCACACACCCCAGGCGGATACGCCCCGTCGGACTCCCGTGAGGGTTCGTCGACGCAGCATTTGCGATCCGCCAGCCATCGATCTGGAGCTTTCATGTCCACCGACATCCTCAAGGCGCTCGGCCTTGGCAAAACCAATTCCGGCACCTACCTGGGCCAGGGCGAATGGTCGCAGAGCCACGCCGGCGGCATCGTGCAGTCGATCAATCCGGCGAGCGGCGCGCTCATTGCCGAGGTGCATGCATCCACTGCAGCCGACTACGAGAAGATCATCGAGCGTGCGCAGCAGGCATTCGCGATCTGGCGCACCACACCGGCCCCGCGCCGTGGCGAGGCGATCCGCCTGTGCGGCGAGGCATTGCGGAAGCACAAGGATGCGCTAGGCACGCTGGTCGCGCTGGAGATGGGCAAGATCAAGCCCGAGGGTGATGGCGAAGTGCAGGAGATGATCGACATCGCCGACTTCGCGGTGGGCCAGTCGCGCATGCTCTACGGCTACACGATGCATTCGGAGCGTCCGGGCCATCGGATGTATGAGCAATGGCACCCGCTCGGCCTGGTCGGCATCATCAGCGCGTTCAACTTTCCGGTTGCGGTATGGGCGTGGAACGCGTTTCTCGCCGCGATCTGCGGCGATATCTGCATTTGGAAACCCTCCCCGAAAACGCCACTCACGGCGATCGCTTCGATGCGCATCTGCAACGAGGCCCTGGCGGCGGGCGGATTCCCCGACCTGTTCTTCCTGTTCAACGATGCCGGCACCGAGCTCGCGCAGACGTTCGTCGACGATCCGCGCATCGGCCTGATCAGCTTCACCGGATCAACCCGGGTCGGCCGCGCCGTCGGTGAGCGCGTGGCCCGTCGCCTCGGCCGCAGCCTGCTCGAGCTGGGCGGCAACAACGCGATCATCGTCGACGAGAGCGCCGACCTGAAACTCGCGATCCCGGCCATCGTGTTCGGCGCGGTCGGCACGGCCGGTCAGCGATGCACGACGACGCGGCGCCTGTTCGTCCACGAGACCATCCACGATGATGTCGTCGCCACGCTGGTCAAGGCCTACCAGCAGGTCGAGGGGAGGATCGGCGATCCGACCGAGCCCACGACGCTGATGGGGCCGCTAAACAGCAAGGAGGCCGTGGACGGCTATCTGGCCGCCGTCGCCCGGGCCAGGTCGAGCGGCGGCACGATCGAAACCGGCGGCGCGGCGCTCGCCGACCGTCCCGGAAACTTCGTTTCGCCGACGATCGTCACCGGGCTGAAGAACTCCGATGAGGTCGTCCAGACCGAGACCTTCGCACCGATCCTCTACGTCATGAAGTTCAGTTCGCTCGACGCCGCGATCGCGATGCAGAACGCCGTGCCGCAGGGCTTGTCTTCGTCGATCTTCACCCAGAACGTCCGCGTTGCCGAGCAGTACCTGTCGGCCGCAGGTTCCGATTGCGGCATTGCCAACATCAACATCGGCACCTCCGGTGCCGAGATCGGCGGCGCATTCGGCGGCGAGAAGGAAACCGGCGGCGGCCGCGAATCGGGGTCGGATTCCTGGAAGGCCTACATGCGTCGTCAGACCAACACGATCAACTATTCCGACGCGCTGCCGCTCGCGCAAGGGATCAAGTTCGATTTTTGACCCGAGGCGACGGGACGCTGCGGGATTCATCGGGTAGGATCGCCGCTTCTTCGCTGGCCGGAAAACGCTCATGAATCAACGCCTGCTGCTATGGACCGCTGCAGTCGCCGCCGCGCTCATGGCGCTCGGACTCCTGGGCCTGGACTACCCGCTCGCGCACTGGATTCACGCGAGTGGATGGGCGAATGCAGCGCCGTTCGACGCCGGTCTGTACGCAATGGATGTCGTCCTCGGCCTGCATGTGTGGTACTGGCTCGCAGCCTGCGTCGTCGCTGCGGCCGGACTGGTGGGCATCGCGCTCGGCTCGCGCCTGCCGCTTCCTCCGCGGCTCGCACCGACCTTGTTGGTCGCCGCTCTCGTCCAGGCCGCCACGATCGGCCTCATGATGCTCGGCAAGGGGACATTCGGCCGCCTGCGGCCGTCGCAACTGTTCGAATCCGGGGCGTGGGAACAGGCCTGGTTCGTGGGTGGGGGCTCGTTTCCCTCCGGCCACTGCGCATTCTATTTCGGCTTGTTCGTGCCGCTGGCCGCCGCGGCACCCCGTCCCTGGCAGCGCGCGGCTCTGCTCGCGATTCCTGCGTTCGTTTTCGTTGCGCGCCTCAATCTTGAAAAGCATTTCCTCGCCGATGTCAGCGCATCGGCGCTGCTGGCTGCACTGCTCGCCCTGCTCGCCAGCGTGCTTGCGCGCCGCTGGCTGCCCTCGCGCTGATGTAAACGCCTGCAAAGGCCCGCAATACGGCGCAAACCCCGTGGCATCGCGGGCTGGCTTGCGGCAATGTAGGGCCTGCCATGAACCGCCCACAGATCCTCCTCGCCGACGATGACCATGAGCTCGCCGGTCTGTTGCGCGACTTCCTCGACCGCGAGGGATTCGATGCGACCACTGCGCATGATGCCGAATCGGCGATCAGTGCGGCGCGCGCGCGCGAGTTCGACGCGATCGTCCTCGACGTCATGTTGCCGGGCCGTTCCGGCCTGGATGTCCTGCGCGAACTGCGCCGCGAATCGGCAATCCCCGTGCTCATGCTCACCGCACTGGGCGAAGACATCGACCGGATCCTGGGGCTGGAACTGGGTGCCGACGACTACATTCCCAAACCGTGCAATCCGCGCGAACTCGCCGCACGCCTGCGCGCCGTCCTGCGCCGCTCGCGCGGCGAGTCCGGCGAGGCGCTGACCGACCTGCGTTGCGGCCGCCTGTCGCTCAAGGCCACTTCGCGTGCGGTGACCGTGGATGGCAGTCCGATCGTGCTGACGTCCACCGAGTTCGATCTGCTATCACTGCTCATGCGCGAAGCCGGGCGCGTGGTCAGCAAGGAACGCATCTCGCAAAGCGTGCTCGGTCGTCCGCTCGGACCCTACGACCGCTCGATCGACGTGCACGTCTCCAATCTGCGCCGCAAGATCGGCGACGCTGGCGATGGCAGTTCACCGATCACCACGATCCACCGCAGCGGCTATCTGCTGCGCCAGGGCGAGGGCGACTGACGTGCGCCGGCTGTTCTGGCGCATCTTCGCCGCATTCTGGCTGGCCAACGTCGCCATCATCGTGACCCTGGCATGGATCACGACGAGCCGGTTCGAGTCCGAACGCATTCCCGGCCTGGAAATCACCCGCCTCCAGGCCGCCATGGACGATCACCTGAAGCGCCTCGCCCGCGACGCGCGGCGCGGCGGCGCGGAGCAACTGGAGCATTCGCTGCGCGTTGCCGCGAGCATGGGACCCCTGCAGTTCTATGCACTGGACGCGGACAACGTCGACCGCATCGGCAAGAAGCCATCCCGCGAAGTCCTCGATGCAGCCACTGCATTCCGCTCGGGGCAGCCTGCACTTTCCGAGCGCATGCGGATGACCGCGACGACGCTGCGCGACGATGGCGCGGAGATCGTCCTCGTCGCTGCAGCCGAAGGCTCGATGTTCGCGCGCATGATCTATCGCCGCGGTGTCGGATTCTGGTCGCATCTGGGCATTGCCATGATCGTGAGCGCGCTCGTCAGCGCGTTGCTGGCGTGGTACGTGGCCACTCCGCTGGCACGCATCCGCGCAAGCACGCGGCGCTTCGCCGAAGGCGATCTGGACGCACGCGTGGGCACGCTGCCGTTCGGACGCAGCACCGAGATCATGGCGCTGGCCGAGGAGTTCGACCGCATGGCCGGCCGCATCCGCGATCTCGTGGAGAACAACCGACGACTCGTGCGCGATGTTTCCCACGAATTGCGCTCACCGCTGGCGCGCATGCGCGTGGCACTCGAACTCGCGCGCGGCAAGGACGCTACGCCGATCGACAAGACTATCGACCGCATGGAGCTTGAAGCAGATCGCCTCGAAGCCATGCTCGCGCAGACGATCGAACTCTCGCGACTGGAAACCCGTCCCGAGCGCAGCGTCGAGGTCATCGCACTCGACGAACTGCTCGAGGACGTGCTCGCCAACGCGGACTACGAAGGCACACCGAGCGGCCGACGGATCGTGTTCGAGAAATCCATGCCAGTCCGTGTACGCGGTTCGCGCGCCGCGCTCGCGAGTGCGTTCGAGAACATCGTGCGCAACGCGATTGCCTACACCTCCGGTTCGGATCCGATCGAGGTGAACATGCGCGTCGCCGCGGCTTCGGATCGTGTCGTCGTGGAGATCCGGGATCATGGTCCAGGTGTCGCCGATTCCGACCTCGAGCGCATCTTCGAGCCTTTCTACCGCACCGACGCCGCGCGCGCGCGGAGCAGCGGAGGAACCGGACTGGGGCTCGCAATAGCGCTCCGCGCGATCATCAACCAGGGCGGGCGCATCATCGCGCGCAATGCCGATGGCGGCGGACTCGCGGTGCTCGTCGATCTGGAAGTCGTCGTCGACGCACACTAATCCCGCAGTACTTTTGTGTACACATTCATATACCGCGCTGCCACCTGAATGACTGGCGGTTATACGGCTGAATTCGTTTTCCTGCATGCGACACTCCGGTCACGCTGTTGCGGAATGCCAATGCGCTTCGCAGCGACTCCCCCGCCCCATGCAATGGAGAAACCAAGATGAACCATCATCCCGACACCGCCACCCTCAACGACCTTATCGAGGTCCTCAACGATGGCAAGACCTTCTACACGGAAGCGGCGGACAAGGTGCGTCCGGACCTTGCCGATCTGTTCCGGCGCATGGCACGGACCAAGGCAGCGATCGCCGGTGATCTCGCTGGCCTGGTCGCCTCGGCTGGCGAAAAGCCCGCTGATGGCGGAACATTCGTCGGTGCGATGCGCAAGTTCTACGCCGAGGTGCGTTCGAGTCTCTCCAGCGCCCAGGACGCGACCTACGTCTCCCAGCTCGAGGAGTTCGAGGACCGGATCCTCGACGCGTTCCGCAAGGTGGTGGAGAACTCCGATGACGCAGCGACGCGTGCGATTGCGCAGCGCCACCTGCCGCAGATCACGCGTGACCACGACGACATGCGCGCGCTGAAGCAGATCGAGGCTGCTCACTCCTGATCGATCGTGGCTCCGCCTGCCCGGGCGGAGCCACGCTTCCGCTCGCGGATTGGCGCGCAAGAGAGAGGAGGAGCTCCCGTGCTCAAACTCGCCATCATTTTCGCTATCGTCTCGGTGATCGCCGGTGCGCTGGGCTTCTCCGGCGTGGCCGGCGCATCAGCCGGCATCGCGAAGATCATCTTCACGATCTTCCTGGTCCTGCTCGCGCTCGTCCTGCTCGCCGTCGTGCTGGGAATCGGCATCGCGTTCTGAGCCGGCAAACGGTGTGATCGGGCCTGCGCGTTATGATGGACATCCCGCAGATCCGAGATTCTCCCGCGCATGAGCAGCATCGGTCCGGTCCAAGACCGCACCTGGCCACACGGCCCGATTCAGCTCGCATCGACGCTGGCCTGGTTGCGTCTGTGTGCGATAGCAGGTCAGGCCCTGACCATCGCCTTCGTCGCGATCGTCCTGCGCATCGAACTGCCGCTCGTCAAACTGGGGGCGGCGATCGGGTTCCTCGGTATCTTTGCCTGCTTCGCATTCTGGCGATTGTCCGGACCATGGCGCGTCAGTTCGATCGAATCGGTGGCGCACATCGCCGTCGATACCCTGGTGCTGTGGTATCTGCTCCACCTTACGGGCGGCGCGACCAATCCGTTCGTTTCCCTTCTTGTCATGCCGATCACACTCGCCGCCACTGCGCTGCCGCTGCGTCAGGTGGCGATCGTCGCCGCGCTGTCGGTTGCCGCCTATCTCGTCCTCATGGTCTCCTTCGTGCCCTTGCCGGCGATGCACGATATCGGTGCGCCGGGCGGCTTCAATCTGCACATCATCGGCATGGCGATCAGTTTTGCGATCACCGCGGCCATGCTCGGGTTTTTCATTGCGCGGCTCGCGCGCGCGCTACGCGCCCGCCAGGCGGACGCCGAACTCGAGCGCGAGCGCGCGCTGCGTGACGAGGGCATTCTGGCCATCGCGACGCAGGCGGCAAGTACCGCGCACGAACTCAATACACCGCTGTCGACCATGCGCATGCTGCTCGGCGAGCTCGCCCGGGATCACGCCACGGATTCCGCACTGAGCGCCGACATCGCGTTGCTGTCCGGCCAGGCCGAACGCTGCCGGAATATCCTGCGCGATCTCGTCGCGGTCGGCAGCAACCAGCTCGCTGGAATCCCGGAACCGATGCCAGTCGGTGACTTCGTCGGTCGCGTACGCGAATCGTTCCGTCTTCTGCGTCCTGAAATCGAGGTCTCGTATTCGGGCGATGCCGCCGTCGAAGCGCTGCCGATAAAGGTCATGCCGGCACTGAGCCACGCGCTGGTCAACCTGCTCAACAATGCGGCCGATGCGTCGCTCGCCAACGGGATCGAGCGCGTTGAACTGGACATCGGTCGCATGGACGACCGGCTCGCCCTGCGTGTACGCGATTTCGGACCCGGCATGCAGACGACCATCCAGCGCGGCGCCGGCATGCGCTTCCAGACGACCAAACACGATGGGCTGGGCCTGGGTCTGGCCCTGGCCAACGCCACGGCGGAACGCTTCGGCGGTAGCCTCATCGCCCAGGCGGCCGCATCAGGCGGAACCCTGCAATGTTTGCTTCTACCGCTCGCTACGCTGGACAATCCCGACCATGGCCACTGAAGCTCCCGATCGAATACTCGTCATCGACGACGATGAAACCTTTGTGCATGTGCTCACGCGCGCGTTGAGTGCGCGCGGATTCGAGGTCAAAGGAGCGCGCGATGGCACTTCGGCGCTTGCTGCGTGTGCCGAATTCCAGCCGCGCCATGCGGTTCTCGATCTCAAGCTTGGCGGCGAGAGCGGACTTGCGCTCATCCCGCAACTGCTGGCCGCGCGTCCGGGATTGCGCATCCTGCTGCTGACCGGCTACGCCTCGATAGCGACTGCGGTCGAAGCGATCAAGCGTGGCGCCCACGACTATCTGGCCAAGCCCGTCGACGCCGACCAGGTCGTCCAGGCTCTGCTTGGCGCGTCCGCGACGAATGTGCAATCGGTGATCCTTCCCGATGCGCCACCCCCGCTCAAGCGACTGGAATGGGAACACATCCAGCGCATGCTGGCCGAATGCGACGGCAACATTTCCGAAGCGGCGCGGCGCCTGGGCCTGCATCGGCGCACCTTGCAGCGCAAGCTCGCCAAGCGTCCGGTGCGTGAAGCGCGACGCGACGTTCCATCCGCCTGATCGTTTGTAGACGCATCCACCGACCAGCCTCCGGCGCTCCGCGCTCAGGCGAGCAGGTCGCCGTATTCGCCGGCATGCTTGTGCATGAACGCCTCGGCGTACGAGCAGGCAGGCACGACTTTCCATCCGCGCACGCGCGCCTCGGCCAGCGCCGCCCGAACAAGTTCAGCGGCGATGCCACGTCCGCCGAGCTGGGTCGGCACCCCGGTGTGAACGATCGTCATAGTGCCGTGTGCCAGCGTGTAATCGAGCACGCAATGACCGCCATCGATCAGCACCTCGAACCGGTGCATCGCCGCATCATGCTGGATGTCCATCGTCATGACCTGGGTCCTCATCCTCGCCGCAGCAGCTCGCGCAGTTCGATCACCGCCGCGTTTGCCCGTGACACATAGTTGGCCAGCACCAGTGAATGGTTGCCGAAGAATCCGAACGGCGATCCGTTGAGCACGATCGGACTGCCCAGTGGAACCTGGGCTTCTTCGAGTTCGCGGATCACCTGGTCGAGACTGATCATTGCATTCTTGTCGCGCAGGACCGAGCCGAAATCCACGCGAATCGCCCGCAGATGCGCAAGCAAGGCCCATGTGTAGCCGCGTGCGACGTAGAAGTTGTCGTCGAGTTCCCGCCACGGCGTCCTCGCGGTACCGGAAGCGGGCGCCTGACGCGCGGGCAAAGCGACGGAATCTGCAGCCGGATCCGGATCGATGCGCACCTGGCCGACACTGGCCGAAAGGCGTTGCGAGTACGCGCCGAGGCGCGCCGAAACCACTTGCAGATACGCCTCGAGGTTGTCCGCACGTGCATGGAAATGCGCGGCCCCGGGTTCGCCCCCGGCCAGGCGCGCAGCATAGCTGTCGACATGCGCGATGGCCTTGCGGTACTGGTTCTCCGAACTGGGCAGCAGCCAGCGGTCGTTGGGCGAACTGAACAGCGGCTCGGCTTCCTGCAGATCCCGATCCTCGGCCGACTGGGTCTGCGAACGGCTGAACGCGTTGCGCAGCACGTGAGCGAGGTCGCGCGAGGCCGTGAGCACGCCGAATTCCCAGTTCGGCAGATTGTCCATGAACACGCCGGGCGGCATGATGTCGTTGCTGAGATATCCGCCGCGCTTGTCGAGCAGGGTCTGCATGCCGCCGGTCAGCGCCGTCGTCGTCACCGAACCCGTCACCACCGCCTGCCCGCGGGCGGTAGCCCGCTCCTGGGCGAGCTTGACCGGGTCGAACGACGCCGGTTCGGTATCCCACCACCACATCATCGCGAGCACGACGAGGACCAGCAGCGCGACAGGCACCAGCACGATGCCCAACGGTCCTCGCGGTCGATGGGGGGTACCCGCTCGTGTTTCCATGGCGATGTCCTCGATAGACGGAGTGGCGAACGACCGGCCTGCCTGTCCTCGCCTGCGCGTGGTCAGGGGATCCGGACCATTGGCAGTGTACGGGCCCGGCCTTCACGCCGGGTCCGGATCAGCGCCCAGCGTAAGCCCTCGAACCGGAACCTCGGCCAACCCGGCCCGGCGGGGGCTGGGTAGCCGATCCGGATTGGCACTACACTACAGTACGCATAACACCGGAGCGAGCATGGCCAAGCCCAATTACAGCTTTGACAAGCGGCAACGCGAACTGAAGAAGATCAAGCAGCAGGAAGAGAAGCGACTCAAGAAGCAGTCGCGCAACGGAACCCCGGAAACCCCACCAAAGACCCAGGAGCAACCCTCATGAGCAAGGGCCAGGACCGCAAGAAGGAAACCAAGAAGAAGCCTGTCAAGAACGCCGCCGAGAAGAAGGCTGCCAAGGCTGAAAAGAAGAAGAGCAAGGGTTGAGATCCCGGCATTCGCGCGGTCGCACGACCGGGTCAATCCCGGCCACGCGTTTACCGGGTCATCCCCCGTTGTGCGCGTGGGTAGCGCTCACGCGCAGTTGCTGATTCCAGCTCCCGTGAGGCGATGACCCAGGGAGCCTGTCCGGCCGCACATTCCTGCGGCATGCTCGACGCGTCGTTCATTCGGGTCGGTACACCTCGCCCCCCTGATCGCGGAACTCGCGCGCCTTCTCTGCCATGCCTTCCTGCAATGCCTCGGCTTCGGCAACGCCGAGACCTTTCGCATACTCGCGCACATCCTGGGTGATCTTCATCGAGCAGAACTTCGGGCCGCACATCGAGCAGAAGTGGGCGGTCTTGTGGGCGTCCTTGGGCAGGGTCTCGTCGTGGAACTCCTTGGCCTTCTCGGGATCGAGGCCGAGGTTGAACTGGTCCTGCCAGCGGAACTCGAAGCGCGCCTTGCTGAGCGCGTTGTCGCGCGCCTGCGCGGCCGGATGACCCTTGCCGAGATCGGCCGCGTGCGCGGCGAGCTTGTAGGTGATGATGCCGTCGCGCACGTCCTGCTTGTCGGGCAGGCCCAGGTGTTCCTTCGGTGTCACGTAGCAGAGCATCGCGGTGCCGTACCAGCCGATCATCGCCGCGCCGATCGCGCTCGTGATGTGGTCGTAGCCGGGCGCGATGTCGGTGGTCAGCGGGCCGAGCGTGTAGAACGGGGCCTCGTGGCACTTCTCGAGCTGGCGGTCCATGTTCTCCTTGATCAGGTGCATCGGCACGTGGCCGGGGCCTTCGATCATGACCTGGACGTCGTGCTTCCACGCGATCGTCGTGAGATCACCGAGCGTGTCGAGTTCGGCGAACTGCGCCTCGTCGTTGGCATCGGCGATAGAACCGGGGCGCAGGCCGTCGCCGAGCGAGAACGCGACGTCGTAGGCCTTCATGAGTTCGCAGATTTCCTCGAACTTTTCGTAGAGGAAACTCTCCTTGTGATGCGCGAGGCACCACTTGGCCATGATCGAACCGCCGCGCGAGACGATGCCGGTCACGCGCCTGGCGGTCATCGGAATGAACGGCAGACGCACGCCGGCGTGGATCGTGAAGTAGTCGACGCCCTGCTCGGCCTGCTCGACCAGGGTGTCGCGGAACAGTTCCCAGGTCAGGTCCTCGGCGACGCCGCCGACCTTCTCGAGCGCCTGGTAGATCGGCACCGTGCCGATCGGCACCGGCGAATTGCGGATGATCCACTCGCGGGTTTCGTGGATGTGCTTGCCGGTGCTGAGATCCATGACCGTGTCGGCGCCCCAGCGGATCGCCCAGACCATCTTCTCGACTTCCTCGGCGATCGAACTCGTCACCGCCGAGTTGCCGATGTTCGCGTTGATCTTCACGAGGAAATTGCGGCCGATGATCATCGGCTCGCTTTCGGGATGGTTGATGTTGTTGGGGATGATCGCGCGGCCGCGCGCGATTTCCGCGCGCACGAATTCGGGAGTGATGATCTTCGGAATGACCGCGCCGAAGCTCTGTCCGGCGTGCTGCTGCAGCAGGTGCATCTCGCGGATCGCATCGAGCTTCTGGTTCTCGCGGATCGCGACGAACTCCATTTCGGGCGTGACGATGCCCTTGCGCGCGTAGTGCATCTGGCTGACGTTGGCACCGGATTTTGCCACCCGCGGCTTGGGCACGTTCGGAAAGCGCACGTGATCGAGCTGGTGCGCACTTGCGTGTCGGCGCGTGTACGGCGAGGTGAAATCGGCCAGCTGCGTGGTATCGCCGCGCGCGTCGATCCAGGGCCCGCGCAACGGCGGCAGCCCGGCGACGAGATTCACGCCAAAGTCAGGGTCCGTGTACGGACCAGAGGTGTCGTATACGGTGAATGGCGCGTTCTTTTCCGCGCCGAATGTATTGGGCGTGTCCTCGAGCACGATCTCGCGCATCGGCACGCGGATGTCTTGGCGCGAGCCTTCGACATGGATCTTGCGCGATCCGGGGATCGGCGCGGTGACGGTCGCGGAAAGCGTTTCCGCTTCGCGCAGCAGCGGCGTGGCAGGGATGGCATTCATCGACTTCGATCCTCGTGGGCGGACGGGACGAAGCGGGCGCTGCCGGCGCATGCGCACCGGTGGCGAAGCTCCCTACACCCGTACGAACGGGATCAGGTTCAAAGGGTCTCTCTCAGCCGGCACATGCCGGCACCCCCGCTTGCGTGCGTACATTCAACCACGTCCGCGCGCCCGTGGAAACCGCCATCGGTTCAGCCGGCGCGCGGCGTACCGATGAGAATCACCGAAACGGGCTTGCCGGTGTCCGGATGCACGGGCTCGCGCAGTTCGGCGACTTGCAGCCCGGCTTCGCCGAACAGGCGCACCCAGCTTTCGAGCGTGCGGAAGTACCACGGCGCCGGATCGCTGAACGCGTCGCCGAAACCGGCCCACGATCCTTCGCGCCAGCCATCCCGGTACGGGGCATCACCGCAAGCGATGATCGGATGCAGGGTCTGCACGATCAGTGCGCCGCCTGCGTTGAGCAGTTCCGGCACCGCGGCCACGACTCCTGCCGCCGACGCCGCGCCGAGCAGCGAGAAATTGCAGACGCAGACATCGAATCGGCGGGCCAGCGTGGCCGGACCAATCGCCGCGTAGGACATCACCTCGAAATGGCCGGCACCGCCTTCGCGCGCGCGCTCGATCAATTCCGCGACGACATCGATGCCATGCACGTCGACGCCGTGCACCGCGAGAGCGCGCGCCAGCCAGCCCTCCCCACAGCCGATGTCGAGTACGCGGCGCGGCGAACACGCCAGCACCGCATCGACGATCGCCTGGTTGGTAACGCGCACGCGGCTGTCGATGTGTCCTTCGCGCACGGCCGTCGTCCACGGCGTCGTGTTGCGCTGCCAGGAGTCGACGATGTGACGCTCGGCATCGTCGCCGGCTGGCAAGGTCGTGGGCGCTCGATGCGGCGAACGTTTCATGCGCACCCCGGAACCGACGTTTGCTTGTCGGGGACCGTTGCAGGGACCGCTGGGCATTCCGCGCCCGTAGAGCCGAGCTTGCTCGGCTGCTCTTGTCCATCGCGTGACGGGCGGGCATGCAGCGGAGCAAGCTCAGCTCTACGAAACGCCAAAGCACGCGTGGTCCCCGTAGAGCCGAGCTTGCCCGGCTGGTTTTCATACACGCACAGCAGGAGCAGCCGAGCAAGCTCGGCTCTGCGGGCGCGGCTGGAGGACCGCGCGGACAGCAGAGTCCGGCGAACGTCCCCCGAGGTCACGGCACCCGGCCTGCAGGAACGGAATCCTCCGCACCGCGACTGCGCGCAAGCACGCGCACGCCGACACCGGTCTGGCGCTCAAGCACGCTCGAGAACGCGAACGGAATGCTGTCCAGGACGATTTCCCCGCGCGCGAGGAAATACGCGCTCGACACGCCCAACCCGATGCGTTCAGGGGCCGTGATCGTCACCCCTTGCTGCTCGAGTTCCGCGAGTGCGGCACCCACCTCGCTCCAGCTCGCCTGACCGTCGCGGCGGATGCGTTCGGCCAGCGTCGCAGTGATGCGGCTGTCGATGCTCATGATGACGGCGCTGGTCGCGGTATTGAGATTGAGTACCGAACCGGGTGGCAGGGCGCAGACCTCGGGCGCGAGGCGTGCATAGACCTCGCCGGAAACCCCGCGCACGAGGCGAAGTTCCGACACATGCGCAAACACGCGATTGGCCACGCGATAGGGAATGGGCTGGGCAAGGTACGCGGAATCCTCGGCACCGCCTTCGGCGTCGACATCGCTGTCGGGATCGATCCAGTCGCTGACCGCACCGGCCAGCGCGGGGTCCAATTCAAGTGCGCGCAGCAGATTGCCGAAGCGCTTGCGCCACAGCACGGCATCGCTGCGCCGCGGCGCGATGAGATTGTTGAGGTTGAAGCAGCCATTGAGATCGCGCATCGTCGCGCTGATCGCTCCCCCCGGAACTTGCTGCGGGGGCAGCGGGAGTGCCCAGATGTCGGCGTTGGTGTCGAGCGAGCGCCCGCTGTCGAAATCGCGCATGAGGATCTGAGCGGCGTAGCTCTCCATGCCTTCGGAGTACGCCACCGCCTGCGCGCCGCGCAACTGGTTGCGCGTGCGCGAATAGGTCAGCTCGCCGCGATCAAGCAGCGCCGCGATGAGGATGACGGCCAGCGCAACGGCCAGCAATGCAACGAGCAAGGCAACGCCGCGCTGGCGCGATCGCAGGTTCATCGGCGCGTTCCGATCAGCGAGGGCGGCCCGATCGGTGCGCCGATCGGCGGGGTGTCGACCGGATCCGGGTCGGGCTGCGCGCTGCCGGTCGCACCGACCGCGCTCAGCGGCAACGTCGATGGCAGCGCGACGACCCGGCGCAGCTCGCCCAGGTCCTCCAGCGTGATGCGTAACTCGATCGCACGCGGCAAGGTCTGTGGCGGGGTGTCGCGTGCGGCCGGCCAACTGTCGCGCCAGTTGCCATCGTCGCCGAGATAGCGCAGACGCAGGCTCTGGACCCGGTCCACGAGCTCACTGCGCTCGGCGGTGCTGGCCGGCGCACGATCCAGTACCGCGTAGCGGCCGCGCTGCAACACGCTCGCATCGAGCATGTAGACGACGCGCTCGATGTTGCTGCGCGCTTCGGCGCGCGGATTGGCGAACCCCAGCCGGCTCAACTCGATGCGATCGGAGGCGCCCAGTACGGCTGGCAGCAACTCGCCATAGTTGCCGCGCAGCGGGCGCGCGATGGCCTGGCGCAGGTCGCGTTCGAACATGCTGACCGAGCGCACGACCGTGGCAAATCGATCCTGGCGTTCGGCGAGATCACTGCGCGTGCGCGCGATCTGGCCCAGCGTGCCCCAGGTGATCGCTGCGACCACGGCGAACACCGCGATTGCGACGAGGACTTCGATGAGCGTGAAGCCCGTGGGCATCTCGGGGCGTTCGCGATTCGTGCCTGGCCATCGCGGTGAACCGATGGACACGCCAGTCCGCGTGTGGTTCCGCGCTGACCGCTGCCGCGACGCGCTCATGGCACCGGCTGGTTGCTGCCGAAACCGGCCAGCGTCACGACCGGTTGGGCACCCTCACTGGCGTACACGGCGACATCAAGACGCCGCAGGTCGGGATCGGCGGTGGCTTGCACTTCCAGTGTCCAGCGCCAGTCGCGCCGCGCGAACGTGGTCCGCCCTTCGCGACGACCCAACGGCGGCAGTGCGGTCGTCAGCCGGGTCTCGGTCAGCACGTTCGCGGCGACCCAGCCGGCCAGGGTGCGCTCACGCAAACCGTCGAAATCGCTGACCTGGCTGGTCGCTGCACGCACCAGCGCGACCAGCGCGATCGCGACCACTGCGAGTGCGACCAGCACCTCGATGAGGCTGAATCCACGCGCGCGCCTCACCGCGACTCTCCGAGGCGGGTGAACGCGATTCGACCGTCGATGGCGCCGCGCAGCTCATAACGCGTGGCCACGCCGGCCAGTCCGAGGCGCAGCACGAACGGCGACATCTCGCCCGACGAAAAACACACGATCACGGGCCCGTCGGCATTGGCGCCTTGCGTGCGCAACGCACGGCCATCGCGAAGCAGCTCCGCCTCGATGCCTGGCGCCCAGCTGCGCTGGCGCAACTCGCCCTGCTGTTCGTCGGGCATCCAGCCATTGATCGCCAGGGTCGCGAACGCGTAGCCAGCCGCATCGATGCGCACGCCGATCTCGCGCCCGACCAGCTCGGCACGCTCACAGGCATGCATGACGATCGCCTGGAACCGCTGTGCCTCCTGCTCGAGCTTGCGTTCGCCACCGATCGACGACGCGCCCAGGGTCACCACGGTCGCGAGCACGCCGACGATGACGATGAGCACGAGGACTTCGATGAGGGTGAATCCGTTGGCGGCGGGGATCCGGGATGCGCGATGCGGAACTCGCATGAGCGCATGGAGGATGAGCCGCAGCTCCGGCCACTGACCGCTCGGCGATGACCGCTCGCAGCCAGAGGCCACGCGTGAGTGCGGTGGCTGCCGACATGTCCCGTCGATCACCGTCTGCTCACTGCTCATGGCTGGCCCTGCGCAGACCTGGACCCGACTGCGCATCGCTGTCGCCGTCCACTATCTGGTCCAGTTGCCTATATCGGCAGCTTCGCCATCGCCCCCGGGACGGCCGTCCGATCCGAACGTGTAGACATCGACCTCGGCACGCGAGCCGGGCGACTGGTACTGGTAGTCGCGCCCCCACGGATCCTTCGGCAGGATCGCATCGCGCAGGTAAGGCCCCCGCCAGTTTGGCGCTTCCGACTGCGACGACGGGCGCACGACCAGCGCCTGCAATCCCTGCGCCGTGGTCGGATAGACGAAGTTGTCGAGCTTGTAGTTGTCCAGCGCCGATCGCAGCGTGGCGATATCGGCCGTGGCCTTGGTCGCGCGCGCCTCGCCGGTGCGCGGAATCACGTTGATCACGACGACCGAGGCCAGCACGCCGAGGATGACGACGACGACGAGAATCTCGATCAGGGTGAAGCCAACAACCACGGGGACGGGCCCGGGGCGACAGCGAAACCGGGAAACCGGGTACTTGCTGCCGGACGGCTGCCCGCCAGTTTCAGCCGCGGAAAAACCGTGCCGGGATGAGGCGCATTGATCGCGTGCGGAGATGTTCATGCGTGCGGCGCTTGTGCATGTGCGGGAATGGGCCCGATCATAGCAAAGCCATGTCCTACCCCCCTTCCCCGCTCGCCGACCGCGATCTCGCCGTGCTCTGGCATCCGTGCACCCAGATGCACGATCACGAGAGCGTGCCGATGCTGCCCATCGCGAGTGCCCAAGGGGCCTGGCTGCAGGCGGAAGATGGCCGCCGCTGGCTCGACGCGGTCAGTTCGTGGTGGACCAATGTGCTCGGCCATCGGCATCCGCGCCTCGTCGCCGGACTGAAGGATCAGCTCGACCGCCTCGACCACGTCATGCTCGCCGGCATGACCCACGAACCCGCGGTAGCGCTCGCGGAGGAACTCGTGCGGGTTGCGCCGCCCGGCCTGTCGCGCGTGTTCTATGCCGACAATGGATCGGGGGCTATCGAAGTCGCGCTCAAGATGAGCTTCCACAGCTGGCTCAACCGCGGCCAGCGCGCGCGCACGAAGTTCATCGCACTGCAGGGGGGGTACCACGGCGAGACGCTCGGCGCACTGTCGGTCACCGACATCCCGCTGTATCGCCGGACCTATGCGCCGCTGCTCATGCAACCGTTGTTCGCACCCTCGCCAGATCGGTATCTGCGCGATCCGGACCAGTCCGAACACGAACACACCGCGCACTGTCTCGCGGCGATGGGTGAACTGCTCGAACGCAATGCAGAATCCGTCTGCGCGGTCATCGTCGAACCGCTCGTGCAGTGCGCAGGCGGCATGCGCATGCATGCACCGGCCTACCTCAGTGGACTGCGTTCGCTGTGCGATGCGTACGATGTGCATCTGATCGCCGACGAGATCGCGGTCGGATTCGGTCGTACCGGAACCTTGTTCGCCTGCGAGCAGGCGGCGATCGCGCCGGACTTCCTTTGCCTGTCCAAGGGGCTGACCGGTGGCACTTTGCCGCTCTCTGCCGTGCTCACGACGGCATCGGTGTACGCAGACTTCTATGCCGAGCACGCGGCGGGCAAAGCGTTCCTGCACTCGCACAGCTTCACCGGCAATGCGTTGGCCTGCCGTGCGGCGCTGGAGACGCTGCGCGTGTTTGCCGATGAACCCGTGCTCGAACGCAACCGGATTCTCGCTGCGCATCTTCACCGACGACTGGCGCCACTGGGCGATCACCCGAACGTGGCCGACGTGCGTCAGACCGGAATGATTGCCGCGATCGAACTCGTACGCGATGCGCGCACGCGCGAAGCTTTTCCGGCAGCCGACCGGCGCGGACTGCGGGTCTATCTGCACGCGATCGAACGCGGAGCGATCCTGCGTCCGCTCGGCGATGTCGTCTACTTCATGCCCCCATACTGCATCACCGAAGACGAAATCGACTTCATGGTCGACGTTGCCGTCGAGGGTATAGACAAGGCGGTAGCGGACCAGCGGTGAGTGGTCGAAGCATGCGCTCGTGTTGTCCATGGCGGAGCAGTCGTCCACCTATTGCCGACCTGCCGGGTCCTGAGCGCCTTCGGCTCGCCGTCGCAGGCAACTTGTCCTCACGCGCCCGCTCGATCTTGCGTGCGGCAGACGGGAGCGGGATCCGGACAGGGGCTTCGCCCGGCGGCGGCAGGAAGCGTATGCTTTGACCGCTCACCGCTCAGCGCCTACTGCCCCCATGCGAATTCCCCGCATCTGTGTGTTCACTCCGTTGCACGAAGGCGCCGATGTGGCGTTGCCGGACCAGGCGGGCGAACACCTTGCGCGCGTGCTTCGCCTGGAGCGCGGTCATCCGCTCGTGTTGTTCAATGGCGACGGCAGGGAGTATCGCGCCGAGATTTCCCGGCTGGCCAAGCGTGCGGTGAGCGCACGCGTGCTCGCGGAAGGCCGCGTGGTCGATAGCGAAAGTCCGCTCGATCTCACCCTTGCGCAAGGTGTCGCGCGCGGCGAGAAGATGGATCTGATCCTGCAGAAGGCCACCGAACTCGGCGTTTCGCGCATCGTGCCTTTGATCACCGGACGCACGGAGGTCAAGCTCGATGCCGAACGCACGGCGCGCAGGCTTGCGCATTGGCAGGCCGTGATTGCCGGCGCCTGTGAACAATGCGGACGCAATACGCTGCCCACTCTGGATTCACCCGTGCGGCTCGCGACCTGGGCCGCCGCGCTCGATGCGGGTGCCGGGCAACGGCTCGCGCTTGACCCGCAAGGCGACATGTCACCGCGCGCGCTGCGTCTGCTGGACAAGGCCGTGCTCGTGGTCGGACCCGAAGGCGGATTGTCCGACCAGGATCTGAACCTGCTTGATCAGGCGGACTTCATCGGCTTGCGCCTGGGTCCGCGCATCCTGCGCACGGAAACGGCCGGACTTGCCGCAATCGCGGCGCTCCAGGCGATTCACGGCGACCTGTAGATTCAGGGCCGAAGCACCGGGCCCGCGGAAGTCGTCAGGCCGCTTCCAATGCCTTGGCGACCATCTCCTCGATCACGCCGAGATCCGGAATGACCGCATGATCGTCACGCACGAGGACCTCCGCGCGCACGCCCGGAGCGAGCTCGGAGTGATCGCCCGTGGCGAGCAGCAGTTCATGGGTGATCGTGGTCAAGCGCGGGAATCCCTGCGCAAGCATCGCGAGGAACGGCATCTTGGCATTGCCGCCAAGCGCCTTGAGCACGGTCACGCGCGCGTTGGTCGTGCTTTCCTGACTGGAGTGTCCGGCGAGTATCGGGAAGGAAAAAAGCGGCAGGCGCCAGCCGCGCCAGCTCAGACGACCGAGCAACCACACCGGCGCATCGATGATCGGCTCCGGAGTCGAGAACGTGATCACTTCGGCGACGGTTGCGTTCGGCAGCAGGACACGACCGCCGGTTACCGGAATCATGACTCCACGAATTTCGCGGGGCAGTTCGGTCATGGGAATTCCTCAGGTTTTTCCAGCGGCCGGGCGATCGCCCAGTAATTTTTCTGCAAGCGAGCGCGGCGCGCCACTGAACTGGACCACCCCGGTCTCGACCACACCATCGACCATCGAGCTGATCACGCATGTCTGCGGATCCTGCACATAGACGCGGCCGCCCTTGCCAGCCAGATAGCGACTGCCCTCTGCGGCATCATCGGCCATCCCGGAAAAGACGATCACACCGGCCTTCGCGCCGAAGTTGTCGGCAACACCATGCAGCAGGTCGTCGATGTTGGGGCTGTGCGCAGCCGAAGTATCGCCGAGCGCTTCGAGCATGATGACGCCTTCACCATCGACCCGTAGCCGGTGCGTGGTCGGAACCACGACGATGTCGCCATGGCCGACGCGCTCGCCGTGGGTCGGCGTGCGCACGGTCAACTGCACGTTGCGCGAAAGCTGTTGCGCCATGAGCTGCATGAACTCGGCGCCCATGTGCTGGGCAAGCAGGAACAGCGCGGGATAGTCCGCGGGCAGTTCGGCAAGAAACTCGCGGACGGCTTCGGGTCCGCCAATCGAAGCACCCAATACCCAGACCTGACGCACGACTGCCGCCTTCGGCACGCTGATCGCAGACGGATCCAGCCACGACTCGCGGGCGACCGACTCCGCGGGCCGCGGCGTGACCGCCTCTTCGATCGGCATGAGCTCGAACGACAGCGAATCCGCAGAAATCGTCGATGGCTGACTCGTGGCCTCGACCGCGGGCGCAAGAAACTCCGCTGCACTGACGGTTTCAATGCCGAAGTCACGCTGTGCGCTCGGCGCGGGCGCTCCGGATTCAAGCGTCTCGTCCAGCGATTCCAGGGTCCATGCGAGCGCCGATCCGATCACCGGCGGCGGTGGCACGACCTCGGACATCTCCACGGGAATACCGCTGTCGTCTTTCGGCGCATCGGCCCAATCCAGGTCGAGCAATTCAAACGCGTCCGGCGTCGCAGCAGTGACGGCCGCGCTGATATCCGCAGCGGCAGACTCCAGAGTCACGCCAATGTCTTCGGCGACTTCCGCTTCGACGAATGTCGATCCCTCGACGCTGTCGGCAAACTCGGGGCCTGAAGCAAAATCATCGAGATCGGCAAAGCCGAGAGCGTCGTCGGCATCGTCCGCGGCCTGCGCAGAGGTTCCGGCGTGTTTTACTTGCGCGTCGACCGCGGGCGCATCGACGAACTGGCCGAAATCATCGAAGTCGATGACGTCGTCCTCGGCAGCGAACGGCACCGCAACCTCGATTTCGGGCACGGCGGAAACGTCTGCGACATATGCGGTCTCGATCGCTGGCGGCAGCGTGTTCCGCGCGTCAGGCGGCGAGAGCAGATCCTCGAGATCGGCAAAATCGAACTCGTCAAAACCGGTAGCGGAAGGGATCGCATCAGCGACTGTCTCCGCCGTCGCCCGTTCCGCATGCGGCAACTCGGCTCCCGCTGCTGGAGCATTGTTCGATTCGACCACTGGTTCTGGCGGCTGCGCCGCAACAGCGGGTGCTCGCGTGGACTCGACCAGCGCCTCGATCACATCCGGAGCCACCGGCGGCTTGACTGCCCGCACCGGTTCGGGCGGGGACTGCGCGCCCACCGGTCGCGGCGGGTCGGCATTGTTGTTGCCGAGAATCTTGGCCGCCAGGTGGCGCGCCCAGCGCGCCTGTTCCCAACCCGACAGCTGGCTCGAAACTCCCGCCTCGTTGAAGATCACGTTGTAGCGATCGTCACCGATCAATGCGTAAACGTCGTCGAAATGCGCCTCGACATCGGAATCGAGATTGACCACGACGACCCGTGCACCGGACTGCTCTAGCGCATCGCGGTCCAGGTGCGCGGCGTGCGCTTCATAGACGATCGGCGTTCCGGCCGCAGCCAGCGCCTCGCGCAGATGCCGCCCCGGTTCACCGGTCTGCGACAGCAACGCGATCGGCACGCTTGCTTCACTGTTCGACACGGCGGGTCCTCAGCGTTTCCTGCACCTGGCGCAGCAGATCGACTTCCTGATACGGCTTGCCGAGGTAGCGTTCCACGCCGATTTCCAGAGCGCGCTGGCGGTGCTTCTCGCCGGTGCGCGAGGTGACCATGATGATCGGCACGCGCTTCAGGCGCGCATCGTTGCGCATGTAGGTGGCCAGTTCGTAGCCGTCCATGCGCGGCATCTCGATGTCCAGCAGCATGAGATCGGGCACGTTGTCCTGCAGCTTCTCGACCGCGTCCAGGCCGTCCTTCGCGGTGATCACGTCCATGTCCGCACGTTCGAGCACGCGGGTCGTCACCTTGCGCATCGTGATCGAATCGTCGACGACCATGATGAGCGGATTGCGGCGCTTCTCCAGCGTCACGTCGACAACCGGTTCCTGCGGCAGTTCGATTTCGCCTGCAGCCGCACTTGCGCGCAACGCTGCCGAACGTCGCACGAGCGGTGCAAGATCGAGAATCATCACCACCGATCCATCGCCCATGATCGTCGCGCCGAAAATTCCCGGCACCGAACTGATCTGCGGACCGACCGACTTGACCACGATTTCGCGCGAGCCGACCACGCCGTCGATGCGCACGGCAGCGCGCTGGTCGCCCGCGCGCGTCATCAGCAAGGGCAACTGCGTTTCATCGAGCATGCGTCCCTGCGGGACACCGAGCAGTTGCGACATCTCGTAGATCGTGAATTCGTCGCCGGCATAGCTGTAGGTCGGACTTCCGCTGGAAATGCGCCGCGCGTAGTCGTCCTGGGCAATCCGCACGACGCCCTGCACCGACGACATCGGCACTGCGTAGGTGGAATCGCCGAGCTTGACCAGAATCGCCTGGGTTACCGCAAGCGTGAACGGCAGGCGGATCGTGAATATCGTGCCCTGACCATGCGTGGAGTCGATCGCAAGCGAGCCGCCGAGCTGCTTGATCTCGCTGTGGACGACGTCCATGCCGACGCCGCGGCCGGAAATCTGGGTGATGTGCTCAGCCGTGGAGAACCCGGCCTCCATGATGAAGCCGTAGAGGTCGCGATCGGAAAGCTGTGCTTCCGGGCTCAGCAAGCCCTGGGCGATGGCCTTGTTGCGGATCGCGTCGCGATCGAGTCCGCGCCCGTCGTCGGTGATGCGCAACACGACTTCCGTCGCCTCGCGCGAAACCGCGATCGTCACCGTGCCGTCCAGCGGCTTGTTCGCAGCGAGCCTCTGTTCGGGCTTCTCGATGCCGTGAGCGAGCGCGTTGCGCAGCATGTGCTCGAATGGCGCCTTCATGCGCTCGAGCAGGTTGCGATCCATTTCGCCTTGCGCACCTTCCACCTTGAGCTGGGCGCGCTTGTCGAGTTCCTGCGCGGCCTGGCGCAAGGTACGCCGCAGTGACGGCACCAGTGAATCGAACGGCACCATGCGCGTACGCATGAGGCCTTCCTGCAGGTCCGAACTGACGCGTGACTGCTGCAGGAGCAGCGTCTCGGACTGGCGCGTGAGGTCGTCGAGCAGGCCCTGGATCGAGACCAGATCCGAGACCGACTCGCTGAGTGCGCGCGAGTACTGCTGCAGTTGCGAGAAGCGGTCCAGTTCCAGCGGGTCGAACGTGACGTCCGCGCCCTCGTGATGTTCGCGCTGGTAGCGCGCGATGATCTGTGCCTCGGTCTCGATTTCGAGCTTGCGCAACTGTTCGCGCAAGCGCGCCACGGTCTGCTCGAACTCGACCAGGTTGAAGCGGAATGTCGAGATCTGCTGTTCCAGGCGCGAGCGGTAGATCGATACCTCGCCGGCATAGTTGACCAGCGAATCGAGCAGGTCCGAACGCACGCGGATCATTTCCTGCGGTGCACGCGGCTCGTCGTCGAGTTCCGGTGCAGGCATCGCGCGCGGCGCCGGTCGTGCGGTCTGCGCCGGTTCGGAAGCCACGATATCGCCGGATTCGGCCACCGCGGCGGCAGGCTCATCCAGAACTCCGGAAACGATGCTCTCGAAACGCGCGATCGCATTGACCGGCATCGCGATCGCCTGGCGTCGCGAAACACGCTGCACGAGGCCGTGGAGGTCATCGAATCCGTGTTCGAGGGACTCGACAGCAACACGGTCCATCGGATGAATACCGTCATAGACCACGTCAAGCAGCGACTCCATCGCGTGACTGAGATCGCCGATCGGCGCCAGACCCGCCATGCGCGCGCCACCCTTGAGGGTGTGCAGATCGCGCTGCAGAGTCGCCACGAGTTCGCGATCGTGCGGTGATTCACGCAGTTGCGCGATCATCGCGTCTGCATGGTCAAGAATGTCGTTGCCCTCGATGACAAAGATGTCGAGCAGGTCTTCGTCGATCTCGGGGAGCTCGAGACGACCGTCAGGCTGGATGTCATCAGGCAACATGCGCGGACGCGGCGGGGCCACGACTGCCGGTGCCGGCGGATCGGGTCTTGAAGTTTCCGCCACCGGCGCGGATTCGGATGAACCGAGGGTGAGGTCGTGCAGATCCTCGAACCCGGAATCGCCGTCTGTCGATCCGATCTGCTCATCGGACGTGCTTGTGATCACGGTCGCTTCTGCTTCCGCAGTTTCCAGCGGCGCATGCATGTCGGCGACTGTCTCCGGCTCGCTGCCGACACCGGCGACCGGCGACAGGGTTTCGCCTTCGTCGGCGAACGCGTCACCTGGGCTGAGCTCGACTTCGCTAAGCTCGATCAGCCAGTCCGCTTCGTCGGCCGGCTCGCCGGTCAGCGGCGCCGCGGACACGGGTTCGTGCGCAGCGTCGGTGGCCAATGCATCGACTGCGCCGGGTTCGGCTGGCGCTTCCGAAAACTGGTCGATCAACCTCGCCGTGAGGTCGGCGTCGTTGAATTCGAATGAATCCGGTTCGCCAACCTGGACAGTGGAATCCTCGTTGACGGACTCGGCGAACGCAACGTCGGCGCTCGGCTGGTCGGCCAGATCATCGAGTCCGCCAGCGGCAACCTCTTCGGCCGCGACATCTTCGTCCTGGTGATAGAGTTCCAGCGCACTGAGCGGTTCGGCGAGCGCATCACGCAAGCTGCCGACACGGGCGCTCAGCACGGTTGAATCGGGAAGGTCACTTGAACCACTGTCGAGGCGACGCATCACCTCGCGCACCAGTTCAGCCGATTCGCCAAGCACGGCTATTCCATCGGCCCCGATCGGCATCGCCTGTGCGCGTGCGCGTTTGAGATAGCCTTCAAGCGGCGCGAGCACCTGCGAAAGCGCACCGATCTCGACCATCGCGATCGCACCGCTCAAGGTGTGCACGGCGCGAAGCAGGGATTCGGAGACAGGCAGCGGCACGAATCGCGACTGCTCGAGAAATTCGTCGACCGCGGCAAGATGCATCGCGGTCTCGCTCTTGAGAATGTCGAAAAGAACCGGATCCAGTCCTGGCAGTGGCCCGGCCACGATTTCGTCCACGGACTTTTCGACGAACTGCACCGCAGGCGTCGCCGCCCGGTCGTGGGCCACGGATTCGTCCAGCGCGGGGGCCGGCACGCGCACCAGGCGCTTGGCCATGCGCTTGATCGTACGCCGCGGCTCGGCACTGCGTTCGGTCAGCCACACGCTCTCACCAGCGGCGAGGCGATCGGCGGTATCCATGATCGCGGCGATCATCGTGTCCGGCGATCCTTCACCGCGCAGTGCATCGAGCAGCCCGGGCAGCGCGGCGATGGCATGCTCGACCAGCGCGCGTGCCTGTGGCGTCGGCTGGATCGTGCGATCAAGCACGCGATTGAGCATGTTCTCGACCTTCCAGCTGAACTCGCCCAGCGCCATGGCGCCGACCAGGCGCCCGGAACCCTTGAGCGTGTGGAAGGAACGGCGGATCGGCTTGAGCGATTCCATGTTCTCCGCATTGGCCTGCCAGACCGGCAGTTGCTGGCGAAGATTGTCGATTTCCTCCTGCACTTCCTCGATGAACACATCGCGGATTTCGTCGTCGATCTCACTCGACGCACTGATCTGGAAACCCCCTTCGAAGGCGGTCGGAGCGACGTCGCCTTGCGCGTCCACCTCGACTTCTTCCTCGTATTCTTCCTCGATCTCGATCCAGCGTTCGGCCACAGGCTCGACAACGGCATCCTGGGTGGCGTCGGTATCGCTGCCCGGTTCGCGATCGTGGGTCGTCTCGGCCAGGCGCAAGCCGGCGAGGTCCTGCTCGGTAGCGCGCACGGCGCCGGACTCGCCGATGATCAGGTCGCCCAGATCGGCGCCAGGCGCAATCTCGACCGCGCTGTCGAGTTCGTACAGCGGGCCCGTGCGCTTCTCTTCGGCGACGGGCGCTGCTTCATCGGTGAGATCGCCGAAGGTCAGTCCATCAAGATTGATCTCGCGCGAACCCGACGCATCGTCGGGACGAAACGCCACGCTGCTCTCGAGGGGAACGTTTTCGCCCCAACTCGGAAACTCCGAAGTCATGTCGAGTGCTTCGTCGACGATCGGCGGAATCTCGCGGGTCTGGGCGAACGATTGGGTATCCGTTCCCGGTTCGTCGCTGTAGGCAAGTTCCGCAGCAGCGCGCAAGGCGTCCGCAGCGGAATCCTGCGCGACCGGCGGAGGTCCACCGCCTGCGCCATCGTGCCCGCCACCGCCGCCGTCATCACCCCCATCGGAATCCACGGGAACCGGCCAGTAGCCGAGTGATTCAAGACTGCTGCGGGTCACGTCGAGAATGCGCTCGCGACCGCCGCGTTGTTCGCGGGTCGCTTCAAGGAAGTACTCGATCGAGGCGAGCGCATCGGCGAGCTTGTCCATCTGCTCGGTGGTCGGCACGCGATGGTGGCGGATCAGCTCCACTTCGACGAAACCGACGATCCCGCCCATCAGTTCAGCCGCGCTGCCAAGATCGAGCATGCGCAATGCACCGGAGATCTCCTCGAGCAGGCGAGGAATCTGCTCGACCCTGGCGTGATCCCAGGGCGATTCGATGAACGCGACCACATCGTGCTTGGCCTGCTGGATATTGATCGCCGCCTCGCGCATGAGGGCGTCGAGAATCTTGCGGACTTCGGCCTTGGGCAGGTCGAGTTCGCTTTGTTCGGTGTTTTCACTCACTGCGCCGAGACGCTCGATGTGATCGTCCAGCGATGCCTCGACGTACAGCAACGCTCCGGCTACGTCGAGCAAGGTGCCTTCATCGGCACTGCGCCGCCCGTTGGAGATCTCCTCGATCGTCGCCCGTTGTTCGGTGACCACGCGGCGCGGCACACCGAGTCCGAGCATGCCCAGCGTATCGCGCACCCGATCGAGCACCTCGACCTGGGCGAGCAGATCCGCGGGGTCGCGCTGCTGCGAGCGCAGGAAGATGTCGAGCGCTTCCTTGACCCGCACCAGATCGTCCTTGATCGCCGTGGACACGGTGTCGAGCAAGGTCCGGTTGTGGCCAGCCATCGATCCCTGGGCATGGGCGACTTCCTGGTCGGTCGGCAACAACGAACTGAGCTTGTAGGTTCTGCGGATCTCTTCGATGCGCTCGCTGCTGCTGGTCGAATGGGCGACGTAGTACAGGAGGTTCTGCACGAGTTCGCGCGGGGGCGCGGCGCGCAGGCCTTCCTCGCCTTTCTCGGCATAGTGGCGGATTTCGCGATCGATGCCGCCAAACAGCAGCTTGACTGCCGCACTTGCCTCCAGTCCGCCGTCAGAGACCGCATCGGCGGCGGCGGCGGCAATCCAGAACAGGCGCCGCGGGTCCTCACCGTGGGCAACGGTGCTGCGCAGGCGATCGAGCACATCGCGCAGCCGGGCCGGATGCTCGATCGACGTCGAGTCGCGAATCCACTTGAGCAGCGACGCCTGGAACGCGAGGCGCAGGCGCAATGTCCGGGCCCGCACGTCCTTGATCTCGAGCGGTGCGCCGACACCGTCGGCGGCGGGCGGCAACGGCGCGGACAGGTTGGGCGAGAACAGCACGGATTCGGTCAGCAGCTTCTCGCCACGACACGCGCGCAGGTCGTTGAGCAGCGGCAGCAGGACGATAGGAATATCCTTGTGGCCGCTCTGCACGCGCTCGAGGTAGTCGGGCAACTGCACCATGCCGCGCATGAGTACGGAGTAGCCTTCCTCACGCTGCTTGACGCGGTCGCCGAGCAGGGCCTCGGCAAGGCGCTCCATCTCCTCGATGACCATGGCCGCGCCATACAGCTCGACCATGCGCAAGGTGCCCTGCGCCTGATGCAGGTAGGTTGCGCAGAAGCGCATGAGGCTGGCATCGGCAGGGTCGTCGACATAGGCCTCAAGCGCCTGACGCGCCTGCTTGAGCGTCTCGTCGAGTTCGCCCTTGACCCAGTTGAGCGTAGTGAAGTCGTCTTGCAGTTTCATCGTGTTCGCTCGCGTTGGCGCGACCCGCCGGCGGTCAACCTACCCCATTGTGCCGTCGCGAACTCCCACCTCGCGCACAAGTCGGGAGATCATCCCTGGCGGGGTAAGGCGGATCGCGTGAGTGAGGGCCACCGTTCGCCTGCTCGGCGGGCGGTAGCCTTTTCACGACGCTCTCCATGCGTATCGCGACGATTCCAACTTCGGTCGATGTGCGCTGCAGGTTCTCCGTGTTGACTGGGTGCGCTGCGGATGTCAGCCCGGCAGCTTGAAGTCGGCCACTGAACGACGCAGATCCGCGGCGAGGTGGGCGAGATTGCCGATCGACTCGGCGGTCTGGCTCGCACCGACCGAAGTCTGCGTGGTGATTTCCTGAATCACGTTCATGGTTGCCGAAATGTTGGTTGCCGCAGCGGACTGCTGGCGCGCCGCCATCGAGATGTTCTGGATGAGGTCGGCAAGATCGTGCGAGACCTTCTCGATCTCGCCGAGCGCGAGGCCGGCGTCCTCGGCCAGGCGCGCACCGGCGACCACCTCGGCCGTAGTCTGCTCCATCGAGGTGACCGCTTCGTTGGTATCGGACTGAATCGTCTGGACCAGCGTCTCGATTCGCTTGGTCGCGTTGGTCGAGCGTTCGGCAAGTCGCTGCACTTCATCTGCGACCACTGCGAATCCGCGACCCGCCTCGCCGGCCGACGCCGCCTGAATCGCGGCGTTCAGGGCGAGAATGTTGGTCTGTTCGGCGATGTCGTTGATCAGTTCGACGATCGATCCGATTTCCTGCGAGGACTCACCGAGGCGCTTGATGCGCTTGGATGTCTCCTGGATCTGGTCGCGGATCGAGTCCATTCCCTGGATCGTCTGGCGCACGATGCCGGCACCTTTCGCGGCGATCTGCACCGAACGCTGCGCCACTTCCGCGCTCTCGGAGGAGTTCTTGGATACTTCGTCGATCGAGACCGCGATCTCGTTGATCGCGGCGGATGCCGACGTGATCTGCTGGGCCTGATGTTCCGCCGCCTCGGCGAGGTGCATCGCGGTGGCCTGGGTTTCCTGTGCCGCGGCAGATACCTGCACTGCGGTCTCGTTGATCGTCGTCACCAGCGAGCGCAGCGCTTCGACCGCGAAGTTGATCGAGTCGGCGATGGCGCCGGTGATGTCCTCGGTGACCGTCGCCTTCACGGTCAGGTCGCCCTCGGCCAGCGAACCCATTTCGTCGAGGAGGCGCAGAATCGCTTCCTGATTGCGCTGGTTCAGTTCGGCCGACAACTGGTAGCGGCGCTGCTGGTCGCGCACGAGAATCAGGCCGAGGAAGATGACGAGCACGATCGCGGCAAGCGCGGCGATGCCACCCCAGATCGGATTCGGGAACAGACGCTCGGTCGACAACTGGTCAAGGCGCTGGGTGACCGCTTCGGCCTTCAGCGACACATCCTTGCTGTCGACGATGATCGCGTCGGCACCGCGCTTGATGTCCTGCAACCCCCTGGCGGAATCCAGAATCGTGCGCACCGGCTGATCCAGCTCGGCCCACTGCTGGGCCACGTCGGCGAGGATCTGACGCGCATTGGGCTGGTCGATCGCGCGGATGTTCAGTGCCGGCGCACCATCGATGAGGCCGTTGAGCACCGAACTGTAGAGCGCGGCATCGCGCGAGAATCCGTCCGCGGCCGATTGCGCTTCACGACCGCCCTGGCTGATTTCCTGAACGCGACGGATCATGCGGTCGGCGAGCAGCATCTGGCGCGTTGCGATGTAGACCTGTCCGGCGCCGGCGTTGCGCTCGGTGAGGATATTGACGACCTCGTTCATGCGCGAGTTGAGGACCGATACGGTCGAGGCGAACGTGTCGGCGATCTTCGCCGTATCGAGCACGAGGCTCTTGCCATCGAGGATCTTGGTCGCGTTGACCTGCACTCGCGCCCATTCGCCATCGAGCGCCTTGAGCGCATCGCCGACACTGCCCTCTTCGGCATACGCGGGCATGCCGGTGACCTCGTCGCCGCGCTTGAGTGCGGTGATCGCCTTGTCGATGCTGTTGCGGGTGGCTTCAAGCTCGTTGAACGAGATCAGATTGCCACCTGCCGCGTCGGCTGCGTAGGTCGCCAGGGATTGCGACTGCACGCGCACCTGGGTGGTCAGCGAACTGGCCTGGCGATCCTCGTTGTTCTTGATCGTCAGATAGATGAAGTCGACCGCGGCGAATGCGATCGCGAGCACCAGCAACACGATCAGAAACGTGTTCAGGCCTCCAGATCGTTCGCCGCCGACTGCGCCGGAAGTTGTACTCATCGTGTCACCTCACCCCTGGTTGCGGGTTCCCGCCTTGCGTTCCGTGCTTGCGGTCCACCGTCATGCTGATGCCTGCTGGAACTCTGCCGTGCGGACCAGTGCGGTCATGCTGAACAGGCCCCAAAGTATGTCGCCGAGCTGAATCTTTTCCCCGATGTAGCGTGCGTAGCGGGTGTCGTCTTCGCCTTGAGCGTATTCGCGCTGCTCGTCGGAAAAACTGCGCTGGCCGAGTACCTCGTCCACCAGCAGTCCGACGCTGCCGCCGTGCTGACGCACGACCAGGACGCGCGACATGTCGGTGAGTTCGGTGCGCACGCCTTCGATATGTCCGCGAAGATCCACGACTGCGACGAGATTGCCGCGCACGTTGGCCACCCCGAGCATCCACGCCTGGGTTCCCGGCACCACGGTCAGGGAAGGCATGGTCAGGATTTCGTTGACCTCTGAAATGCTGCTGACCATGTAGTTGTCGCCGACGCGAAAGCCGATGCCACGCCACAACCCCGGCGCATCGACCTGCTCGGGCAGGCCGGCGACATGCGCAAGGCTGCGCTGCTCGTAATCCGCGAGGGTCGCGAACGGGCTGCTCGGCTGAAGGTCGACGACTGTTGCCATGCTCGATCGCCTTACCCTGGAAGCAGGTTGTCGATGCGACTGAGCAGATCTTTCGCCTCGACGGGTTTGGTCATGAAGTCCTTGGCGCCCTGGCGCAGACCCCAGACCCGGTCGGTTTCCATCGACTTGGTCGTCACGATCAGGATCGGGATATCGGCCGTGCTGGCATCGCGACTGAGGTCGCGGGTCGCCTGGAAGCCGTTCATGCCGGGCATGATCACGTCCATGATGACAAGATCGGG
>Ga0307505_10000704_pt1 | contig 33845 bp, 22 predicted proteins | sample 23_S_MG_FD_202183 | JGI IMG/M metagenome (GOLD analysis project Ga0307505, IMG submission 202183) | Soil microbial communities from Populus trichocarpa stands in riparian zone in the Pacific Northwest, United States - 23_S | ecosystem: Environmental > Terrestrial > Soil > Riparian zone > Trees...
GGCGCCAATCACGCGCCTCGTTGCCCCTCCCGCCCAGGTCCCTCGCTCGACGCTCGGGATGACAGGCCACGTCCTTCTCGTAGACCTCGAGGAGCGCGCGACGATCGTCGTTTCGCGAGGTGGGCAGGTCGAGGCTCAGCAAATACTCGCGTCGAAGCCGGGGAACGTTCCCCGTCTCGAGGGTGAGAGGCGTCTCAGACTGAACACCGTCGCGCAACAAAATCAGCGCAAAAAAAAGCGCCGGCCCGAAGGCCGGCGCTTTCACTTCGGAGCAGTGTTGCGTTTTACATCATGCGGCGGAGCGCCAGGAGCGCTGCGCCTCCGAGGAGCGCGGAGAGGAACAGCAGTGCCATCGGAGAGAGGGCGGGGATGCTGGCCGCACCGGTGGCGAACGCAGTGGGGTCGCCGGTGGCGCTGGTCTCCGGATCGTCGGTGACGACACTGGAGTCGTTCGTGCCGTCGCCGTCGGCGTCGAAGTTGACCGTGCCTTGGTTGATGACCGTGCCAGTCGCCGTGGCGTTGACCGTGGCGTTGATGGTGATCGTCACCGAGCCGGACACAGGGATCGAGCCGTTCCAGGTGACGGTGCGGGTGGGGATGGTGGCCAGGGCCGTACCGCTGCTCGCGGACGCCGAGACGAGGTCGAGCGAGGTGGGAAGGACATCGACGAACTCATCGCCCGGGTTGTCGGATTGTGCCGAGGAGCCCGTGTTGGAGATGGTGATCGTGTAGACGATGGCGTCTCCGACCTGGGCCAGTCGCGTGTTCACCGACTTGGTCGGCGCGGCCACGGTGGCGGGGGAGATGACTGCGAAGGCGGTGGCGTCTCCCGCGGTGCCGGTGGACGGATCGTTCGTCTGAGTCGAGGACTCATTCGTTCCGTTGCCGTCGGCGTCGAAGTTGGCCGTGCCCTGATACGAGATGACCGTGCCGCCCGCGACCAGCGGATCGATCTGCGCGACGATGGTGATGGTCACGTCACCGCCCGCGGGGATGACCCCGTTCCAGGTGGCTGTCTCTCCGGCGTTGGCCACTGGCTCACCGCGCAACGCAGTCTCAGTGGCGAGTGCGCTGGAGTTGACGGAGACCAGGGTCATGCTCGAAGGCAACTGGGCCGAGAACTCGTCACCGGGGTTGTCGAGCTGATCCGACGGACCGCTGTTGGCGAGGATCGCCGTATAGGTGACGTTGGAGCCCGGCTGGAAAGTGCCGGCGGCGGTCATCGTGGCGGTGATCGTTGCGGGCGAAGTGACCGTGAAGCTGGAGCTCACGGGATTCGTCGCTTCGTTACTGCCGTTGCCATCCGCGTCGTAGTTGATGGTGCCATTGTTCGTGATCGTGTTTCCGACCACGGCGGTGTTGTTCACGGTGGCTGTGATGGTGATGGTCACCGAACCGGCGGCGGGGATGCTGCCGTTCCAGTCGACCGTGTTCGTGCCGATCGTTGCGGTGGCGGTGCCGCTGCTGGCGCTGGCCGAGACCAGGGTCATCGTCGAGGGCAGGACGTCCACGAACTCGCTGCCTGCGTTGTTCTGCTGATCGTACGCGCCGCCGTTGTTGAGCGTCACGGTGTAGGTGATCGTTCCGCCTTCGTAGGTCTGGCCGGCGTTGACCTTCGTGCCGGTGACATTGGACGGCGAGACGATCTGGATCGTCTCCGAGTCGGTGTTGTTGACCGCGTTCGGGTCGGCCGTCGTGGACGTGGCGACGGCGGTGTTCTGCAGCGGTCCGGCCATGTTCGGCGCGTTGAGCCCGAGGACGAGCGTGGCCGTGCCGCCGGTGCCGAGACCGGCCAGGTTCCAGGTGTTGGTGCCCGTGTCGAACACACCCTGCGACGGAGTGGCCGTGGCCGGATCGAGCGCGGGGAAGGCCGGGAAGCTGTCGGCGACATCGATGCTGTACGCGGGATCGACGCCGTTGTTGGTCAGCGTGATGGTGTAGCTGATGGGATCGCCCGCGAAGGCGGTCGCGCCGCTGGAGGACATCGTGGCCACGAGATCGCTCGAGCGCGGTGCAGAGATGACGAACGAGGATTGATCGTTCGCCGGATTCGGGTCGAGTGGCGTGCCCGAGGTGATCTCCGCGAGGACGGGCAGCGGGTCGGTGGTGTCGACGGTGGCGATGATGGTCAGCGTCTGCGACCCGACGGGGACGGCGCCGATCGTCCACAGGCCGGTGGCTGTGCTGTAGGCGCCGGAGGAGTCGTCACTGACCCAGGTCAGGTCGTCCGGCAGCGGCACACTCACCACGACGCCCGTGGCGGCGGTGCCGGTGTTGGTGAGCGTGACGGTGATGGTCACGTTCGTGCCGAGGGCCGGGTTGCTGGGCGTCGAGCCGGCCACTACGGAGAGGTCGGTGGAGCTGGCCGTGTCGAGCAGCACGACTTCCGCACGCGTGCCGGCCTTGTTGTGATGATGCAGCAGCAGCGCGCCAACCGAGCCGTTGGTGGCCATGTTGGCGGTGTTCCAGCTCACGGGCAGCGTGTTGCCATTGAGATCCTCGTCGAGGAAGTTGCCCCCGAAGTCCAGACCTTGCGCCGCCCAGTTGTAGAAGTACGGTCCGGGTGCCTGGTCGAAGCGAACGGCCGCCGAGGGACTGCAGTGATCGTTGGCGCCGGTGGTACGCGCGCAACCGGGGTTGGTTCCCGGGCAGGTCACGACCTTGTAGCGGAAGGTCGTATCCCCGGCGATCATGCCGAGCTGGGCGGGCGAGGTCCCGAGAACCATCACGTTGTTGAGATGGAGAGCCGTGTCGATGGTCGTCGGTGCGACGAGGTTCACAAACGACGCCAGACCGAGGATGCTGAAACCGCCTGTGGTCAGGTCCTGCACGACGCGAACGAAATTGTCGTTGAAGGATGCCCCGGCGACGAAGATGGCCGGGTTGGAGTTGATGACGCTCTTGTCGTAGATGCCGTCTTCGTTCGTGTCGACGCAGACGTTGTAGGCCACGTCACTCGGAGTCGACCAGTCGCCCCAGCTCGCGAGGCCGAACATGATCAGATCGTTGTTGATGTTCGAAGGTACGCCCGGCAGGTAAGCGGCGCCGGCGTACTTGATGTCGGCATAGTCGGTGGAGTTGACGGGGTCCGTGGCCGAGACGACCTGGAGCTCGAAGGGCGAGACCAGGGACTCGACGTCGGTGGGGAACGAGCCCGTGCAGGTCGGTCCTGCTGCGAGCGTGCCCGTGCAGAGGTCGCCGCCGGAGAGCGCGATCGTGGTGGAGCCTGTTGGCGCACCACCGGTAGCGATGCTGCCGGCCGACATGGTCGACGCGGGTCTCTCGGCCATGTAGACCGGGAGACGGAACATGAGCACCGCGCTTTGGCTGAAGGTCAGGTACGAGCCTTCTTCGGTCAGGAAGTTGCGGGGCTGATCTCCGTAGTTGGCCTGGACGCCCTGGGTGGGGAAGAGCGCCGGGTCGCGAGTGTGGTCCATCAACGCAGGAGTGGCCGTCATCAGGACGTCGAGCTCGACCGACTCGCCCGCCGCGACCGTCACCGAGCTTCCGCCCGGCAGCGAGTACGCGACACCTGGGGAGTCGGTGACGTTGTCGAACGCCAGCGTGTACGTCTGAGAGGTAGTGCCTTTGTTGACGACGCGGACCTTTTTGGTCTGCGTAGCCAAGCCGACGACCTCGGGGCTGAAGGTCACGCTGACCAGTCCCGCGTCCTCGGCGTTCATGGCGATGACGTCACCCAGCGCGGCCTTGTCGGGAACCACGCGACCCGCACCGATCCGCGACGGTCCGAAGCGCGGGGCCGTGTCGTTCGGGTACAGCGACGTGTTCTCGATCGCATAGTTCATCGCCAGAGCCTTGAGCTCTTCCACCGACCAATCGGGCTTGAGCTGGCGCAGCAGGGCCATGATGCCGGCCATGTGGGGCGCGGCCATCGACGTACCGGAGATGGTCAGCGCCTGATTGCCGGCCTGGAATCCCGACGCGTGGAAGACTCCGGTGCACCCGGCCGCGACCAGGCAGGTCTTGCCCGTCTGGACCGAGGTGATGCTCTGTCCCGGTGCAGCGATGTCCGGCTTGAGACGCAGAGGGCTGCCGACGATGCGGCGCGGTCCGCGCGAGGAGAAGCTGGACATCGTGTCCGCGCCGTTCTGTCCCAGCAGCGTCATGTTCACAGGTGGCGTGGCCGTGATGGTGTTCTTGAGCGTGGTGCCTTCGCTCTGAGTGATCATGATCGTCGGGATCGTGATCGGAGTGACGATCAGCGCATCATCGGCCATGCCCGGAGGAGGCCAGCCGGGAGCGTTGTTGATGATGATCGCTCCGATCGCGCCCGCAACTTGGCAGTTCAGGGTCTTCGTCTTGAACGAGCAGGTGCCGCGGTCGACGATGCAGATGTTTCCCGCCATCGCTGCCGCGTTGGTGAGGGCACCGCAGGCATCGGTGGTGAGAGGTCCAGCCGCCGCCGGAGCCGTGGGATCGACGCTGATGACGGCGTTGGCCGTCTGTCCGCTCGGGGCTGGACCGTACGCGGCGCTGCCGCCCAGGAAGTTTCCCGCGATCGAGGGAGGAGAGTTCAACTGGACGGAGACGGCCGCGACGCCGCTATCGACGGAGGAAGCCGTGGCGATGACGCGTGAGCCCGCGCCCGGCGCGCCGGAGATGAAGAACGTATCGCTGGCGTTTCCGGCGGAAGTCACCACGATGACTCCGGCCAGCGCGGCATTGTCGGAGGCCACCGAGCTGGCGTTAGTCACGCTGCCGAAGTTCGAGCCCAGCGACATGTTGATGACGTCGAGGTGGTCCGCGAGATCGTCGTCGTTGTTCGGATCCATGGCCCAGTCGATGGCCAGCGTGGTGAGGCCGGTGCTGCCCGCGCAGCCGAAGACGCGCAGTCCATAGAGGCGCGCCTGGGGCGCAGTTCCCGGACCGATTTTCAGAGCCGAATAGGTGGATGGGTTGGCGTCATAAGGTCCCGTGAACGTCGTATCGCCCGTGGTCACGCCGAAGCCCGCGGCCGTTCCGGCCACGTGGCTGCCGTGGCCGTTGCAGTCCATCGGGTTGGCGTCGGCCACCGGGGCGTTGCTCCCCGTGTAGGCGTCACCCGCGAAGTCGGTGCCGCCCACGACTTTGGTGGTCGGGAACGAGCCCGCAGCAACGGTGCCGACCGTGGTGAAGGCGGCGGTGTCCGCCGACTCGGCCTGGTAATCCGCGAGCACTCCTGTGCCGCCGAACGAACCGTGCATGTAGTCGAGACCCGTGTCGATGACACCGATGCTGATGCCCGTGCCATCCGCGCCCGCGGGCAGGCCGATGGTGTTGGCCCACACGTTCGGCGTGCCGATGAAGGGAACGCTCGTCGAGTTGGTCGGATACTCGGGATAGATGGGGATGACACGCTTGACGCCGGCCAGCGCGCGCAAGGCGCTCACCTGCTCCGACGTGACTGCCACGGCGATGCCGTTGAGCGCCTTCTGCACGCGGAACAGCTCGCGAGCCTGGATGCCGCGGATCGCGATCTGTGCCGCGACGCCGTCCTGCTCCGACTGGATCCGGTCCACCTGCATCCGCGTGGCGTTGCCGGCGATCCGCCGGGCCCGCATGTCGGACGGCTTCGCGCCCTTCATGGCCTCCGCGAAGACGACTGCGGCGGACGGCTCTTCGAGCTCGATCATCACCTGAATGCGGCCGTCGTCGGTGCGAAGCGCGCCCTCAAAGAGCGCGACGCTGTCCTCCTCCGGAGAGACGACCACCTGTTGCTGGGCCACCGCGGCGCTGGTGAGCGCACGCCTCACGTCGGGCCGCGACGCTGCACCGCGATCTCTCGTGTTGGATGGCTTGGTGTCACCGGCCGTGACAGCTACCGCGGGAAGGGTTACTGCGCAGAACACGGCGAGGAGCCGCACAACTCTCGCTACGCGAGCGGCAAACGACATGGAGCCTCCGTTTCGGACTGACTTTGGGCGGGATTGGGCTCGCGATCCTAACACCTCCTTCACGGAATCGAGCCTGAAAATTCACGGCTCCGGCGGCCCATCCTGTCGCTCGGCCACGAAGTGCATAATCCACGTATGCCGGGTTTGAGTGCGATCGTCCTCGCGGCCCTTCTGACGAGCCGTGTGGGGCTGGTCTCGTTTCAGCGCGTGGCCGTCCCGGACGATGTGCCGGCGCATCTCTGCAGCGCGATTGCACAGGACGCCTCCGGCCTGATGTGGTTCGGAACGCAGGGCGGCCTCGTGCGTTACGACGGAAACGAGTTTCGCGTGTTCCGCTCGAATCCAGCCGATGCCTCCACGCTCGGCGGGAACTACGTGCGCTCGCTGCTGGCGGCGTCCGACGGCCGGCTGTGGGTGGGCACGTTCAGCGGCGGACTCTCCGTCTACGATCCCCGCACGGAGACGTTCACGCGCTTCGACCGCGCATCGGCGCTGGCCTACGATCGCGTGGAAGGTCTGGCCGAGGATCGCGCCGGACGAATCTGGATCGCCACCAGCGCGGGGCTGGATCGTCTCGATCCCCGCACTCGCCAGGTCCAGCATTTTCGGCACTCACCTGGCGATCCGAACAGCATCGCGGATGATCGCGTTCGCGGGTTGCTCATCGATCGCAGCGGGACCCTCTGGGTCGGCTCGCGCGACGGGCTGCAACGATGGACGGAGGCGCGTGGCTTCGAGCGCGTCGGACGCGAGCTCGCCGGGCAGAACGTGATCCGGCTCTTCGAGGATCGTCGCGGGAGGATCTGGGCCGGCACGGAGGAGCATGGAGCGGCGGTCATCGATCCCGGCGACGGCTCGGTTCGCCGCATCGCACCGCGACCGCTCGATCCAAACGGGCTCAGTCATTACTGGGTCTATGGCATCGCCGAGGCTGTGCCCGGCGAGATCTGGGTGGCCACGTTCGGCGGCGGCGTGGATGTCCTCGACGAAGAGTCGCTCGCGGTGATCGATCGTCTGCGCCGCGATCCGTCGCTCCCCAGCACGATCGGCGCGGACCGGGTGGGCGCGATCTTTCGCGACCGTGCCGGGACGATGTGGGTGGGCACCTGGGGCGAAGGTCTGGCCCGTCACGATCCGCGCACGCGAGCGTTGCGCGCCCTGCGCGCCAGCCCGAATCTTCCCGAAGGGCTGACGCACGCCGCGGTCGTGCGCGCGATGGAGATGCGCGACGGCACGATCTGGGCGGGCACGAACGGGAACGGCATCGACATCCTCGATCGCGGTCTGCGGCGCATCGGTGAGATCCGGCCTCCTGAATTGTCCGATGGCGCGATCACTTGTCTCGCGCAGGCGGACGACGGCACGATCTGGGTGGCGACGCTGAACTCGATGCTGCACCGCCGGCGGCCGGGAGCCGCGGTCTTCGAGCGCGTCGCCGCGGACCGGTTGCCGGGAGGCCCGATCCGCACCATCGCCTTCGGAGCGGATGGCGTAGTCTGGGCAGGAGCCGCCGAAGGAATGGTACGAATCGATCCGTTCACGATGGAAACGCGGCTGTATCGCCGCTGGCCCGGTGCCGCATGGTCCTCGCCCGCCATCGAGGCCATCGTCGTCGCGACCGACGAAAAGTTGTGGGTCGGTACAGACAATGGCCTGTACTCGTTCGATCCGCGTACCGAGTCTTCGGTGCGCATCGCGAAAGACAATTCGCGCAACGACGGGCTGCCCGACAACTGGGTCCCCGATCTCATGCTCGCGCGAGATGGACGGCTGTGGGTGGGCACCGCCGGCGGCGCCTGCATCCTCACTGATTGGGACGGACGCACGGCGCGCTTCGAGCGAGTATCAGAGCGCCTGGGTCGCATCCCTTCGCCTGCCGAAGCACTCATCGAGGACGCGGAAGGCGATGTCTGGATCGGCCCGCGCCTGAGAGTGAATCCGCGCGATTGGACGGTGCGCGAGCTCGGTCCCGCCGACGGTGGCGTCTTTCGGAACTACTTCATTGCCAGCCGCTCCCGTACACGCAACGGCCTGCTGCTCTTCGGCTCTCCGGAAGGACTGCTGATCGCGGATCCAAAGCTGTTGCCGTCCTGGCGGGACGATGTTCCGATCGTCGCCACCGCCCTTCAGATCGAAGGCAAGCCGCGGCGCGGTGCGGCCGTTCTGCGGTCGCTGGTGCTCTCGCCCTCGGAGCGCACCTTCACCCTCGATTTCGCCGCGCTCGACTTTTCGGCGCCGCAGCGGCCTCGGTATCGCTACCGGCTCGACGGACTCGATCCGGAGTGGACATCGGCCGGAGGGACGCAGCGCGCCGTCACCTTCAGCCGTCTTCCGCCGGGGAAGTTCGTCCTGCGCGTCGGCGCAACGAAACGCGATGGTCGTTGGAGCGCGCACGAGTTGACGTTGCCGGTGACCGTGCTGCCGGCGCTGCATCAAACGGCGTGGTTTCGAGGACTCCTCGTGCTGATAGCGGGGGCGCTCGCGTATGGCGTCTACTGGCTGCGCGTCCGGCAACTGCGTGCACGCGAGCGTGAGCTGGAGCGTCTGGTCGAAGAGCGCACGCGCGAGCTGGCCACGGCGTATGAGCAGATCGAAGAGGCCAGTCTCACCGATCCACTGACCGGCCTTCGCAATCGCCGCTTCCTGGAGCAGACCATCACCGGCGATCTCGAGCTCGCCTCGCGCGGCCACGGCGATCTGGTGGTACTGCTGGCGGACCTCGATCATTTCAAGAGCGTGAACGACACCTACGGCCACGCGGCAGGAGACGCGGTGCTGTCGGAGCTCGCGCGGCTGATGGTCCGCACCTTCCGCACCTCGGACTACGTGGTCCGCTGGGGAGGAGAGGAGTTCCTCATCGTCGTGCGGTTCGTCGATCGTGCCACGGCACCCGAGCTGGCCGAGAAGCTCCGCGCCGCCGTGGCCGCGCAGCCATTCGTCCTCCCGGACGGAACGGTGCTGCAACGCACCTGCTCGATCGGATTCGCCGTATGGCCGGGAGGCGAATCCTGGGACCGCACGGTGGACCTCGCGGACGCCGCACTCTACGCCGCGAAACGCGGAGGCCGCAACGCCTGCGTGGGCGCCGAAACGGTGGCTGCGTAGCCGGGGATCATTCATGGCCGGATGTCCGAGGCGCCGTTGCGTTTCAAGAATGTGCAACCCCAGATTGGCCCGCCTGTGCGGGCGTTGGCCGCCCCATGCGGCTGGGTACCGCTGATGCGGTACTCCGCGGTGAGGTACGAGAATGTCCAAACTCCAAGGCCGCTGGAGGCGGCTCGCAGGGTAGCCGGTGGTGTGAGCGGAGCGAGCGATCACCGGTTGGGCGTACCCTCGTTTCGTCGACCCTGGAAGGGTCGCGGAGCTTTCGCGGGCCTTCGACACAAACAGCCATTCTTGATGAAGCCTCCGCGACCCCTTCAGGGTCGAAGTCCATTCGCCAAATGGAACCGGTGGTCGCTCGCTCCGCTCACACCACCGGCTACCCTCCGCGCCGCCTCCGGCGGCCCTGGTACCGCTGACGCGGACCCCATCGGGCCGTACGAAAATGTCAATGACCGTCAGTCAATGACGCAACGTCATCTCGCCGCGCAGGTCCCGCTGCATTTCCTGTTTCACCTGCTCCGGAGAGTCGTGGCGGCTGAAGAGGTAGGTCAGCTTGGCGACGGCCGCTTCGACCGTCAGGTCATACCCGCTGATGACGCCCGCTTTGGCCAGAGCCGAGCCGGCGGTGTACTCGTCGAGGTCGACGTGGCCGGTCAGGCATTGGCTGCAATCGACCACCACCACCCCGCGTGCCGTGGCCTCGGAAAGCGCGGCCAGGAACTCCGGGTCGCGGTCAGGCCCGTTGCCGACCCCATACGCTTGCAGCACGACCGCCTGCACGGGTGGGGCGAGAACATTGCGGATGAACGTCGCCGAGATACCGGGGATCAGTCGCACCACGCTCAGTACGGCCGATCGCAGCTCGTGTACGCGTAACGGAGTCTCTACCCGTTTGCGGACCAGGTCCCACCGGATCTCGATGTCCACGCCGAAATTGCCCAGGGCGGGGTAGTTCGGCGACAGAAAAGGCGTCAATCCGTGCGTGCTGACCTTGACCGCGCGATTCCCCCGCAGGAGTTGCCGGCCGAAGTAGAGACACACCTCGGGGATGTCGAGCGTGGCCGCGACCAGGAGGGAAGACACGAGATTGTCGCGCCCGTCGCTGCGCAGCTCCACTAATGGGATCTGCGACCCGGTCACCACGACCGGCTTGCCCAGCCCCTCGAGAATGAACGGCAGCGCCGAGGCCGTGTAGGCCATGGTGTCCGTCCCGTGGAGCACGACGAAACCGTCGTAGGCGTCGTAGTGGTCCGCGATGTCCCGGGCGATCTTCATCCACTCCGCCGGAGTCATGTTGGACGAGTCGAGCAGCGGCTCGTACTCCTGGATGACCACGTCCGGCATGGCCGGATCGCGGAGCTCCGGCATCCCCTTCATCTGCTCCTGCAGCGACCCCGGCGAAGGCGCATACCCCTCGGGCGTCCGCTGCATCCCAATCGTGCCCCCGGTATAGATCACGTACACGCGCTTCTTCACGCAGGGGATGATAGCGGAGGGAACCTACTTCTCGCTGTCGTCGGTCGCGGCGCGAAGGCGCGCACGTTGGTCGAGAGCTTGACGCAGTCTCTCAGGCGAATAGGGGACGCTTCCGGGGAGGCGAGAGGATTCTGTCGGGAAGAAATGGTCGTGACGGGGGTGGTGTAGCCAGATCGCGGTGAAATAGATCGCGGGTATGCGGAGGATTCGAACGTCATAGCGGGATCGATCCTTTGAGCAAAACGCCTCCGCGGCCGCAATGCACCTCACAAGCGCATTGGCATGTCCGGCCTTCTTGGCCGTGTAGGCGTCAATTGCTTCCGGAACTGCGTCGCCGGCAATTTCTACCGTGCCTGCTGGTTGATTGTCCTCGAGGATGATGAACGCCCATCGGACGAGTGTGGCCTTCTGTATGAAACTGCCGTCACGGAAGCTCGATAGCGCGCTCATGTACACGGGGTAGGGTCTTGCCAGATCGATCTCAGCTTCACGCGCATAGTTCCTTGGGACGAAGCCGCGATTCTGCATATCGGCGATCGCCGCCTTTGCGAGTTTCTGGATGTGAGACGGAGGGGGATGGAGTGTGAGTGCCATTGCCAGTCAATCCTGAACTTGTCTAGGTCATCTCGTCTGGCGGATATGTGCCCTTCGTGAGGTAGACATAATTCCAGTATCCGTCTCCGTCATACCTGGAGAGAACATCTGAATGATAGACGAAGAATGGCCCGTCGGGATCAGGATCGCTCACGTACAGCCGTAGCGAAGCGGTATCGTAGCCTGTGATGATGACGACATGTCCATTGGGCTTTTCACCTGCTAGCGCGCGCTCGATGCGCACGGCAATTGGCGAATGGTTGAAGATCGATTTGACGATAAATTCCCAATCGTGAATCGTTTCGTCAAATGACAGGTGCGAGGCAAGATTGCCTGTGATTTCCAGGGCTGGCGACAGTTCATGAGGAGTGTTGCAGCAATCGATGGTCTGCTCAGGACAACATTCGAAACCCAGCACCAGCCGCGCGATCTCGCACTGTGTTCGCGGGTTCTCACCGTAGGCAGCAGCCAGGTTCTGGGCAACGGCCGCCCAGCACCAATAGACGTCTTGTTGTTCAAAGTCAGGCACTTTCAACTGCATCTCCACCGGTGGACCAGCCTGTGCGTGTGCGACCACTTGTCTTCGGACGGAACCGATCCGAGTGCGCCCCTCGAGGATGAGTTTCGGCAGAGAACCGATCATTGCTTTGAGTCAACCGTTGACCGGACCGCAGTAGCCCGTCGAGTCACCGCCGGAACGTCCTTCATCTCCGTTGCTGGCTGCAGCCTTCTCGAGAGGCTCAGGAATGGGGCCATCGGTAGCTGTGGAGAATTTATGAAGGTGCGCGAAGTGTGTGCTTCGTCGACGCTTGAGGTACGCCCCTCGTTTCAGGGTGACTGCCATGTCGTTAGCGGTGTTGTTTCCAAGCCAGATTTCAATGCGCTCCCCCGCTATCAGCTCAAACTCGAACTGCTTGGTGCAAGATGTGGACATGTCACGCAATGCGATGACGATGGACTCGGCTGGCGTCTCGATGTGATAAATGGCTTCCCGCGAGAACTTGCGACAATCTGTCACCGTCCCAGATGAATCCTTGAACGCCCAGAAAACTTCTGTGGGTTGTGAGGAGCTGAGATCTCCACCGCCGAATCTCATGAACGCAGCAACTGCCGAAGGCGAGGGGTCATGGCCCCGCGCGGGAACATAAGCTGAGTTCCACTGCGACCGTGCCGCCGGCCAGTAGTTGTGGATGTCGGCTATGGCATTGTATGTGGAATCGACTTTCAGTGCTTTCAATGGGAGACCCTTGATCAGGATCTCTTTACCGTCGAGCCTCAGGAAGGCGAACTTCGTGGCATACCGGACTGGAGTGAAATCATCGGGTTTGTCGACTTTGACGATGGAAGTATCGAAAGCAATGAATGGAATGTGCGGCGGATGCTCTCGATGATCCTTGTCCGGGTCATGCGCGTGGGGTAAGTTTGTGACCGGCATGATCATGGAAGGCTCAGGCATGCGCGCATTCTCATCCTTCACGTTGAGCAGTGCGCATAATCCCGTGATGACGATGTTGGCTTTCATTGAGGTACCTCGGGCTGAGCTGCGGACATGAAGACGATGGTCCAGGACTTCGGCGTGTGGTCCGAGGGGTCGGGGCTGTGGATCATCGACAGTTGCGCGAGCCGAACGGCGCGCGCAGGGCTGATGCCTGTCTGAAGGTGTTGGTGAACGCGCAGGAACAGGCGGGCGGAGAGCTCGTCGTCGATGTCCCGGAGCGTCGCGATGACGCCGCGGGCGCCGGCGTGGAGAAAGGCGGAGGCCAGACTGTCCGAGCCTTCGTTGCGCCTGATTTTGCCGATGCCCGTGCTGCAGGCAGCGAGGATCACCAGTGGACGCGAAGTCAACTTGGAGGCCGCGATCTCGCGGGCGGTCAGCCGGGCAGGCTCCGGAAGGCCGCTCTCGAAGAGCAGGGCCGATTCCTGGGGATCGTTCAGCGCGACGATGGCGTGTCCCGCGAAGTGTACGTTTGCGGCGGAGGACGCAAGCAAGAGGAACTCCGGCGGAGTGATGTCCTCTCCCCGGTAGACGCGTGCGTCTTTGTACAGTCGGGAGACCTCGGCACTCTCCGCGGCGGCCCCTCGGAGCGCTGGCATTCCGGGTGGTGCGGGTTGCAGGACGCTGAGCAGCGCGTCGATCTCCGGACGGACGCCCGTTGAAGGCTGGACGTACACGGTGGCGCTGGGCGCCATCGTGACGGCTCGAGACTCCACGAGGTAACGTCCCTGCTCGTCAGTGAGGGCTGCAAAGGGCAAGGACCAGAGCTCCGAATCACCAACGAGCACAAGTGTTGTTTCAGGCTCGAGCTGTCCCGCGGAAGGGCTCAGCAACTTCGCATGGAGACTCCTACCCAATGTTCGGATTGCGGCGATGTTGTCGTTGAGGATCGCTTCGCGAAACTCCCGAACTTCTTGTTGGAAGCCGTCTCGCGAGATCTCCACGGTGGAGAAGGTCACTGTGTCCCGCCGTATGGCCCACGACGCCAACCGATCCGGCAGGACTGCGTATTCGACCAGAACGAGATCGGGTGCGAGCCTGGCTTGGACCGCCTGCAACGACAGGGGTGTCGGTGCGTCGACGTCATTTCCCAATTGATCGAGGAGGCTTCGCCCGCGCTTGCGCTCGCTGATCGCGAAGGCGTCGTCGAACCGTCGCTGGTCGATCAGCAGGGTCATCAACCGGTCGAAGAGATGGCCGGCGCGCTCGAAGTACTCGACTCGAAACGCCGGTTCGTCGAGGGCCTCTCTCTCGGCTTCCATTTCAGCGATGCCGTCGCGGTAGTCCTGCTCCGCGGCACGCTCATCGCCGGCGGCGAGGTGTGCGTCGCCGCGCGCAAGGTATCCGACGGCGGAACGGATGTGCCATCCCCGCCTCTGCCATGTGTCAATAGCCGCGGAGAGCGAGGCCAGCGCGAGCTTTGGATGACTGCGGGAGTACAACGTTCCTTCGATGTAGTCGATCTCCGAAAGGGTTCGGTCGCGCAGTCCATCCGTTTTGATCTCGCGAGCATGGCGTCGCGCCGTGTCGAGAACGATGGTTGCACGGTCTCGTTGGCCGAGGTCCCGGAGGGCCAGCGCTCGTGCGGCGAGACTCTCCGCGTGGAGAAGAGGATCCTCCTCACGGTTCGCGATGGCCTGCTGCGATTGCACGAACGAGAGGGCCAGCCGCGGTCGCTTTGCCTGAAGTTCGAGGTACGCGATCTGGGAGTAGGCGACGTACAGCCTCGATTGTGCAGCGCCCATCTCATCAAGGGCTCGAAGAGCAGTGGCCAGGGAGCGCTCGGCAGAGCGTAAGTCGCCAATGCGACCGAGATGGTTTGCGATCAGTGACGCGAGCGACGCTTCGTGCTCGGCCTCCCTGGCTGCTTTCGCGGAAGCCAGTGCGCGCTGATACGCGAGCAGGCTCGCATTCGATCGACCCATTCTCGCAAGGGTCAGGCCCCGCACCCAAGCCGCCTCGGCGGCCAGAGCGGGATAGCGGCTTCCAGTCTTCTGCAGCGCGGCATCGACACGATCGATTCGCGCGAGCGCGGACGCGCTTCGGCCATCGTAGAACGCATTATTCGCGGCGTAGAGCTCGGCCGCGATGGCTAGCGGTGACCCTGTTTTGTGCAGGTGAGAGGCCGCGCGCTCGAAGGAAGCGGCGGCAGCGCGCATCTCTCTCGCTCGCATCGACGCGTGCGCCTGCCGCATGAGCCGGACTCCTGCGCGGAGTTCCACACCAGGAACGGCCGCGTGCTCCACGACATCGCTGAGGAATGGGTCGCCCGCGTCGGTTCGCACGTCTGCAATGGTGCGAAGGAGGTTCAGATCTTGAGCCTGCCCGCTCTCCAACCATCGCGAGAGCAGTTCGTCCTGGGCGAAGGCCCGCGCGCGTTGCGGGTATTCGGTAGCGATCCGGCGAATCAGTTCATTCGAAGCGCTTCCCACAAGGAGCAAGCGATCGGTATCCCAGCTCGGTCGTGGTCGTTGCAGTCTCGAAAGCTGCCGTTCCGCGATGGTGGCCTGCGGGCTTCCACGATCGAGTCGGAGATAGTTTTGCCAGGACTCGATGGCCGCAGGCACGTTCGACACGAGCTCGAGGGACAGAGCCCAGTTGAAGGTCGCGGACCGGTGCAAAGGGTCGAGCTCCAGGGCCTGGCCGCTCGTCTCGCCACCCTTCCAGGGATCGCCAGCCTTGATCCTGGCAGCTCCCAGATCGGCAAGGATCGCCGCGCTCTCGGGAGCGGCTTGTTGAGCCTCTTCGAGAAGTGTTTCGGCACGTGCAACGTATCCGAGATCCAGACAAGCCAACGCGAGTTGGTGCAGGGTTGCAGCGGATCGGTTCTGCGCTAGAGCTTCCTCCATGCGGACGGCGTTCGCCAGGGCCGTGTTCCGATCAACTGATTCGCGTGTAAACATCGGTTGAGCACCGGCCGCCGAAGGCAGATCACCGGTTGACCGGCGGACGGGAGGGCTCTGGCTTGCTGATCTCACCCAGATCCAGGCTGGCCAGGCAACCGCTACGGCCAGACCGAGGCGAGCCCAGCGAACGCCCCATCGCGACTCTTCGTGTCGCGGTAGCGGAGTCGTCTGGATGAACCCGTCAGATCCCATGCTCGACGTCTGTCCTCTGGTATTAGAGGGCGGCCGCTTCTGTTTTCCCTGGTTTCGATTCGTCCGTATGGGGACGCCCTCCGAAATAAAAGCGCCGTCCCCTCGCTTTGGCTACTCTTGCCGGCCCGGACTCTGTCCGTGGTCCGGACATTCATTCACAATCTGCCAGCTCCTTGAGCCCCGCGAAGCGGGGTTCCGCTAGGCCAGAAGGAGGATTCATGAGGACTTATGAAGTCCTGTTCATCCTTTCTCCGCAAGTGACGGAGGAAGAAGCGACGACGTTGGTCGCCGACTTCAAGGCGATCGCCGAGAAGAACGGGGCCACGCTCAAGAACGAAGAGGCGTGGGGTCGTCGCCGGCTCGCCTATCCCATCCACAAGTCGAACGAAGGCATCTACCACCTCTTCGTCCTGGAGAGCGAGTCTTCGCTTTCCGAGCTCGACCGGCGCATGAAAAACGTCGATCGCGTCCTGCGTCACGTGATCGTGCGCACGGATCTCGAGCACAAGCGCGCGGACAAGCTCGCCAAGCGCAACCCGAAGAAGGAGCGCGTCCGTCCCGCCGCGCCGGCCATGTCCACGCCGGCTGCCGATCCCGGGATCGAGGCCGCCATGACCGCCGGCGCCGAGGAAGCGCCGCAGGCGTAAGGAGGAGATGACGATGGCTACGATGGCACCGAGAGGTAGAGGTCCGGGCGGCAATTCGGGCGGCGACGATCGTCGCGGCGGTCCGGGCGGCGGACCGCAGGGTGGCAAGAAGAAGTTCTTCTACCGCCGCAAGCGCGTCTGCAAGTTCTGCGTCGAGAAGATCGAGTACATCGATTTCAAGGACGTCAAGACCCTGCAGCAGTTCATCCCCGAGCGCGGCAAGATCCTGCCGCGTCGCATCTCCGGAACGTGCGCGCTGCACCAGCGCAAGCTTCAGAACGCGATCAAGCGCGCGCGCATCGCGGCGCTGCTCCCATTCACTGCTGACTGATCGGTTGGCGGTTGGCGGGGGATGACCCGGCCAGCCGGGCCTCACCGTCATTCGGCCAACAGCGCAGCCGGAGGAGATCTCTCCTGCCGGCTGCTGGTTCCAAACTGCAACTGACAAAGATCGAATAGCAAAGTTGGAGATTGCGGTCTCGCGGACGCCAACCGCGAACCGCCAACCGCCAACCGCCAACAACACATGATCGAATCCTCACTTCCGCACGGCGAGCCTGTCCTGCTGCCTTCCCGGTCTTTCGGCCGGCAGGTGCGCAGCGTGGCTGGGTATGCGCTGCTGACGGCGTTGATGATGGTCACGCCGATGCTGGTGTTCGTTCCGGCCGCGCTGATGCACTGCGCGATCCGCAACGGGCGCCGGGCGGCGTGGGCGGCCATGATCCTGGCGGTGGCGATCGCGACGCTGTACGGCGCCGCCGTGCCGTCGTCCGATCCGGTCACGCAGAAGATGGCGTGGTCGTATCTGGCGGCGGTGGCGTTGGCCATCGCGCTCCCGGCCCTGGTGGCCGTGCCGATGGTCGAGCGCGGCGAGCCATTCGGGCGCGTGCTCGTGGCTCTGCTCGCGGGCGCCACCATCGGTCTGGCGGTGACGGAGATCGCAGCGCAGTCGCTGCTCTCGTTCTCGCCATACGCCGCGCAGGTGCAGCAATACGTGAAGCAGAGTGCCGAGGTGCTGGCGTCCCGGGGGAAGGGCATGTCCCCGGAGATGCTGGCCGCTGCGCAACAGTGGGTGGAGTTTACGACCTACGTGCTGCCGGCGATGTTGCTGGTGAACACGATCCTCGTGTTCGTCTTGAGCCTGCTGATGCTCGGCCGCCTCAAAGCCTGGCGTGAGGCGACCGTACGTCGTGGCGACGCCCCGGCGTTGGGCGCGTATCTGTTCCGCAACTTCGCGTTGCCGGACTGGCTGCTGTTTGCCTTCGTGCTGGGCGGTTTGACGCCGCTCGTCAGCGGGTTGCTGCAGAAGGTCGCGGCAAACACGCTGGCCGTGGTGGCGTTCCTCTACATCCTGCAGGGGCTGGCGATTTTCCGCTTCGTCCTGGCAGCGATGGGAGTGGGATTCGCCGGCACGATGCTCGGCTGGCTGTTGCTGGCGTTTCTCACCCTGACCGGCGTTGGTCCGCTGCTGCTGGGCATGGCGGGGCTATTCGATCCATTTTTCGATTTCCGACACTTCAAGAAGCGAAAGGACGACTCTCATGAAAGTCATTCTGACTGAGGAGATCCGAGGCCTGGGGACGCGCGGCGACGTCGTCACCGTCAAGGACGGCTATGCGCGGAATTACCTCATTCCGAAGAACCTGGCCCAGGAAGCAAGCAAGAGCAACCTCAATGCGATCGAGCATCAGCGCCGCAAGTGGGCGCTGCTCGCGCAAGAGGAGAAGAACGCGGCCCAGAAGCAGGCGGATCGCGTGAAGGGTGTGAAGATCGTGATCGAGAAGCGCGTGGGAGAGCATGGACACCTGTTCGGCTCCGTCACAGCGAACGAGATCGCGGACGCTCTCGCCGAGAAGGGCATCGAAGTCGACAAGCGTCGCATCGAGCTCGGCTCGCCGATCAAGAACATCGGCCTGCACGACGTGGAAGTGCGCCTGCACCGCGACGTGACCGCCCAGATCCAGGTCGAAGTCGTGGCCCAGGGTGTGGAACGGCTCGAAGTAGCTCCGGCCGCCGAAGCTCCAGCCGCCGAGTAACCAGTACAATCCCCAAGGTGGAGCGGCGGGCTCACGAGCCCGCCGTTCCTGTTTCTCGCGGAACCGCTTTCACTTGCATGGCTGACGAACGGTACGTCGACGATCCTCCCGCCGGTGCGGATGGCTGGCGTGAGGTATGGCGCGAAGACCGCCGCTTCCGTCCCCGCGCCTCGGGGCAGGAGTGGATGCTGCAGCGGTTGCGCCGGCTGGTTCGCCGCGGCGCCGAGCCCGATGCCGAGCGGCAGAAGAACTTCAATCTCGTCCTGCTCGATCTGCTGCAGGACGTGAGGCAGGACGTGGCGGCCGTGCGGCAGGATTTGCGCGCCGACCTGGACGCCGTGCAACGCGACCTCTCGGCCGCGTTGGCCGCGGAGAGTGGCCGCTTGCGCGAGCTGGTCGTCATCGCCGCGAAACGCAACGACGCCCTCATCGCGGCACTGGACCAGAAGATCGAGACCGTGGCCGTGAGGGTCCGCGATGCCGTGAACCCGGCGGTGGCCACCTCACCAGACGTTCTCTACCGGCGGCTCGAAGACGCGCTCCGCGGCAGCGAAGCGGAGGTCCGCGCGGACGTTGCGCCCTACGTCGCTTTCGCCGCTCAGCATCAGCCGGTGCTCGACGCCGGTTGCGGGCGCGGCGAATTTCTCCGGGCATGCCGCGAAGCGGGCATCGACGCGCGCGGTGTCGACACCAACGAGCGCTCGGTCGCCGATCTGCTCGCGCAGGGTCTCACCGTCACACTCGCAGGTGTTCCGGAGTGCTTCACCTCACTCGCGGACGGCTCCCTCGGAAGCATCCTGGCCATGCACGTGGTCGAGCATCTGCCCGTGGATGCGTTCTTCGCGCTCTTTCGCGAATCCGCCCGCGTGCTGCGCCGTGGCGGATTGCTGATGATCGAAACGCCGAACGCGGAGTCGATGATCATCGCGGCCTCCGACTTCTGGCGGGACCCCACCCATCTCGCTCCCCGGCATCCCGCCGCGCTGACTGTGCTCGCGCGCGAGCACGGATTCGCCATCGAAGAGATCCGCGCCGTTCACGAGGTCGCCGAGGGAGCGAAGATCCCAATGCTCGAGAGCGATCCGCCCGAGCTGAAGCGCGTCATCCTCGCGATGAACGATCGCCTGTTCGCACCGCAGGATTTAAGACTGGTTTTGCGAAAAGGGTAGGGCGGATGGGACTATGGGACGAATGGGACCTATGGGACGAATGGGACCCACCACCCAATAGGTCCCATTCGTCCCATTCGTCCCATTTGTCCCATTTGTCCCATTTGTCCCATTCGTCCCATTCGTCCCATTTTCATCCTCAAACAGGATCGCGCGGTACGACATCCACGACGACCTCGGCTGGTGAGGGTGGTGGTGTGCGGTTGGGAAGGGTGGCGCCGAGCAGCAGGCCCGCGACGAGGCCGCCGATGTGGGCGGCGTTGTCGATCTGCGGGATCTGCAGGCCGATGGCGATGTTGACGATGATCCAGAAGACGCACTGCCGGACGATGCTGCGGGCGACTTTGTCGCGGCGGAAACGCGGCGAGGCCATGATGGAGGACACCAGCGCGCCCAGCACGCCGAAGACCGCGCCGCTCGCTCCGACGGAGGGACCGCCCGTGAGCATCGCGCTGGTGATCGACGCGGCGATGCCGGTGGCGAAGAAGATCAGGACGATCCGGCGCGTGCCGAACATCATTTCGTAGAGCCGCCCGATGTTGATCAGCGACATCAGGTTCACGCCGAGGTGCAGGAGCGTTCCCGGGATCGTGCCGTTGCCGTGCAGAAAGATGGCCGTGAGCAGGCGCCAGTACTGCCCGTGCTCGATGATCAACTCGCGGACGACGGCGCCCAGATAGGCGAGGATCAGCGGGTCGGTCCACGCGCCGGTCCACACTTGGATGGCGAAGCCGATCAGAATCAGCCCCACCAGCGCGCTCGTGCCGGGTGTGCCTTTCTTGCGACGGGTCATCGTCGCTCCAGAAGCGAGGATGCCTGTCGGAACAGGTAGTGTGCCGTGCGGGGAAGGATCTCTTTGAAGCGCATGTAGATGGCGGCCATGAACGGGATGATGCGGCGGTAGCGTCCGTCTTCGGCCGTATCGCACACCACCCGCGCGACGCGCTCCGGTTTGACCGCGAGCATCAGCCGCGAGGCACCTGGCATCTTACCCCGCTCGGCTTTGACGAAAAACTCGGTCTCCGTGGTTCCCGGGCACACCAGCGCCACTCGCACTCCACGTCCGATGACCTCGGCGCGCACCGCCTCCGTGAAGCCTCCGACGGCGAACTTGGTCGCGGAATACCCGCTCATCCTGGCGAAGCCCATGATTCCTGTGATCGAGCCGACATTCACGATCGTCCCCGCGCGCCGCTCCAGCATTTGTGGAAGCACCGCCCGCGTGCAGTGAACCGTGCCGAAGTAATTCGTGTCCATCATGTCGCGGAGGTCATCCACAGCCGCTTCGGTGGCACGGCCGAAGATCGCGAAGCCGGCGTTGTTGATCAGCACATCGACCGAGCCGGCCGCGTCGATCAGTCTCCTGCAATCCTCAGCCTTCCTCACGTCCGTGGCCACGGCGGCCGCACGCACGCCCAGGGCTCTGCATTCGGCAGCGACCTCCTCGAGGCGATCGGCACGGCGCGCGGCGAGCACCACATGCGCTCCTCGGCGGGCCATCTCGAGCGCGGTGGCTCGTCCGATTCCGCTCGAAGCTCCGGTGACGACGACGTTCTTTCCTCGAAGGTCCATGGCGCGGAGGCGATCTTATCGGCGTTCGGACGGCGAACGTGACAAATGTCGCGACTCAAAGATCCCCACCCTCGCGCATGGAGTGGAAGCGATGCGCCCCGATCACCAGGTGGTCGACCAGATCGATGTCGCAAGTCAACAGCGACTGCTGCAGTTTCTTCGTGAACGTGAGGTCCTCGTTCGACGGCGTAGGGTCGCCGGAGGGATGGTTGTGGAAGATGACGACGCCTTTGGCATGCTCGATCAGGGCGAAGCGGACGATCTCGCGTGTGGAGACGAGCGTCCGGTCATTGGTGCCGACGAAGATCTCGCGCTGTTTGAGGACGCGATGGCGCGTGTCCAGCAGTGCCGCGCCGAGACGCTCCTGCGTGGCGTGTCCGTAGCCGATGACCAGCCGCTGGCCGAGGGCCGAAGCATCGAACATGTCCTTGTCGGAGTCCGGCTCGGTCGAGGTCAACCGGCGGGCCAGCTCGACGGCGGCGGCGATGCGCGCGACTTTGGCCGGCCCTACACCGCGGATCGATCCGAGCGTGCTCAGATCGCGCTTCCGCAACGTTCGCACTCCTCCCATGAGCAACTCCCTCGCGAGCTGAATGGCGTTCTTCCCGGGCACGCCACTGCCGAGGATCACGGCCACGAGCTCGGCATCGGACAGCGTCTGCGGGCCATGCTGGAGCAGGCGTTCCCGCGGCCGCTCATCACGCGGAAGATCGCGAATCACGTCGGTCATGAGCGTGCCTCCAGGATGGCGGCGGTCAGGGTGCGGGCAGTGCTCAGGCCGCGTACTGCTCGGTGGGCGTGGATCGCTTTTTCAATGCTGTTCATGACACAGGGAACTTTAAGGTGCCTGTGTCAAGTCAGCCCCGAAATCTACGGGAGAGGGGGATCCGAGGGCGTCCGAGGGCAACGTTCCTTGTGCACTTCGATACTGGAAGTAGATTCCGTGATCGCGGACCAGGCACGTTGTCCAGTAGGTCAGTTGTCGGTGATCGGTTGTCTGCGCGTCACGGATGGATCACCACGAACTGAGAACCGGCAACTGACAACAACGACAGAATCGAGCGGACACTCACCTGAGGGAAGCGGACGTAAGCGATGCGCAACCAGCGCCGCCGGTCGTACCGGCTAGCTCTTCGGGATCATTGCCTCGTTGATCTCGATGAAAGCGTCCTTGCGGAGAGTCTCGATGTACGTCTTGTAGTCGCGCTGGAAGGTCTCTTCGCTGGCATCGCGGCGGAGCTTGTCTTTGATCGACTCGAAGGCGGGAACCTCGGAAGGGAGGCGTTGCTCGACGCGGACGATGTGCCAGGCAGACTTGGTCTCGATTGGTCCGATGATGGCGCCGGGAGGCGCGGAGAAGACGGCTTTGTCGAGCTCGGGGACGAGATCGCCCTTGGCCACCTCGCCGAGGTCGCCGCCCTTCTCGCGTGTGCCGGACTCCGACATCGTGCTGGCCACGTTCGCGTAGTCGGTGCCGGGCTTGCGGACGGCTTCGCCGACTTCGGCGGCACGCTGGCGCGCCTCCTCGACGTTGGTGTCCGGCTTGAGGATGACGATCTCGCGCAGGTGAGCGCGCTCGGGGAGGCGGTACTCCTCCTTCTCGCGGTTGTAGCGCTCGCGCAGCTCGGGGTCGGAAAGGTCGCCCCGGTTGCGAAGCTCGCGGCCGAAGACCTTGTTCGTGATCAGCGAGTCGCGGAGGCGATTCTCCATCTCCACGCGGGTCAGCCCGGAGGTCTTGAGTGAGGCTTCGAACTGGTCGTCCGACTCGATGCTGTACTGACTCTTGAGCCGGTTGACGGCATCTTTGACCTCGGCATCCGTCACGGTGATGCCCAGCCGGTCCGCGCGATCCTTGATCAGGAGCTCGCTGATCAGCTCATTCACGATGTTCTGGCGAATGAGGTCCTGCGCCGCGGGCCGATCGGGCTCGGGGAGTTGCTGGGCCTCATTGAACGAATCGCGGAGGCGCCGCTCGTACTGCGTGCGCGTCACGATGCGGTCCCCGACGCGCACGACGATGCCTTCGAGGATGGTTGCGGCGGACGCGCTGAGCGTGCCCAGGGCCAGGACGGAAAGAAGGATGGTCTTTTTCATGGCTGATTGCTCCGGTGAGACGTTCTGAGAGCGAAACAAGTTCCGCCCGGGTTTATTCGTCTTCGGCCCTCGGGAGGGTCCCCGAGTAGCGAAAGGGCAGGCGCCGGGTCAGGACGGCGATCTGCATCTCCCGGCGCGAGGTCCCCACGAGTTGCGAAAGGCGCTCGCGGACGGCGTCCTCGCGGATGCGCGCCTGGATGATCGGGGCCGCCGCCTCCAGGGCCAGCGTACCCGCCGGCCGGCGTTCGTCCACGCGAAAAATGTGAAAGCTGGAGTCGGTGCGGATGATCTCGCTGACCTGTCCGGGACGGAGGCGGAACAGCTCCTCCTCGAACATCTTGGGGACATCTCCTCGCCGGACGAAACCGAGCTCGCCCCCGCGACTGGCGTTCGGCGCGCGCGAGTGATTCTTCGAGAGCTCCTCGAACGGCGCGCCGGCCTTCAGCTTCTGCAGGATGTCCTTGGCGATGGTCTCATCGGCCAGCAGGATCTGCCGGACGCGCAACTCTTCGCCGCTGCGGAACTCGCCCTGGTGCTGATCGTAGTAGGCGCGAATGTCGTCGTCACTGGGCTCAGGCACCTCGGCCGCGAGGTTGACGATCAGCTTCTCCCGGCGCATCTCGTCCCGTTTCTCGATGACCGTCGCCCCCGACTCGGTGCGCACGGCCGCCGTGATCTTCTCGGAGGGAATCTCGACGCCATGGGTGGCCGCGTACTCGGAGACGATGATCTCCTCGACATACTGGTCGAGCATGGCACTCGCGACTTCCGGCGTGAGCTGCGCAAGCTCGGTCCCGGCGTTTCTGTCCAGGTAGCGTTTGAAATCCGCCAGGGTGAGCATGCGGTCCCCAACGCGCGAGACTACGTCCGGAGGGATGGCCGGTTTGCGCTTGCAGGCGGCAAGCAGGGAGAGGGAGCACAGCAGCAGAATCGCGGCGCGGCGGGAGGACACGAGCGTGGCGGAGTTTAGCAGACAGCGCGGGTTGCTGGTTGCGTGCGAGCTGGGTTGCGAGCTGGGTTGCGAGTGGCGAGGCTGTGTTGCGTGCCGCACCCGCTCGCTTGACGCTTCTAAGAAACACCCAATGTTTGCAGGGTCAGAATGCAAACTGATCGGAGGCTGCGTCGCCCCCCTCATCCGGCCGTTGGCCACCTTCTCCCCCCAAGAAGCCGGAGGGAGAAGGCTCTCGATGGAACACTCTCGCGATTTACCACTCCAGCTCGCGATGCGCACACACCGAGAGCCTTCTCCCCTCCGCAGAGGGGAGAAGGTGCCGAAGGCGGATGAGGGGTCGCTCTCGTGGCAGGCGGGCTTCTGTTTTTCTCTCAGGCGCGCCGCGCGCGGCGTGGGGCGGCTCGGGATGACAGGTCATTCATTGTCGAGTTGCCGGCCACTCGCAACCTGCCACTCGCAACCAGGGCAACTACGCTGCGATCTGCTGGAGCACGTCCTCGACTGCGTCGATCACTTGCACGCCTTGCTGGCGGAGGAGGAACGAGAGCACGCCGTTCGGGGAGAACTTGGCTTCGGGGTTCTCGCTGAGGAAGAGCAGGAGCTTGTTGGGATCGACCTTGGCTGTGGGCAGGAGCTTCATCACGCCGCGCGAGCCGTCGCGGACGACGGAGAGCACGCCGATCTGCTTGGCCATCCACTTGACGCGCACGAAGTTCAGGAGCGCTTCGACATTCGGCGGGAGGGCGCCGAAGCGGTCGCGCATCTCGTTGCGGATGTCTCCGAGGCGCTCCACGGTCGAGGCCGAGGCGATCTTCTTGTAGAAGGTCATGCGCAGGTTTTCCTCGCCGATGTACTCGCGCGGGATGTAGATGTCGATGCCGAGGTTCATGGAGGTCTCGACCTCCTCCTCGATCTTCTCGCCCTTCATCTCGCGGACGGTCTCTTCGAGGAGCTTGGTGTACATCTCGAAGCCGACCGCGGCGATCTGGCCGGATTGCTCGCCGCCGAGGATGTTGCCGGCGCCGCGGATCTCGAGATCGCGTGCGGCGATGCGGAAGCCCGCACCGAGGTCCGAGAACTCCTGGATGGCCGCGAGGCGCTTGCGCGCATCCGACGAGAGCACGCGGTCGGAGGGGACCAGCAGATAGCAGAACGCCAGCCGGTCGCTGCGACCCACGCGGCCGCGGAGCTGGTAGAGCTGCGAGAGGCCGAAGCGCTCCGCGTGATTGATGAGGATCGTGTTGCAGGCCGGGATGTCGATGCCGTTCTCGATGATGGTCGTGGCCAGGAGGACGTCGAACTCACGGTTGATGAAAGCGAGCATGGCTCTCTCCAGTTCCCGCTCGTCCATCTGCCCGTGGCCGACGATCACCCGCAATCCAGGAACGATCCGTTCCAGGAACTCCTTCATCGCGTAGATCGACTCCACGCGGTTATGGACGAAGAACACCTGCCCGCCGCGGCCGACCTCGAACTCGATGGCCTCGCGGATGAACTCGTCGTCGAACGGCACCACCGCGGTCTGGATGGCCAGCCGGTCCTTCGGCGGCGTCTCGATCACGGAGATGTCGCGGATGCCCACCAGCGACATGTGCAGCGTGCGCGGAATGGGCGTGGCCGACATGGACAGCACGTCCACACTCTTCTTGATCGACTTCAGCCGTTCCTTCTGCGCCACGCCGAAGCGCTGCTCCTCGTCGATGATCACCAGACCCAGATCCTTCCAGGCCACGTCCTTGGAGAGCAGCCGGTGCGTGCCGACGATCATGTCGATCTCGCCGGTCTCCACCTTCTTGAGGATTTCTTTGAGCTCCTTGGCCGAGTAGTACCTCGTCAGCAACTCGATCGTCACCGGGAACGACGCGAAGCGGCGCAGGAAGGTGCGGTAGTGCTGGAACGTGAGCACGGTCGTCGGAGCGAGCACGGCCACCTGCTTGCCGTCCATGACGGCCTTGAACGCGGCGCGCATGGCCACTTCGGTCTTGCCATAGCCCACGTCGCCGCACAGCAGGCGGTCCATGGGCTTGCGCGACTCCATGTCGCTCTTGACATCCTCGATGGCGGACATCTGATCCTCGGTCTCGTCGAACTCGAACGCGTCCTCGAAGTCGAACTGCCAGGGCGAGTCCTTCGCGAACGAGTGGCCGTGCACCATGCGCCGCGTGGCGTAGAGCTTGAGGAGCTCGTCGGCCATGTCGCGCATGGCCTTCTTGACCGAGGCCTTCTTGCGGCCCCAGCTCGTGCCGCCCAGCTTGTCCAGCGCCGGCTGCGCTTCCTCTCCGGCCGTATAGCGCTGGACGAGGTTGAGGTTCTCCATCGGCATCAGCAGCTTGCCGCCGTTGCCGTACTCGATCTCCATGACCTCGCGCTCGGTCTCGCCGAACGGGATGCGCTGCAGTCCGCGGAAGCGGCCCACGCCGTGATCGACGTGCACGATGTAGTCGCCGGCCTTCAGGTCGCGCAGGTCGGAGAGGAATGCGTCGGACTTCTTCTTCCGTCCGCCGACGCGCGTCGACGTCGGCGGCTCGAAGAGGTCCCACTCGGAATAGGCCACGAGACCCAGGTCTCCGAACACGAAGCCGCGCGCGAGGTGACCGGAGGTGACCGTGAGCTCGGCGCCGAGCTGATTCTCGGAGAACGGAACCCCGAACTCTTTCAGTAGCCGCTCGATCTTTTCCCGGCCGCCCTTCGTCGCCGTGAAGAAGACCTGCTGGAGCTCGCTGCGCAGGACTTCCGCGGGGAACTCGCTGAGACGATTGTTGAAGCGATCGGTGGGGGAGGCGTGGATGCGCAGCTCGCGCTCGCCGGACTTTGTCCCGATGTGCACGTCGCTGAAGCTGAGCTTGGCGCTGCCGAGGAAGGACAGGACGTCGGGGCCCGGCGCCACGAGCTTCTCCGGCGGATACACGGCGCGGCCCTTCTCCGCCGCGATCTCGTACTCGTTGCGCAGCAGCGTCTCGTACTTGGCGATGGTGGTCGTGATCTGGTCCGGCTCGATGAGGATGAGGTCGAAGTCGCGGATGTAGTCCGCAAACGTGGCGTTCGCCGAGGCCACCGGGACGTAGTGCTCGATGCCCGGAAACGCGCCGCTCTCCTGCAGCTTCTCGATCTTGTCCGCGACGTCGTAGCGGAAGAGCGGATCCATGAAGTCGAGCGACATCCGCCGCGCGAGCTTCTGCCGCGTCTCTTTCGTGATCGGGAATTGCGTGATCGGGTAGATGACCACGGGTCCGCTCGGCTCGTCGGAGCGTTGCGTCTCGACGTCGAACCAGCGCAATGAGTCGATGGTGTCGCCGAACAACTCCACGCGTACCGGCTGGGTGAGGTTCGGCGGGAACAGGTCCAGAATGCCGCCGCGAAACGCGAACTCGCCCGCCTCCCCGACCAGGTCCGTGCGCACGAACCCGTTCTCCACCAGTTGCTCGAGGAGGGAGCGCAGGTCCAGCTCGTCCCCCTCGGCCACGCGGATGATCCGCCGCCGAAAGTCGTCCGCCACCGGCAGACGCTGGAACAGCGCCCGCGCGGGCACCATCAGCACATCGGCAGCGCCGTCGATGAGCATCCCCAGCGCCCGGATCTCCTCTCGCACGACGCCAAGCGACGGAGCGACATCCTGATAAGGCGAGAGCGACGGCGCGGGATACACGGACACGCACTCGGGCTCGTGATGGAAGAGCCGCAGCGCGGTCTCGAAGTCCGCGACGCCCGCGTCCCCGGGCGTGATGATGGCCACCCGCCGCCGTGTTCGCTCCTGCAGCGAGGCGATCACCAGCGCGCGAGCCTCCACCGTCGCCCCCGTGACATCCAGGCGCTCCTCGCCGAGGAGCTTCTTGAAAAACGACGCGCTCTGAATGCGCGTGCGGAGCGCGTCGATGAGAGGTGGGTGGCGCTCCATGGGCGGCGATTCTACTCGGATGCCTGGCGTGTGCTCACTGGGGGATGTTCACCACAGAGGCATCGTGTCGTCAGAAGAGAACAGTTGCCGCCGTCAGAAGAGTGGAGCGGTGGGCTTTAGCCCTCCGCGCTCTCGCGAGACGCCTACCTCTGCCGTCTCGGCTTGGACGCTGCACTCGGCTTCGGCACAAGTGTCCCAAGAGCCTCACACGGCTTTGGCACATTCACCGCGAGCGCCCGGTGGGCTAAAGCCCACCGCTCCACAGTTGCAATGGACAGCCTGCGCTGCGTCTATGGAGTGAAGTAGCCCTTGATCGTGCGGGCCTCGAGTTTGGGGGAGTCCATGACCACGCGGATCGTGCGGTATTGGTTGGATTTGCCGAAGTCGGAGATCTGGTACTTGATGGCGAATTGCGCGCGCAGATCGCGCTCGATGGCTTCGTATTTGGCGTGCAGGTTCTGCTGCGTGGCCGTGGCCACGAAGCCGCCGGTCTCGGAGGCCAGGAAGCGGAGGCGGTCGAGATCCTGGGGCTCGTTGCCGCCTTCGTAGGCGATGAAGTACATGGGGATGCCTGCCTCGCGAGCCAACTTCGTGGCCTCGTCGAAGGAGTAGTTCGAGCCCGTGTCTCCGCCGTCGGTGAGGATGACGATGGCCCGGCGATTCTTCTCCTCGCGCAGCTCGCGCAGCGCGCTGACGATCGCGTCGAAGAGCGCCGTGCGTCCGGAAGCCTCCAGACCGCGCACCGCGGCGGCGACGTCCATGCGGTTCTCCGTCAGCGCCTGCTTGCGCCTGGGAACATCCTGAATGGCCGTCACACTGCAACGGTCCCCTTCCTTCAAAGAGCGATCCACGAAATCGGCCGCCGCCTTCGCGGCGTGCGGCATCGAGTAGAGCATGCTCGCCGAGGCGTCCAGGAGGAGTGCGATGGAGATCGGCTGGTCGAACGCCTTGCCGAATTCGACGATCCTCGCCTCCGCGTCGTTGTCCATGATGCGGAACTGAGCGCGCTCCACGTCGTCACGCGTGTTGCCGTTGCGATCCACCACCGAAACGAAGATGGGGATGGTCCGCACCTGCATCTCCTCGGTGACGATGCTGCCCGCCGCCGACCAGAAGTCCGCGGCCTCGTCTCCGCCCCGCGTCTTCGCCGTGACCTGGACGAATCCGGTGGCCAGCAACTCCGCAGGGATGGTGAATCGATACGGTGCCTTGGTGGAGGAGGCCACCACCACTCCGTCCTGCCAGACCTGGACATTCTCGATCGGGTCATCCTTCGGCGACGTCGTCTTCGCCTCGAACACCTGGCCCTCAATGCGCCGCAGTCGTACGCTCAGCGGCAGGTTGCCGCGGTTGATGGTCTCGGTCCACTGCGTGCGCTTCCCCTGTGGCGTCGTGGCCACGATCGAGATCTTGTGCTGCATGGGAATGGGACCGAAGTCGACCGAGACACGCCAGGGTGAAAGCAACCCTGCCGCGATCTTTTCGCCATCCACCGTGACCGTGACCTTCGCGTTCTCGAAGCCCGGATCGACGATCAGATCGACGAGTCCTGTGTACTCGCCGGTGTGCTCGACATCACCGCGCTGAAGCACGAGCGGAGTACCAGCGGCGACGGTCGTCGCGAGGAAGAGGGTGATTGCTGACGTAGCGAGATACAGCGACTGCCTTCTAGCTTTCATAACGCCGTCCTAACTCATGATCGGCGGGTTTCCAATGGTCGTGCCAAGCGAGATTACCCCCATTGGCGTGCTGAGCGCTGATCGCGAGTCCGTCGCTGAATGAGAAGGCCGCGGACGCGCCTTTCACCTCGTTGCGAGCTCGAACGAACAGAAGCAAGCAGAGCGGCGGGCTTGAGCCCGCCGGGCTCTCGCGAGAACGAACCCTCTGACGGTGTGGTTCCTGGCGCCGCGTGTCCCGAGAGCCTCACATGGCTTCGGGACATACGTCGCGAGTGCCCGGTGGGCTAAAGCCTACCGCTCCACTGGTGTGACTCGATCCAACCGGTGGAGCTGATTCCACTGCTATCGGGCCTCGTAGATGCGCAGGTACTCGTTGCGGTTGCGGGTGACCGTCTTCACATAGAGGCGCGTCTCCGCGTAGGGGATCGACTCGATGAAGCGGTCGATGTCCTCGACGGGAGTGCGCTGCATCCAGTCGCGGACCGGAGTCTCGCCGGCGTTGTAGGCGGCGATGGCCAAGGTGCGGTTGTCATCCATGGCGGCCAGCTTCTGCGAGAATTCCGCGGCGCCGAGGGCGATGTTCGTGTCGGGGTGGAAGAGATCGCTCCGCGTGACGTCGGGCAAGGACCCGCCTGACGCGATGCGGGACGCTTCCTCCGGCATGATCTGCATCAGGCCCACCGCGCCGGCATTCGAGACCGTGGCGGGCTCGAAGCCGCTTTCCTGGCGGATGATCGACGCGATCAGAAACGGATCGTGTCCGCGCCGCCCGGCCTCCACGCGGATCGTGTCCCAATAAGCGAGAGGATAGAGAACTTCCCAGAAACGCTGCGGGATCCCGGTGCCGCCGTGGCGGATGAACGGGCGGAAGCGGCGCTGGAGCACACCATTGGCTTTGAACGGCTCGCCGCCGCGCACGTAGACATCCGCCAGCATGAACTGCACGCCGGGATGGTCTTCGTACTTCGCGGCCACGACCTTCATCTCTCGCGCGGCAGCGCGATCGAGACCGATGGCCTGCAGTTCGCGGACGGTGGTCAGCCGCGGCTCGGGCAGCGACGTCAGATCGACGCTTGGAAAGAGCTGCGTGGATCCCGGAACGGGTGACGCCTTGGCGTCGGGCCACAGTTCTTTCGCTCGGTACGCGTAATAGCTGAAGGGATACTCGGCGATGATCTGCGCTGCTTTGGCCACAGCCTCAGCCCGTCGTCCGCGCTTCTCGTGAGTCTTCGCCGACCAGAACAGCGAGTTCGTTTTCCAGTCGCCGTCCGGATACGTGCGGATGTACCGGTCGAAGATCTTCAGCGCCTCAGCGTCCTTGCCCCAGAGCAGATACGTCCAGCCCAGGTTCCAGAGGTTCTCGCCGTCGCTGCCCGCGGCGCCAGCGTCGATGGCCTGGCGCAGGTTGTCGATCGAGCGTCCGTAGTCGATCTCGTCCGTCATGTAGTACTTCGCGCGCAGCACCTTCGCGTCGGCCGCTTCCTTACTCGCTGGATACTGCTTCTCGAGCTGATCGAGACCCGCGAGAAACACCGCCGGCTGTCCGGCGCGCCAGGCCGCACGCGCGCGAAGCAGGAGCGGCGCGGGCTCTTTCATCTTCGTGTCCGTCTCGGCGAGCAACTCCTTGTAGCGGCGCGAGCTGAAGAGCGCCCGGATGCGCGTCGCGCGTGTCTCCGCTGCGCCCGTAGGCATGAGAGCGAGAGCCTGATCGTAGCGGACCGCGCGCGCGAGCTTCGCCGCGATGTCACTCTTCTCCTGAGCCGGGAGCTTCGCCAACTCGGCCCGTAGAAAGTCGAACGTCTGCTCGGTGTAGCGCCCCTGCGTGTACGTCGTGAGGAGGCGCATGCGCGTGTTCGTGGCCAGGTCCGTGCGTCCCGCTTTCGCGAGAGCCGTGGCCATACTCACGAAGTCTGCCTCCGTCAGTTCATCAATGACCACCAGCGAAGCCTGCCGGTGCGCAGCCTCGGTGGCCGCGGCGTCGCCGAGCTTCGCCTGCAACGGGGGCAAACGCAGGCGAGCTACCGTCGCCGCGGAGCTTTCCCCGATCGCCGCAACTTCGGACAGAATCGCGATCGCCTGCGCCGTGTTGCCGCGCGACCCCTCCGCCTCCGCGATCCGCAATCGAAGAAAAGGCGCAACCTCGGGATACCGGTCCGCGACTTCCGTCAAGGCAGGGACCGCGCCATCCCACTGCTTCTGATCGAACAGCTCCAGCGCCCGCCGAGCCGCTTCGCGCCGGTCGGCCGCCGGTGTCACCGGAGGCGCAGCGGGAGAAGGAGGAGGAGCCTCGACCGCAGGAGGAGCCGGCACCGGAGTACGCGCGTCCGGCGGCTTCGCGCACGCGATCGTCGCGAGGCAGAGCGCAAGCACCCCCGACGACAGCCTAACCCTCACAAGTTCCTGACCCATCGATCCCCCTCGTTCTCGAATCCCACGCGCCGGAAGAACTCCTGCGCGTCGCATGCGTTAACATCGTCATGCAGAAGTTCCACCACGATCTTGTGACGGTCGAACTTCCTGGCCAGTTGCTCCACCTCGCGCACCATGGCCTTTCCGATCCACTTACGGCGAAGCTCGCTGGCCACCTCGATGCCCGTGATTCGCAGCGCCTCCTCGGTGATCTCCAGCGAAACCACCGCCACCAGGTCGCCGAGGAGCTTCCCGAGCAGACCCCATGCCGGGGGCTCGGTGCCGAGAAAAGTGGCCAGGTTCTCCCGGTCACCAGATTCGATCGGTCTTACATAAAGGTGGAGTCCACGCACGGGGTCGGTCCCTCGAAAAGCCCGGAGCCGGGCAGTCTGGCAAGCATATTACTGCGTGCAAATAATTTCTTGACAAAAGCGGGGGGCCGCGTAGACTTCGACTCGGTTCAGCCACAGATCACGACGGCGTATAAGCGACTCGACTATGAACGTGCAGCATGCAATTACGCAATTCCTCGAGCACGGACAGACTGTCCGGAACCTCTCGGACCGTACGCTCCGCGCGTACCAGTCCGACCTTGCCCAGTTCGACCTGCACATGAGCGATACGCTCACGGCGGACATCACCTCCGAGCACCTCGAGACGTATCTCGACAAGCTCGGTGACGGTCCGTATCGAGACACGTCCATCCGTCGCAAAGTGGCCGCCCTGAAGGTGTTCTTCCGCTTTCTGGAAGAAGAGGGCATCGTCGCCGAGTCGCCTGCCCGCAAGCTCAAGATCAAGAAGCCGGTCGAGAACCGCGTGCCCACCGTCCTCTCCCACCGCGAAGTGCGGGCCCTTCTGGCCGCGCCGAAGGAGCAGGTCGAAGAACTGGCCGTCGTTCGCGACCATTCGCCCGGCAGCCGCAACCGCTACTTCTGCGCCGTGCGCGACAACGTCATCATCGAGCTGCTGTTCTCCACGGGCATCCGCATTGGCGAGCTCGTGGCCCTGAACGTCTCCGACGTCGACATCGACCGCCGCCAGATCCAGATCACCGGCCGCGCCACCCGTGGCCGCGCCGTGGCCGTGTCCTCCGACGCCATGGCCGAGTCCATCACCCAGTACCTCGAGCAGCGCGGTGAGCGCAATCTCTCCACCCCGGCCCTCTTCGTCGGCCGCTCCGGAACGCGCCTCACCATCTACTCGATCGAGAACATCTTCAAAAAGCACGTCCGCCTGGCTGAGATCAAACGCCACGTCACCCCGCACTCCCTGCGCCACACCATGGCCGCCTCCCTGGTCGCCTCCGGCACCGACATCCGCGACATCCAGGAGATCCTCGGCCACGCCTCGATCCTCTCCACCCAGGTCTACACCCGCCTCCCCATCCAAAAGCGCGGCCGCACCCCTCAACTGCGCGTCGTGTCCGAGAACGAAGCCGCTCCGCGCTTGATGATCAAGAAGTAGTCCCCTCGACTCTCCCTTTGAACGGCGGCCGCGAGGCCGCCGTTTTCGTTTGTTGCGGCCCGGCTACCCGCATTTCTCACAGATTTCTCGCACTCCCACGGGAACTGTCTGAAGCACGACAAATCGGCTGTCATCCCGAGCGTCGAGCGAGGGACCTGGGCGGGCGGGGCACGGATCACGTGCCTCGTGCCCCTCCCACCCAGGTCCTTCGCTCGACGCTTCCAAGAAACTTCCAATGTTTGCAGGGTCAGAATGCAAACTCATCG
>Ga0307505_10000705_pt1 | contig 33778 bp, 28 predicted proteins | sample 23_S_MG_FD_202183 | JGI IMG/M metagenome (GOLD analysis project Ga0307505, IMG submission 202183) | Soil microbial communities from Populus trichocarpa stands in riparian zone in the Pacific Northwest, United States - 23_S | ecosystem: Environmental > Terrestrial > Soil > Riparian zone > Trees...
CATGATGAACGACGGTTGCGACTTCTCCACAAACTCCGCAAAGTTTTTCCAGACCCCTTCCTCTTCGCCGCCATTGCAGGAAATGGCGCAAAACAAGATTGGCGTCATGGATGATGGCGACGGCATGGTCCTCACCGAACCGCGCGCCTCCGGCACAAACCGGCCCATCCTCACAACGCGATACTTATAGGACCAGTCTGGCCGCAAGCCAACAGCCTTGGCTACCGCAGTACCGAACTCGCGCTGGCCCACCTCAGTGCTGACGAACGGGAAGAGACCCGCGCCTTCAACTCTAAGAGCATAACGGTTGGGATCGTCTGAAACCTGAATCCAGATCTTGGTTGAACTATCATCTGTGTGACCAACAATCGGACCGAGTTTCAGACGTTTCGCTGATCTTGATCGCGGCATGCCTAGTCCTTGGGCAGTTCGAGATTCGGGTGCGAATTCAGATGTGCAGCGATGGTATCTCGAATCGCCGTGCTGTCCCTCGTGCTCAGCGGAAACTTGATCGGATCTGGCACTGCCACCGCTTCAGCGTGACCCTGCGGCGTGCCGACCGGTCCCGTGAGATTGCGAACATCGTTGTTGTAACGCTCCATCGTAAAGGCAGCCCGCAAAGCGCGCGCGATACCACGGAGGTCAGTCGCATTCGAGGCCTTCAGCAATGTCTGCTGCGGCTCGTTTAGTCCGAGTAGATTAGCCGCTTTGGTGAAGTCGAGATTCAGCTCGTCAAGTGGATTCAACTTGGCCCAACTATCGATCAGCAATTCGACAACCTTTCGATCTCCTGCAGTTAAGGGTTTTTCCGGCAGGTTCGGCTGGTTCGTGAGCAGAGTGCTCAATTGCTTCTCGACGGCATTCCACCGCGTTATGGTTTCGGTTGCTCGCGATCGTACCGACGAACCGTTTATCGAGTTACCGACACGCGAACCGCCGACGTCGAAAACGCCTGCACGCAGGTCTACCTTGAATAATGGGCTGGAGTTAGCCGTGACGTCACCGATCTTGAAACCGTCGCCGTCGCGTTGAAAGCAAGTGTGCAGAAAGCGATTCTCACCGAGTAATACTCCGCGTTCGATCGGCGAGCGGGCCGCTTCGCGTTCGTACTCGTCGGCTAGTGTGTCTAACCAAACTTCGAGGAAATGTTTGTAATTGGCGTGTCCTTCCTCCGCATCACGCCGATCGGGACTTGGCGAAACCACATTCACGCCAACGATTTGCTCCCCAGGCGTAAGGGTCCACACCCCAACCACTGGCCGCTTGAAACGATTGACGGGAGCACCGGTGATGGCGCCGATGATGTCCACGTCCAAATCCTCGAGAGGGGTTCCCGGCGGAAAAGTGCGGTTCAGGTAGTCGACCATCCGAGCGAGCTGGAGCAAACTGCCGGTGAAACGTTCGTCAAACGTTAAAGGCCCGGGCGGTTTGTCGAGCAAGCAGACTCTGCGCAAGCGAGCGTTCACGCAGAAGTCTTCGTTTTTGGGGACGAGTATTACCGCGGTGAATTCCTGGATACCTTCAATACCGCTCGATCGCCGGGCCAGCAGTTGTTGAAACCAAAGATTGGGATCCGACGGATCGACCGAGAGCGTGTAGAGCGGTTGCGGCGATAAGGAAAAACTTAGGTGCGGTGTGCCGACGTACTTTGCGTTGAGTAACGTCAGGATGTTTTCTACTTTGGTTGAGTGACTGATGAGTTCTCTGCGCTCTTCAGCGGCTTGGCGGTTAGTGGTGTCGACCACTTGTGAGACAGAGCGATCGCTGGAGACGCCGGTGGAAGTATTACGCACCGAGCCGCCGATAGAGAATGGACCAATACCGAACCCGGCACTGCCGCCAACCGAAGTTGTACTCGAATGGCTCCGCAACGATTCGTACATTTGCGAGCCACTCTTACCGATGAATTGTGCTTCGGCCTCGCCTTCAAACGAATCAAGCCCGATCACACCGCTTTGAATCATGCGCCGGTTGAGTGGCGCGGCGGCATGGAAATAGGGCCGGCTGGTCCCTCCATTACTTCCTGCTTTGCGGACCTTCAAATCGAGGAGCACGTGCATGCACGGAACACCTTCGCCAAGAAACTCGTTGGCGACGGCTGATACGTTTTTAGGGAAGGATGCAGGTGAGATTGTCGCCGTTACTTTGACGAAGACGATTCTTTCGTTCGACGATTCTTCTTTCAGGTCGTCAGTATCAGGCACAAAGAAAAACAGCGACATCGCGGTTTGGGCCGGGTCGCCTGCGGCGAGTGGTTGGGTGGTGGAGGCTAGTTTCCATGGAATCTCGAGGGGCAATTTAGGATCATCGGCCATTGTTTTCTCCAATTCACTATGAGTCCGCGCTTAACAAGTGCGAATTGATTTACAGTAATGAGATTGGACCGACAAAACGTGTCGTTGGTGGATCCGGAAGGAATGATATTAGACTAACGGTACTGGTTCGTTTTGGTCTTGACGCGTAGCGTCATTTGAACTTAGACCAGCGTTTCAAAGCACAAAGAAAGATTCCTAAGAACTCAGGAACTAACTATGAAGCTCAAAAACTACTTGCTAGCAGTTGCCGCACTTCTATTTTTCATCAACTGTGCTTGCTTCGCCCAATCAGCGTTGCCACAGTTGCCAGACACGCCCGCTGCAAACCAAGCGAAAGGGTGGTTGGAAGTTTTCAACGCGGGAGATGTCGAGAAGCGCAGGGCCTTCCTCCAAAAGAATTATCCGAGTCGTTTGGAACGCTTTGATCGCGAAACAGAAATGCGACGTGGGACTGGTGGTTTCGACGTCATGAAAGTCGTGGAGTCGACACCAACCAAAATCGTCTTGCTGATCCAGGAACGCCTGGGCGAGCAGTTCGCGCAATTTACCGTTGAGGTCGAGCCAGCGCCGCCACACGCTATTAAGCAATTTCAATTTCAAGTGCTCCCACGACCGGCGGAGTTTGCTATTCGTCACTTGAACGACAATGAGTTGATCCCCTCATTGCGAAAGCGGTTGGATGAAGTAGTAGCCCTCGATCTTTTTTCAGGTGCTGTCCTCGTCGCCAAAGATGGCAAGACTGTTTTTGCACAAGCGTATGGACTGGCAGATCGTGAGAAGAAAACGCCGAACACTTTGAAGACGCGCTTCCGACTCGGATCGATGAACAAGATGTTCACCGCAGTCGCCACACTTCAACTTGTAAAACGGAAAACTCGATCTGAAAGCACCCTTCGGCAATTACCTCACCGACTATGCGAATAAAGACGTTTCATCGAAAGTAACGATTGAACAGATGCTTTCGCACACCGGTGGCACGGGCGACATCTTTGGTCCGGAGTTCGATAAGAATCGACTTGAGCTAAAGACGCTACAGGAATATGTGAAGCTGTACGGCAATCGCGGACCGGAGTTTGAACCGGGCAGTCGCTGGCAGTACAGCAACTACGGTTTTCTTTTGTTGGGCGTGATAGTTGAGAAAGTTTGTGGTCAGAACTACTACGACTATGTTCGAGATCACATTTTCAACCCAGCAGGAATGATCGCTACTGCTTCGGAGCCAGAAGACCAAGTGGTTGCCGATCGCAGCATTGGTTACATGCGATCAGATGGCCTCGGTTGGCAGCGCAACACTGACACACTTCCCTATCGCGGGACTTCTGCGGGTGGCGGTTATTCGACGGTTGAGGATTTATTGAAGTTTGCGACGGCCCTCCAAACAAACAAACTCCTCAAGCCGCAGTACACCGAGATGCTCACGACGGGGAAAGTCGAGACACCGAACGGCGGTAAGTATGCTTATGGATTTCAAGAGGCGACGGTTAACGGGACCCGATGCTTCGGCCATGGCGGTGGCGCGCCCGGGATGAATGGCGAGTTGAAGATCTGCCCTGGGCCAGGTTATGTGGTTGCTGTGTTGGCGAACTTGGATCCGCCGGCGGCGACTCGAGTTGCAGACTTCATTACTAATCGACTGCCAATCAAGTAGGCTTACGCTGGCAGTCGTTGCGGACAGAAGCACGCCAACGGATTTTAAGTCCGTTGCGTCACTTCCGCGAGATGTCGTAGGCGGCCATCTCGTTGGCGTTGCGTACGAGAAGGCGGCCGTCGGCGATTGCGGGGTAGTTCCAGGTCTTGCCCTGCAAAGCGGTGAAGCGCGCTACTTCGATGTATTTATCGGGTGATGCTTTTATCAAAGCCAGATCGCCGGTATCACTTGTGACGATCAAATGACCGCTTGCTAGCAACACCTGTCCATAACCATAGCGGCCTTCTTTCCACTTGCGCTCGCCGGTATTCACGTCGAGACACGTGAGGATTCCTTCATCCAATCCGTAGACGTAGCCATTGTGAAGAACAGAGCTGTTGAACTTGTTCTTCATGTTGATGTTTTCCCAAATCGTCGTGGCGGTGAAACTGGCGCCACTTCCCTTCACTTCCACCAGCGCAGCGCCCTTGCCATAACCAGACGAGATAAAGAAACGGTTGCTGTCGACCATGACCGGCTGGGAAACGTTAATTCCCATGTCAGTATCCCAGGGATAACTCCACAGCACCGCACCACTCTCCGGAACGAGCCCGATGACTCGTGATGAACTGACGACAACAATCTGCCGCCGGCCCGCGAGCTCAACCAGCATCGGCGAAACGTAGGCCTGCCGGTCGTTCAGCACTTTCCAAACCGGCGCGCCAGTATTCTTGTTATACGCCACAACCGACTTACCACTTGAGCCACCCGGCAACACGATCACTTTGTCATCGACGACGAGCGGCGAGGCCGCCTGAGCCCATTGGAGATTCTCCGCCCCATTGTCGGAAAGAATGTTCTTGCCCCAAATGACCGAACCGGTATTCGCGTCGAGACAGCGCAACTCACCCGTGGCGCCTAGCGCGTAAACACGTCCCTGGTCCCACGTCGGCGTCGCTCTTGGTCCATCGCCCGTAGAATCGCTGTACTCGGCGCTCCACTCTTGCTTCCAGACCTCGCGACCAGTTGCGAAGTCGTAAGCAGCGGCAACTTCCTGTCCGCGTCGTTGTTCAATCGTGTAGGCACGCCCGTCCGCGATTACAAACGACGCGAAACCAACGCCGATCGGCTGTTTCCAGATTGGCGTCAAGCCGCCGGAGGGCCAGCTTGTTAACACCGGCGTCGCTTCATAGTTGCCGTCGCGTTTTGGACCACGGTAGTTAGTCCAATAGTTTCTGGCGGGACCGGTTGCGGGCGCGGCGCCACCTTGCGCCGGCGATGCACCCGGACTGGCAGCCGCAACGGGAGCGGCGGTTGCGGCAGGCGCTGCTGCCGGCGCCTGCGCAGCTTGTTGCTGACGGTGCTGTTCGAGTGCTGCGTAGTGCTCTTCGTTAGAACTTGAACGAATGCTGAGAAACAGCAAAGCCGCGGCTGCTCCAACCACTACAACCACGACCACGCAAAGACCAATAATGATCGCCCGCGACTTGTACCACGGTGCACGTTTCTCTTGTTCTAACATAGACACCTCTCAGCAAATTCTGATGTGAGTGAACCTGGTTAATCTCTAAACGAGTACAAATGCTATTTGTAAACTGGGACCGCAGCCTCTCGCTTGCAACTTCGGCGGCGCGTGAGCGAGATTCTGCGGTCCCAGGTTAGGCTACGTCAATATTGGTTAGACGCACGAACGGCGGAAATGTTCCGCAACTTAACTACCGATACAATAAAGATTCTTCTCCCCGCGAATGAAGATGCGGCCATCGGCAATCGCCGGCGATGCATAAACCGGCTCGCCGACAGAATTCGTCGCCAGCACCTCGTGCTTCGGCCCGGCTTTCAAGATAAAGGTGTCGCCGTCTTCGCTGGTCATAAGAATCTTTCCTTCGAAAGCCACCGGCGAAGCGGTAAACGTCGCGGGAATCGGAATGCGGCCGCCTTCGTACTTGACCTCACCCGTCTTCGCGTCGATGCAGGTAAGAATCCCGCGATCGGTCGTCAGGTAAAGATAGTCGCCATAAAGAATCGGCGATGGCACATAGGCCGTGCCCTTCGCGTACTGCCACGGCACGTTTGGCGTACCGGTCAAGTCGCCATTACCGCCGAGTTTGATCGCCATGGCGATCTTCGCTGGAAATCCGGCCACGAGATACACCATATCGCTATTAGCGACCGGCGACGGGATCGCGTTGCTCTCGAGGCCTTTGTGGCGCCACAACTCTTTGCCAGTCGCCGGATCGTAAGAGATCACTGTCTCGGTACCGCTGGTGATCAACTCCGAACGCGTCGCGCTTTTCACCAGCAACGGCGTGGACCAACTGATTTGAATTTTGCGCGGTGTGCGCCACGCTTCCTTGCCCGATTTCTTGTCCAACGCGACGATGAACGACCCCTCGCCGTTATCTTCATCACACTGAACAATCACGAGGTTCTCGAAAAGAATCGGCGACGTTCCCGTACCCATGCCGAGGTTCGCCATATTGCCAAGCTGTGCTTTCCACGCGAGCTTGCCGTTAAAGTCGTAAGCGTAGAGTCCTTCAGTACCGAAGAACGCGTAGACCAGCTTGCCGTCCGTGGCCGGCGTCGAAGCGGCGTAGGAACTCTTGCGGTGACGATTGTCGTAAGGCGTGCCTTCCCAGGCGGTTGCTTCCCAAACAACCTTGCCCGATTCGCGATTCAAAGCGATCACTTTGAATTGGTGTTTGCGATCCGCGCCAATGCTGTCCGGATGAACAAACTCCTTATCTCCGATCATGTGCTTCGCGGCTTTTGCTCCCGGCACAGCGTCGCCTTCGACGGCGGTCGTAACAAACACGCGATTACCCCAAACGATCGGTGACGAGTGTCCGCGTCCGGGGATTGCAGCTTTCCATTTAATGTTCGTTGTTGGTGTCCAGGCTGCCGGCAGGTTCTTTTCAGTTGAGATTCCCGAGCCGTCGGGACCACGCCATTGCGGCCAGTTCGCGGCCGATCCAACGGTGGTAAGCGAAGAGATAGCTAAAAGTGCGAGAGTGATGCGGCGAGTTACTTTCACTAGTTTGATCCTTTACTGTTCGTTTGGTTGTTGTTATTCGCCTCGCCAAAGGCGTACAAGTGCGAGACGGTACGCACGATCACGATTCCTTGCGAGATCGCGGGCGTGGCCATCATGACTTCACCCACCGGGTTCTTTGAGAGCAACTCATACTTGGGTCCGGCCTTGACGACGAAAACGTCGCCGTCTTCGCTGGCCAGATAAATCTTTCCGTCCGACGCAACGGGCGAAGCGGTGAACGCGCCGCCAGTACCGCCGAGCCGTTCCTGATAAACGCGCTCGCCGGTCTTGGCGTTGTAAGCAACCAACACGCCCTGGTTCGAACACGTGTACAGCAGATCGCCGTAGACGATCGGCGTCGGCATGTATGGCCCACCGCGCTGTTTGCTCCACGCGATGAACTCACTCGATTCTTTACCGTCTTTCAACGAAATGTCGCCGTTGCCACCGGGCCGAATCGCGTAGATCGGCTGAATCGGCGCATAACCGCTCGTAACAAAGATCAGGTCGTGCGCAGCGAACGGCGTCGGCGTGGTGATCTCAGACATCGGTCCGAGCTTCCAGAGTTCTTTTCCGGTAGTCGGGTCGTAGCCACGAATCGCTTTCGGACCATTCGCGATCAACTCAGCGCGAGTCTTGCCTTCGTAAACTGTCGGCGTGCCCCACGAAGGAATCTCTTCGCGCGGCGTTTTCCATTTCAGCTTGCCGGATTTCAGATCATAAGCCGCGAGGAACGAGCCTTTTTGAATGTCGGCCTGAATGAAGACCAGGTCTTTGTAGATGATGGGCGAGCTGCCGTGTTCCCACTGGTAATCGGCATCGTAAAACCAACCGGAATCCAGAACGCCGAGGTCCTGTTTCCAGAGCAGCTTGCCGTTCAGGTCGTAGGTGTAGAGTCCTTCAGAACCAAACAACACGACGAGATACTTGCCGTCCGTAACCGGTGTTGAATCGGCGTGAGTCGACTTCGGATGGCGCTTAACCTTCGGGATGTTTTCCGAAGCCGTGCGCTCCCAAAGGATCGTGCCTTTAGCTTTGTCGATCGCGTAGACCTTCCACGTATGTGACGGATCGTTCTTCACCGGAGCGACGTCGCCGTAAAGGCCGAACCGCGTTTCGTCTTTCGCGCTGTTGACTGCGGTGGTAACGAATATCTTGTTGCCCCACACGACGGGACTCGAATGCGCGAGACCGGGAATCGCGAGTTTCCAGCGGACGCCCTGTGATGCGGCGGCGTCCCATTTCACGGGCTGTCCGGGACTCTCGACAACGCCGGTTGCTCCCGGGCCACGAAACTGCGGCCAGTTTTGTGCAAGGACTGTGGTTGAAATAATGGCGACAAGAAGAAGCGTGTGTGTCAGTCGTTTCATCTGGACCTCGATTTTAGTTCGTCAAAACCATCCACAGATTACGCCGATTAAAAAATCCAATCCAATCTGCGTAATCTGTGGATGGCCTTGTCCTACTCGATGCGCTTTAGTTGACTGCTGTTCTGTCCCTGCTTGAACGTGATGCTCGAGACTTTCTCCGCCTCCTGGTTAAAAACGAGCGTGATTCCAGAAAACGCCAAAGGCCGGAACGTCGTCTTGTCGAGCGCCATCAACGGAACCGAGTCGCGGCCGAGGCTCGCAAACAGTTTCCCTTCTTTGACCGAGATATTAATCTCCGGCCCTGGCTCGCCCCGGTACTTTCCGACGTATGTCTGAAGCACCGCGGCGTCCACTTGTAACGGCGGCTGCGCGCCAGCGGCCTTTAACAACTCGGCTACGGGGGCGCCTTTCGGTTCAGCCGACGCCAAAGCCAGCGCGGCGGTGAGTGTCGCTGGAGAAGCACCACCTTTATCAAGCGCGATCTTCACCAGTTCCGCGTTCTCCTCGCGCGCGCCCTGTATCAGCACGTCGTCAACGTCTCCGCCGTCCTTCTCCAACAGCAGTTTCACAACCCCGTAGTGCTTGTTATCGAGCGCCCAGGTCATCGCCGTCGCGTTGTAGAACGTGTCTTTGACTTTCACGTCAACGCCGCGGTCCAACAGTATCTTCGCGACCTCGGTGTGACCACGCTCGGCAGCCTTGAACAATGCAGTCATGCCGTAACGGTACTTCGCGTTGACATCGGCGCCTTTGTCGAGGGCGGCGGTCACCGCCGCCGCATCACCCTTGCGCACGGCTTCGAAAAGCTGGTCGTTCAATTCCTGTTTTGAGGGTGTCGCCGTTTGTAGCGACAGCGCGGTGAAAAACGACAAGAGTAGAACCTTAGGGAGCAGCAGCATGATTTCTCCTGTTGAGCAACACAATCAACGTCAAGTTAACGGATGAGGCGGAACCTGTTAGAATCACGGAAAAAAATGTAACGCAGCAACGTGAGCTTACGTATTCTACATCCTTAGGGTTGCAAGCGAAACATTGTTCATCCAAAACCGAGACGGTCTCCTAAAATGAATAACTTCATCTCCATTTATTTGAACGCAGTTCTTGCATTCTCGTTCGCAGTGGCGAACGATTGGTCCGAATGGCGTGGTCCCGCGCGCGACGGCGTCTCAACAGAAAAGAACCTGCCTGAGAAATGGTCGCCCGCAGGCGAGAACCTCGCCTGGAAAGCTCCTTACGGTGGACGCTCCGCGCCAATCGTGATGGGCGATCGCGTCTACCTGCAAAACACCGCCGGACAGGGCGAGACGTTGCAGGAACGGGTCATCTGCTTCAACGCGGATACCGGAAAGCTGCTGTGGGAACATCGCTTCAATATTTACTTGAGCGACGTGCCGCCGCATCGCGTTGGTTGGGCGTCGCCAGTCGGCGATCCCACAACCGGAAACATTTACGTGTTTGGCGTGGGCGGTAATCTGATCGGGTTGAATCGCGACGGGAAAGTGTTGTGGGAACGTTCGCTCGGTGAAGATTTCGGTTTGCTCACCACGCACGGCGGCCGCACGGTTTCGCCAATCATCGACGGCGATCTCGTAATCGTGAGCGGCGTCACGTTTCAGACGGGCCAGCACGGACGCGGCGCGCACCGGTTCATGGCCTTCGATAAGAAGACCGGAGAAACGATCTACGTGAGCGCGCCCGGCGGCCGGCCATACGACACGACTTACGCGCCGCCGGTCATCGCAAACATCAACGGCACGCGATTGCTGATTCAGGGCGCGAGCGACGGCGTGGTCCATGCCATCAAACCGCAAACCGGCGAGCCCGTGTGGAAATACGAGATCAGCAAGCGTGGATTGAACACGGGCGTGGTGGTCAAAGGCACCACGGCGATTCTCACGCACAGCGAAGAGAATCTCGACTCAAATGAAATGGGCATGATGGTCGCCGTCGACGCCACCGCGAAGGGCGAGATCAAGAAGGAACAGGTCAAGTGGATTGATTACGGCTGGCAGGGCGGCTTCTCTTCCCCGGTCATCGACGGGGATCGGATCTATCAGTTGGACAACGGCGCGAACATCGCTGCGTTTGACGTAAACACCGGCAAGCAACTCTGGCTGCAAAATCTCGGCACGATTCAGAAGGCTTCGCCGGTACTGGCCGACGGCAAGCTTTACGTCGGCACCGAGAACGGCAAGTTTTTCATTCTGCGGCCTGGTCCAACGAAGGCTGATATTCTCGACGAGGATCAACTCGGCACCGAAGCGCGTCCGGAAGCAATCATCGCATCGGTCGCAGTTTCGAATGGACGCGTGTTTGTCGTCAGTGATTCAAATCTTTACTGCATCGGGAAGAAGGGTCGCAGCAGCTCATCGCAAGGATCGCCTTCCGCTGTAGGCAGCAATGTCAGCTCGCAAGCGGCGACTTACGTGCAGGTCGTGCCGACGGAATTGATTTTGAAGCCCGGTGATAAGATTAATTTTCGCGCGCGGTTGTTTGATGCGCAGGGCAACTTCATTCGTGAAGAATCAGCCGCTCAATGGTCCCTCGATCAATTGAAAGGTGAGATTGCTAACGGCCAGTACACCGCCGGCGGCGACACGGCTCAAGCAGGCTTGGTCAAGGCAACAGTGAATGGAATTACCGGTTCGGCAAGCGTACGCGTCTTCCCGCCTTTGCCGTGGAGCGAGAACTTCGACGCGATGGCGCCGAACTCGGTGCCCGCAACGTGGAACAACATGACGTTGAAGTATGCGGTGCGCGATCAGAACGGCAACAAAGTGCTCGCGAAGTTGACGGAAGGTTCGTCATTGCTGAGCCGTTCGCGTGCTTACATGGGGCCGTCTGACTGGTCGAACTACACGATCGAGTCTGATGTCTTCGCAACGCAGAAGCGTCGCCAGCAAGGCGACGCTGGTGTGATCGCGCAGCGTTATGTGTTAACACTTTACGGCAACAGCCAGATGCTTCATCTGGAACCATGGCAACCGGAAACGAAGCGCACGGTCGCCATCCCATACGCGTGGAAGCCCGACACGTGGTATCGCCTGAAGCTGCAGGTCGAAAACACGGCCGAAGGCAAAACGCGCGCGCGCGGAAAAGTTTGGGCCACGGGTGAGGCGGAACCCGCAGCCTGGATGATCGAACGTATCGATCCGATTCCAAACCGCCAGGGAGCTCCCGGAATCTTCGGCAACGGCCTCGCCGAACTCTACTTTGACAACATAAAGGTGTACGCGAACAAATGAGAGTTAAAAATCTGTTCCTGCTTATCGCACTTGTACTCGGCGTTGGCTTTTACTTTCTCGCGCCCGCAACATCCGCTTCGGATCCCGGCTCCAGCGACTGGCCCATGTGGGGCGGCACTCCCGATCGCAACATGGTCTCCAGCATGAAAGGTCTGCCCACTAATTGGGACGTCAAAAGCAAGAAGAACGTGAAGTGGGTGGCCCAACTCGGTTCACAAACTTACGGCAACGCCGTCGTCTCCGGCGGCATGGTTTTCGTCGGTACCAATAACGAGGGAGTGCGCGATCCCAAGATTACTGGTGACAAGGGCGTTCTGATGGCGTTTCGCGAATCAGACGGCGAGTTTATGTGGCAGATGGTCCACGACAAGCTTGCCGCCGGACGCGTGAACGACTGGCCGTACCAGGGCGTGGCTTCGTCGCCGCTCGTCGAGGGCGATCGCGTCTACTACGTCTCAAATCGCGCGGAGCTGGTGTGTCTCGACACGCAGGGCTTCCGCGATAAGGAAAACGACGGTCCGGTGACTGATGAAAAACTGACCGGTGAAACGAATGCCGACGTCGTTTGGCGTTTCGACATGATCGAGGAAGTCGGCTCGCTGCCGCACAACCTCGCAAACTCATCGCCCGTTTCCTACGGCGATCTGATCTTTGTCAGCACTTCCAACGGCCAGGACGAGAGTCACGTTAACGTTCCTTCTCCGAAAGCGCCGGCGATCATCGCCGTCAACAAGAAGACCGGCAAACTCGCTTGGGAAGACAACTCAGTCAACGACAAGATCCTGCACGGCCAGTGGTCTTCGCCAACTGTCGGCACGATCGGCGGCGTGGTCCAGGTGGTCCACGGACAAGGCGACGGTTGGATTCGCGGTTACGAAGCAACCACGGGCAAGAAGCTTTGGGAGTTTGATACGAACCCGAAAGAATCCACCTGGCCCAAGACCCGCAACGAAGTGATCAGCACGCCAGTCATCTACCAGGATTACGTTTATATCTCGAACGGCCAGGACCCGGAACACGGCGAAGGTGTCGGTCACATGTACTGCGTCGACGGTTCCAAGCGCGGCGACATCACGAAGACCGGCATGGTCTGGCACTACGACAAGATCCGGCGTTCAATCTCCACACCTGCGATCAAGGACGGCATCCTTTATCAGGCCGACTTCAGCGGTTTCCTGCACGCGCTCGATGCAAAAACCGGACAGCCTTATTGGGTTCACGACCTGTTCGCTGCTGTTTGGGGTTCGCCGATGCTGATCGACGGCAAGATCTATCTCGGCGATGAAGACGGCGACGTCGTGATCATGCAGGAAGGGAAAGTGAAGAAGGTCCTCGCCGAGATCAACATGGGCAGTTCGGTCTACTCGACGCCCGTGCCGGCCAACGGGACGCTGTATATCTCGAATCGCAATCAGCTTTACGCCTTGAGCGAAACGCCGGCTGCGAAGCCTGCTACGTCGGCGGCCACGGTTCCACGGAATTGAAGCCCGATGAAGAGCTTTGATTTTCAGCCGCGGACGCGTCTCATCTACGGCGCAGGTGCTATCGGTCAACTCGGCAACGTTGCGAAGGAACTCGGGTTCCGGCGCACGTTGCTGGTCGCTGATCACGGCCTCCTCGCTTCCGGACACGTCGACGAAGCAGTCACACCTCTACAGGAAGCCGGAATCGAAGTAATTCGTTTCCACGACTTCGAAGTCAATCCCGACACACACATGGTTGAAGCCGGAACAGCTTTCGTTGTGACGCAACAGATCGACTCGATCATCGGACTCGGCGGCGGCAGTTCGATGGATTGCGCCAAAGGCATCAACTTCCTGCTGACCAACGGCGGCCGCATGGCTGACTATCGCGGCTACGGCAACGCGGCGAAAACGATGTTGCCGATGATCGCGATTCCCACCACCGCGGGAACCGGAAGTGAAGCGCAAAGTTATGCGCTGATCTCCGACGCCGAGACGCACGTCAAGATGGCATGCGGCGATCCGAAAGCGGCTTTTCGCGTCGCGCTGCTCGATCCCGCGTTGACGTTGTCGCAACCACGCAGCATCACTGCAACCTCAGGCTTCGACGCGATCGCGCATGCGGTGGAAACGTACGTCACAACCAGGCGCACGCCAATGTCGGAAATCTTCTCGCGCGAAGCGTGGGCTTTGCTTGAAGGAAACTACGAGCGCGTGCTGACGCAACCGGACGATCTCGAAGCGCGCGGTGCGATGCAGTTGGGTGCGTTCTACGCGGGCGTGGCGATTGAAAACTCGATGCTGGGCGCAACGCATGCCTGTGCGAATCCGTTAACCGCGCGTTACGGCACCGCGCACGGCGCGGCGATCGCGATGTTGCTGCCGGCTGTAGTGCGTTGGAACGAACGTGCGGCCGGCGATCGTTATGCGACGTTGCTGAAGCTTTCGAGTGTTGCTGAACAGAATGAACCGGCGTCGCCGACGGAAGCACTCGCTCTGCGGCTGGAGGCGCTCGTTGCCGCAGCCGGTTTGGACAGGGATTTAAGCAAGATCGTAGACAAGAGCGATCTTCCTGAACTCGCTGCCGAAGCCGCCGAACAATGGACTGGCACGTTCAATCCACGGCCCTTCAACAAAGAAGGCGCCATGGAGGTTTACACATGCGCCTATTAAAAATCGTCTTTCTAGTTTTATCTGTGTTCTTAGTGGCCCAGGCGCAGGAGACGCCTGCGGATAATTGGTCGCAGTTTCGCGGTAATCATTCTTTGACGGGTGTCTCGCAATCGAATGTTCCGGCGTCGCTGAAACAGCTTTGGACTTACGAAGCGGGTGAGTCGATTGAATCCTCGGCGGCGATTGTCGGCGGCACGGTGTTCGTCGGTTCGCAGAAGGGTGAGTTGGTTGCGCTCAGTCTTGATAACGGATCCGTGTACTGGAAATTCTCGACCGGTAATCCGATCGGCGAATCATCTCCGGCTTACAGCAACGGCGCGGTTTTCATCGGCGATCTCGGTGGGTGGATCAATGCGCTGGACGCGAGCAGCGGCCGCAAGCTGTGGGCTTTCAAAACCAACGGCGAGATCAAGTCGTCGCCGGTCGTGGTCGGCGATCGAGTCTTAATCGGTTCTTACGACGAGCACCTCTACTGTCTCAACGCGCGCACGGGTTCGTTCCTGTGGAAGTTCAAAACGAATGGACCGGTGCACGCAACGCCCGGTGTCTCAGAAGGCATGGCTTTCATCGCGGGCTGCGACGAGATGTTTCGCGCGATTCGCATCTCCGACGGCAAGGAAGTGTTCAGTGTTTCTTCGGGAGCCTACACGGGCGCGTCGCCGGCGTTGCGCGGCGGTTCCGCGTTCTACGGCACGTTCGATAACGAAGTGCTCAGCGTCAATCTCGCCGAACGCAAAATCGCCTGGCATTACGAACACCCGCAACGCAAGTTTCCGTTTTACTCATCGGCGGCTGTCACGTCATCGCGAGTCGTTCTCGGAGGGCGCGATAAGCTGGTCCACGGATTGACCCTCGCCGGAAAAGCGGCGTGGACGTTCACTACCCGCGCACGCGTTGAATCGTCGCCTGCAATTGCCGGAGATCGCGTTTTTGTCGGTTCGAATGACGGAAGGTTCTACGTTTTGAATCTCACAACAGGCGCGAAGCTTTGGGAGTTCGAAGCCGGCGCTCCATTGTCAGCATCCCCCGCAATCGCCAACGGGCGCGTCGTCATCGGCTCACAAGACGGCCGCCTCTATTGCTTCGGTTAGTTAGACAGAATTAAAACGGCGTTACTTGAGGACGGCGACGACTTCGATCTCGATGCGCGCGTCTCGCGGCAGACGGGCGACCTGCACCGTTGAACGCGCTGGTGGATCGCCTTTGAATTTCGCTTTGTAAAGCTCGTTCATCTTGTTGTAGTCGTTCATGTCGGCGAGAAACACGGTGGCTTTTACGACGTGATCGATACTGCTGCCGGAAGCTTCGAGCACCGTGGTCAGATTGCGAAACACCTGCTCGAGTTGTGCTTCCATACCTTCCGCCAGTTGTCCGGTCTTAGGATCGATTCCGATCTGGCCCGACGTGTAAACCAGATCGCCGGTAATGATTGCCGGCGAGAAGATGCCGTTTGGAGTTCCAGTCTTAACAGCTTTGCGCTTGGACGAGGTCTGCGCCTCAACATAGCTGCACAAACAAACGACGGTGGCCAGAGTAGCCACGACTGCCAGAGCGAATCTCTTCATTGGTTTTCACCTCCAAAATACCTGGCCAGCGTACTTGGCGCAGGCTTTCGTGTTGCCAGTGAAACTAACCACATCAGTAACGCCGACCCGATTACCATCGGCACCACGGGCGAGAATTTAAAGATAGCCGTTCCGCCTGGAGTACGCGCCAGAGCTTCCATACCGCCGAGCGACCAGATCACATTTTGGGTCCCGGGCGCTGCGGCGGGCACCATTTCCTGAAACACCGCCACCGCAACAACCGTCGACGCGGTCCAAAGAGTTACTGCCAGCGCGCCCCACTTTGTACTTCCCTTCCAGAACAAGGCGGCCACTAACAGAGGCGACAACGCCGCGTAACCGGAGAACGCGTATTGAATCGCGAGCTCGAAGATCGTTTCCGGCGCACGCAACGCCACAGCGTAAGCAAAGAGCGTGATCAGGATGATGAAGATCCGTCCGGTTTGCACCTGCACCGCTTCGCCGAAGCGGCGCTTACCCCCGTAGAAGGCGAAGACGTCCTCCGTAAACATTGTCGAGAGCGCGAGAATCTGTGAGTCGCTGGCCATCACCGCCGCCATGATTCCTGCGCCGAGCAATCCCGCCAGCCAAATGGGCGCATAACGCTGCAACAGCAGCATGATCACATCGTCGCCGGCTGCCTGATCGCGTAGTGCGTCACGTTGCTCGGGCTCCATGGTGCGCCCCTGAGTCGCGAGCACACGCCGCGCTTCCTGTTTCGCTTTGATCTGCGGGACGTCCGTGACACGGTTGGCCATCACGCCGAGAAACACACACGGTAACCAGATCGCGAGAATGCAGATCGGGTAGAAGATTACCGTCTTCTTAAACTGGTTCATCTTCTTCGCGGTCAGGCAGAAGATCAGGATGTGTGGAAACGCAATTGCCGATAGCGGAATAAACGTGTAGCTGAAGAAGTAGTAAGGCGAGATGCGTTCGCGCGTCAGCAGGAACGACATCGGCGAGTTTTTCAATCCCTCGGCAGCGGCGGTAAAGCCGCCGATCCCGTAGCCGATCACGACCAAAGCGACCGCACCGAAGCACAGGAACAGCACTGTCTGAAACGTGTTGACCCAAGCAGTGCCGCGCATCCCGCCGAAGAACACGTAGCTCATCACCACCATCGCGACGATCGCGCCGCCAAACCAGAAAGGCACAAGACCGCCGCTGATCGTGTAGAGCGTCGTGCCGCCGCCCATGATGCCAATGATGACGTAAGGAATGAGCAACACGGCCTGGACCGCGAAGATCACGGTACCGATGTGGCTGCACTCCCAACGATCGCGAAACATCTGCACCGGGGTCATGAAGCCGTACTTCTTGCCCAGCGCCCAAACGCGCGTGCCGATCAGAAAGATCGTCAACGGGATCACGAGTCCTGACGACGACGCCATCAGGCCAAACGTGACGATGCCGTTTGCAAACGCATGCCCCGACGAACCGAGGATCGCAAACGCCGTCATGTTCGTGCCGAACAGTGAAAACAGAAAAACGAATGGACCAAGCGAACGGCTCGCTAGAAAGTAGTCTTCAGCTTTTTCGCGTCCGGTGGAACGGCGAAAAGCAAAAATACCGATGTAGACAACCGTCGCGAGGTAGATGAAAACAACGATGGCAGGAATCAAGCGGCCTAATCCTCCGTGGGTGGCGTTCCTTCAACTTCACGTTCGAGGTGAGAAGGCCAGGCGAAGGTGACCAAAAGCCACATCAGCAGCGCTGCGGCGATTGAAAATAACCCTTGATAAAAAAGTCCGATGGGAATGAAACCAAAAACCAGATAGGAACTTCGCCAGAACCAAATGTCCTGATGAAGTATGTACAGGGCTGCGACCGCAACAACAAGCAGGATGGTTTTCATGCTGAGTGGTCGCTGACCCTAACAAAGCGGTTTAGGTTGTGTCAAGCAACCCATCCACAGATTACACAGATTCCATAAAACAATCTGTGTAATCTGTGGATAGAGATTTGTTAGGCGCGAGCGGCGCGGCGCACCCGTTCGGAGTCGATGTGGTGACGCTTGATCATGCGATCGAGTGTCTTGCGATCGACGTGCAAGACGCGCGCGGCGGCTTGCTTGTTGCCGCCCGTGTGCTCCAGCACTTGCGCCACGTAACGCCCTTCGATCTCCGACAAAGGCACCCACTCTTCCGGTTGCGTCTCAATAGTTGGCGTCTCCGTGGAGGTGCCGTTGTCCGCGTGCTTCTGCGTGTAGTTACGCACGTGTAGCGGCAAATCTTTGACGCGAATCGTGCCATCACACATCGCCACCGCACGAACCACAGCATTCTCGAGCTCGCGAATGTTTCCCGGCCAAGTGTAACGCTCCAACAGCGTCAAGGCTTCCGCCGAAAACTTCACCGGCGGGCTCAACGAATAAACTCGATCCGCAAAGCTTTGCGCCAACGGTGGAATATCTTCCGGACGTTCGCGCAATGGCGGCAACACGATCGATACCGCGTTCAAACGATAAAACAGATCGTTGCGAAACCTTCCGGCCGCAACTTCATGGTCCACGTTGCGATTGCTCGCCGCAATCACCCGCACATTCACTTTCAGCGTTTGATTCGCACCAACGCGCCGAATTTCCCCCAATTGCAACGCACGCAGCAGCTTCACCTGAAACGAAGGCGTCGTTTCAGTGATCTCGTCGAGAAACACGGTGCCGCCGTCCGCCTCTTCCCACAAACCACGTCGATCGCGATCGGCGCCGGTGAACGAGCCCTTCACATGTCCAAACAACTCCGCTTCGATCAACTCGGAAGGAATCGCGCCGCAGTTCACCGCCACAAACGGTTTGTCAGCCCGGCCACTGCGATGATGAATCGCAGACGCAACGAGTTCTTTGCCCGTTCCGGATTCGCCGGTCAGCAACACCGGCAGCGGCGTGTTTGAAACACGGCCGACCTGCTTCATCACCTCGATAAACGCCTGGCTGCGTCCCACCAATTCGATGTCCGAGTGGTACGCAGCCACGCGCCTCGCGGGGGAGGATCTCTGTGGATGTTCGGCCAACTGCTCGCGCAACGCTTGCGACAGCGATTGCAGTTCATCCGCTCCAAATGGTTTGAGGAGGTAGTCGTAGGCGCCAAACGCCGTCGCATCCAACGCTCCAGCGGCACTGCCATGACCCGTCATCAACACGACTTTCGTTTCCGGCAGTTTTTCCTTGAAGTGTCGCAGCACGCTGTAACCGTTCGCGCCGCCAAGCAGCACGTCGCAGAACACGACGGACCACGGCGCTTCGTTCACGCGCGTGAACGCATCTTCCGCTGACGGCGACAACGCCACGCTCCAGCCTTCGCCGCGCAGCACGTCGCCGACGAACTGGCGTACTTGCGGTTCGTCGTCAATTACGAGCGCCTGAAAATTCGAATCCATCTGTATCTCCATCATCGTCTCGCATCCTCCCCTACATCCGCCTGGTATTTTCCGTTCTTCGCATCAAGCACCTCGCGAACTTTCCGCGCCAGCCCAAGAGGCGTGAACGGTTTCTGAATAAACTCAACATTCGAATCCAACACTCCGTGGTGCACGATTGCATCGTCGGTGTATCCCGACATGTAGAGCACACGCGTTAACGGCCGCAGCTTGTGCATGCACTGCGCGATCTCCTTGCCGCTGGTTTCCGGCATCACGACGTCCGTCAGCAATAGGTGAATCGGCCCGGGAAGCTCACGACTCAGACGAATCGCTTCATCGCCTCCACGAGCATCGAGCACGCAATAGCCCGCTTGCTCCAGAATCTTTCGCGCCAAACCACGGACGACGTCCTCGTCTTCAACGAGCAGAATGGTCTCCGAACCGCGCGGCACGACCGTTTCAACCAATGATGGTTTTGCAAACTCGGGGCCTTCCGCTAATTGCGGAAAGTAGACTTTCAAAACAGTTCCCTTGCCCGGCTCGCTGTAAACCCAAACACTGCCGCCGCTCTGCTTGACGATGCCGTACACCGTCGAAAGTCCAAGGCCCGTGCCGCGGCCTTTTTCTTTGGTCGTAAAAAACGGCTCGAAGATGCGCGCCCTTGTTTTCTCGTCCATGCCGCAACCACTGTCACTCACCGAGAGCACCACGTAGTGCCCTGGCGCGAGACCAAGATGCTGGACGGCAAACTCGGCATGGCTTTCAAAATTCGCGGTCTCGATCGTGAGGATTCCGCCCTGCGGCATTGCATCGCGACTGTTGACGACGAGATTGACTAGCACCTGTTCGATCTGACCCGGATCGGCTTTGATTGGTTTGAGCTCCGGATCAAACCTGGCGGTGAACCGGATGTCTTCTCCGATCAAACGCCGCAGCATCTTGTTCATGTCGGAGACGATGTCGTTCAGATTAAGAACGACGGGTTTGAGCATCTGCTTGCGGCCAAAGGCGAGCAATTGCCGCGTGAGATTTGCGGCGCGTTCTCCAGCCTTCTTAATTTCTTCGAGATAGCCTTTGACGCGATCGTCAGGATTGGCGCGTTGCAAGGCCAGACTGCTGTAGCCGTTGATGGCGGTGAGCAGGTTGTTAAAGTCGTGGGCCACGCCGCCGGCTAACCGGCCAATCGCTTCCATCTTCTGCGACTGCCGTAGCTGGTGTTCGAGGTCTTTTCGTGACGTACTTTCAATTGCCGCCGCGGCGGTCGCTGCAAGAATCGTCAGCACTTTCATCTGCGCGACCGTGAAGGGACGGCGCAGGCTTGAGGCATTGATGTTTAGTATGCCGACGACCTTGTTGGCCACCTGGAGCGGAATCGAAAACGATGAATTGATTTCATGAAAATTCGCCGGCACACGCTCCCCGGTCGATCGCTCAGGGTACATGCCGCGGACGGCAGCAACGTAAAGATCGTCACTGCCGTCGTTGCAGGGGAGCAAAACCGATACTTCGTCAGCGTCAGTCTGGTTGAGAACGGCGTCGACCAGTTTGTTGATGACCGTTTGCGGATCGGGTGTGAGCGTAATCGTCTGGGCCAGCTCGTAGATCGCCACTGTCTCGCGCAGTTGCAGGTTCTCGACCTGCATCTGACGGACATTCATTGCCCGCGTGATCATCGGCGGCAACGTCTCGAAACGAAACGGCTTGAGCACGTAATCAAAGGCGCCAACTTTCATTGCGTCGACTGCCGTTTGAATCGTGCCCTGACCGGTCATCACGATGCAGACGAGATGTGGATCCATTTGCAGAGCTTCTTGTACGAGCCTGACGCCGTCCATGCCCGGCATCATCAGGTCCGTCAGCACAACGTCGAAGGCTTGAGTGCGGACTGCCGCGAGGGCTTCGGCGCCGGAGTTGAGACCTGTGGTTCGATAACCCTGTGAGACTAAAGCCTCAACCAGAACATTCTTGAGCTCGACCTCATCGTCGACCACGAGGATATTTCCGATTTGGCTTGCACTCATGATGGTTTGAACCCTGAAAGCATTACACGCAGGTGGGGGACGGCAACCTCGCCCTGGCCGCCGCCCCCCTTTGCACGCGCGAGGACTGTTCGAGACTCTGCGCGCGTATCGTTAAACTCAATTTGACTGCGACTCGCCCCTGATTGAACCGCCACGGCTCGAGTTACGGATCTCGGTGAACAGTAACCACTTTGTACAGTTGAACCTGGGGCGCGCTGGCGCTAATGTCCGCTCCCTCTGATACATAGCCCGCTATGCCCGATGACGTGAGATTTTGAGACTTTGAGTTGAAGCCGCATTCAATTGAGCGTGGGGCTATGCGTCAATCAAATATCGCGGGTTTAGGCTAAGCGCTCTGCGAAGAGTGCGCAATGAGGAGATTCCTGAACCGAACTCAGCAATTCCCTGAGGGCAAAAATTCCGAGGAAGGCTATTCGACCTGGATGAGACCGACGATGATGGCATAGCGCACCAACCCGGCAACATCGTGTATGTCCAATCGTTCCATCAGTTGCGAGCGGTGGGATTCGACAGTTTTGACGCTGATTTGTAGGGTTTGGGCGATTTGTTTGGTGGTGCGGCCCTCGGCAATCAGACGGAGCACCTCGCGTTGGCGTGGACTGAGGCCCTCGAGTTGATCCCTTTTAGTTCCCTTGCCAAACTCGAGCACCGTTTTCTGCGAGGTTTCCGGCGAAACGTAGCGGCCGCCTTTCACGACCGTCTGGATCGCCGTTTCGAGCTCCGTGCTCGCAGCGCTCTTAGGGAGAAAACCGGCCGCGCCTTCGCGCAAAGCCCGGATCGCATATTCGCCTGCTTCGTGGACGGTGAGAACAATGATTCGCGTTTGGGGAAAGTTCTGGTGAACGTGCGACAGGACGTCAAACCCGTTGCCATCCGGCATCGTGATATCGAGCAGTACTAAATCCGGCTTTAACTCGCCGATTAAGTCTTTGACTTCACTGCCCTTACCGGCTTCTCCGACGACCGTGACACCCTCGATTTTCTCCACCAGAGCCCGAATCCCAGCGCGCACTAATGCATGGTCGTCAGCGATGAGGATACGAATGGGGTCCATCGTTTCAGTTTGCTTGATAAACCGGCAAGCTGGTGAAGCCCGGATATCATTGCAGGAAAAGCCTGATACCACAATCAGGAATTCCCTGAGTGCACTGCGAACGCTGGCTCGCTCGACCGACGGTTTTGTTGTTCTACTTGAACTTTTTCCAGGGTTAAAGGGAAACTCGCGCAGATCTGCGTGCCGAGCCTTGGAGCGGAATCGATGGTCAAGGATCCGCCAACTGCCTGGGCACGCTCTTCCATTGCCGTCAACCCCCACGTCGCGGGCGCCGTCTCAGCGGCACGCACTGCGTCTACGTCGAAACCGACGCCATCGTCACCTATGACCAACATCAAATCATTGCCCGTGCGTTCCAGTCTGACGGAAATCCGCTTTGCGCCCGCGTGCCGAATGATGTTTGTCACGCCCTCCTGCATGATGCGAAAACACGCAGTTTCGAGAGCAGCCGCAAAACGATCGTCATCCTTCAATGACAAACTAACGAATTCCACGGCCACGCCAGTGTTCTTTGCCTGACGGTCGAGATACCAACGCACCGCCACCACCAGGCCGAAGTCGTCCAGGAGCAGCGGCCGCAGATCGACTGAGAGATCCCTGACCTGCTCGACTGCCTCATTTATCACGTTCAGGTTTTCTTCGATGGACGCGAGGGTTTCAGGCGCACTACAAGTCTTTCGCAACGCGTGGAGGTTCATTTTAACGACCGCCAGAATCTGCCCCACCTGATCGTGCAGCTCCATTGAAATCCGGCGGCGTTCTGCCTCTTGCGCTTCGATAAGTGAACGCACAAAAGCGCGCATTTCTTGCCTGTCTCTCATGGCTGGAAACCTCCAGGAGTCAAGGTACCGTCAAGAGAACAGCCTGGCGACGCACACTTTCCAGCATACTGGGTTCACCGGACGAGTTGCGGCGCAGTTGAAACTTACAGGCTCAAACGAATTGAAGCTTGGATCTCGCGTGGACTACGGGGCGATCGTGTACGAACACCACGCGTTATCGGTCATTGGACCTCTGTCTGGGCCGCATTCTAGCACGAGATCGGAAAACGTAAGCACAACATGAGGATCAAATTCTCGGCCGCTGCTGGCGTGCAAACGTTCGAACGCTTCCTCGGGAGACAGGCTGGGAGTGCCGTTCTTCGTGTTCGTCATCAGATCGAATTCTTTCGCAACCCTCAGCACGCGTGCAGTTAACGGAATCTGATCGCCGATCAATCCAAGCGGTGCGCCGCTGCCGTCGAAGTTTTCGTACTGGTAACGAATGATGTCGGCGGCGTCCTTGAATTCCGTGATACAGCCGACGATCTGCGCCGCGCTTTCGGCGTTTTTGTAAGGCAACGCCTGTGCGGCCGCACTGACAACGCCGATGTCGTGGAGAAATGCCGCAGCCGTGAGGTCCAACATCAACTCCGGACTCAACCCGAGTTTCTCGCCGAGCGTGATCGAATACTTGCTCACTCGTGAACCGTGCTCGTACAGAAACTCGTCTTTCAACTGCACCACCGAAGCCATGGCCCGCACAAACCCCAGCTTCATCTCCTTGAGCCGCGAGTTGAGCCGCTCGTTGTTGGCTGCCAGCGAATGCTGCCGTTTGTTCGTTTCGTAATGCTCGACCGCACGGCTGACACGCAGTTTCAGATCGTCGTTGTTCCACGGTTTGTTGATGTACATGTAAACCAGCCCGCAGTTCACGGCTTCGATGAGCGCCTCGAGATCCGTGTAACCCGTTAGCAGAATCCGAACCATGTGCGGACGGCGAGCGGCGCTTCGTTTTAGCAACTCGACACCGTTCATTCCGGGCATTCGCTGGTCCGTGATGATCACGGCCACCTCGTGCTGGTCCAAAAGTTCGATCGCCTCTTCTCCCGAAGAAGCGGTGAGGCAGAAATAGTCTTGTCGAAAGAGTCGCTCCAGCAAACGAATGTTTGCCTGCTCGTCGTCGACGATTAAGAGCTTGTAAGTCATTGGTGGTGATTACTCCTGTGATTTTCGATCGGAATCGAGACTTTGAACGTGCTCCCGGTTCCGCGCTTGCTTTCGACGCTGATCGCGCCGCCGTGTTTTTCGATAATTCCGTAGCTGATCGACAGGCCGAGGCCGGTGCCTTCGCCGATAGGCTTGGTCGTGAAGAACGGATCGAAGATCCGGTTAATGTGTTCAGGCTCGATGCCGCAACCCGTGTCGCTGATTCTAATCACTGCAGCGCTACTCTCAACCGCGGTGGAAACACTTACTTCTCCTTCGCCGTTGATTGACTGCGCCGCGTTTACCAGCAGGTTGGTCCAGACCTGGTTCAATTGACCGGCGTAACAGTGAACCAGCGGCAGCTTGCCGTACTTGCGCACCAGGCGGACGCCGACGCCGTAATAACGCGACAGCAGTCGAATGGTTGAATCAAGACTTTCGTGCAGATCGACCGGCTTGAACTCTGCGTCGTCGAGACGGGAAAACAGCCGCAGGTTCTGGACCACGTCGCGAATGCGTTCGGCGCCTTCGAGACAGTCGGCAATCATCGAACGAAGATCCGGAAGCAACAGGTCGTAGCCGATCTCCTGCTTCGTGATTTCGAGTTCGGTGGCTTCGGGTTCAGGCAGTTTGGTTCGTTCGTAAATCGAAAGGATCAATTCGAGGCGGCCGAGGTAGCCACGGATCAGATCCATGTTGCCGTAGATGAAGCCGGCGGGATTGTTCAATTCGTGAGCGATGCCGGCGGCAAGTTGGCCCAAACCCGCCATCTTTTCGCTGTGGACGATCTGCGCTTGCAGCCGTTCCAACTCGGCCTTGCGTTCTGACAGCTCGATATTTTGCCGCTCGAGGTCGGCGCGATAACTACGCGCCGTTAGGGTCAGTTCGCGACGTTCGAGTGCGCGCTCGACTGCAAAACTCAGCACTTCGAGCTCGCACGGTTTGACGAGGTAATCGACCGCGCCTTGTTGCAGCGCGTCGCGAATACGCTGCGGGCGATCGATGCCCGAAATCATGATTACGGCGGTGTCAGGGTAGCGGAGACGAATTTCGCGCAGGAGCTCGACGCCGTTGCGGCCGGGCATCTGGATGTCTGAAACGACGAGACCGTAAGTATCTTTTGCGAGCTCAACGAGGGCTTCGTCGCTGGAGGCTGCGGTCGAGGCGATGTAATTCTCGTTGAGATAAGCGGAAAACATGTTGCGGATGAACTCGTCGTCGTCGACAACCAGGATGCGTTTCGCCGCTGCGTCGGGCAGGTGTGTGCCGATGAAGCTCGTGTCAGTTGGTTGTAATTGCGCGAGTTGCCGCATGGGTTCTTACGGTTTCGGTTTGGGAACGACGATGGGCGTGTCGTCCTCGACCGGCTCTTCGCCTTCGTCCTCGATGTTCTTGGGTTGGGAAGTACGGCTGGCTTGCAGCGCCAGTTGGATGTATGTCGACTTCACCTGGGCGGCGTCGCACGTGGTTGGACCAGGCACTTCATTGGCTGTATTGACGCCAAACTGATTCATCACCGTGCTCTTTTTCTTGCACGAGTAGCAATCGCGCAAGCCAAAGCTGTGACCGAGTTCGTGGGCGATGGCGTCGGTGAGAGCCGTGCTATTGGTGAGTGTGAAATCGACGACGATAGTGGCCGAGGTCATCAGGCGATCGTTGCGTGCGCTGTAGGCGCGTAGTTCGGTGAGGTGGCGTTTTTTCTTGTCGAAAACTGCGCCGCGCGTGATTGTGAGACAGTTTTCGCAATTTTGCGGAGGCGGTTTCGGGCCGATGTACTTGAAATTGACTCTCGAGCCTGTTGTTTCCGAAACGGCATTCCAGTTTTCAAGGGGCGCTAAGAGAGACGGCAATTCTTCCGGTTGGAAATCGCGCTCAGCCACATAAACCTGCACCTGAGTTCCTGCGGTCCAAGTCCAAAATCCAACCGGTGGCGCGTGCACGCCCGCTTCGCAGCGCGATTGTGCGGGCGCAGACGCGGCGGCGGCTAGCAGGATCAATAACAACGCGGCGGTTTTCACGTTAATCGTTTCTCAAAACTTTCTGTCCGGTGGGATTGCTTTCAACGCGCCGGTGAAGTTGGTAGACGTTGCGCACGACTTCTTTGTCGCAAGCTGACGGCTCGGTTAGTCCGTTGTCGCTGTTGATTCCGGGGAAGGCGTTCATGATGGTTTTGTTTTTCTTGCAGGTTTTGCAATCCCAGAGGCCCATGCCGTGGCCGAGTTCGTGGGCCATGTAACCGAGTAGCGCCTGCGGTTTGGTAGTCGCGAAGTCAAAATCGATCCACGCTGAGAGAAGCAGGCCGTTTCGATCTTGTTTGAGTGGGTTGAAGAAGGCGTAGTGTTTGCGGTCCTGCTTGTTGACGTCGCGGCGAGTGATGGTTAGACACGGGTCGCATTGTGAGAGTTCGTCAGTCTCACCGGCGTAGGAAAACTTCACGCCCGCGCCTGCTTCGGCTGCTGCTTCAGTCCAGGTGTTCATGGCGGCGAAGAGCATTTCGCGTTGTTCGGTCGTAAACATGCCGCGCATGAAGAAGACCCGCACGTGTGAGTCGGGTGGCCAGTAATAGGAATTTGCCGGCGGCGCGTTGTGATTAGTGACGCAGTTTGGTGTTGCGTCCTGTGCGGCTGCGTTTATGAACGCCGCGAGGAGGAGGATGGCTGCGACGGCTGGTTTTATAGTCATGTTTTTGGTTCGAGATCGTTTCAGTTGCCGGGTTGATCCAGCTCCTTGACGCTGACAGTGCTCGCGAAGAGTTTGTAGTCGTAGTACCGGACGCGAATGCGGTAGTTCACATTGCGATTGGGAAAATGAAGAACGTCGTCGGCTACGGTGCGACTGGGAAAGGCGAATGTCGCACCGGCCGACTCGCGCCACGTCTCGAACAGTGGGAAACGTTGCTTGCCGTGCGGCTCGACGATGCCTCTGACTTTCACCATTTGAAAGGTGGCAGCGTCGATCCACACGGCGCCGCGAAAGTATCTTTCGCGCATGCGATGCGGGTTTGGCTTATTGGCGGGTTCGACGTTCAGCACGTAGACGCGCTTGCCGTCGAGTAGCTCTTCTCCGCGGTAATGGAAATTGTATTTGGCTGACTCGGCGATATCGACGCCGAGTAACTGCGCGCCCGCGAGGTCCTGAATGTCTTCTTTAGTGATGCGCATTTCGCGGATCGTTGAAGGCGGATGGTAAGTGACGCGCTCGATTCGATTGCCGCGATCGTCGAAGAGAAATTCGGAGTTGCGGACGTACTCTCCGGTGACGTGGCCTTTGGAGCTGATCGTTTGCAGCACGACGTCGCGCTTGAAAGTGTGTTGCTTGAGAGCCTCCCTCAGCCGCGACTCGGTTTGTAGGAACGAGTCGATGATCGCTTGAGGCGTTCGGAGCCACATCGGGGGCGGCTCCACCTCGAATATGGAAGTGACGCTCGCCACCTGCCGCTCGCCTGTGTGTCGCGCGGCCGTGGAGAGCTGCTGCGCATGGACCAGCACCCCCGCGAGGGCGATGGTGAGAGCAAGAGCGACGGAACTTTGTATTGTTCGCATCATTTGAGTCTTTGGGTTCTGAGAGATCGTCGGTGGGGCGTTCAGCACCTGACGAACCCTAAAGGCCATACTCTCCTGCCCCAACATGAGGTCAAAGCAGCCTCTCCACGGCCACTGAGGCAGAAGTGGCATCTCCTGTGCCACCCCTGTTAACACAGATCCTTCGGAAAGAATTTCCGTCACAAACCACGGTTGGTGGGTGTTTCTAATTTGAAAGCAAAAAGTCTCCTTGGAGGTCGAAATGGCGAAAACCTTGATACGCGTCGTTTTGGGGTTGCTGGTGGTGGCGGGTTTGGCGGTTGCCGGTTGGGTGGCGGTTTCGGATGTTGAGGCGCAGAGCTCAATGACCGGCACCTGGACGGCGGAGGTTTCTTCGAAAGAAAACTCCAAGATCCATCTCAACTTAGAGCGTAAAAGCAAAAACAGCCGGAACCAGATGGGTCAGACCTTCGACTTCGCCGACCTTCAGGGCTTGAGCCGCGAACAAGCCGTGAACGGCGGTCCGGTAAACTTCAGTCTCGTCCGCGAAGCCGGCCGAATCGATTGCGAAGGCAGTTTTCAAAACGGCAAGGGATCCGGGACGTTTCGCTTTACGGGCAATCTCGCGTTCGTCTCCGCGATGAAGAGCCGTGGCTTTGACTTCGAAAAGGATCTCAACGCATACGACGACGACAACGATCGTCATGGCGAGAACAAACTCTTCGCCGCGACCACGCTCAACGTCACAACGGCGCTCGCGGACGACCTGACGTCCGCCGGCTTAGGCAAAATTCAGACAGAAGACCTGTTCAAAGCAGCTATCTTCAAGATCGACTCGAAGTTCGCGCGCGAGATGAAAGCGAGCGGTTTCGAAAACCTCGGCATGGAAGAGTTGGTCAAGGCGCGGATCTTCAAGATCGACGCAGAGTTCGTCAAGCACGTGAGCCAGATGGGATTCCAGAAGGAACCGTTTGAGAGTCTGGTGAAGATGCAGATTTTCAAAGTCACGCCGGAGTTCATTACTGAAGTGCGGAACGAAGGACTAACGGACCTTCAGGTAGAAGACATCGTGAAACTGCGCATCTTCAAGATCGACGCCAATTTCATTCGCGAAGCAAAAGCCGATGGAGTGCCGCTCGAAGTCGAGGCCTTAGTACGCCGACGGATCGGCGTCGCCCGCAGGTAAACGCCACAAAGAGGCACAAGAAGCACAAGAGTGTTACCAGGCAACGGTAGCTTTTGTGCTTCTTGTGCCTTTTGTGTCCTTACTTAGGACTTGCGCGAAAGGTGCGTTTGGTAGCATCTTTTGCTCTGTGCCAGAAAATCTTCCCCAACTCGCCTCAAGTCTCGCATCCGTCGCGAAAAGCTTACACGCGCGTGGCTGGCTGCTCGGTACCAGCGGTAACCTGAGCGCCGTTGTGCAACGCGAACCGCTCCGACTCGCGATGAGCCCGAGTGGCATCGACAAAGGTGAACTCGACCCTGCGCAAGTGCTCACCATCGACGAAAACGCTCACGTCGTCAGCGATCACAACGTAAAACCATCAGACGAAAGCCTGTTACACATCCGCATCGTGCAAACGCGCGGCGCCGGCGCCGTGCTGCACACACACTCCGTCTGGAACACTATGCTTTCCGATCTCTACGGCAGCGAGGGCGGTGTTAACATCCAGGGCTACGAGATGCTGAAAGGGTTGCAGGGCGTGCGCACACACGAACACAGCGAGTGGCTGCCGATCGTCAAGAACTCCCAGGACATGCCGGCGCTCGCCGACACAGTCGCCGGCACACTAAACAACCACCAGGCAGCGCACGGTTTCCTGCTCGAACGTCACGGGCTCTACACCTGGGGCGACAACCTGTCGCAAGCAAAGCGACACATCGAGATCTTCGAATTCCTGCTCGAAACAATGGGACGAACATTGCTCGTCAAAAACAAAGGTTGAGTGTATGGCCACTGTTACAATCGCAACAATCGGTGATGAGAACAAAACCCTTCGTACCGAAGCAGAGATCACTTCCCTGCTCGCGAGCCACGGCATCGACTACGAACGTTGGAACCCCGCGCACCCGGTCGCAGACAACGCACCCGCGGAAGAGATCCTCAGCGCCTATTCGCGCGAGATTGAGCAACTAAAACAAAGCGGCGGCTACGTCACGGCCGACGTGATCGACGTCGATCCCAACACCAACGGCCTCGAAGCAATGCTTGCGAAGTTCAACCGCGAACACTGGCACGACGAAGACGAAGTGCGCTTCATCATCGCCGGTCACGGGATATTTCACATTCACACCACGGCCGGACCAGTGCTGGCAATCGAAGTCGAAGCAGGCGATCTAATTCGCGTGCCGCGCGGCACTTTGCACTGGTTCAACCTCTGCGCCGATCGCCGCATTCGTGCGATTCGCTTGTTCCAGGACACGTCAGGCTGGGCGCCTCACTACTCTGACAGCCGTGTTGACGAACGCTATCTGCCAGGCTGTTTCGGACTCTCACACATACCGCAGCAAAACTCGCCAACCTTGTGACCGCATCTGTTTCCATGTCCGGTATTCGCGGCGTCGTGCTCGACATCGAGGGCACGACCACGCCGATCGCGTTTGTTCACGACGTGCTCTTCTCCTACGCGCGCGCCCACGTGAAAGACTATCTCGCGAAGCACGCCGCTAGGGACGATGTTCGTAAAGACGTCGAACTCCTGCGCGAAGAACACGCCGAAGACGTGCGCAATGGCAAACAACAACCTACGTTAACCGGCGAAGTCGATTCGATAGCGGACTACGTCAACTGGTTAATCGATCTGGATCGCAAATCAACCGGACTCAAATCACTGCAGGGAAAGATCTGGCACGAAGGCTACGCCACCGGCACGCTGCGCTCACAGGTTTTCCCCGACGTCCCTCCGGCACTCGCTCGCTTGCGTACTGCGGGCTTGTCCATCAGCATCTTTTCTTCCGGCAGCGTGTTGGCCCAACAACTCCTTTTCGCGCACACCGAAGCCGGAGATCTCACGTCGTTCATCAGCAACTACTTCGATACCGGCGTCGGCAAAAAGGGCGAAGCCGAGAGCTACAGACGCATCGCCGACACAATCGGGCTTCCTCCCAGCGAACTGCTTTTTATTTCAGACGTGGCAGGCGAGTTATCAGCAGCGCGCGAGGCCGGCATGAAAACCGTTCTCTCGATCAGACCAGGCAATCAGCCACAGGAATCCGCGGCGCAGTACCAGACCATCGAATCCTTCGACGAACTCTGAACATGCCACGCATCAAGCCACTCGACAAACTCGTGAACAAAGCGCGCAGCCTGCGCGACCATCATCAGGAGCGCCACCGTCCCAGCGGTTTCGGTTTCGCCCTGGCCGATCGCGTTGACTATCTCGATCCCGTGCGCTGGGACGCGATCACCGCACAGTCGTCGATGTTTCTTTCGCGACGTTACCTGCGGGTGCTTGAAGAAGCAGGACCGGAGAACCTGCATCAACGTTATGCGATGGTCTTCAGAGGCGACGAACCCGTAGCAGCCGTCGCCGCGCAGGTGGTGAGTGTTGCGCTATCACGAATGAGCAAGTCGAGTACGAAGAGCAAAGCGGCCGCGCCACTCGAACGTTTGGAAGAGAAGATGCTTGTGTGCGGAAACCTGCTTTCGTGGGGACAACACGGCGTTGCGTTTGCGCCCGGCGAAGACACAGCGGCGCTGTGGCCCGCGGTCGCCGAAGCGCTCTATCGCATCCGCCGCGCTGACAAACTTCTCGGCACGGCAAGCTTCGTGATGATCAAAGACATCACTGACGGGTTTGTCGACGGCGCCAGTGCGTTGTCGCGTTTTTCTTATCGCGCGCTCGAAACCGAGCCAAATATGATGCTCGAGATCTCGCCGAAGTGGAAAACTTACGACGACTACATGGCGAGTCTGACTTCGCGCTATCGCAAGTCGGCGAAACAGATCGAGAAAGACTTCGCCGCCGGCGCTCTGCAACTCACTCACCTGAGCAACCCGGACGACGTCGCCAAACATGCAGACGTGCTCCACGCGCTCTACATGCAAACGCATCGCAACGCGCGGCTCCGTCTCGTCACACTGCGCCCGGAATTCATTCCGACGCTCGCAGCAACGTTCGGGTCCGATTTGCGCTGCACCATCGCCGAGCGCGACGGTCAGGTTTTAGGCTTTGTGACTACGGTGCGGGATGGTGAGACGGCGGTAGGTTACTACATCGGTTTCGATCGCGAAACCAACACGACTGCTCCAATCTACTTTCGCTTACTTCAGGCGGTGGTTGATGATGCGATTAAGCTCGGGTGCTCTCGACTGTCGTTAGGCCGCACGGCGTTGGAACCGAAAGCACGTCTCGGCGCCCGCCCCGATCCGATGCGCATCTGGATCCGTCACCGCATCCCGATGCTCAACGTCTTCATCCGCGGCCTGCTCCACACCATCTCCCACCACGACGAACCACCCGAACGAAACCCGTTCAAGTAAAAAGAGCACTCTCCTACCAACGCCTACTATTAAGCGCCTACTTCTACGCAGCGGACAACCCCTACTCAGCGGGCTACTCCTACTCAGCGGACCACTACTTCTAAGTGGGCTACTCTAAGCGGCTACGCCGCATCCAGGAGAATCGCATTTCGACCGGATACCCATGGCGAGGGGTCGCATCCGGCGGCATAGCCGTGGCGAAGGGGTGCATCCGGCGGCATAGCCGTGGCGAGGGGTTGCATCCTCCGAAAGTCAGGAGCCGTTCCGGCTATTGCCTAATGCTCGCGTACAACTGCTTCGCCATCTCCGCGTCGAGGCCTTTGAGCGTTTCGTATTGGGCCAGGGCAGAGGTTTTGTCATTTATGGCCACATAGGCGAGGGCGAGATTGTAGTAGCCCTGGGCCAGTTGCGGCCTCAGTTTGATTACTTCCTTGTAGGCTTCGATCGCTTCGGAGTAGCGTCCCGCCGTGTAGAGCGTCAGACCAAGATTGAACTGCGCTGATGCGTTCTTCGGCTCGATCTCCAGCGCCTTCTTCAACGCGTTCGCAGCTTCGTCATAACGTTTCAGACCGCTGTACGCGTTGCCGAGATTCTTGTAAGCGTAGGAACGAATCTCATTTCTTTCCTGAAATCCGAGTTTGAATGCCTCGCCGGTTTCACCCAACAACTTGATCGCCTGCTGGCTTGTGTCCACCGCATCCTGATAACGCTGGCTGTGGTTGTAAGCAAAACTCAGATTGTTGTAGACCTCCGGACTCGTCGAATCAAACTTCAACGTCTGCTGATACACGTCGATCGCTTCCGGATAACGATTCAACCGCGCCAACGAAAACGCCAGCGGCAGATAAGCCCCGGCGTAATCCGGTTTGACTTTGATTGCCTGCTGGTAAGCGTCCACCGCTTGCGCGAATTTTCCCTGGTCCACGTAAACGTTGCCGAGACCAGCAAACGCGCGCGCGTCATCCGGCGCGATCTTCGCTGCCAGTTGATACTGTTCCTCGGCTTCGGCGTAACGCGGTTTCGGAGCGCTGCGAGCGGCGTTCGCTCGCGCGATCGCCTGATCCTGTTTACGAACGGGCGCTTTCGGCGTGCGCTTGATACGTCCGCCGCCGGGACCCTGGCTGGAAGCAAGTTGAACTGACGGATTAGAAGGGGCGCGGAAAATCAGCGCGGCGCCGCCGGTGATGTCCCGGACCAAACTGCCACCGCCGCTGATATCCTGGGCCAGAACACTGGCCACAGTCAGAAGAATTAAAGGAATTGGGGCGAAAAACCGGTGTTTCATGCTTAAGTGCATCTCCTCACCGGCAAATTACAACTTATTCTGCGCGCTTAGACAAGCTTTGGCGGCAGGGCAGAGCCGCGCCTTGTATCTTGTTTTGTCGTACCACGGTGTTTTAAGTTTGTCTGGGTCGCACCCGGACAATGGAGGGGAGAGCAGCCTGTGCTCGCCTTAGACCATCGAGTCTGTATGTGAGATCAGATCTCTCCTCCACTTGCTTGTTCATTAAAGTCGAACGGTATCTAAGGGCCTCTCCCACGGAGATGAGCCTGCATGC